>ENA-ORBV01001922-ORBV01001922.1-microbial-mat-metagenome-genome-assembly--contig:-NODE-1922-length-44900-cov-7.366196_pt1 | contig 44900 bp, 41 predicted proteins | sample MGYA00237777_ERZ505514 | MGnify/ENA primary metagenome ERZ505514 (study PRJEB26160, sample SAMN06269048) | microbial mat metagenome | isolation source: Oligotrophic lake microbial mat | place... | reverse complement strand
GACGATCAGAATGCGGGGCTTGGGGGCTTGGGGGCTTGGAGGCTTGAGGCTTGGAGGCTTGGGGCTTGGGGGCTTGGGCATCAGTCTCCCTCCCTCCGAAGGCGCGTCAGCAGGTCGCTGGTCGAATGGTCCTTTGGGTCGCCGACGATGGCAATGCGACCGCCGTAGGCGCGGACCGTCTCGCGCTCTGGGACGGTCTCGACCGTGTAGTCGGTCCCCTTGCAATGTACGTCGGGCCGCAACAACTCCAACAGCGGCGTGACGGTGGGCTCAGAAAAAATGACGACGTAGTCGACGGCACGAAGCGCGGCGACCAGTTCGGCGCGATCCGCTTCGGGCAGCACTGGCCGGGACGGCCCTTTCAGTCCCTGGATCGATTGGTCGTCGTTGATCGCGACCACCAGGCGGTCGGCTTCGCGGCGCGCGGCCTCGAGATACCGGACATGGCCGACATGCAACAGGTCGAACCCGCCGTTGGCGAAGGCAATGGTCAATCCGTCACGGCGATCCTGCGTCACTCGCTCGGCGAGGGTCGCGCGCGAGAGCACCTCACCCATGAGACACCGCGCGGCGCAGTTCAGGGGCCGAGACGGTGGCCGTGCCGCGCTTCATCACGACGAGCCCGCCGGCAAAATTGGCGAGCCGGGCGGCCTCTTCGAAGGTCGCACCGGCGGCCAGGGCCAGGGTCATGGTCGCCATCACGGTGTCGCCGGCGCCAGTCACGTCAGCGATCTGATCGGATCCGAAAATCGGCACATGAACCGTCGGCTTGCCGGCCTCGAACAACGCCATGCCGCGGCTGCCGCGGGTGATCAGCACGGCCTGCATGCGCGTGCGCTTCAACAGCGCCCGGCCGGCGCGCTCGAGCACCTGCGGCTGATCGTCAATCGTCACGCCCAGCACCTGCTCGACCTCCGACTCGTTGGGCGTGCAGGCCGTCAGGCCGCGATAGCGGGTCAGCGCATAGCGCGAATCGATCAGGATCGGTGCCTTGTTCTTCAGCCGGCCGGCCAGTTCGTGGATGAACTTCGGAGTCACCAGGCCGGAACCGTAGTCCGACACCAGCACCGCGTCGGCGCCCTTGATCGCGGTTCTGGCCATGCGTTCGGCAGCCTCGCGGTGCGCGTCAGCGACCGGCTCACTCGCGAATCGATCGATGCGCACGACCTGCTGCTTGGCCGAATGAATGCCGCCGGCAAGAATGCGCGTCTTGACCGGCGTGCGGTAACCACCCGGCCGCGCCAGGCCCGTGCGCGCGACGCCGCGCGGCAGGACCTTGAACAACCGGCGGCCGTGTTCGTCACGGCCGACCAGTGAGACCAGCGTCACGTCGGCGCCCAGGCTGGCGGCGTTATTGGCCGCATTGCCGGCACCGCCAGGGACGACCTCGGTGGCGTCGTACTCGAGGATCAGCACCGGCGCCTCGCGCGACACCCGGGCCACCCGGCCGTAGACGTACTCGTCAGCGATCAAGTCACCGAACACTACCAGCCGCTGGCCGCGGAACGAGGCGATGAGGCTGGTGAGACGGTCGGTGGGCATCAGCAGGTCACTCTTCGCCAGAAGGCCGGCACTTCAGTGCTGGCCGTGACCGAGGATCACGGACACGGCGGCCATGAGATTGTCGCACACCGCATCCACCTTCTGGCCGGCGGGACGCTGCGCTTCGTGTTCCGCGCCCCAGCCCGTGCGCACCAGGATCGATCGCGCCCCGACCGCGACGCCGAGATTCACGTCCGACCACTTGTCGCCGATCACCCACGATGCCGCGGGATCGATGCCGTGGTCACGCGCCGCGTCCTCGATCATGCCGGGCAGCGGCTTACGGCAGCGGCAGTCGACGCCCAGGCCGGCGACCGATCCACGTGGATGGTGAGGACAGTAGTACAAGGCGTCGAGGTCCGTACCACCCGCCTGCAGCCGGCGCCGCATCTCGGCGTGGCAGATTTCCACAAAGCCCGGCGCGATCAGCCCCTGCGCCAGGCCCGACTGGTTGGTGACGATGATCAGCTCGTAGCCGGCGCGCTTCAAGAGACGCAGCGCATCGACGGCCCAGGGAAACAGTTCGAGGTCCTTGAGCTGGTGCAGGTAGCCGACGTCGACGTTGAGGGTGCCGTCGCGATCGAGAAAGATGGCTTTTTTCATGGCAGGGATTCGAAGGCCTGTTCGGCGGTGATGCCGCGCATGCAGCGATGGTCGATCGGACACTCGCGCAGCATGCAGGGTCGACAGAACACCGAATGGGTCAGGATGGTCGGCGTCGGCGCCTCGGGTCCGGCCGACAGCGGCGAGGTGCGCGTCTCGTTGGTGGCGCCAAACATCGCGACGACGTGGGTCCCGACGGCGCCGGCCAGGTGCATGGCGCCGGAGTCGTTTGACACCACCGCGCGAGCGACCGCGAGAATGCCGGCCAGCGTGGCCAAATCACTCTTGCCGCTGAAGTCAATCAACCGGTTCAGCCGGGAACTCGGCTTGTCGGCCGAAGCCTTGGCGATGGCAGAGAGACGTGCCTCAATCTCGCGACAGACGTCGCGATCGGCATGCGCGCCGACCATCACGACGCCCCAGCCGCGTTGCTGGATCAACCGGTGCGCCAGTGCGGCAAACCGTTCCGGCAACCATTGCTTGGCGCGACCGTAGGCGGCACCGGGCGCGAACACCACGAACGGTTCATCGAGATCGAGGCCGATCTCGCGCAGCACCTGGCGCGCCCAATCCGTGTCGGGCCAGACCTTTGCGTGCAAAGGTCCCGGCGGCATGCCCAGCGCGGTGGTGAGCGCCTGGTAGTAGGCACCCTGATGGAGCGACCCTGACGGCTTCGGCACCGCGCGCGTCAGGAACCGGGCGCGCCAGTCGGTGGCAAAGCCCCAGCGCTCGGCGATGCCCGACTTGGACGCGATCAGGCCGGTCGCCAACGAATTGGGAAACAGGAGCGCTGCATCGAAGCCGCCGCTGCCGAGCATGGCCGCGTCCTGCTGCCAGCTGGTCGCGGCACGCAGACCGCCGCGACCCGGCAAGGAGACGACCTCGTCCACTCCCGCGACCATGGTGAACAGCGGCGCGACCGAGCCGCGCGCGGCCACGGCGAGGTGCGCCGCCGGATAGTGCCGGCGCACATCCGCTAGCGCCGGCAGCGCCATCACCGCATCACCAAGCCAGTTGGGCGACACGAGCACCAGTCGATCAATCGCCATCGGGACCATCGCTGTTCGCGGTTCGCCCTTCGTTATTCGTTATGCTTTCTTCTTTATTCTCTTCGTTCTTCGCCTTCGGAAACATCCCCGCCGTTTCCGGAATCGGCGCATCGCGCCACCGCCGGTGCATCCACAGCCACAGTTCCGGGTGCTTGCGCACGTGCATCTCCAGCACGTCGGTGCACCGCTGCGTGAACTCGCGGATCGCCTCGGGGCCGTCACCCTGCGGCGGCTCGACCGGCGATTCGTAGATGAAGCGATAGCGGCCACCGGGCAGCGGCAAGGCAAAGACCGGAATCACGGTGGCGCCGGTGCGCAGCGCCAGGGCCGCAAGCGTCGACGTGGTGGCCGCGGGCCGGCGAAAGAAGTTGACCCAGATGGCATCGGGACTGTGCATGTGCTGATCGATCAGCAACGCGACCCCTTCGCCGGCCGCCAGCAGGCGCAAGACCCGCCGCACCGCGCCCTGGCGATAGATGACCGAGTTGCCGGTACCGGTGCGCATCCGTTCGAGCAGGCCGTTGAGCGGCGCATTGTCGAGGGCTCGCGCCAGCACGCCAATCGGCCGCAGCTTGGCGCCATGCGCCATCGCCTGCAACTCCCAGAATCCGAAGTGACCGGTGAAGAACAGCACGCCCTTCCCCGTCGCGTAGGCCAATCGCACGCGTTCATCACCCTCGTACTCCGCGCGCTCGAGCATCTGCTCCGACGTCAGGGCGCTGAAGGTCAGTAGCTTCAGCAACACCTGGCCAAAGTGGGCGAAGGTGGCCCGCGCGATGGCGCGGCGTTCGGCCTCAGGTCGCTTCGGGAAGCACTGTTCCAGATTGGTGAGCGTCACGCGCCGATGCGGCGCATCGACGGCGTAGAACATCAGCCCCAGCGCGCTGCCCCACGCGCGCACCATGGCATCGGGCAGCCGGCGGGCCACGCCGCGAACCGCGAGGACAGCCCAATACTCGAAGGTCTCGCGCATCACAGAATGGCTCGCACAGATTCGAACAACGCGTCAGCGGGCTCGAAGGTCACGATCAGGGGAATGCGATAGAGCGCGAAGGGCACGGCGCCAAGCGCCTCGAAGCGAACCGCATCCTTGTCGGTGGTGAACACCGCTGATGCACCTGACTGTTGCACCTGGAGGGCAATCCGTTGGCTGTCGGCCGGCGTGTAGCGATGGTGATCGGGGAACGTCAGGGTGTCGACGACGTGCGCGCCAGACTCGCCGAGCGCTGCGAAGAAGCGCTGGGGATTCGCGATGCCGGCAACGGCCATGACGGCCCCGGCTTCAGCCTGACTCCCGGCTCCCGATTCCCTCCCGACAGGAACCGGCGCACCCAGCGTCCGACGCGCGCCGCATGACTGAGAAATCCCGAGCGCCCAGGCTTCGCTCGCGGCGGCGCCCGCTGTCGCGTCTGACACGACGAGCACTTGCGCCCTTGCCGCGGCATCGCTTGGTTCGCGCAATCGGCCCATCGGAATGACTCGCCCTTGCGGGATCTCGCCGACCGTCGTCACCAGCACGTCGAGATCGCGCGCCAGCTGCAGGTGCTGAAACCCGTCATCCAGAACGTGAACAGTACAACCGAGCTGCCGTTCGGCCAGGGTGCCGGCGAGATGGCGGTCGGGCGAGACGCACACCGCGGCACCGGGCACTTGGCGCGCCAGCATCAACGGTTCATCGCCGGATCGATCGACACTGGCCAGCACGCGCGCGCCGTCCGACACGACGACCACACCGTCGGCGGCGTCGGCGCGGCCATAGCCGCGGCTCAGAATCGCGGGCCGTTCGCCCTGGTCGACGAGCCACTGGGCGATCGCGGCCACCACCGGAGACTTCCCCGTCCCGCCCATGGACAGGTTGCCGACGCTGATGACAGGCCGTGAGAGATGCCGTCGCCGCTCGGGGTGCTGCTCGACCCACCGGCGCCGGACGCGCATCACTTGCCCGTAGAGGGAATCAAGCAAGGGGTCTGAAGGGCCGAACGTTGGCCGGATAGCTACGCGCTTCCTGAGGGAGCAACGCCGCCAGCACGGCGACGCTCTTTTCTTTGGCGCCGCGGTTGGCTTCGACCAGCGCGCGGGCGGCCGCGCCCAGGCGCGCGCGCCGGACGGGATCGCCGATCAGCGACAGGAACGCCTCTTCCAGCCCGTGGGCATCGCGGACTTGCACGCCGGCGCCATTGCTGACGAAGGCATCGGCGATCTCGATGAAATTTTCCATGTGCGGGCCGAAGACGATCGGCTTGCCGAACACGGCCGGCTCGAGCACGTTGTGGCCGCCGGTGGCAACGAGGCTGCCACCGACAAAGACGACAGTGGCAATCTGATACACCGTGGCCAACTCGCCAATGGTGTCGAGCACCACGACATCGACCCGCGGCTCAGCGTCGATCGCCAGATCGCTGCGGCGCGCGACCTTCCAGCCTTCTGACCGCGCCTGCTGCTCGGCTTCGCCGAAGCGCTCGGGATTGCGGGGGGCCAGCACCAGCAGCGTGTTGGGCGCGCTCGCTTTCACACGGCGGAACGCCCGCAGCACGGCGGCTTCTTCGCCCTTCATGGTGCTGCCCGAGACGATGACGGGGCGGGCCGGCGACAGCCGGAAGTAGCGCAGCACGCGATCGCGGGCGCGGGCCTGCGGCGCCGTTGACGGCAGATCGAGCGAATCGAACTTGAGGCTGCCGGTCACCACGACGCGAGCCGGGTCGGCGCCCAGGTCGATAAAGCGCCGGGCCGAGTCCTCGCTCTGCACGCAGAAGCGATCGATGTGGTCGAGCACGCGCTTCATCATCGGCCGCACCATCTTGTAGCGCGGGAAGGATCGTGGCGACAACCGGCCATTGACCACCGCCGTCTTGACGCCGCGCTGGCGGCACTCGCGCAGCAGGTTCGGCCAGATCTCCGTCTCCATCATGATGAAGAGGCGGGGCCGCACCAGGTCGAGCGTACGCCTGACGAAAATGCCGAGGTCGAACGGAAAGTAGAACACCGCATCCACGTCCTGCACGCTGCGGCGGGCCAGTTGCTGGCCGGCGAGCGTGGTGGTGGACAGGAACATGCGCAGGCCGGGATGGCGGCGCTTGAGATCGCTGATCAGCGGACGGGCGGTGAGCACCTCGCCGACGGACACCGCGTGAATCCAGATCGACGGGTCGGCGTCCATGTTGAACGACACGGGCAGATAGCCCATCCGTTGTCCCAGGCTGCCGACATATTTCTTGTAGCGCAGCGCCTGGTAAACGAACCACGGGGAGGCGACCATTACAATCACCAGCACGAGGACGCTGTAAAGGCTATACATTAAAGGACTTAGGAATGATTGTAGCGACAAACCTTCGCGTTTGTCGAACGCAGTTATACAATTTGTTGTTTTGCGTAATGCCCAGAAACACTTACTGTGGGCGCACTTCGGAGGATGCAGTCATGGCCATTAAGGTAGGCATCAACGGTTTCGGGCGGATCGGCCGCAACATCATGCGGGCCGCCCTCGCTCACCACGATGTCGAGATCGTCGCCGTCAACGACCTGAGTGACGCCGCTACATTGGCGCACTTGCTCAAGTACGACTCGGTGCTCGGCAACCTCACCGTGCCGGTGAGCGCGAGCGGCGACACGATTCAAGTCGGGAGCGATGCGTTCAAGGTGCTGGCGTCGAAAGATCCGGCGGCGCTGCCCTGGAAAGCGCTCGGCGTTGACATCGTGTTCGAGTGCACGGGTCATTTCACCAAGCGCGACGATGCCGCCAAGCACCTGGCGGCGGGGGCGCGCAAGGTGGTGATCACGGCGCCGGCCACCAACCCGGATGTCACGGTGGTACTCGGCGTCAACGACGGCGACTACGACGCGGCCAAGCACCACATCGTGTCGAACGCGTCCTGCACGACCAATTGCGTCGCGCCGCTGGCCAAGGTCCTGCACGAATCGTTCGGCATCCGCAAGGGCTGGATGACCACGGTGCACGCCTACACCAACGATCAGAACCTGCTCGATCTTCCCCACAAGGATCTGCGTCGAGCCCGCGCGGCGGCGCTGTCGATCATCCCGACCACGACCGGCGCCGCCAAGGCGGTGGGCGAAGTCCTGCCGGCCCTCAAGGGCAAGCTTGACGGCATCTCCATGCGCGTGCCGACGCCCAACGTGTCGGTGGTCGACCTGGTCGCCATTCTCGACCGGTCGGTGACGGCGGACGAGATCAATGCGGCGTTGAAGGCGGCGGCCGACGGCGCCATGAAGGGGATCATGCAGTTTGTGACCGAGCCGCTGGTGTCGATCGACTTCCGGGGCAATCCGCACTCGTCGATCATCGACGCGGCTTACACGAAGGTGCTCGACGGCGACTTCATCAAGGTGATGGCCTGGTACGACAACGAGTGGGGCTATTCCAACCGTTGCGTGGATTTGTTGAAAAGACTGTAACTGGAATTGCCGGGACTGAAGTCCCGGCCTCCTGGCACATGACCAAACATTCGATTCGGGATTTCGCCGTCAGCGGCAAGCGCGTGTTTATCCGTGTCGATTTCAACGTGCCGATCAAGCACGGCGTGATCACCGACGACACCCGGATCACGTCGTCGCTGCCAACCATTCAGCATGTGCTGGACCATGGCGGCACCGCGGTACTGGCGTCGCACCTGGGACGGCCCAAGGGCAAGCCGGCGCCGGAGTTCAGCCTCAAGCCGGTCGCCGCGCGACTCGGTGAGTTGCTGAAACGGCCGGTCACTTTTGCCGACGATTGCATCGGGCCTGCCGCGATTCGGGCGGTCGCCGAGGCGCAGGCACCGGGCGGCTCACGGCTCGTCCTGCTCGAGAACTTGCGCTTCCACGCCGAGGAAGAGCAAAACGATCCGGCGTTCGCCGAGGAGCTCTCGACGCTCGGCGACGTCTACATCAACGATGCGTTTGGTGCGGCGCACCGCACCCATGCATCAGTGTCCGGCATGGTGCGGCACTTCCAGGAGGCCGGTGCCGGGCTCCTGATGGAGAAGGAACTGACCTGTCTCGGCCTCGCACTCGGCGATCCCGATCGCCCGTTCGTGGCCGTCATCGGCGGCGCCAAGGTGTCGGACAAGATCGACGTCATCGACAGCATGCTGAGCCGTGTCGACCGCCTGCTGATCGGCGGTGCCATGGCCTACACGTTCTTCAAGGCGCTGGGCATGCCGGTTGGCACGTCGCTGGTCGAAGACGACAAGCTGGATGAGGCTCGCACGATCATCGCGCATGCGCAGGCGCGGGGCGTCGTGTTGCAACTGCCAGTCGACCACGTGGTGGCAGACAAGATGGACGCGAACACGCCGACCGAAGTCGTGAAGGTGGGCGACGCGGCGATCGGCGAGCGGATGGGCCTCGACATCGGACCCGAGACGGCGCGGCTGTACGCCGGCCTGCTCGCCGATGCGAAGACCGTCGTGTGGAATGGCCCGATGGGCGTGTTTGAAATGGCGCCGTTTGCCAAGGGCACCACGGCGGTGGCCCAAGCGATGGCGAACGTCCAGGGCACGACCATTATTGGCGGCGGCGACTCGGTGGCGGCCATCAACGCGGCGCACCTTGCCGCCAGGATGACGCACATTTCCACCGGCGGCGGTGCCTCGCTGGAGTTTCTCAGCGGCGCGGTCCTGCCGGGCTTGGCGGCGCTGCCGGACAAGAAATAGCGAATATGCGCACGCCCCTGATCGCCGGCAACTTCAAGATGTTCAAGACCGCGGCCGAGACCGCGGCCTACGTCGTCGAGTTGCGTGGATTGATCAAGGACGGGCGCGGTGTCGACGTGGTGATCGCGCCGCCGTTCACGTCGCTGCAGGCGGCGGTCGCGGCTGCGGCGGGCAGCGGCATCGGCGTCGGCGCGCAGAACATTCACTGGGAACGCGACGGCGCGTTCACCGGTGAAGTGAGCGCGGGCATGGTCCGCGAAACCGGCGCACGCTTCGTCATCGTCGGTCACTCCGAACGCCGGACGCTGTTCGGCGAGACCAACGCCACGGTCAACAAGAAGATGAACGCGGTGATCGCCGCGGGACTGACGCCGATCGTCTGCATCGGCGAAACGCTCGAACAACGCGACCGCAACGAAACGCTCGCCGTCCTCGATCGCCAGATCAAGGAAGGGTTGGATGGGGTCACCGGCGAACAGTTGGCGGCGATGGTGATGGCCTACGAGCCGGTCTGGGCGATCGGCACCGGTCGCAACGCCACGCCGGCCCAGGCGGGCGAAGCCCATTTTCACATCCGCCAGCGGCTGAAACAGTGGTTTGGGCTGGAATCGTCCGATCGCTGCCGCATTTTGTATGGCGGAAGTGTGAAGCCCGACAACATCGCCACGCTCATTGCCCATCCGGACGTCGATGGCGCCCTGGTGGGAGGCGCCAGCCTCGACCCGAAGAGCTTCCTTGCCATCATTCAGGGCGCGGCGATATAATCGGAGGTTCTTACCATGGTTTATTACGTCATCGTCACCCTTTACGTCATTGTCTGCGCGCTGCTGATCATCACGATCTTGCTGCAGCAGGGCAAAGGCGGCGACATCGCGAATGCGTTTGGCGGCGGCAGCAGCCAGGCAGTGTTCGGCGCGCGTTCCGGCGCCACGTTGCTCACGCGGGCGACGGCGGTGCTTGCGGCGCTCTTCGTCATTGGCGCGATCACCCTCACCGTGTTTGGCCAACGCGGGCCTGGCTCGGTCGTGGGCGGCATCGACGGACCGGCCCCGGTGCCAACGCCGTCGGCTCCCGCAGCAACACCGGCGCCGGCCCCGGCCGCGCAACCTGCGACTCCGCCGCCGGGTAACAGCACGCCGTAGCCAGGCGCACGAAAGTGCGGCCCTGTAAGGAACTGTTCTATACTCTCTATCTGCCTGCGGGAGTGGCGGAATTGGCAGACGCACTAGCTTGAGGTGCTAGCGGGAGCAATCTCGTGGAGGTTCGAGTCCTCTCTTCCGCACCATATCGAAGTAACGACAGCCATCCAGGGGCACCCCGCAAGGGGTGCCTTTTTCCTTGGTATAGACTTGCTTTGAGGTACTTCCATGGACTCACGGCCCGCCCCCGCCGTCGACCTTTCGGACTCGGCCCTGCTGGCGTTGCCCGTGCCGCGAGCCGATGCCCCCTCTCACCTGCTGCCAGACGCGCCCCATGCCTCGTTGACTCGCAGCTATCTCGACGCCCTGCTCGGCGGCGATCGCAGACGGGCGAGCGCGCTGATTCTCGATGCGGTTGCTGCCAGCGTGCCGGTGAAGGACATTTACCTGCACGTGTTTCAGCGTGCGCAATACGAAGTGGGCCGTCTCTGGCAGGTGCAGGAGATCAGCGTCGCGCAGGAACACTACTGCACCGCCGCCACCCAGCTGATCATGTCGCAGCTCTATCCGCACATCTTTGCCGTCGAGAACACTGGCGGCACGCTCTTGGCCACCTGCGTGTCGGGCGACCTGCATGAAATCGGCGTCCGCATGGTCGCGGACTTTTTCGAGATGGACGGCTGGAACACTTTCTACCTCGGCGCCAACACGCCCAACGCGGATGTTGTCGGCGCCCTGATCGATCGCCAAGCCGACGTCCTGGCCATTTCCGCAACCATCTCAACCCACGTGCGAGCCGTGTCGACCCTCATTGAAAGCGTGCGCGCCAACGAACAGTGCCGCGCGGTCAAGATTCTGGTCGGCGGCTATCCGTTTGTCGTCGCACCTGAACTGTGGCGCAAGATCGGCGCCGATGGTTCCGCGGGCGATGCCCAGGCGGCCATCGTGCTGGCCAACCACCTCCGGGGGCGCGGCATAGCGTCGTGACCACGCACAACGACCAACCAGGCGTCGCGTTGCTGTGCGACGCCCACGGCGTCGTCCTCCGCGTGATTCGTGACGAGCTCGGGGTGCCCGACCTCTTCCGGGTCGGCCGGACCCTGGCCGAACTCGTCACCGCGACGGCGGTCGACTCATTGTCGGCATTCTTGACCGTCCTAGCCGACCGCGGCGCAGCGTTCAACTGGGCACTACCAGTCGACATCGCTGGCGTAACGACCCCGCTCTACTTCGCCGGCGTGGCGGAGGGCGATCACTTCTACCTCGTCGCCGCGCGCAGCACCGCAGGCCTCGCCCGATTTCACGAAGAGCTGATGCTCATCAACAACGAGCAAACCAACGCCCTGCGCGCGGCCCTCAAGGAGCTGAGCGTGCAGCAGCGGCAGGACGCCCGGCGCGACAGCGCCCTCTACGAGGACCTGTCACGGCTCAACAACGAGCTGGCCACGCTGCAACGCGAGATGGCCAAGAAGAACATTGAGCTGGAACAGCTGAACGCGCTCAAGAACGAGCTGCTCGGCATGGCGGCGCACGACCTGCGCAGTCCCCTTGGAGTCATCCAGAACTACAGCGATTTCCTCGAGGCGGACGCCGGCCCCCAGCTGAGCGACGAGCACCGCGCGTTCATCAGCACCATCAAGCGTACCAGCCGCTTCATGCTGGGGCTGGTCGACGACCTGCTGGACGTGACGACGATTGAAGCGGGGCGGCTCACGCTCGACCGGCAGCCGAGCGATCTCGGACGATTGCTGGCCGACAACGTGACCTTGAACCGGACCCTGGCCGCCCGCAAGAACATTACGATTGAGCTGGCGACGACCGTTGAGACCCTGCCGATGGTAATGCTCGACGCCCGTCGCATCGAGCAGGTGCTCAACAACCTGATTGGCAACGCCATGAAGTTTGCCCCACCGGGCAGTCGCGTCACCGTGAGCGCCGAGGCGACGGCCGACGCCGTCACGATTCGGGTGACCGACCAGGGTCCCGGCATTCCGGCCCCCGACCTCCCGAACCTGTTCAAGCCTTTCGCCAAGGCTACCGCCCGCGGGACGGCAGGGGAAAAGAGCACAGGCCTTGGCCTGGCCATCGTCGGCAAGGTGGTGGCAGCGCACGGCGGACGCATCTGGGTCGAGAGCGAGGTTGGAAAGGGCGCGTCCTTCGTCGTTTCGTTGCCGCTCACCTGAGCTTTGTCATGACCGCCGATCGCTACACCATCCTCGTTGTCGATGACTACGCTGACGCTCTCCATGCCACCTCACGCATCCTGACCCGCGAGGGCTACCAGGTCGCGCAGGCCGCCGATGGCACCACTGCCCTTCAGCTCGTGAGCGAGTTGCGCCCGGACCTCGTGCTGCTGGACGTCGGCCTGCCTGACCTGTCGGGGCTTGAAGTACTGCGTCGCATCCGCTCCGAGCCGGCACTGGCCGGCACCTCGGTCGTGTTGCTCAGCTCGCAGAAAAGCCCGGCGCAACAGGCGGCCGGACTCGAGGCTGGCGCCGACGGCTACATCGCCACGCCGGTCGACGGCATGGAGCTCCTCGCGCGCGTGCGCCTGCAGCTGCGGCAGCGCGAGCTTTTCGAACAGCTCCAGGCCAGCGAGGAACGGTTCCGCGGCACCTTCGAGCAAGCGGCCGTCGGTATGGCCCATGTCGCCATCGATGGCCGGTTCCTCATGGTGAACGATCGCCTGTGCGTCATGGCCGGCTACTCACGTGCGGAGTTGCTGGCTCTGACCTTCCACCAACTGACTGCGCCCGATGACCTGGCGGCGAGCGAAGAAGCCCGCCTCGCGATGCTGGCAGGAGACCGCGATTCGTATCGCGCCGAGAAGCAGTACATCCGGAAGGACGGCGCGCGGCTATGGGTCAACGTCATGATCACGTTGGAACGGCCGAAGTCCGGCCCACCGAAATATTTCATCGCGGTGTTCGAGGACATCTCGGCGCGCAAGCTCGCCGAGCGGGCGGCCGTCGAACAGGACACGCTCCTGCGCATTGCCGGCCGCACCGCCCGGCTGGGCGGCTGGATCATCACGCTGCCCGATCGATCGCTCACCTGGTCGGACGAGACGTGCCGTATTCATGATCTGCCCGTTGACTATCGGCCCACCATGGACGAGGGCATCAACTACTACCGGCCAGAGCACCGCGACTTGGTTCGTCACCACGTCAACCGTTGCGCCACCGACGGCACCGCCTATGACTTTGAGCTCCCCAAGACAACGGCCACGGGGCGGCAGGTCTGGGTGCGCTCGATTGGCGAAGCGGTGCGTGATGAATCGGGCCGCATCATTCGGCTGCAAGGTGCGTTTCAGGACGTGACCGAGAGCCACAGCACGAAGCTGGCGCTGCAGGCATCGGCTCTCCAATTGGCGCAGAGCAACCGCGCCTGGCAGATGCTGAGCCGCTGCAACGAGGCCGTGATCCGTTCGAAGACGGAAAAGGAGCTGTTGCAGGCAGTGTGCCGGATTGCCGTCGAGATCGGCGGCTGCCGTATGGCCTGGGTCGGCTTCGCGGTGGACACTCCCGAGAAGATCGTCGTGCCGCAAGCGCATGCCGGCATCAACGACGGCTTCCTCTCGTCGGTTCGCATCACCTGGTCGGACGAGACGCCGTCCGGCCGCGGCCCGGTAGGCAGGGCCATCAACACCGGCCAGCCGGCGGTGATCGTGGATCTGGCGACCGATCCGGAATTCACGCCCTGGCTCGCCGCGGCCACTGAGCGCGGTTTTCGCAGCGTGATCGCGCTGCCGCTCAGGTCAGACACCATGACCTTTGGCGTTTTCGTGTTGTACTCAGGCGAGGCGCGCACGCCGAGTCCGGACGAACTGCGAGTGCTGCAGGACATGGCGGGCGACCTTGCCTTCGGACTCGAGAGCATTCGGTCGCAGATCGAAGTCGCTCGCATGGCCGCCACGTTGCGCGAACAAGCCTCACTGCTCGACCTGACGCAAGACGCCATTTTGGTCCGCGACCTGGAGCATCGCATCCTGTTCTGGAACCGGAGTGCGGAGCGACTCTATGGCTGGAGCGCCACGGAGGTCTTGGGGCGATCCGTAAAGGATCTGCTGTATCGCGATCCGGCAGCCTTTCTCGAGGCGGTCGACGCGACGATGGCGGCGGGCGAATGGACTGGGGAACTCGTTCAAGTCACGCGCAGTGGTTCAACGGTGACGATCGAGAGCCGCTGGACGCTGGTGCGCGACGCCGCCGGGCAGCCGAAGTCGATCCTGGCCGTCAACACCGACATCACGCAGCGCCGGCACCTGGAACAGCAATACCTGCGCACCCAGCGGATGGAAAGCATCGGCACGCTTGCCGGCGGCATCGCCCACGACCTCAACAACGTCCTCGCGCCGATCCTGATGTCGATCGAACTGCTGCAATCCGACGATGACAATGAGGAGCGCCGCGAGATCCTGTCGACGATTGAGGCCAGCGCCCGTCGCGGCGCGGCCATGGTCCGCCAGCTATTGTCGTTCGCCCGCGGCGTGGAAGGCCGTCGGGACGAGGTGCAATTCCGCAACGTGATCGATGAGGTCGGTCGCATCGCCAGGGACACGTTCCCCAAGAACATCCAGGTCGCCGAGCATCTCGATCCGAACCTGTGGGTCATCCGGGCGGATCCGACGCAGTTGCATCAGGTGCTGCTGAACCTCTATGTCAACGCGCGCGACGCCATGCCATCGGGTGGGTGCATCACGGTGACAGCAGAGAACGTGACCGTCGACAACCAGTACGCAGCCATGAACATCGAGGCCAGCGTCGGCCCGCACTTGTTGATCACGATCGCCGACACCGGCGACGGCATCGGCAGTGACATTATCGACAAGGTGTTCGATCCCTTCTTCACCACCAAGGAACTCGGCAAGGGTACGGGCTTGGGCCTCGCCACGTCCCTCACCATCGTCAAGAGCCACGGCGGATTCATCCGGGTGGACAATGGTGACAACCGGGGCGCCCGCTTTCGGATCTGGCTTCCTGCACAGATGGCGCCGGCGGCCACCGCCGCAGTCAATCAACCGTCGCCGCTCGTCCGCGGCAGCGGCGAAACCATCCTGGTGGTGGACGACGAGGATGCGATTCGCGCCATTACGAGTCACACCCTCAAGGCCTCCGGGTATCGCGTGCTGACGGCGGCCGACGGCTCCGAAGCGGTGACCCTTTACGCGAAGCATCAGGCCGACATCGCCGTGGTGCTCACCGACATGATGATGCCGGTGATGGACGGTGCCACCACCGTTCAAGTGCTGAGGAGGCTCAACCCCCTGGTCCGGATTATCGGCACGAGCGGTCTCGTCGCCGATGGCAACGGCGCTGCCCTGCACCACTTCCTGCCCAAACCGTACACCGCCGTCACGTTACTGGCGGCGATTCGGGCGGCCCTGGACGAGTGACGGCCACGGCAGCCCGCCGAACGCGTCAACGCCCTTGAAGCTCCACGGCCAGGCACCCAGGTAACCGCCATCACGCGCCAGCGCGCGGTAGTCCTCAGGCCAATACGCCGGCGGCAGGTGATCGGCGGGATGCTGCCGGGGACTCGCGGGATGCTCGCCAATCAGTAGCGGCTTGCTCAGCCCGAAGCTCGCCGCAGTTCGGCCGAACACCAACACATCGCGATCCTGATACCGGACATCCGGATACGAGTGCACCTGGATGAAGTCGAGGCCGTACTCGGGTCGGCCCCACTCGGCTACGAAGCGGACGCGGCCACCACCGACAGTAACGAGCACTTGCGATCGCGCGTGGATTCGCGCCGCAGTCGCACCCACGAACGCGCGCAACTCGTCGAGCGTCAGCGGTTCGTGGCCGGGAGCAGGCTCCAGCCCCGCGGTCACCCAGTCGGGTTCGTTGATGATGTCGATCGAGTGAATCGCCTGCCCCAGTTCGGCGCGCGAGCCGTCCGCGCCGTAGGCGTCCAGGAACGGGTTGACCACTGCCGCCGCAAACTCGTCGCGGCCACGCTCGGTCGCGATCAACGCCTTGCGGGCTGGCTCGTGCATCCACGCGTAGTCGATCAGGACGAGGCACAACCGCAGCCCCGCATCACGCGCGCACGCCAGCGCGGCATCCATATCGGGAAAGAACGCGTCATCGAAACCGGCCAGCCGGCCGTCACGCCAGTGCAATCCGCCGCGGCCATCGGTGAGCACAAACCAGCGCACTACTTCGATGCCGATCGCGGCCATGGCCGCGCAATCTGCCCGCACGTCCTCGACGTGGGTCGAGACCCCGCTATGGCTGTTCCAGATGTTGCGGCCGAAGTCGCAGCCGTAGTTCGGCCGCCCGCTGACGATGGTCCAGGGATAGTTGATGCCGGCAATCACCGTTCGCGTGCGGCGGTTGTCATCGCGAAGCTCCGCCAGGCGGCGACAGACGTGGCACCGGTGCGCATGGCGGCCGGAACGGCGACCACAGCGGAAAGAAATTCCCGGCGCTTCACAGTTCGCCCATGCTATCGCAACCCGGCCGTCGGCAGATCGACGCACCGACGGACGCCGTGCCGGCGTCATAGGAACACGTGAGCTGGTCGCCACCGCAGTACACCTCGGTCCATAACTACCTGCTTTACCAGGCGGGATGGTTCGCCTGCGTACTGGGCGCCGCCTCGCACCGCCCGTGGACCGGCTTCCTGGTGGCCGCGACGCTGCTCGCGATCCATTTGCTGGGGTCGCGCGATCGGCACCGCGACGCACGACGTGTGATGCTCGCCCTCGGCGTCGGCACAGCCGTTGAAGGCCTCCAGATCTGGGCGGGAACCTACCGCTTCACCTCCGGCACCATCATCGACAGCCTGCCGCCGCCGTGGCTGCTGGTGATGTGGGCGCAAATGGCCACGACGTTTGACTTCAGCCTGCGGCCGATCGTCACACGGCCTGCGGCCGCGGCCCTGTTTGGCGCGATCGGTGGACCGCTGGCGTTTCTGGCCGGCGAGCGTCTCGGCGCGGTCACGCTGCACCGTCCGTTGACGCCTGGGTTGCTGCTGCTCGCGTCGAGTTGGACGGTGGCCATGCTGATCTTCTGCAGCGTCGAGCGGGCCCGTCCACCTCTTGCGTTAATAAGTCGCGCATGAACCACCTGCGCCTCGAGGCGCGCCACGACCTACTCCCGGTCGTGAGAAGATCGCGGACCATGGCTCTGGTCCTGCGCCGGGTTCTCGCTCTCTCCCTCGTCTTCGCCGTCTCGGCGTGCGGCCGGCAGGCCGAGCCGCCGCCGCGCGAACCGGTGCCGGTCGCGCCATCAGCGCCCGAACGCCAGCTGATTCCCGAAGCGCCGGCCGCGCCGGCGCCGTCGGCCAGCACGCTGGCGGCCGCGCAGACCCCCGCCACCGGCGATCTCGACGCGGTCTCCGCCCGCGGTCGCCTGCGCATTCTCGTCACGCCGAGCCGCACCTACTACGCCATCGACAACAACCTGCAGCGCGGTGCCTCCTACGACGCCGGCGTGGCCTTCACCCGCTTCACCAACGCGCGGCAACCCTCGGCCCGGCCGATCGAGGTGATCTTCATTCCGACCCCTGAAGATGTGCTGGTCAAGAACCTGCTGGCCGGCCGTGGCGACATCGCGGTCAACCTGCGCCAGACATTCGAACGCGACGACCAGGTGGCCTTCGCAACCCCGACCCGCACCGGCATCCGGGAGTGGATCATCACTGGCACCGGGCAGAAACCCGTGGTCAGTCTCGAGGACATCGGCGGCCGGGTGATTCACGTCCGCAAGAGCAGTGACCATTACGCCAGCCTGGTCCGGCTGAACGAACAACTGCAGACGATCGCCCGGCCGCCCAGCCGGATCGCGTTCGCCGACGAGTCCCTGACTGACGAAGACCTGCTCGAACGGGTCAACGAGGGCACGTTTCCGGCAACGATTACGGACGACTACTTGTTCGAAGCGCGGCAGCGGGAACTGACGAGCGTGGCCGCCAACAAGGACGTGGCGGTCAGCCAGGACGGCGTCATCGCCTGGGTCACCCGCAAGGATGCGCCGCAACTGCTGGCGGCGATCAACGCGTTCTTCGCCACGCACCGGCCGAGGCCCTAGCGACGCCATGAGAATCCTCGTTGCTGAAGACGACACCGTGATTGCCGACTTCGTGGCCCAGGGGCTGCGCGAGGCCGGGTTCGTGGTTGAAGTCGCGGCGACCGGCCCAGCGGGGCTCCGCCAGGCCATCGGCGGCGGCTACGACGCGGCCGTGATCGACGTCATGCTGCCAGGCATGGACGGCCTGGCGCTGATCGAGGCACTGCGTGCGAAGAAAGTGCAGACGCCGGTCTTGATCCTGAGCGCGCGTCACACCGTGGACGATCGCGTGAAAGGCCTGCAGGCCGGCGGCGACGATTACCTCACCAAGCCGTTCGCGTTTGCCGAGTTGCTGGCACGCGTCCAGGCGCTGTTGCGGCGATCGGGCGGCACGCCCGAACCGACCAGGCTGGTCGTGGCTGACCTGTCGCTGGATCTGCTGTCGCGCCAGGTGGAGCGCGCCGGTCTCGAGCTGGACCTGCGGCCGCGGGAGTTCGCGCTGCTCGAGTACCTGATGCGCCACCCGGGTCGGGTCTTGTCAAAGACGATGATCCTGTCGCAGGTGTGGGGATACTCCTTTGACCCGGGCACCAACGTCGTCGATGTGCTGGTGTCGCGCCTGCGCGACAAGGTCGACGACGGGTTCACGCCGAAGATGATTCACACCGTGCGCGGCGCCGGCTATGTCCTCAAGCTGGGTTGATCGCGTCAGCCAGGCGCTCGGTCTTCGCCTCGCGGCGTGGTATCTCGGCACCTTCCTGGCGAGCACCTTCGTGATTGTCGGGCTCACCTACGGCTTGTTGGCCTCGTCGCTCGAGACTCGTGATCACGACATCATTCAGTCGACGCTGCGCGAATACGCGACACGCTATCAAGCTGGCGGGCTGCCGGCGCTCGCCAGGGCCATCGAGATCGAACAGCGATCGGGACAGCGCGAACCACTGTTCGTGCGCCTGGTCGGTCCCTTCCAGGACGTGCTGCTCTACTCGTTGCCCGAAACCTGGGGCGCCTTCGACTTGTCGGAACTGCCGGGCGGGCCCGACGATATCTGGGGGCAGGTCCGCGCCCGCGATCGCAACGCCGTGCTCGAAGTCGCCACGCTGCCGCTCGGCGGCGGCACCGTGCTGCAGGTCGGCAAGACCAGCGAGACCCGCGACCAGTTGCTGTCGAACTTCTGGCGGGTCCTCATGCTGGGCGCGACGGCCGCAGTCGGCATCGGCATCGTCGGCGGCCTGTTCCTGACGCGCTCGACGCTCAAGCCCCTTCGCGACTTGCGCGACGCCGTGCAGCGCATTCTCCGCACCGGCCAGACCGACGATCGCGTGCCGGTCTACGGCAATGACGATGCGGTGGATGAGTTGAGCGGGTTGTTCAATGCCATGCTGGCGCGCATCACGACGTTGATCCACGGCATGCGCAATGCGCTCGATCATGTCGCGCACGACTTGCGGACGCCAATGACTCGCTTGCGCGTGACCGCCGAATCCGCGCTGGCCACCAACGACCCTGCTCGCCACCGTGATGCGCTCTCCGACTGTCTCGAAGAATCCGATCGGGTGTTATCGATGCTGACCACGCTGATGGACATTTCCGAGGCCGAGACCGGGACGATGAAGTTGAGTGTGTCAGCGGTGGATCTGGCGCAGCTCGCGGCCGAAGTCGCCGCGGTCTACGAAGATTCGGCCGACGACGCCGGCGTGACGTTCGTGACCAGCGTGCCAGAGCGCCTGGTGGTCCGCGCCGATCGCGACCGTCTGCGCCAGGCGCTCGCCAATCTCGTGGACAACGCCGTCAAGTACACGCCACGCGGTGGGCGGGTCGACGTCGAGGCGCGGCAGACGGGTGGCGCGGTGAGCATCAGCGTGCGCGACACCGGCACCGGAATCGCCGAGCACGAGATCCCGCGAATCTGGGACCGCCTGTATCGCGGCGATCAAAGTCGCACCACCCGAGGCCTCGGCCTGGGACTGAGCCTGGTCCGCGCCTCGGTTGAGGCGCAGGGTGGCCACGTGACGGTCTCGAGCCAGCCGGGCCTTGGCTCGGCATTCACTATTACCCTGCCGAACTGAATCGCGAATCGCGAACGGCGATCATTACCCACTTGTAATGTCCCGGTAACCGTCCTGCAAGGCCCTCCGACGTCTTAACGGATAGACGCAGACTTGGGGGCTTGGGACCTGGGGCTTGGCCACAGTCCAAGCCTCATGACTCAAGCCGCAAGCCGCATAGGAGAGTGTGTAATGACCCGATCACAATTGAGAGCAGGAGCCGTTGTCCTGGCCTTGAGCGCAGCCAGCTTGGGCGCCTGGACCGGATTTCCCGCTAGTCCCATCGCCAAGGCCGCCATTTCCGCGCCTGAGACGGCGCCGAGCGTTGGCCAGAGCCGCTTCGGGACGCAGGGTTTCGCCGACGTCGTCGCGAAGGTGACCCCGGGGGTAGTGACGATTCGTACGGAACGCAACGCGTCGCCTCAGCTGACGCAGATACCCGAGGGCCTCCCCTTTGGTGAGCTGTTCGGCCAGCGCGCGCCGCGCGGCGGCCGGCAAATGCCGGCGCCCATGCAGCGCGGCCTCGGCTCAGGTGTCATCGTCAGCACCGACGGCTACATCCTGACCAACAATCACGTCGTCGAGCAGTCGGCCCGCATCCAGGTGGAGTTGTCGGACCGGCGCGTGCTCGAGGCGAAGCTGATCGGCGCCGACGAGCCGAGTGATCTGGCCGTGATCAAGATCGATGCGACCAACTTGCCGGTGGTGCCGATTGGCGATTCCACGGCCATGCGAGTCGGCGATCTCGTGCTGGCGGTCGGCAACCCACTGGGCGTGGGCCAGACGGTGACCATGGGCATTGTCAGCGCGAAGGGCCGGGCCACCGGCACCGGCGATGGCAGCTATGAAGACTTCCTGCAGACCGATGCGCCGATCAACCAGGGCAACTCGGGCGGCGCGCTGGTGAACACCGCCGGCGAGCTGGTGGGCATCAACTCGCAGATCCTCTCGCCCTCAGGTGGCAGCATCGGCATTGGCTTCGCGGTGCCGTCGAACATGGCGAAGAACGTGATGGATCAGCTGGTGAGCCAGGGCCGCGTGCAGCGCGGGCGGTTGGGCGTCACGGTGCAGGGCGTCACGAGTGACCTGGCTGCCGGCCTCGGTCTCGACCAGGCTGAAGGCGCACTGGTCAGCGATGTCACGCCGAATGGCGCGGCCGCCAGGGCGGGCTTGAAGCGTGGCGACGTGATCCTGAGCTACCAGGGCCGCGCAGTCGTCGACACCAACGCGTTCCGCAACGAGATTGCCGCCACCACGCCCGGCAGTACGGTGACGTTGCAGGTCTTGCGTGAGGGCAAGTCCAGCGAAGTGAAGGCAACGCTCGAGGCGTTGGCGGCCACGAAGGAAGCGGCCAATCGCTCCGAGGGCGCCGGCCGCGGTGAGGCCGGCAAGTTCGGCATGGCGGTGGAGCCACTGACGCCCCAGATCGCGGACCGCCTGGAAATCGATCGCGATGTCCAGGGCGTGGTCATCACGAACGTGGATCCGTCGGGCGCGGCGGCATCCGCCGGCCTGCAGGAAGGCGACGTGATTCAGCAGATCAACGGCCGGGCGGTGCGTTCGACCGAGCAAGTGCGGGCCGGGTTGGACGCGGCTGCGGACAAGCCGGTGGTGCTGCTCATCGCCCGCGCCAACGGCTCGTTCTTCGTGCCACTCCGCGCGCCGCGCGGCTAGCCGGGGGCCCGGGATCCCGAATCCCGCCATATGCTGGTGTGGTGCCACGTCTCGACAAGGTTCTCAAAGAAGCCCACACGGAGTTGTCCTGGCGCCAGGTCCGCGAGGCCATCGCCAAGGGCCAGGTGACCGTTGACGGCGCGTTCCAACGCGACGAAGCGTTCGAGACGCGGCCCGGCGCGGCCGTCGAGATGAACCTCAATCGCCCGGCCCAGTCACGGGCACGGGCGAATTTCGACATCCTGCATGAAGACGAGCACATCATCGTGCTCAACAAGCCGGCCGGCCTGCTGTCCATTCCCTCCAGCCCTGATGCGGGCAGCTCGGAGGACACGGTTCTCAAGCGGGTGCGCGAGTACATGGCCTTCAAGCTGGGACACAAAACCTACGTCGGCATGCTGCATCGTCTCGACCGCGATACCTCGGGTGCGCTGGCGGTGGCGTTGTCAAAAGACGCACACGCCGCGGGGCGCGAAATGTTCAAGCACCACGCGTTCGAGCGCCATTACCTGGCCATTGTGCAGGGGATCCCCAGCCCGGCGGAGGGAACCATCGAAGCCAAGATCTCCACCGGTTATCGCAGTGGCCGTCGGAAGCTCGTGGATGATGACGAAGAGGGGCTCGAGGCGGCAACCGACTACCGGGTGAAGCAGCGGCTGAAGAACGCGGCGCTGCTGGAGCTGCGTCTGCACACGGGCCGGCAACACCAGATTCGCCTGCACCTGGAGCAGCTCGGCCATCCGCTGCTCGGCGAGCGGGTCTACGCCGAGGGCGATGCCCGCAAGTCGCGCGTGGGAACCACCAAGGTCGAGGCCAAGCGCAACATGCTGCATGCCTGGACGCTCGCGTTTGCCCATCCCCTCACCGGCGTACCGATCGCGGTCGAGGCGCCGTTGCCGGAGGACTTCCAGCACGTGCTGGGACGACTCGGCGGCTAGGCCACTGATTCACACCGATTGGAGACCGAGACTCGGACACGCTCCTCGACAGGCTTGCGGGCCGGCCGACTTCGGCGCATGATGCCCGCTATGAAACCGTTCGCCATCGCCCTCTTTCTGGCCACCGGCGCCGTCGCCGCCTGCTCACCCGCGGCACCACCTGCTCCGGCCGCTCCGTTCTCCGTGGTCGAAGCCACCATTCCGGAGATGCAGAAGGCCATGCAGGATGGCCGCGTCACCTCGCGCCAAATCGTTGAGCAATACCTGGTTCGCATCGCGCTCTACAACGACACGCTCAACGCCGTGGTCACCGTGAACCCGAAGTCGTTGCAGGAGGCCGACCGGCTCGATCAGGAGCGCCAGTCGGGAAAGGTCCGCGGTCCGCTGCATGGCATTCCGATCGCCCTCAAGGACAACATCCACACCACCGATATCCGCACCACGGGCGGCGCGATCGCGTTCGAGAACCTGGTGCCACCCTACGATGCCACGCTGACCAAGAACCTGCGGGACGCCGGTGCGGTGATTATCGCGAAGACGACCCTCAGCGAGCTCGCCAACTTCGTGACCAACGGCATGCCCGGCAACTACAACGCCGTGGTCGGATATGCGTTGAATCCCTACGACCCGAGGCGAGACCCGCGGGCCACGACCGGCGACGGCCGCCCGGTGCTCAACACCGGCGGCTCGAGTTCCGGTGGCGGCACCGCCGCCAATTTTTGGGCCGCCAACGTCGGTACAGAGACCTCGGGATCGATCTTGAGCCCGGCGAACCAGAACATGCTGGCTGGCATCAAGCCGACCGTAGGCCGCATCAGCCGTTACGGCGTGATTCCGATCACCGCCGATCAGGATACGGCTGGGCCGATGGCCAAGTCGGTGACCGACGCGGCGATCCTGTTTGGCGCGCTGGAAAGCGCGGCGCCCGATGCCAACGACGCCGCGACCACGATGTGCCAGGCGCCGCCGAATCGCGACTACACGCCGTTCCTCAAGCGCGAGGGATTGAAGGGCGCGCGGATCGGCATCCCGCGCGCGAACTACTACGATCGCGTCACGCCTCCGGGCGAGAAGAACCCGCGCGGCGGCCTGAACGAGGCGCAAGCCAAGTCCATGGCTGACGCGATTGAGGTCCTCAAGAAGGAAGGCGCGACGATCGTCGACGCCGACATCCCCAGCGTGGTCGACCAGGATCCGAAGAATAACTTCCTGCTGTGGGGAGGCGGGTGCGACAACGGGCCGCGCGACGCGAATTGTTCATCGGTCCTGTGGTACGGCATGAAGCGCGACTTCAACGCGTGGCTCGCCTCGCTCGGCCCAGCCGCGCCGGTGAAGACGCTGGCCGAACTGCGCGCCTTCAACACCGCCCACGGCAATCGCAACGCGATCAAGTACGCGCAGACGAACCTCGACAACTCGGACCTGCTCGACCTCGAAAAGGATCGCGCGAAGTGGCAGGCCGACCGCGACCAGGACATCCGCCTGGCCGCGACCCACGGCATCGACGAAGTCATGAAGGCGCAGAAGCTCGACGCACTCCTGTTCCCGGGCGCGAGCGGCGCCGGCATCGCGGCGAAACCCGGCTACCCGACCGTGATCGTGCCGTTCGGCCTGTTCGTGCCGCAGCCGCCGCCGGCCGCGCCACCCGCGCGGGCCGCAGGCGCACCCGCGCCCGCACCCTATCCCGACGGCTTCACGCTCGCACCGGCGCCGTATGGTGTGAGCTTTACCGGCATGGCCTGCAGCGAGCCGCGCCTGATCGAACTGGCGTACGCGTTCGAGCAGGCCACGAAGCGACGCGTGCCGCCGGCTATCGCACCCTAGAAGAGTTGCCACCCGAAGCACATCAAGCCATGGTTTCCAGAATGACGTTTTCGTAAGCTTCGTACTCTTCGTGTTTGCCTTTAACGTAGGTCCATATGGAACTTGATCCCGACGACCAGCCGCTTGAACGCACGCCCTCCACGGAATTGGGCGGCCGTCCGCCTGGCGATGGGCCGCCCATCTTGCCGCTGGCGATCGGCGGTGCCGTGGTGGTGGTGCTGCTCGCCGTGGGTGGGTGGTGGATGTGGCGTCAACCCGCAGCGACCAACACCACGCCGGCGGCGGTCGCCGCGACCGACGCGCCCATCACTGCCCCTCCGCCACCGGCCCCGCTGCCACCGCTCGACGAGATGGACGCGTTCCTGCGTCCCTTGCTGAGCGCACTGTCGAACCGGCCGGAACTGGTGCGATGGCTGGCGACCGACGACCTGGTGCGACAATTGGCCGCCGCCATCGATCAGGCGTCACAGGGCGACAACCCGTCGAGTGGCTTCAAGGAATTGGCACCGCGCTCGCGCCTGACCGTGGCGAGGCGCAGCAATCGCCGCAGCATCGACCCGGCGAGCTATGCGCGATACGACGGCCTCGTCGGCACGGTCACGTCGATCGATGCTTCGGCCGTCGCGCGCATCTACAAGACCATCCGGCCGCGCCTGAACGAGGCCTACCGGAACATGGGGCACCCCGGCGGTGACGTCGACGCCGCCGTGCGACAGGCGCTCACCATCCTGCTGGAGACGCCGGTCGTGAAGAGCCCCGTGATGTTGGTCGAAGGAGCGGGCGCGCGGTGGGCGTACGAAGACGGGGATGTGGAATCGCTGACGCCGACGCAGAAGCAACTGATTCGGATGGGCCCGGCGCACACCGACGCCATGCTGGTGTGGCTCCGCGCGCTGCAGGCGGGACTTGCGCCTTGAGGCTTGGAGGCTTGAAGACCGGCCTCACCCGCCCAAGCCCTCAAGCCCCCAAGCCCTCTAATGTGACATCGCGTAGACCAGCACGTTGACGCCGAACGCGTAGCCTTTGCTCGACATCTCGTAGAAGTACTGGGGATTCGACGCTTCCTCTTCCCACGAATCGCCGACGTCGGTGTTGTGCGTCATCAGCACGAGAATGTGGCCGTTCGCATCGGTGACGGCACGCGCGTGAGGCACGGCGCTGTCTTGTCCGCGCTCTGAGGTGCCGCCGCCGCTGTTGAACCAATGGCCGATCGACGCGATCTGCGGCACGCCGGCCAGGATGAACTGCGCGCGGAACAACGGGTGGTCCGGCGGTAGCTCGGTGATCGGATACTGCGCCGGCGGCAACGCCTTTGCGAGTTGCTCGGACCACGCCTGCCACGCGTACTCGCCCCAGAAGTCGTCCGCCCACACGAAACCACCCTTGTCGACATAGGTCCGCAGTGCCGCGGCCTCGGCCGCGTCCAGGTACGCAGCGCCCACCTCGGTCATCATCACGAAGGGACACTGAAACAGGCTCTCGTCGGTCAGCCGCACCACGGCGTGCCGCGGATTCTGCGGGCCATCGAACGTCACCTGCGTCTTGGTGAGCTCCGACAGACGGATCGACATGTTGATGTCGGCGCGCGGATAGTCCACGGCCCAGTTGCCGCCATCGCCGCCGCGGTTCTGGCGAAACGCGACGCGGCAGAACTGGAACCGGCCGTCGAAATCGTCGGCGGTGGCGAACTCGAGATTGAAGCCGCGGCCGCCGCCACGGCGCTGCGCCTCGCCACTGCTGGCAAGCACGGCGACGGCGATCAGGACCAGGATCCAGATTCTCACGATCGATGCCGAGTATAAGCTTACAACCCACGTATCGTTTCGCCGGATGTTCAGGTAAATTAGGGCCGCGGCACGCTGTGCCAGGAGGGCGGCACGCTGTGCCAGGAAGGGCGGCACGCTGTGCCAGGGGCGGCACGCTGTGCCAGGAGGGCGGCACTTTAGTGCCGCCGAATAACGAGGACACGTATGCAACGAATGATGTTCGGGTTTGTCAGCGTCGTGGTGTTGGCGGCGTCGGTCCAGGCGCAACAGCCGGCCGCACCTGCCGCCGCGCCGGATCCGATCCGGACCCTGGTGAGCCGGCTCGACCTCGAAAAGTACAAGGCCACCGTCAAGGGCCTCACGCAGTTTGGTGATCGCCGCCAAGGCACCGAGCGCAATCGCAAGGCGGTGGATTGGATCGAAGCGCAGCTCAAGAGCTACGGCTGCACCAACACCGAAAGAATCAAATACACCTTTACCACCGCGCCGCGGAACCCGAACGCCGGGGCGCAACCGCGTCCAGCCGCCGATCCCAATGCGATTCCCACCGCCCAGGGTGGTGGACGGCCGCGCGGCGTGCGCGCCCCAACCGGTGTCAACAACGATCCCATGAAGCAGCCCGACGAAAAGCTGCGAGCACTCAACTCCGAGCCCGCCACCGACGGTCCGCGCGAACAGGTGTACTGCACGAAGATTGGCGCCACGCGGCCCGACGAGATGTACATCATCGGCGCGCACATGGACGGCCACGGCTGGGGCGAAGCGGCCAACGACAACGGCTCGGGCACGGCCCTGGTCATGGAGTTGGCGCGCGTCTTCAGTTCGCCAGACGTCGTCACCGATCGCTCGATCCGCTTCGCCTTGTGGAACAACGAAGAGACCGGGCTCAACGGCGCCTACGCCTACGCCGAGCAGCGCAAGGGGCTGCAGGGCAAGGAAGATCCGCCGGGGTCGGGCCGCTATCCCGAGCCCAAGTGGCTTGGCATGATCCAGCACGACATGATGATGTTCGACCATGGCATGCCGCGCGCCGACGGCACACTCAACCCCGAGCAGCGGCCAGAGGCCGACGTCAACATCGAGTTCCAGGTCAGTTCGAAAATGGTCGCCGGCGCCAAGGAACTGGCGTGGGCCCTGCACGCGGCGAACCAGAAGTACGCGACCGACTATCCGTCGAACGTCGGTGCCCACATGACCAACACCGACTCCACGGCATTCATGGACCTGGTGCCGTCGATCAGCCTGCGTGAAAACGAACGCGGCATCCACACCGGCAACGGCTGGAACCCGCACTGGCACCAGCCGACCGACGTCTTTGCGACGTTCTCGGACAAGGATTTCCGTCTGGGATTGAACGCGGCGCAGACCACGCTCTCGGGTGTCGCGCAGTTGACCAACGCGCGATTGAAATAGCGAATCGTGAACGGCGAATCGCGAAAAACGAAAGGCCGGGGGTTAACCCCGGCCTTCGTCGTTGTCGGAAGTGTTTGAGTCCTCGGTTGGCTCGTCTTCCAGGTCATCGAGCCATGGATTGGGCTGCGGACCGGGGACGATGCCGGCAATGTCCGGGTCCACTCCACCTGGGTCGTTCGGGCCAACCTGGCTCCGCCGCTGCTTGGTCTCTTCGCGGCGGACCACTTTCTGCTTCTGCTTTTCAACGCGCGCACGTTCGCGTTCGCGTTTGCCTCTGCCGAGGGGTCCTCGAGTAGCCATTTAGCGCCAGACCTGCCGGCTTACCAGCGCGGCTCGCGCCGTCCGCCGCCGCCGCCGCCACCACCACTGCCACCGCGGTTGCCACCGAAGCCGCCGCCACCGCGGCCGCCACCGCCACCACCGAAGCCACCACCGCCGCCGCCGCGGGCTTCCTTGGGACGCGCTTCGTTCACAGTGAGTGTCCGGCCACCCAGCTGCGATTCGTGCAGCTCGGTGATGGCCTTCTGGGCGCCTTCATCGGTGCCCATCTCGACGAACCCGAAACCGCGGGCGCGTCCGGTGGCCATGTCGCGCATCACCGTGACCGATTCCACGGGGCCGACTTTTTCGAACAACTCCTGAAGATCCTGCTCCGCCGCGGTGTAGGGAAGATTCCCCACGTACAACTTCCGACCCATCGTCTTCTCCTCGTCTCGCTACGCGAGAACGCTTGCCACAGCCCTCGCGGACTGCCGGCCGCTGGCAGTGACCCGCGGTTCCAGAATTGACCCGTCGGGGCGGCACGTTACTGAAGGCTGTCGACAAACCGAGACAAGTGAGGACAGAACCAAATGGCCCGCAAACACGGAAGGCCGCCCTGGGCGGCCCTCCCCTACAGCCCTTTGAGTCTACCAGAAATCCCCCGGCGGCCAGACCGGCCGGCCGGCGACCGCACGAACGGTTGGGCTGGGACGAATCGCTTCGTTAATAATGATTCAGCCCGTGTCCTGGCCCACCTCGCTCCACTTGGCCGCGCTGTTCGCGTCGACTGCCCTGTCGATTTGGGCGGTCGCGATTTCGCACACCCGCCGGGGGATCCCCGGCGGCTCGCCGTTTGGCTGGATGATGACGGCCGTGGCCCTGTGGAGCTTCACGAGCGGGCTCCACACGCTGGCCGGCGACACCGCGACGCGGATCGCCATCGCCAAGATCCAGTACCTGGGCATCGCGCCGATCGGCGTGCTGTGGCTGCTGTTCACCAGTGAATACAGCCGCGCGGAGTGGCTGTCGAACCGCCTCCTCTGCGGCGCGCTGTGGATCGTGCCGGCCATCACGCTGGTGCTGGCCGCCACCAACGATGTGCACCACGCCTTCTGGATCGCGATCACTGAGGTCGCGACGCCGTCGGGTACGCGCCTGGTCTATACCGGCGGGCCCTGGTACTGGCTGAATGCCGCCTATAGCTATCTGCTGATCGCCGTCGGCACCGTGACCCTGGTGCGCGGCCTGCAACGAGTCCCGCCACCGTACCGCCGGCAAACGGTGCTGATGATCGTCGGCGCGCTCGTGCCGTGGCTGAGCAACCTGTTGTATCTCACGAGGGCACTGCCCGCCTCGGGGCTCGACCTCACGCCGTTGGGCTTCACCGTTTCCGGCGCCTGCTTTGCGTGGGCGCTGTACCGCAATCGCCTGTTCGGCGTGGTCCCGGTCGCCCGTGGCATGGTGGTCGACAGCATGGACGCTGGCGTGCTGGTCCTCGACGCGCAACGGCGCATCGTGGACATCAACGCCGCGGCCGAACACTTCACCGGCTGCACCCTCGCCAGCCTCGGGCATCCGGTGGATGAGGTGGTGTCGTGGTGGAACGACGCGGTGGCCGAAGACCGGCCACTCGCCGAAGGCCAGCCGTCGATCGTCAAGGTCGAACCCGGGCCGCGCTACTTCGAAGTCAAGATCACCGCAGTGCGCGACCGGCGGCGGCGGTTTGTCGGCTGGCTGCTGATGGTGCAAGACATTTCGAGCCGGCGCCGCAGCGAAGCCGAGCGATACGCGTTCGAGCGGCGCCTGCAGGAACAGCAGAAGTCGGAAAGCCTGATGGTGCTGGCCGGCGGCGTGGCGCACGACTTCAACAACCTGCTGACCGGCATTCTCGGCAACGCCGAGTTGCTCGCGATGCAGGCGCCATCGGAATCGGGCCAGCAGCGGGCGGCTGAGAGCATTGTCATCGGCGCGCAGCGCGCCGCCGATCTGGTGTCGAAGATGCTCGCCTACGCCGGCGGCGGCCGGGTGGTGGCCGAGCGGGTCGACCTGGACGGGCTGGTGCGGGAGATGGTCGACCTGCTCGAAGCCTCGGTGTCGAGGCACTGCACGCTCGTCTACAAGAGCCCCGGCGCGCTGCCCAAGGTCGAAACCGACCCGACCCAGATTCGGCAGGTGGTGCTGAACCTGATTGTCAACGCCACCGAAGCCGTCGATGAAGATGGTGTCGTCACGGTTGAGACCGGCGAAGAAACGCTGAACCCCGGGATGCTGAAACGCATGACCTTCGGCACCGACATCGAACCGGGCCGTTACGTGTTCATCGATGTCGTCGACAACGGCGCCGGCATGAGCGAACACACCCTGTCGCGGATGTTCGACCCGTTCTTTTCCACCAAGGACCACGGTCGCGGCCTTGGCATGGCGGCCGTCCGTGGCATCGTCCACAGCCATCGGGCGGCGCTGCGCGTGACCACTGCCGAAGGTCAGGGCACGCGGTTCAGGGTCTGGTTTCCCCTGTTCCTGTCGATCCACTCAACCAACGCGGCGAACGACGTCACCCGCGGGCAATCGACACCCTCGTAGAGCCCGGCCAGGTCGAACAGCACCGCCTCACGCAAGCCGGCACGTCTCGCGCCCACGACGTCCACGTAATAGAGATCACCGACGTGGACCGTGCGCTCGGGCGCAGCGTTGGCCTGCTCGAGGGCCAGCTGAAACAGCCGTGGGTCCGGTTTCTCGACGCCCCACTCGTGAGAGTCCAGCAGGTGATCGAACCAGTGCGTCAGGTGCAGGCGATCGAACAGGTGTCGCAGGCGGCCATTGGCATTTGACACCACTACGAGGCGCAACCCGCGGTCGCGCAGTGCGGCCAGTCCCGGCTCGACATCGGGCGCGACGTACTCCCACAGGTTCTCGTGCTGGTGATACTCGCGCAGCTCGGCAAGGGCCGCATCGGTACCGGCGTGCTGTGGCACGCCGGCGTGCTGCAGCACCAGGTTGAAATACAGCCAACCGCGTGAGCGGTCGTCAGTCGAACTGATCACGTCGGCCCGATCCAGTTCGTGGGTCGCGCGTTGCTCGGCGGCCGCCAGCGCGTCGGCCGACACCGCAGCGCCGTGCCGGGCGAGGGCCTCGGCCACGCGCGTCCACGACGGATGGCACAGCACGCCGCCAGCATCGAGAAACACGGTATCGATCACTGGCCGCCACCCGCGACAATGCGGTTGACGTCACCCTTCAGCGCCGACAGATCCAGCGGCGGCTGCTCGTTGGCAGGCGGCAGCCAGTGGTGGTACTCGACCAGGGGGCGGTCATCGGTCAAGATTGGACCAGCGCCGACAAAGGTGCGCATCTCATCCGCACCGGCGGTATACCAACTGCGTAACACGTCGAAACTGGTCAGGCCAATCGCGTCGAGCGCCTCGCGCGTGGCCGGGTTGGCGCGCATCCGCTCAAGGGCGGCCGGCTCGATCTGTAACGGCTGCACCGTGCCGACCATGAACTCGCCGTCGTTCCACAGCGTGGCATTGGGAAACACGTCAAGGAACGTGCGCATGATCAGCTTGTACTCGACCGACGGCCGTTTGCCGATCCACTGCAGCACGACCCCGTTTGGCTTGAGGGCGCGTCGCACCAGTGAGAAGTACTCACGCGAGTAGACGAGCCCGGCGCCGGCGTGGCCCGGCTGGATCACGTCAGCCGTGATGACATCAAATCGGCGGTCGGTGAACGTCAGAAAGCTGCGGCCGTCGTCGACGCGGATCTGAACGTTGTCGCGGTGCGACAGGTCGTAGTTGACGTGGCTGAAGTACGAGGCCGCACCAACCACGCTCGACGACAACTCGACGACCTGCACGCGGACACCGGCGTGCTGACTCACCGCCCCAGGCGTCGCCCCGCCGCCCATGCCCACCACCAGCACGTCCGCCGGCGCGCCGTGGAGGACCATCGGCAGGTGGCCCAGCGTGCGGTGCAGCCTGACCATGGCAGGCTGATCGTTGGCCTGATGCAAGCCATCAAGGTAAAGCACGTGCTGCAGCCGGCTGGCGCGCACACTGACCGCCGCCTGCGCGCCTTCGTCGCGCCAGAACTCCATCAGGACGTCGCCGTAGCGCCGATCGATCGCGACCTTGAAGGGATCCGGCATCTTTCTGGCCAAGGGCACAAAGGCCAGCACCGCGACCACCACCGCCAGCGTCGTCTGCCAGGATCGGCCAAAGACGGCCAGCGCGGCGGCACTCAGGAGATAGAGGCCTGCCAGCATCAGCAGACCGGTCATCGCGCCGAGCCATGGGATCAGGACGAAGCCGGCGGCGAGCGAGCCGGCAATCGCGCCAGCGACGTTGAAGGCGTACAGCCGGCCAATGCGATCGCCGATGCCTGACTCGTCGGCGCCGGCCTGACCAGGACGTGAGGCCGCCCCCAGCGCCAGGGCAAAGCCCACACCCATGACGAGGGCCGGGGGCAAAATCGCGATGCCCACCGCGCGCCACAGCGACATCGTCTCCCACCCGTTGGCGACGGTCCACAGCAGTGCACTCATGGAGGCGACCACGGCGACGCCGGTGGCCGCTTGCGCCACCGTCAGCCACAGCACCAGATCGATTCGGCGACGCAGCAGCCGCGACCCGATGTAGCCGCCGGCGGCAATGCCGGCCAGCACCGTTGCCAGCATCGCCGTAAACGCCTCTGCCGTTGCCACGACAAACTGGAGCATCAGCCGGAACCACAACACTTCGAGCGCCAGCGATGCGAAGCCAGAGAGAATGACCACCCCGTAGACCACCCGCAGCAACGGTGAGGTCGGACCAGTCGCCACCGGAGCCGGCGTCGCCGCCGCGGGTTCCGGCGCGACGCGACCCATCCACAAGGCCGCCGCGCCGACCAGCACGTTGGTGGTGGCAGCGACGAGGAAGGCGCGCTGGATGCCAATCGCGGGAATGAGGTAGTAGCCCGTTGCCAGTGTTCCAGCCATGGCACCGGCCGTGTTGATCGCATACAGCACGCTGATGCGTGAGGCAGTGGCAGATGCGATGCCGCCGCCGGCGGTGGAGACCGCGGCGCTGAGTAGCGGCAGGGTCATACCCATCAAGGTGGTGGGCAATGCCAGGATCGCAAACGAGCACACCAGCCGGGCGAGCGTGAGCCACTCCAGCGACTCCGGTGCGGCGCGATGCACCTGCTGATACAACACCGACGCGGCTTCGAGCAGCCAGGGCGACGCCAGCCCGGTGACGCCGACCAGCACCTCCGCCACGCCGAAGGCCTGCAGCGCCGGGATGCGCCGCCGCAGCACGCGCCCGGCCAGCAGGCTGCCAATCGCCAGTCCGGCCATGAACGCGGCCAGCACGGTACTGGCGGCGTAGACCGTGACACCAAAGACCAATGCCAATCGCCGCAGCCACAGCACCTGATAGACCAGGCCCGCGATTCCCGAGAAGAAGAAGAGGGCGAAGACCGCTCGCCGATGGGCCATCCGAGAGCGATCTTACTCTGCTTGCCGCACACACCTGGTGACAGGCGGGCGCAGGCCGCTGCCATACTGTTGCAGGGATGCGTATTCGGGCACTTCTTCTCTTGGCCGCGCTGGCGTTTCCCAGTTCGGCGTTCGCCCTCAAGGGTCGGGTGGTCGATCAGCAAGGACGAGTAGTCGCCAACGCCACGATTTCGATTCTCGGCAAGCCGGGCGAAGCGATCACCGACCGCGATGGCCGGTTCGATTGGCAACCGGATCCGGTGCCCCCTTTCGAAGTGCTGGTGATCGACCAGTCCGGTATGTACGCGCGGCCAGTGCTGATCGAACGGCTGGAGCCCGGGCAGGAACTGACGGTGACGATCGCGCCGATTGTCAGCGAGTCGGTAACCGTGACCGGGTCCGCGCCAAGCATTGAGGCAACACCAGGCGCCGGCACCACCAGCATCAGCGGACGCGATGTCGCCGTTCGCCAGCCGACCAACCTGATGCAGGCCATTGAGAACGTCGCCGGCGTCAACCAGGTCTCCGAGGGACAGGCGGCGGTGCCGGCCATTCGCGGGCTGGCGCGTGGTCGCACGCTGATTCTCATCGACGGCGCGCGCGTCAGTTCCGAGCGCCGCGCCGGCGCCAGCGCCACCTTCCTCGATCCGTCGCTGGTCGAGGCCGTCGATGTCGCCCGCGGCCCGGGGTCGGTGGCCTACGGTTCAGACGCCTTCGGTGGCGTGATCTCGGTTCGCACCCGGCGCGTGGCGCCGGGCTCGCCGTGGGCGGCGCAGTTCTCGGGCACCCTCGGCGCCGGAATACCGGAGCGTCGAGGGTCGGTGGAAATCTCGAAGGGCCTGGACGAGGGCGGCTTCCTGATCGCCGCGCACGTGCGCGAAGCCGACGACTGGGACAGCCCGACTGGTGAGATCTTCAACTCGGGTTACGCCGACCGTGGCTTCCTGATTCGCGGCGAACACAAGCTAGGCACCGGCGTCCTGAGCCTGGGCTGGCAAAGTGATTTCGGACGCGACATCGAACGGCCTCGTGACAACTCACGCACCGTCAGGTTCTTCTACCCGAGCGAAGACTCTCACCGGTTTACCGCCGGCTACGAGGCGCGCCGGGTCGCCGGTTTCCAGCGTGTCGGCGTCACCGGCTTCGCGGGCAGCTACCAGCAGGTCACCGATCAGGACCGGTTTGCCACGGCTACCGCCGGCCGCACCGTGGAGCGCGCCGACGTCTCGGCGAAGGACTTCCATGTGCGCGCGTTCGGCGAACGGTTGCTGGGCCAGTCCCGGCTCGAGGTCGGCCTCGATGTGAACGGCCGCTTCGACCTGAACGCCGTTGACGACTTGATTGCCTACAACCTCGCCGGTGAGGTGGCCGGCACCCGGCCCAATGTCTCGGTCGACTCGGCCCGTCGCACCGACTCCGGGGCCTACGTCTCGATCGATGCCGCGGTCGCGCCGCGCCTGGTGCTTGGTGCCGGCCTGCGTGCCGACTACGTGACGACCAGGAATGAAGGCGGCTACTTCGGCGATCGGTCGACCGGCCACGGCTCGTACTCCGGCTTCGCCTCGGCCACGTTCGGCAGCTTCAAGGGCTTCAGCCTGACCGGACAGATCGCCCGGGGCTTTCGCGATCCCGTGTTATCGGACCGCTTCTACCGCGGACCGACGGGCCGTGGCTTCATCACCGGCAACCCGGACCTGAATCCGGAGACCAGCCTCCAGGGCGACCTCGCGCTGCGCTACGTCGCGCCGCGGTTCCGCCTGGCCACCTTTTATTACGAGTACCGCATCCACGACCTGATCGAGCGTTACTCGACGGCCACCGACTTCTTCTTCTTCCGCAATCGCGGCACCGCTCGTATCCGCGGTTTCGAGGTCGAAGGACAGGTCGACGTAGGTGCTGGCTTGACGCTGGAACTGGCGACGCAAGTCGCCCAGGGCCGTGCGCTGGACGACAATGCCTACCTGGATGACATGTCGCCGATCAACTTGTCGGCGGTCGTGCGCAAGCAGTTTGGCGAGCGGGCGTTCGGCCAGGTGCGCACGGCCTACTTTTCGGACGACGACCACTTCGGCCCAACCGAGCGCGCGGTTCCCGGTTACACGCTGCTTGATGCGGCGGCTGGCTTCAAGCTTGCCAAGCCGCTGGAATTGAGGATCCAGGTCCGCAACCTGCTGGACCAGGAATACTTCGCCAGCCAGGACGTGCGCACGGTGTTCGCGCCCGGCCGCTCGGCGTCGCTGATTGCGACCGTGAAGTTCTGACTGTGTTCATGGGGGGATCGTGGGTGGTTGCTAGACCGTGAAAGCCTTCTCGACGATAAAGGTGTTGTTCTCGGTTTCCCTGATGGTGACTTCGACGGTGTAGCGGACCCCCTGTCCGGGATACTGCTTCTGGATCAGCGCGACCACCCCGTCGAACACGTAGCAAGCGACATTCTCGACGCTCGGACCCTTGCCCTTCAGCATCACCACGCCCTCGGGTTCGAACAGGCCCGCATCCAGGAACGTGGTGTCCTGTTCGGTGATCAGCATCTTGTGATCCAGGAACCGCATCACGTCCTTGATGCGACCGAAGTCGAGCGACATATCCCGTTCGTCGCGTGGCAACTCGTCCGCCGCCACCACGACCTGGCCCTGCCAGGTATGCCCGTGTACGAACTTGCACTTGCCGGGATAGCCAAGCTGGCGATGGCCGGTGTGAAACTTCGCGGTGACGATGATTTTCTCCATTGCTGATTCAATTATAGACTTCCGGCATGCGGGGAGCGTGTGCCGGAATGATGGTGGTGGTCGCGATGGTGTCGCTGGCGGCGCGCCAGGAGGCGACGCCGTCCCTCGACTTGGTGCTCGCGCGCGCGGCCGACTACGTCACCAGCTACCAGACCCGAATCGCCGGCATCGTCGCCGAGGAGCACTACCGCCAGAACGTGCTGGGCACGCCGCGGCGCGGGGCACCGCAACTGCGTGAGTTTCGGGAACTGCGCTCGGACCTGCTGCTGGTCAAGACCGGCAAGGGCGATTCGTGGCTGCAGTTCCGCGACGTGTTCGAGGTGGATCGCACGCCAATCCGCGACCGGGACGAGCGGCTCTACAAGTTGTTCGTCGGCGCCCTGCCAGACGCCGCCCAACAGGCGGCCGCCCTTCAAGCCGAGAGTTCGCGCTACAACATCGGTCCGATCATGCGGACCATCAACATGCCGATGCTGGCGTTAATTCTGTTCGACCGCATCAACCAGCCGCGCTTCGCCTACGAGAGGGTCAAGACCGGCAACGTCAAGCGCTTCGCGTCGCTGGTCGCCGAGGACGATGTCTGGCTGATCGAGTATCGCGAGACACAAGCCGGCACGGTGGTGCGTGGCGCCGATGACAAGGACATCCCGTCGCATGGACGCGTCTGGATCGACAGCACGACCGGTCGCTTCTTGCGTACCGAATTGATCAGCGAAGACACCAGCGTGCGCGCGCTGATTGATGTGTCGTATCGCGCGGAATCGGGTCTCGACCTGCTGGTGCCAGCGGAAATGCGCGAGCGTTACGAGCTGCGGCGCACACTCGCGCGCATCGACGGGCGAGCCACATACGGCCGATTCCGCCAGTTCACGGTGACGACGTCGGAGAAACCGAAATCGTAGTCGGTCGATCTGGTGATTTGGTGATTTGGTGATTTGGTGATTGTGATCGGGATCGGGATCGGGAGATTTGGGGATCTAGAGATTTAGCGATCTAGCGAGGCTGCAGCCGCCGGTTTCAGTTGCAGGAACGGCTGCTCGAGACCATACCAGGACACCACCGCAATCAGCGCGGTCACGGTGACGAGCATGGCCACACGAACCGGGTCCGGCAGGGCGACGAACCCCGGCACGTAGCGGCCGAGCAGGTACGGCGTGAAGCCGTGATAGAGGTACAGGCCGTAGCTGATTCTCCCCACCGCGATCATCGGCGGCGACGACAGCACCCCGCCGGCGGAACCGGCAAATCCTCTCGCCGCCCCGGCGACCAGCCACATCGAGAGTAAGGAAACCCCAAAGTCGAGCCCGACGACCTGGTACTGACCACCGACCGCGGCATAGCGCATGGCCAGCGTGATGGCGACGAGGACCGCGCCGATGACGCCCACTCCCCCAACTCCGCCCACTCCCCAACTCCGTAGGGCCCCCCTTTATGGGGGGCCGCCGTATGGGGAGCCGCCATCGCGATCAACGCCCCCATCCCCAACGAATCCAGGCAACTCGTCGGCAGCACCGAATCCATCGGATGAGGGAGCAGCAGCCGTGAGATCGGCGCCAGGAGGATCATGCCGGTGACGACCGGCCGCAGCCAGCGCTCGGGGGCACACAGAATCAGCAGCGGCCACACCAGGTAGAACTGCTCTTCCACCGCCAGCGACCACAGGTGCGAGACCGAGCCATGCCAGTCGCCGCGCAAGTAGAAATAGATATTGGACAGATAGGTCGCGTGCCATGCAAACGTGTCGCGAACCGGCCCGATGTTGAGGACGGCGGCGGCCGCGAGCACGAAGTAAAACAGCGGGAAGATGCGGAGTGCCCGGCGGGCGTAGAACGTCTTCAGCGCGACCGCCAGCGGCCGGACGCGCCACGACAGCAAAATGCCGGTGATGAGAAAACCCGCTGATCACGAAGAACAGCCGCACGCCCATGCTGCCCAGGGGGGCATAGCGATCGACCCAGGGAATGAAGTGGAACGCCATCACCGACGCCACGGCCACCGCTCGCAGGCCGTCGAGCTGGGGCTTGTAGTTCAGGATCGAACTACTCGTATCTGAGTGCATTCATCGGATCGATCTTCGAAGCCCTGAGTGCGGGGATGAATCCGGCGCCCATCGCGACCACCGCGAGCGAGACGATGGAGGCGCCAATCACCAACGGATCATAACCCGTCATCTCGAACAGCAGCGACTCGGCCAGCCGCCCGGCACCGAGCGCAATCACCAGCCCGATGCCGCCGCCGATCAGCGCCATCACCGCCACCTGCTTCATCACCATGGCGCGCACCGTGCCGCCGTCGGCGCCAAGTGCCATGCGCAGGCCGAACTCGCGCGTCCGCTGCGCCACGGTGTAGGCCAGCACGCCGTACAGTCCAACCGCCGCCAGTACCGTCGCGAGTGCGGCAAACGCAAACGACAGCGTGGTGATCAACCGGTCCATGAACACGTTCTCCTGGACCTGCATGTCCATGGTCTTCAAGTCGCTGAGCGGCAGGCCCGGGTCGAGTTTCTTCATCACCACGGGAATGCTGGCCACCAGTTGTTCTGGCGGCAGGGCCGAGCGCACGTAGAAGTAGGCGAAGCCGAGGCGCTCTTCCTGCCGGTAGGGCAGGTAGTACTGGGCCGGCACGACGCGCTTGACGTCGCTGTACTTGGCATCGCGGGCGATGCCGACGATCTCGATGTCGGGCGTCGCGTTGGGCCCGCCGATGCCGAAGCGCTTGCCAAGGGCGTTCTCGGGCAGGTTGAACTTGCGCAGGAAGGCCTGGTTGACGACCGCCACCTTTGGCGTCCCCGCGGCGTCGGACCGCGTGAACTCACGCCCGGCCACCAGCGGAACACCCATGGTCCTGAAGTAGCCGGGGCCGACGCCGTTGAAGGCACCCGTCGTATTGGTGTCGGGGCCTGCCTCGAAGCCTTCTACGATCAGACTGTTGTTCCAGTTGTCGCCCGCGAGCACTGGGACGATGGCGGCGGTGACACCGGTGACGCCGGGCACAGCGGCCAGCTCGTCTTCGGTGCGTTCGAACAGCTCGCGCGTGCGCTCGGTCGAGTAGGAACTGAGCTCGGGCGAGATGCCGAACAGCACGAGATGGTCGGTCTTGAGACCAAGGTCGACCCGGCTGACGTTGAACAGGCTCTTCGCAAACAAGCCCGCGGGCACGAGCAGCGCCATCGACATGGCAATCTGGACGGTCGCCAGCGTCGTGCGGAAGCGACGCGCGGCCTTGGCACCGCCAGGCTGGCCGGCCTGGTTCTTGAGCGTCGAGGCCAGGTCCGGACGGGTGCTGTGTAGCGCCGGAAACAGCCCGAACAGCAGCCCGGTACCAAGGGCCGTGATCCCCGCGAAGCCGAGCATGGCCGGGTCCATCTTGAATGCGACCAGGGCCGCGGCCTCGACGGGAATGATCGAGGCAATCACGTCGAGCGTCCACTTGGCGACCAGCAGCCCACCGATGGCGCCCATGGCCGCGAGCAGTACCGATTCGGTCAATAACTGCGTGATGAGCTGCCGGCGGTTGGCGCCGATCGACAGTCGCACCGCCATCTCGGCCGCCCGGCCGGCGCCGCGTGCCAGCAGCAAGTTGGCGATGTTCGCGCACGCAATCAGCAGAACGGTGCCGGTCACCGCAAACAGGATGGTCAGGGGCGCGCGCGCTTCGGCGTGCACGCTGCTCTGCCCGCGCTGGCCTGGCGCCAGCACAATGGTCTTCGCCCTGAACCGCTCCATCGTCTGGTCGCTCATGCCCTTCTGGAGCGGCACTTCGACGTCGAGGATGATCGACTTGTAGGGCCCGTTGATCGCCGTCGTCGCCTGCTCAATCGACACGTTGGGCTTGAGGCGGGCGAAGGCATAGGCCCAATAGTTGCGCCGGTTTTCGAAGCCGTTGAAGCCCGGCTGCATGATGGCGCGCATGGAGATCGGAACGTAGAGGTCGGGATCGGCGCCCAGAGTGGTGCCCGTGAACCCGGCCGGTGCCACGCCAATCACGGTCAGGGCCTGGCCGTTCACGATCAACATTTCGTTGAGGACCGACGGATTCAGGTCGAAGCGTGTGCGCCAGTAGTCGTGGCTGAGCACGGCGACGAAGTGGCCGCCGATGGTCTTGTCGTCGTCCGGTGTGAGCAGGCGGCCGAGCGCCGGGTTGAGGCCAAGTACGGGAAAGTAGCTACCCGAAACCAGCATGCCGTCGCCGCCGAGAGTCGTCCCTTGATAGCCGACGCTGATCCCGAAGCCGCGATGGGCGGCAATCCCGGTAAAGCTGGCCTGAACGCGCTCGAGGTCGCGGAACATCGGGTAGCTCATGACGTCCTCGCAGGGTCCAGCCTGGCTGCACGAGTTCGAGCCCGGCTTGGGACCGGGGGCGCTGATGTTGACGAGGGCGCCCGGCTCGGCCACCGGCAGTGGCCGCATCAGCATCTGGTCGAACAGCGAAAAAATCGCGGAATTGGCGCCAATCCCGAGGGCCAGCGACAAAATCGCGACCGCGGTGACAAAGGGCGTCTTGAACAGCGTGCGCAGGGCCAGGCGGAAATTGGGCATAACAGCGGATTGGACGGATTCCAAGGGCCGAAGGTTGGGAGAGACTCAGATACAGTGGCATCGATGCCGACACGATACTGGCTGATGAAGTGTGAACCGGTCGCCTACACGATCGACGACCTCAAGCGCGATGGCAAGACGGGGTGGGAGGGCGTGCGCAACTACCAGGCGCGCAACTTCATGCGCGACGACATGCAGGTGGGCGATGGCGTGCTGTTCTACGCCTCGAACGCCGATCCGTCTGGCGTGAGTGGGCTGGCGACCATTACACGCGCGGGCTATCCGGACCCGTTCGCGCTACGAAAAGGCCACGACTACTACGACCCCAAGCACACCGCCGAGAAGCCGATTTGGTACAGCGTCGAGATCGCCTTTGTCGAGCGCTTCAAGGACGTGCTGCCGCTGACAACCCTGAAACAGGTCAAGGGGCTGCAGCAGATGATGGTGAACCAGAAAGGCAGCCGGCTGTCGGTGCAGCCGGTCACGCCGAAGGAGTTCGAGATCGTCTGTCGTCTCGGCCAGGGCCGCAGATGACGCAGATGACGCAGAATCTCACTTGGTCAAGTCAAAGACGGCTTCGGTCACAAACCGCTTGAACGACGGGTTTTGCACGAACTGTTTGTAGACCTCGGTATCGTCTTTCAGCACCTCGAGCATCACCTTCGCTAGCGCGTTGTCGTGAGCGATGCGCGCAGTTTGCGGGGTGTTCTGCTTGGCATTCTGATACGCCGGGTCCGCCGCGACCTTTGGTGCGATGTCGTCCATGACCCTGCGCGCCACCCGATCGGCATCCTTGAACAACGTGCCGAACTGGTCGTTGAAGCTCTTGATGATGTTCGACAGGACATCCAGCACCGGTTCAGGCATTCGCCCTCCGCCGGATACCGGTACCGGGCCAATCAGGCCCTCGCCGTCCGGTAAGACCAAAGCTTGAATGGCGCGCTTCTCCACGCGAGTGCAAAAGCGCACCTCGCTGTCATCCACGGCGAAGTGGATCACGCACCGGCCAAACGCGAACAGTGGCTCACGGGATCACGGTCGCGGCAATACTGCTCGACCGCGTCTCTGACGTTCTGCTTGGTCAGGCTGTTCTTCAGCTCGAAGGTCGCGATGGGCAGTCCGTTGATAAACAGACCCAGGTCGAGCGCTCGTCGCGTGTTCAGCGCGAAGGCCTCGAACAGATGTTCCTGCGTGGCCAAGATGAAGCCGCGCAATTGCACGAGGTCGACGCACGCCCCTCGGTCGTAGTGCTTGGGATCCCCCAGAAGCCATCCGGTGCCGCCCGCAGCCGGCGTGGACGTCTCGGTCGGAAGGTAGGGTGGCGACAGCAGGTCGGTCCGCCCGGTCATGGCACGGACGATGATCGATTCGAGGCCCTTTTCAGAGGTATCGGTAGTCACTTAGTTCGGTGAATGATATTCTCAATCCAGCTTTTGGACTGGGGACTCCCGGTCGGTAATTGGCCCTGGCTTTGTCCGGGGCTTTTTGCTTTTTTGCGGAGACATTTGGCGCCAGGCTCTTCATGTCTGCCCAGATTAGACCGATAATTCAGACGACATGGCAGGGCGAAAGGGTATACGGTCAAAAGACGAAGGTCGTCCCATGGTAGAGCCCGTCGAATTCCGCTTCGAGATCAAGGCGTACTCGCCCCAGACGATGCCGCTCGACCGTCTGGCGCGGTATCTGGACCACCTGGCGACGATTCTGGGGGAAGCCAAAAGCGTTCACCTGAACCGGATTGATGGCGGCAGCACCGTACCGGTCCTAACGGTGGACTGGGAAGCCGTTCCCAAGGTCAAGAAGCGCGCGAACGACGTGCGCAATAACGAAGGCCCCGCCGAGGCCAGGGCGGCGAAGAAGGCCCTTGAGAAGGACCTTGCTGACGACAACGCCGAGTACGGCGACCTTCTGGATCACCACGGCGGAAGGATCATCCGTTTTCCCGGCCGAGATCGCACGGAGGAGCCTGAATACGGGCCGTTCGCCCAACCGGGAACCTTGGACGGTGTGCCCATCGTCGTCGGTGGCGAAAACGATACCGTTCCGGTTCACCTTCAGGATCGTGGCGCGATTCACAACTGTCTCGCTGCCAGGCCCGTGGCGAAAGAGATCAGTCGGTATCTCTTTACCGTCCCGATCCGTGTTACTGGAGTTGGCCGGTGGGTACGGACGCCGGACGGCGTCTGGACGATGCGGCGATTCACGATTCACGCCTTTCAGGAACTGCGCGCAGGATCGCTGCAAGACGCGACCTCTCGGTTGAGGGCCATCGACGCGGAGTGGAAGCGCCGTAAGGACCCGATCGGTGAGCTGGCGGCGATCCGTGGCTCGGAGGATGCGTGAAGTGAACGTGGCCTTCGATGCCGTCATGCTCTCGGTCTATCTTCACCCGGCCGCGAAACCGCCGAAACCCATTGTCGACCTCCCAGCCCGCGTTCAGCTGCTGATCGACGACCTCGAGGCGGCCGGCGCCAAGATCATCATCGCGGCTCCAATCCTCAGCGAGTTCTTGGTCATGGCCGGAGCCAAAGATGGTCCCGCTTATCTCGCGGAACTGACCAACAACGACATTTTCGACATCAAGCCTTTCGACACGATGGCGGCGGTCGAGGGCGCCGAAATGCATCGCAAGGCGGCGGCATCCGGAGACAAGAGGTCCGGCAGTCAGAGCCGCTGGCAGGTTGTGAAGGTAGACCGTCAGCTGGTCGCTATCGCGAAGGTCAATGCCGTGGAGTGTATCTACTCCAACGACGATGGCGTTCGGAAGCTCGCCGCCACTGCCGGGATCGCTTGTAAGGGTGTCGAGGACTTGCCGGCGCCTGCTACTGATCCGCAGGAACCACTGCCGTTCGAAGAGAACAAGCCGGCTCCTTCTCGCGACAAGCGACGGCAGTCTCGGCCAAAGAAGTAGCTCGCCTCTTGCATGAAGCACATCGGCTTGTGCACTTGAGCAGGTGACCACCATCTGGTTTCAGGCGATCTCATCCTCGTCGTCGGTCTCATCAATTGCCGCCACGTCGCTGTCGCCGGCGACTTCTTCAAACGCCTCCACGTCCGGCAGGGAGCGGGCGGCTTCGCGGACATCAAGTTGGCCCGTGACGACGTCGGCGACGAGGCGGGCCCTGTACTCTTGGATTAGACCAATCTCAACCTCGATCTTGGCCATCGCCTGAATGATGCCGGCGCAGCGCACGTCAAGGATGTTGCAAATGGCTTTCTGCTGATCGAGCGGAGGACAACCTATCCAAACCGACTTCACGTCGTCGAGCCCCAAGTACCCGTGTGGTAGAACAGATTGAGAGGGAGCGCGACGATGGTTCGACCCAGTCGTTCTCGAACAGCCAGCGCCGGATGTTGCTTTCGCCCTGACCGGCGTCACCCGTGAACAGTGACGAACCGTTTGAACCTCCGCAATCCGGCTGCCGAGCGCAGACTTGTGGTTCATCTTCGATGCCATGTTGGCGAGGAACAGCAGCTGGCCATCGCTGGACCGCGTCACCAGCGACAACGGCTCGCCTCGATGCATCACGCTGAAGCGCGGGTCGAGCATGCCGTCCTTGCCGCCCATCTCCTCCAGGTCCTTCTTCCAGCTCTTCCCGTATGGCGGGTTGGCGAGCATGAAGTCGAACTCCTGGACCGGAAAGGCGTCGTGGGAGAGTGTGGACTTGTCCGCGCCGCCGACGATGTGCTCGGCGTTCTGGCCCTCGCCCTTTAGCAACCTGTCGGCCTTGCAGATGGCGTAGGTCTCCGGGTTGATCTCCTGGCCGTAGAGATGCGTCTCCACCTTCTGGCCATGCACTGCCGAGAGCTTCCGCAGCGTTTCCTCTGCCACGGTCAACATCCCCCCGGTGCCGCACGCGCAGTCGTAGAGCAGATATGAACCCGACTTCACCTGGTCGGCAATGGGCCTGAACATCAGGGTCGTCATCAGACGGACGGCATCCCGGGGCGTCCAGTGCTCGCCGGCCTCCTCGTTGTTCTCTTCGTTGAACTTGCGAACCAATTCCTCGAACACGGTGCCCATGGAGTGGTTGTCCATGGCCGGGTGCTTCACCGATCCGTCACCGTTCAACACGGGGTTGGGGCTCAGATTGATGTCGGGGTCGAGAAACTTCTCGATCAGCGTGTGGAGCCCGTCGTTCTTCGACAGGCGTGCCAGAACGCCCCGGAACTCGAAGTTGGCCAGAATGTCCTGGACATAGGGCGAGAAGCCGTTGAGATAGTCCTCGAAGTC
>ENA-ORBV01001919-ORBV01001919.1-microbial-mat-metagenome-genome-assembly--contig:-NODE-1919-length-44961-cov-7.278585_pt1 | contig 44961 bp, 27 predicted proteins | sample MGYA00237777_ERZ505514 | MGnify/ENA primary metagenome ERZ505514 (study PRJEB26160, sample SAMN06269048) | microbial mat metagenome | isolation source: Oligotrophic lake microbial mat | place... | reverse complement strand
GGGGGAGCGGAACATGGTCGGGAGACCGATGACACAACGAGACGATGGGCGTTTGGTTAAATCGCCGCTTTGGCGTTGCACGGACGGAAACGACCCAGCAGTTCATCAGCGAGGCGTGGCTCACAGCGCGCCGCCTTCATGCGTTTCGCCTCCGTCACTCTGCAAAATTTCCGCAACCTCCCGCTCGTGCAAACGAAGCTGGTGGGGCAGCGGACGTTTTTGGTGGGTCCCAACGGGCAGGGGAAAACGAATTTTCTGGAAGCGCTCGGCTATGTGACAGCGTTGCGCTCGTTCCGCGGCGCGGAGCCGCGGGCGCTGGTGGCGATTGGTCAGCCGGAGGCGGGGATGGGTTTCGTGGTTGAGCACGAGCAATTCAAAGAAAGCAAAATCACGATCACTTTGGGAGCCGAGGGGCGCACGGTGGAGTGGGAGCAGGGCAAGGTAACGCGGCTGGCGGATTTTATTGGGAAATTTCCGACGGTGGTTTTCTCCTCGCAGGACAGCCAACTGTTGCGCGGCACGCCGTCGCTGCGGCGGCGCTGGCTCGATCTCACGCTCGCCGCCATGGAGGGAAATTATTTCAGCGCACTGCAAAATTACACGCGGGCGGTGGCGGAGCGGAACATGCTGCTCAAGCAAGGCGCGCGCGATGCGGGGCAATTGGCGGCCTTTGAAAACGAGGCAGCAGGGCATGCGGTCAAAGTCGTCGCGGCGCGTCATGCCGGCGTCGCGGAGTTGAGCGAATATTTTAAGGAAGCCCACGCCCGGTTGGTGCCCGAGGCGCGCACGGAAACCGCCGCGCTGCTTTATGCGCCCGATACGCCGGCGACGACGCGGGAGGAATTTGCGGTTCTGCTGGCGAAGGCGCGGCCACGGGATGCCGTGTTGAAATCAACTGAGCGCGGACCGCACCGGGACGATATTGAATTCGTGCTAAGTGGTCGGCCGGCGCGGAATTTTGCGTCCGAAGGGCAGCAGCGTTGTCTTGTGATGGCGTTGCGACTGGCGCAGGCGGCGTATTTTAAGGATAAAGGAAAAATCGAGCCGGTGTTGCTGTGCGATGATGTACTCGGCGAACTCGATCCAGCGAGGCGGATGCGTTTCTGGGCAGCCATGGAAGGTGAGCCGCAGGTGATTGCCACGGGAACGATTCCACCGGAAGGGGATCGGCGGTGGCACATTTTGCAGGTGGAGGCGGGAAAGATTTACTGACTAAAACTTAGCGTTGAAGAGTCCGATGAGTTGGGTCGTAAACAGAGAATGAATATGTTCGTCGGCTCACCGCGCGCACTCACCAAACCAGGACAATGCGCACCCAACCCATTTGTTAGCTGTATAATACGAGTTGCCTGCCACAGCTCTCAAGCACAGCAGTAATTAAATCGAATGGGAATATTCACTTGATAATAGGTAAAAGACCCTAGATCATTTCTCTCGTGAGATTAAACCTGCCATTCAATCGAACCCTTTGCCTCGCCATCTTTTTTCTGCGGATTGGCGGGCTGGCTTATGGGCAATCGGCGACCGGTATATTCGGACTGTATTATACAGGCGTTGATAACAACGCTTCGGTATTGGCCGGCGGAGCGCAGGATTCGCATTGGACTGTCTCATATGCGAGGGTGAACAACACCAATTATACGGGCAGCAGCACTTACTCAGGATCTTCGTATGTTTTGAGTTCTAGTTATATTGATGCCAACTACGTGCCTAACACGTCCACGTCGAAATGGATTACCGCACCAGGAGCCAGCACTCTCGCTACTGGGGGAACGGTGAATATCGGCGGTGACTATTTGCCGGGCAACGGTGAGACCAGTACGAACACCAATCCAAACAGCGCTTATTACGTTTATCGGCTGGCTTTTACTATCACGGGTTCAGGTGCCGCGGGTACCGCTGTTTCCAACAATGTTTCGATTTCACTCACGATTGCGGCTGATGATCAATACTCCGTGTACGTCAATCCAACCAGTGCTCCTACGGTCAATAATGGTGGAACGATCAATGCTGGTGGAACGAATTCATCCTCGGGGTGGGTCACTAGCGCGTGGGATAATATCACTGAGGTTGCATTGCAGGACAATTTCGGTGCCAACAACGCCAACTTTGTGATCGGCACCAATTATCTTTATGTGGTGGTGGCTAACACGAACAGCCAAACTGGCACGAGTACATCAGGTGCACTCAATCCCAGTGGTCTTCTCGTCTATCAAGTAGGTTCAGCCATGACGATCGACGGCGTGGTTGTGCCAGAAGTCGGCACTTGGCTGCCTGTGGTGCTGGGGCTCGGTTTATTTTTCCGGCGGCGCTTTTTCGGGCGTTCCTCGACGACGAGTTAAAGAGTGACTGCAAGTAGAACTAGATCTGACGTAACCACAGGCCCATACCGCGCCGAAGCCAGCAAAGGCAGGTCCGTGTCGGTGGGATTGAGGTAGGTTGCGAGCTTGCCTCGTTCTGCTGGTCAGCAGAATGAGCGCGGCGCGGCGAGCGCGCCACCTACCCCGGCAGGCAGAGACCAGTCTTCGCCAAAGCTACGACTCCGGCGAGCGCTTGCCGCTAAGGCTGACTAATCGCCTAGGGCGGTCTTGATCACTTCCTGCGCTTTCGTGGTGAGTTCGCCGGGGGCGAGTTTATCGAGCAGAAGTTTTGCCTCGGACTTGTGGCCAGTTGCGGCGAGAGCGAGTCCATAGGCAAACGAGAGCGCAGTAGATTTTTTCACTTCTGTTTTCACGGGCGTCAGCAACGTCAGCGCTTCCTCCGGTCGGCTTTGGGCGACGAGCACGAAGGCCAGCGTGCCGAGATAGAGCTGGTTCTGCGGTTCGCGAGCGAGATTCTCCCTCGCCAGTTTCTCGGCGAGTCGCTCTTCGCGGTGGGTGAGCGCGGCGAAGAAGGCGAAGTTGTTGGCGATGGCGGCGTCTTGCGGACGCAAGGAATGCAGACGGCGAAAAACCCGGTACTGGCCCTCGGCTTCGCGCTGGGTCTGATAATAGCGCGCGAGGGTGCCGAGAGCTTCGGCGGCGTTCGGACCTTCCTGTTCGGCGGCGCGCCACCAGAGGGCCACGGCATTCTCGGTGCGGCCCCAGGAGAAAAGCGTGGAGCCGGCAAAGAGCGCGTGCACGCCGTTGAGCTTCGCGTGACTGTAGAGGGTTAGCCAAAGTTCTTTGGCTGCGGCGTCGTCGTTCAAGGCGCGCGCGGCTTCGAGTCCGTACATCCAGCGCAAAAATTCCACGTCTTTGCCCCAGCTGGTGTTTTGCGTCAGCTCACGCAGGGCCGGCCAATCAGCGACGACCCGCAATGCCTCTGCGGCGACCACGGCGACGGGTGGGCGTTGCAGTCCTTGTGGCGGCAGGGTTTTCAGCCAGCGCACCGCCTCGGCGCTGCGCCCGATCTGGTTGAGCCAACCGAGCAGTTGAGCGGCGGCTTCGGGTGTGACTGCGTGATTTTTTTCCAGTGTCGCGATCGCCTCCGCGAAACGCACGGCATCGGACTGCGACAACGCGAGCAAGCAATTTGGCATGTCGGCCACCGTGCATCCGGGATGAGCCTGGAGTGCCACGGCCCATTTTAGCATCGCGGGTTTTTCCTGCCGGCCCTGCGCAGCGGCGAGCAACGCGCGCAAACTCACGACGCCCCACTCACGATCGGCGGACCATTTGCTGAGGTAGTTTATCCCGCGTTGCCGTTCGGCCGGATCGGTGGCGTTGAGCAAAATAATGCCCAACGGCACTTCGTTCACCGCCAGCGGGCTGTCGAGCGAGAGCGCGGTTTCGAAATGGTGTTTCGCGTCGGTGAGGCGTTTTTCCCGGCGGGCGAGTTCCCCGAGGATGCGTTGGGCGTGGGGCGATTGGCTGACTTGCGCGGGCGTGAGAGTGGCCAGTGCCTCTTTGGTTTCCTTTGTCATTTCGGCACGGAGCGCCTCGGCGGCCCACGTGATGGCGAGGTCGGGATTGCCCGGATCGCGCAAGGAAGCCTGATGGGCAAATTCTGCCGCCTGGGGTTTGTTGCCGCGCAGACGGGCGAGTTCGGCGGCGAGCTGCCAGGTCTCAGGACGTTCGGGGGCGAGGGAAATGGCCCGGCGCAACGATTCGGTGGCGTTGTCCAATTTGCCGGCGTCGATCCATTGCCGGGTCACTTTGAGCGCGGTGCGTTTGTACCACCACGGCGAACCCCAGTGCCAGGCGGCGGCCGTCACGAGGGCGAGCGTGAGCGAAAGATAGAGCGAAAGCCGCAGCGCGCGGTGCGCTTCAAAATAATCCAGCAGACGCCACCAACGATCACGCAGGTCGAGAGCGGTGAGTTTTCGCCAAGCGCGTTGCAGGCGATTCGGAAAGGGCGTCACGGTGCGCTCGGCGGGGAGATTCTGGGCGGGGCGTTTAGGTTTCATCGGCTGCAATCTAAGCGGCCAAAGCTGATCCGCACTTGAGTGATTTAACAAGCGGGAAGACGGGCAGGGGTCGGTGCGGGGAGCGTGCTTTAAAGGAATCGGACAATAGACGGTCAGAAACACTCAGTGGGAGGTAGCGCGCTGGCCGCGCTATGTTGCGAGGCGAGCTCGCAACCTACGGACGAAGTAGGTAGCGCGCTGGCCGCGCTATTCTGCTGTCCAGCAGAACGAGGCGAGCTCGCAACCTACGGACGAAGTAGGTGTGGGCTCAGTGGTGGGAGCGCCCTGCAAAACATCGGTCCTTGGCGGTGCAACCGAGAATTCCCTCTGGGCGCGCCGAGAATGAATCAGCCCTGCTCCCAATCGAATGACACGAAATATTCCGCTTCTTCTTTCGCGCGGAGCCGTGTAGTTCTCGGTTTCACTTTATGGCACGACGTTCTGTCCGGGATTTATGGAAGGCAAAGATTGAGGGAAAACTCGCGGCTCCCTCGTGGCCGGATGCGCCCACCTTAAATCGGCCCGTGTTCGCGGGGCGCGTGCTGGGGATCGATCCGAGTTTGCGCGGAACCGGTTTGGCGTTGATTGAGTTTGTCGCCGGACGGCAGCCGGTGTTGTTGCGCTGCCAGACAGTGAAGGTGGCGCAGAAATATTCGCTGGCATATTGCCTCGCGGAGATTCATCGCGCCGTGACGGCCTTCGCGGTGGATTTTGATCCGGAGCATGTCGCGCTGGAGCAGACGATTTTTGTGCAGAACGTGCAGACGGCGCAAATTCTCGGTGCGGCGCGCGGTGCGGCGATCGCGGCGGTGGCGCTGCACGGGAAAGAAGTGCACGAGTATCCGCCGTTGCGCGTGAAACAGGCGGTCGTGGGCGCGGGCCGGGCGAGCAAGGAGCAGATGGCGCGCACGGTGATGGGCTTGCTGGGGCATGGCCGAACGTTGGCGTTCGACGAGGCGGATGCCGCCGGCGTGGCTCTGTGCCACGCGTACACGTGGCGCGGGTGAAGGGGCGTGTTCAGCTCGGCACTTTGCGCAGATGCTGCTGATGTTTATAGAGCGTGTAACCGACGCCGGTCACTCCGCTCAAGACGGCGGGAAAGATCAACGTATCGTAGCCGAAGCGCCCGTAACCGAAAGTGCCGATGACGCCGCCGGCGAAAAATCCGAGGAAGAGCACGCCGCAGATGCGGAAACGAAACCAGTCGACGGATGTGCCGCGCAGAAAGTGGCCACAGGCTATGCCGAGGTCGGTCACCATCCCGGTGATGTGGGTGGTGCGCAGGTCGAGCCGCTGTAAGTGGTGACCATCGCGTTTTGCAGGCCACAGGCCAGAGCAGCGAGATAGTCGCCGGCGCTGGAACCGCGACGCAGATAATACACCGCGAGAAACAGGGAGGCTGATTCGAGCGAGAGGGTGACGCCGTAGCGGCGGCCGATACGCAGCGAGCTTTGCCGGATAATTGCGCCGCTGATCAGGCAGCCGAAGAAAAAGGCGGCGAGAATAGCAAAGGCGTGAAACGCGATCCCGTAGTTGGCCTGGGCCAGTTCCATGCCGAGCACGGTAACCGAGCCGGTCATGTGACTGAGCGCTTGGTGGTGCTGGCCGAGAAACCCCACTGCGTTGATCGCGCCGGCGGTGGTGGCGAGGACGAGTCCGCCGGAATAAACCCAGCCGGGCGTGGGGGTGTGGCGAATCATTGTGTTTGATCAGTCGGGTGAGCAGATGCCTGGCCGATTTCAATGATTTCCCGGGCACGCGCGAGAGCGTCGTCGAAATGCGCCCGGATATTAGGCCGGCCCAGTCGTTCGATGAAACCTGCTTTCACCATCATATCGAGTGGCTGACGGTGCGGGCCGCTCAGAATGACGGTGCCACCGGTGGCTTGCATGCGCTCGACGATGCTTTCGAGGGCATTCAGCGCGGTGGCATCCATGGCCGGAACCAGCTGCATGCGTAGAATTAAAATTTTCGGCAACAGTCCGGTGCGCAGCAGGGCGTCTTCCATTTTTTCGGCGGCACCAAAGAAGAATGGCCCGAAGATGCGATACACCACCACGCCGGGAGGGATGTCTTTGCCGTGGGCGATTTGCTCGTGAGTTTCGAGTTCGTCGCGCGCCGTGACCTCGGTGATCTCGGTGGTTTCAGCGATGCGTTTGATGAAGAGGATTGCGGCGAGAACCATCCCGACCTCGACGGCGATCACGAGATCGAAGATCACGGTGAGCGCGCAGGTCGTGAGCAGCACCACTGAGTCACTGCGCGGCATTTTGCGGAGGCGGGTGAGTTCGTGCCACTCGCCCATGCGGAAGGCGACGACGACGAGTACGGCGGCAATGGCGGCCATCGGCACGTACTGGGCGTAACGCGAAAAGAACAGCACGATTAGCAGGAGGGTGAGGGCGTGGACGAGGCCTGCGACCGGGGTGCGACCACCGGCCTTGACATTGGCGGAAGTGCGGGCGATGGCCCCGGTGACGGGCAGGCCGCAGAAAAAGGGACAGGTAATATTGGCCAAGCCTTGGGCGACCAACTCGGTGTTGGAATCGTGCCGGTCATTGATCAGGCCGTCCGCGACCACGGCGGACATCAACGATTCGATGGCGCCGAGCAGCGCGATGGTGGTGGCCGGGCCGATGAGTTCGCGAATCCGCTCAAGGGAAATTTGCGGCCAGACGAAGGGTGGCAGGCCGTGCGGGATAGCGGCCGGGCCGAATTGTGAGCCCACGGTGGCAACGCCGAGCGTCTTGTCCCAAGCAAGCAAGGCGACGAGCACGGCCGAGCCGATCATGGCGATGATGGCTCCGGGAATACGTTCGGCATGAAGTTTTCCGCGAAATTTCGGCCAGAAGAGAATGAACAAAGCGGAGGCGAGTGCGATCAACAGCGTGGGGAAATTCAGGCCGGGCAAGTGAGTGATCAGCCAGGGAAGTTTGGCGGTGAATTCGCCGGGTGGTGGCGTGGTGCCGCTGAGGCCGAAAAATTGATCAGCCTGCCCGACCATCAGCGAGATTGCGATTCCCGTAGTGAAGCCGCTGGTCACGGGATAGGGGATAAATTTGATGATGGTGCCCAGCCCGCTGAGTCCCAAGACGACGAGAATCATCCCGGCCATAATCGTGGCGAGGAGCAGACCATCGTAGCCATGCGTACGCACGATCTGGGAAACGATGATGACAAAGGCGGCGGTCGGTCCGGAGATTTGCACGCGACTGCCACCGAGAAGCGAAACAATGAAACCGCCGATGATCGCGGTGAAAATGCCAATGGCGGGCGCAGGAAAGGGTGTGGTGCTGCCTGGCGGGATACTGGCCACGCCTAAGGCGAGGGCGAGGGGGAGGGCAATTAGTCCAACGGTGATGCCAGAAACGGTGTCAGTCATCGCCTGCTGCTTGGTGTAACCTTGACGCAGCGTGGTGAGAAGACGTGGACGAAATCTCAACGGTGGCAATGGCCAGTAGCTCGAGAGATCGAAGAGTTTCTTCATTGGTATTGGGCCTGATGACGACTGATCGTTGGTAGCCTAGCCTTGGTGATCCAGGCATTCAATACCTGTGTGCAGAATTTTCGGTTGACCCCTGTGCGACAGCCATGGGAGAGGGGCCTGATCATCAGGCCTGCGTTGCCCGGCGGACCGATTCACTCATTTGCCGAGCACGGTGCGGATTATCTTTCCGAGGTCGCCGATGCGATATGGTTTGGTGAGATAGCCGCAGAAGCCCATGTCAAGGTACTGCCGGGCCATGTCGTCGATGTCGTAGCCGCTGGCGATGATGGCGCGGACGTCGGGATCGAGTTCGCGCAGAAGCTTGAAAGTTTGCTCGCCACCCATGCCGCCAATAATGGTGAGATCCATGATGACGGCGTCGTACGGCCGGCCGATGGTGAGGTAGCGTTGGTAGAGTTGGATCGCCTGCTCGCCGTTGACGGCGAGGTCAAATTTGTAGCCGAGGCCTTCGAGCATGCCGCCAGTGAGCGCGGAGATATTCTCGTCGTCGTCCATGAAAAGAATCCGGCCCGTATCAAAGCGGACGCTGGTGGGCGCGGGCCGGGCTTCGATTTTCTCCGGCTGGTCGGCATGGGGAAGACAAACGGTGAAGGCCGTGCCGATACCGACTTGGGAGGCGATACCGAGCTGACCGCCGTGGTTTTTGACGATAGAGAGAACCGTGGCGAGTCCCAGACCGGTGCCGGTCTTTTTCGTGGTGAAGAAGGGATCGAAAATTTTCCCCAAGAGTTCGGGCGGGATGCCGCTGCCATCGTCGCGCACCTCGATGCTCACGTAGGGGCCCGCCGGGAGTTTGGCGAGCAGGTCGCTGTCCTGTTGTCTGACGTTGCTGGCCGTGATTGCGATATTGCCCTGTCCGCTGGCCATGGCCTGGACGCTGTTGATAATAAGATTTTGGAAGACCTGCAAAATTTGAGCGCGATCCACGCAGACGGTAAAGGTTTCGGGTGGCACCTGCAGATCGATCTTCACCGCGGATCCGGCGGCGGCCAGACGGACGGCATCGGCCAGAATGTCCGCCGGTTTGACGACTTGGCGAACTGCCGTGCCGCCCTTCGAGTAGGTGAGCAATTGTTTGCTGAGACCCTTCGCGGCGAGACAGGCAAGCTCACTATTTTTCAGTCCTGAGGAATCAAGCACGTCCTTCGCCAGTGAGATGCCGCCGAGAATGGTGGTGAGCAGGTTGTTGAAATCGTGTGCAATTCCGCCGGCCAGTTGACCGAGCGCCTCAAAGCGATTCGAACGTACCAGCTCTTCCGGCGTGAGGTTCATTTCCGCTGGATTGCGAAATACCACGAGGGCGCCGTTGGGTTTGCCGGTGGGGTCGCACAAGGCCCGGGCGCTGAAGGCCACCGGTACGGGAGAAGGCGCCCCGGTATCGAGGGAAAACTCGGTGGAAAGCGGGGTGGGCTCGCCGGTGATCAGGGACTTGTCGACGGGATTTTCTCCGGGGAGTCCGCTCATCCGATGCACCAGCCGAAAAAGATCGGCGGCGCGCTGGTCGTGACATTGCTCCGTGGTGCGGCCCAGCAATTGCTCGGCTTTCGCGTTGAGGAAAACGATCTGGCCACTGGCATTGGCGAGCAGTACCGCCTCGTGAATTTCTGTCATGAGAGCTGCCAAATGTGCGGGAGGCAGACTGGATCCGCCGAAAGTCGCCATCGGTTCCTCTTGCGTGGGCAGGGCGAAACCGAGCACGCGTTGCAGTCCCTGGCGGCGGGAAATCTGCCGGACGATGCCGGCGTGAACCAACACATCGTGGCCCTCGCGGTGACGCAGTCGCAACGTATCGAAATACGCGGCTTGATGGGGATGGCGGGCCAGGAAATAGGCTTGGGTTCCGCGCAGGGATTCATCGGACGGCAAAAACCGGAGAAAAGATTCCAGCGTGTTGGGCAGATCGTTTTCCTTGTAACCGAGCAGTGACTTGAGGCCCGGCGAGAGCCAGCACCGCTCATCAATGAACTCGAGATCGAAGACGCCGGCGCGACCGTGAGCCGTGAGTTGGAGCAGCCGCTCTTCGGCGTGGAGGCTGACTTCCTCGAATTCTTTGCGATCGGCGATATCGAGGTGGGCGCCGATGACGCGTTGCAGGACGCCATCGGAACCATAGAGCTGCAGACCGACGCTTTGCACCCAGACGTAGTTGCCTTTGGCGTGCCGCATACGGAATTCGAGCGAGAACTGCCGGGTGCCGGTGGCGCCGCTGCGGATTTGCTGATCGGGAGAAGCGGCCGAATCATCGGGATGAATGAGCGTCTGCCACGTATCGTGGGTATTCGGCAGGGCGGTGTCGGCGTACCCCAGCATGCGCTTCCATGCCGGGGAATAGTAGATCTCCTTTTTTTGGAAGTTCAGATCGAAAAACCCCAGTGGGCTGTGTTCATAGAGCTGGATGAGGAAATTATCGCTGGTGGTTGCCGGCGTGGCGAACGGCGAATTGGTCCGCACCGGGAGAGTGGGGGCGATGGCCTGGGGCGGCAGGGAAATAAAGGCGAAATAGCTGACAGGGACGTCCCCGGCTTTTTCGAGGCGCACCAAGGAGTCGAAGGGTGCGGCCTCTTTAGGTTGGAGCTTGAGCGTGACGGGTTGCTGCTGAGCAATCGCGAGCAGCACTTCCCACTGAGATTGGACCCAGCCGGAATCGCGCGAGACCACATCAAAGGTGAAGAGATTGGGGAAAAGCTCATGCACCAATTCCGTAGGGGATGCTTGCCAGAGCGCATGGGCCGCAGCACTGGCCACTTGAATGCGACCATCAGTGTCGAGCAGGAGAACGACGCTGCTCCCGCAGGTCGGATTATTATTCGCAGCAAGTTGTGCCGAGGGGTGGTTCAATCCTGTAATCATTAGTGCGATAAGTTCACTCCATCAAGAACCCATCCTTCCAAAGAGGTTCCCTTACCTCGTTTTTAAATTAGTTAGCCGCCACATGGTGCGCGGCATCAAGACAGCGAACAACCATAAGCCCGTGGCTGGCAGGTGCCGGCCGGCAGCGCGTTCAGCGTCCGAGCGCTTGGGTAATTGCTTCACCGATTTCAGCGACTCGATAGGGTTTGGTGAGATAACCACTGAAACCTTTTTTCAAGATGAATTGCTGGGTTTTCTCGTCGTTATCATAGCCACTGACGATGATCGCCCGGACTTTAGGGGAGAGTTCGCGCAAATGTTTAAACGTCTCCTCGCCACCCATCCCGTCAATAATGGTGAGATCCAAGATAACGAGATCGAATAGTCGGCCAAGATTGAGGGCGTTTTCAAAGCTTTTGATCGCTTCGGCTCCATTTCGTACCAGTTCGAATTCGTAACCGAGTGTTTCCAACATCGTGCCCGTCAGGTAGGAAATATGCGGATCATCATCCATGAACAACACCCGACCCGATTTTATCCCGCGCGGTGGAGTGGAAGCGGTCCGACTTTGCGCTTGTTGCATCGGCGGTAAAGAGGCCGTGTTCAGTTTGGTGCTGCTCTTGGCTCTACTAGCGATAGGGCTGGCTGATGAGGAGGAGGTAGCCGAGGTGGGGATTGATGAAGACACGTGATAGGGTAGAGGTGAGCCTCGGTGTTAGTTGACTCTGGCTGGAATCCGAGCGCAGAAACGCCTCGGCCCTCTCGCCGGCTTACTTTGAAAAAGCTTTTACCTAAACTCTGGGGGGTACTGCCTAGTCACGGGTTCTCAATCGTGCCAAATTGATTCCAGTGCCGAACGCGTCGGGTTAGAAAATCGATCCAGACGGGCTGATCGTTGAGGCAGGGAATATGCTGAAACCATTTGCCACCGGCGGCCATGAAGTCTTCCGAACCTTCAACACGGATCTCTTCCAAGGTCTCCAGGCAATCGGTCACGAAGGCGGGAGTAATTACAAGGAGACTCTTTTTTCCTTCTTGGACGAGCCGTTTGAATTCGAAATCCGTGTAGGGCGTCAGCCAAGGCTCACCGACGATTCGGGATTGAAAGGAGATCGACCACTTGGCCGGATCAAGTCCGGCTTTTTTGGCGAACAACTGGGTTGTCCGCGTAATCTGCGCCTTGTAGCAGGTGGCATGGGCCGGTGAGGGAGTGGTGCAACAATCCGCCGTTTTTTGGCAGTGCGCACACGAACTGTCGGCTTTGGTGAGATGGCGGACGGGAATACCATGATAACTGAAAAGCAGGTGATCGTGCGGTTGCGCGAGATAGGGACGAGCACTCGCGACCAAGGCCTCAATATAGTCGGCGTCGCCAAAGTACGGGAGCACGCAGTCGATGCGCAGGGCGGGGGCTAAGCGGGTGGCTTCGCGCCGGACCTTGGCCACCACGGTTTCCCAACTCGACATGGCGTAGTGCGGATATTGGGGAAACAGCAGGAGGTGCTCGATGCCGTCGCTTGCGAGTTGGCGCAATACTTCGGGAATCGAAGGGCTGCCATAATTCATCGCGAGTGCAATGGGCAGATCTCCGGTGCTTTTTTGCAGCGCGATTTGGGTGCGGCGGCTGGTGACAATCAGCGGCGAGCCTTCCGGCGTCCAGATACTCTCGTAGGCCTGGGCCGAGTTGGCCGCCCGACGGGGAATAATGATTTGGTTGACTAAAATGCTGCGGAGTAGGGGTGAGGAGGGCCGGTCGATCACGCGTTCGTCGCCCAAAAATTCGCGGAGATAACGCTTCACGTCCGGGACGGAAGTCGAATCAGGGGAGCCAAGGTTGAGGAGCAAAACAGCGCGTTTGGGCATGCGGGTTTCATTCAAGTTCGATTGAGCGAAAAATGTCAAACGAGGTCATGGAGCTAGCGTAGCACCACGCCGGACTTTCTTGGGACGTGGTCGCGGTCGGAGACGAAATACTCCCATGATTTGGCTCGGCTCACCGGATATCTGTGCTTAACTCGGATGCCTAATGGTCGATTATCCAACTATCGCCTTTGAATTCAAAACTGCGACGGCGTTTTGCCTGCGTGGTTCACTATTAAAACATTGAGCCCAGACGCACCACTAGGCCGATTTGGAGTTATCCCCGCACTCGCGGGGGTCTTGGGATGGCCCGGTTTGGCTCACGCGGCAGATGCCATTCAAGAACTGAGCCTGTTGAATGGTGGGAGTGTGGTGGCAGCCATCCTTCTTACTGGATTGTGCGTCGTGTTATTCTGCCGGTTGCTCCAAGAGAAAAAAGACAAGAACGCGGCTCAGGCTTTCCGACAGATCACTTCGCTGATTGAGCACACCGATTGCATTCTTTGGGAGGCACGCGTGAAAATGAATCCGACGGGCTGGCATTGGGACCTGAAGTTTCATCCCACCGCCTTCTCGCGGCGATTATTTGGTGATCTGTCTGCGGCCGCCCAGATGAAACTATGGCATGACATGCAGAGCTTGGAAAGAGAAGCCATGCATCGTCGGGCCAGGGAAGCGTTCGAGCAGAAACGAGCCGGCTATGAACAGGATTTTCGAACCGTCTGGGAAGGTCGCACTCTCTGGCTCCACGAAAATGTATCCATTAACGTTCTGGGCTCAGGTGAGTTTTGGCTGATCGGATTGGTGTCGGACATCACCGCCCAGCGGGAGGCCGCCGAGGCGCAGCAGGTGAGTGAGACGCGACTCACTCATTTGCTCGAGCGAACGGACACTATTCTTTGGCAGGCTCAATATTCCCGACAACCCGATGGGGTTATGGCTTGGTCCAAATTTTTCATTCCGCCTTCGCCTCTTTGTCGGCGCATCTTCAATCGGGAGCCTTGCGAACAATTGGGCTTTCTGTGGTGTGAGATTGGCGTCCCCGAAGAACTCGAAATGAAGCAGCGTTCGGAGGCGGCACTTAGCGATGGCTCATCCGGTTACAGCCAGATATTTCACGTCCCCAAACCGGAAGGGGATATCTGGTTGAGCGAACACGTGAGCATTCAGGCGAATGGGGTCGGTCACTGGGATATGGTTGGGATCATTACGGATATCACGGTGCGCCGGGCCGCGGAAGTAGCGCAGCAAGCAAGCGAGGGTCGCCTGCGGGAGTTATTGACCCGGGCGAATTGCTTGCTCTGGGAAGCCACCGTGGAAATGACCCCGGAGAACTGGAGCTGGCGATCCAGTATTCAGCCGTCCTTGCTCTGTCAGAAATTATTTGGTGCGCTGAAACCACCGGATGAAGTGGACTTGTGGAGGAGTTTTGAAATTCCGGAATTGGACGAAATGAACCAGCGCGCTCGTTTGACACTGAGCAGTGGTCTGCCGGGTTATGAGCAAATTTTCCAGATCATCAAAAAGGATGGAACGGTGATCTGGATTCAGGAAAGTGTGACCATCAAATCGCTCGCGCAGCCGGGGCTTTTCTCGCTCGTGGGTGTCGCCACGGATATCACGGCACAACGGTCAGCAGAAATCGCCCGCCTTTCGAGTGAGGAGCAATTGAATCAATTGCTGACGCACGCCAACTGCATGCTGTGGCAAGCGGACGTTATAAAAAATGCCGACGGCGAATATGTCTGGGAGTGGTTTGTGCCGAAGTCGGAACTCTATCGTCGGATCGCCGGCGAGTATCCGTCGAGCAAGCCCAACATGCCCTGGGGGCGGGTGAAGGTGCCGGAATTTGCGCAAATCGAGACAAAGAGTCGGCACGCGATGAGCCATAATCTGCCCCAATATGAACAGGAATTCCGGGTGATTCTGGGGGAGGAGGTGTTGTGGATACATGAACAGGTTTCGGTGTCTCCGCGGGGAGACAATTGTTGGAAACTGGAAGGAGTCTGCATCGACATCACCGCCAAGCACCGGGCGACTGAAGCCCAACGAGCCAGCGATGCCCAACTGGGTCGGCTGTTGGATGTGGCTCATTGCATGGTGTGGGAAGCCGAAGTGACACAGCGCGCGGATGGCACTCTGGCATGGGATCATTTTATGCCGCGCTCGGCGCTTTACCGGAAAATATTCGGCGAAACCAAGGAAGTCAGATTGCTCTGGCATACCAAAAATGTACCGGAATTGGAGGAGATGAGAAAGCGGAGCCTCGAAGCGGTCAAGTCGCATGCTCTCGGTTATATGAGTGAATTTCACGTGGTGTTACCCGAGGGAGATCTGTGGTTGCGGGAAGACGTCACGATCAAGTGGCAGGAATCGGGAGCGCTCAGAATGATCGGCGTCGTGACTAATATCAGTGCCCGGCGTGTGGCCGAAGCAGCCGTCCGCGTTTCGGAGCAACGCTATCGTACGCTTTTCCAACACACTCCGGTGGCGATCATCGAAGCCGACTTTACGCAGGTGGGTGATTGGTTGGAGGGATTAAGAAAATCAGGAGTGCAGGATATCGCCGCGTGGTTTGAGGCTGATCCGACCCGGGTGCACCACGGGGCCAGTTTGGTCCAACTTACCAATATCAACCGAACCGCTCTAGATCTGTTCCGAACGAAATCAGCGGATGCCTTGCGGCGGCGGCGACACCTTCTGGAAACACCCGACTCGCTGCACGTTATTCAAACTGCCTTTATTGGGCTTTGGGCCGGGCGCACGAGTCTGGAGTGTGAACTGGTGATGCACGATGTCGAGGGCACGGACCGGCACATGAATCTCCGCTGGTGGATTGGGCGCAAAGATTCAGGCATCGATCTGACGCAGACTGTCATGGTTTACATTGATCTGACTGAATTAAAAAAAGCCGAAGCTGAACTCGCCACCGAAAAAGAACGGTTGGCGGTGACCCTGCGCGCGATGACGGAAGGGGTGATCACCACCGATGAGGCGGGACGAATTCTCTTTCTCAATCCGGCCGCAGCCACCTTGTTGGAATGGGACGCCGAACAGGCGATTGGTCGGTTGGTAACGGAGATCTGTGTTTTCCAAAACAATCGTGACGGCTCGGGGGTGGAGGTGCCGATCTCGCGGGTCGCCCAAGGCGACGTGGTCATAAATTTGCCCTTGCAAACGAGATTGGTCACCCGGAGTGGAGTGCACAAAATGGTGGAGGGATGCTGCGCCCCCATTCACTCCGCCGCGAGCAAGGTGATGGGCGCGGTCTTGGTTTTTCGCGATGTCACCGAGCATGAGCGACTGGAAGAAGAGCTTGTCCGGGCCACCCGACTCGAATCAGTCGGTGTGTTGGCCGGAGGTATTGCGCATGATTTTAATAATATCCTGACCGCCGTCATGGGAAATATCGCGCTCGGAATGCTGGATGTGCCGGCGGATTCCCCGACCGGCGTAAGTCTCAAGGCTGCGGAAAAAGCCGCGTTGCGGGCGCGGGATCTGACCCAGCAATTACTCACCTTTGCCAAGGGCGGGGAACCCGTACGTACGGCCGTCCAACTGGAAACCATCATCCGGGAGATGATCACTTTCTCTCTGCATGGTTCGCCGGTGAAGGCGATGTATGAATTTTCACCCAATCTTTGGCCGGCCGATGCCGACAAGGGTCAGATCGGCCGGGTGGTGCAAAATCTCGCGATCAATTCCGTGCAAGCCATGCCCACGGGCGGCATGCTTCGCGTCAAGGCGATGAATGATCGGGTGCGCGGCCTCACCCGCCCCGGTCTGGCTCCCGGGGATTACATTTTACTGACCATGGCGGACACGGGTGAAGGGATTTCGCCGGAAAATATCGCCCGGATTTTTGATCCCTATTTCACCACCAAAAAAACCGGGAGTGGTTTGGGTTTGGCGGCCGTCTATTCCATTATCAAAAAACACCGCGGGCATATTGAAGTGGAGTCACGGTTGGGGCAGGGCACCACCTTTCGCCTTTGGTTACCGGCCTTGCACGAAAAAACCGATCAGGCCGTGACACGTCCCCCGCTCACTTCCTCGGTGATGACTGGGCGGGTGCTGTTCATGGATGATGACGAAATCATTCGCGCGATGGCGACCAAGTTGCTGCACCGCTTTGGCCTCGATGTAGTTTGCGCGGGGGATGGAGCAGAAATGGTGGAGCGCTACCGGAGCGCCCTGGCCGAAAACCGGCCTTTTTCACTTGTCGTGATGGATCTTACCGTCCCGGGCGGCATGGGCGGCCTGCCGGCGCTCGCGAAACTCAAGGAAATCAACCCGCACGTTAAAGCCATCGTCTCGAGCGGCTATTCGAGCGATCCGGTGCTGGCCAATTTTCGGGAACACGGTTTTTGCGCGGTGATTTCAAAACCCTACGATATTCACGAATTCTCCCGCGTGCTGCGCGCGGCGCTGGCGGAATAAGCGGGCCAGTGCTGACGTGGGTCAACCGGGGTTTGCGAGGACCGTCCTTCAAGGCATCGCAACTCGCTAAGCTCCGATTATACTTGGTAAACCTTTAACGGGACCGGATCGAGAATTTTGGCTTTCGGGAGCTTGGTCGCGAGCTGCTCGGCGAACCAAGCGCGGGCCGGCGGATCGCCGTGCGTGAGCACAATGGACCGGGGATTGCAGGCGACCGCGTAGGCGAGAATCTCCTCGCGACCAGCGTGGCCAGACAGATCGAAGCGCTCGACGTTGGCGCGGTACTTGGTTTTAAAATTTGCCGCTTCGAAAAGGAAATCGTCACCGTGATGGGCGGCGAGCAGCCGACCACCGGCGGTTTCCGGGTCGCAGTAACCGACAAAACAGAGAGAGTTTTTGGCGTGGCCCAGCAGGCTGGCGGCGAGAGCGTAGGAGGGAGTTTTCTCGACGACCATGCCCGAGCTGACGACATAGATGCCTTGGACTCCGGGTGGCTTGCCGGCGACGATTTCGCGCGGCGATTTTTTCACTTTGAGATCCTTGAGTATGGTGCGCGTGAAATGCACCAGTCCGGTCTTCTTGGTGATATCGTCGAAATAATCGCAGATATCGAGCCCGAGGCCGGACGCGAAAATGGGGGCTTCGACCAACTTATTGAATTTTCTGGCATCATGGAGGATGGCCATGATTTCTTGCATGCGCCCGAGGGCGAAGACCGGAATAAGCACGGAGCCTCCGCGCATAATGGTGGTGTTGATGGTCTCGATCAGGCGCAGGACTTCGGCGGAACGCGAGTAGTGGGGATTGCTTTCGGAGGCACCATGGGTGGTCTCGGTGATGAGCGTGTCGAAGTGGCCGGAGGGAAATTTGGCCGGTCCGAGAATACGCTGGGCCTGAAAGAGCACGTCGCCCGTGAAGAAGATGCGGCGGTGTTTGTGGATGATCTCGATGCCCGCGGCTCCGGGAATGTGCCCGGCGGGATGAAAGGTGAATTCGATCTCGTCGTGCGCGCCGCTGAATTTTTTCGGGAAATTAAACTGGTGCGGATAGAGGCGCGCCGCCATGCGATCGATTTCCTCGTGGCCAAACAGCGGGTAGTCGGGCGTGCCTTTCTCTTCGCGCTCGCGCATCATGACGTTGGCGGAATTGTGCAGCATCCGCTCGATCAACATGTGACTGGGGTAAGTCATGACGACCGGCGTATTGGGATGCGCGCGCAGGAGCAGGGGCAGTGAGCCAATATGATCAAGGTGGCAATGCGTGATGAAAATCACATCCAGCCGCACATCTTTGATCGGGGTCAAATCTGGCGCAGCCAGGCGGCCGGTTCTTTTGGGGTGCAGCCCGCTATCGACGACGAAATCAAAGTCGCCCAGTTGACAATAAAAGGAATTTGCGCCGATGCCACCATCGCGGTTGAGATCGATAATCTTCATTTAAAGGAGAATGGCCAGGGCGAGAGCCGAGAGAGCGGGCTGCTCCGGCTGGATTCTATTCGCTGAAATAAACCGGATTCGCGGTGGCATGCGTAAGGGATGCGCGCCAGCGGCGTGAGCGCAAGCGGAAGGTGCATGGCGGACCAGAATTTCAGGTGCTCGCCGATTTCCCCATCGGCGACAAGCAGCGTCGGTAGGGAAACCGACGCCCACCCACTGCGTTTGGCTCAAGCCGCGGGAATGCGCAGGTCGAATTTCGGAATTCGGACGAAAATATGCCGGCCTTGCTCATCGACTCCGTGAAAACTGCCGTGCACCGCCGCATCACAGTGCGTCACATGATAGCTGTTATAAGAAAATTTCTCTCCGGGATCGAGGCGGGGCGTTTCGCCGACGATTTTGTCGCCCTCCACCACCAGTTGGGTGGAGTCGGCATGCTGCACGATCCATTTGCGTCCCAGCAGCGTCACGGTGCGATCGGAACTATTTTGTATCGTGAGATAATAGATAAAGGCATGCGGTTGCTCCGGGGGTAATTCACTGCCGCCATGTCGATAGACGAGGCGGTCGAGTACGACCGTGAGTCCGGGGAGTTCTTGGGAAGCGGGCATGGGTGGGAGATGAAAATCAAGGTTGGGTTTGCGCCTTTGGCAAGAGCGTGGCCATGGTTTGGCGGGAAATGATAAAATTATAAAGGGTCGGGGGCGTTTCCTGCTTGCCTGATGTTTGGGCAAGTCGCCACAAACCAGCATGGCAAAGCTCGCCCTTCTTTCTGTCAGTGACAAACGCGGCCTGGTTGATTTCGCCAAGGCCCTCGTGCAAACGCACGGCTTCACGCTGCTCTCCACGGGTGGCACGGCCAAACTGCTGGCGGAAGCCGGCCTGCCGGTGACTGAAGTCGGCACCCACACGGGTTTCCCGGAGATCATGGAAGGCCGGGTGAAGACCTTGCATCCGAAGATTCACGGCGGTCTGCTGTGTCGGCGCGACAAGGCGGAGCATCTCGCGCAGGCGCAGAAAAACGGCATCGAGCTGATCGATCTCGTCGTGGTGAATCTGTACCCGTTTGAGCAAACGGTGGCGAAGCCGCATGTGGAATTTGAGGAAGCCATTGAGAATATCGACATCGGCGGCCCGTCGATGTTGCGCAGTGCGGCGAAAAACCATGAGAGCGTGAGTGTGGTGTGCGATCCTGATGACTACGATGCCGTGCTCGCCGCTCTGGGCAAACCCGCCGAGCTGCAGGCGCTCCGGCGCAAGTTGGCGCTGAAGGTTTTTCAACGCACAGGTGCCTATGATACGGCGATCGCGCGCTACCTCGAAGGCCAGCAGACGGAGCCGGACTTGGAGGCGCTGAGCGGGTTTCCCGCGAGCTATTCCGTTTCCCTGAAGAAAGCCCAGAGCCTGCGCTACGGCGAGAATCCGCACCAAAAGGCGGCGCTGTACGGCACGTTTCACGAGCACTTCCAGCAACTGCAAGGGAAGGAGCTCAGCTATAATAACATTCTCGATATCACGGCGGCCACGTATCTCATCGGCGAATTCGAGCGACCCACGGTGGCGATTCTCAAGCACACGAATCCGTGTGGCGTCGGCAGCGCCGACACCTTGATGGGCGCGTGGGAAAAAGCCTACGCGACGGACCGGCAAGCGCCGTTTGGCGGCATCATTATCGTGAACCAGACACTCGGTCAGGATCTGGCTGAGCAGATCAAAGAGATCTTCACGGAAGTAATCATCGCGCCTCGTTTCAGTGATGAAGCTCTGGCGATTTTTGCCAAGAAAAAGAATTTGCGCCTGATGATTGCCAAGGAAGGAATCGGCGCGGACGCGTTGCAGGAGATTCGTTCCGTGGTCGGTGGCGTGTTGGTGCAGGATCGTGATCGGACCCTCGGCAACGTGAAGGAATTCAAAGTCGTGACCAAACGCCAGCCGACGCAGGAAGAGTGGGACGCGATGCTCTTCGGTTGGAAAGTGGGCAAACATGTGAAATCAAACTCCATTGTTTATTGCCGCGGCGAACAAACTCTCGGAGTCGGTGCCGGGCAGATGGCCCGCGTTGATAGTTCGCGCATCGCCGTTTGGAAAGCGGGCGAAGCGAAACTCGATCTCAAGGGTTCGGTAGTCGCGAGCGAAGCGCTCTTTCCCTTTCCCGATGGATTACTCGCGGCGGCGGATGCGGGCGCGACCGCAGCGATCCAGCCCGGTGGAGCTATTCGCGACGAAGAAGTGATCAAGGCGGCTGACGAGCGGGGGATGACGATGGTCTTCACGGGCATTCGTCATTTTCGGCATTGAGTTCAGGGGCGATTCGCCGTTTTCAGTGGGTAGAGCGTGGGGCCGGTGGCTCTTGCCGGGCCGTCTTGTCCGCCAAAGCCTCGGCACCGGCGGAAGCCATGGCGAAGACTGAGGCACCGGCCGTGATGGCGCATTCGCGGCGTCTGCAAGACAGACGCCCTGCTTTGGCTTGAAATAGTCTGCCTGCGAGCATGGGTAGGACGTTGATCTCCGGCGAAGATCGTGTCATCAATTCAGGCGATGGCTACCCTCCTGCCCACGATCGTTCACTTGGATGCCGATGCGTTTTTCGTCGCGGTCGAGCAGGCGCTTGATCCTTCGCTACGGGGCAAACTCGTGGCGGTGGGCGGGCGGGAGCGGGGCATTATCGCGTCGGCCAGCTATGAGGCGCGAGCCCGGGGCGTTTATACGCCGATGCCCACCAAGCAGGCGCTGAAGGTTTGCCCGGAGTTGATTCTCGTGAACCACGGATTCACGCACTACGGCGAATTTTCGCGACGGATGTTTGAGATCTGCGAAACACTCACGCCCCACGTGCAGCGCAACTCGGTGGACGAGGGCTATCTGGATATCGGACCGTGTGGATTTAAAACGCTCGCGGAAATCGAGCGTCGGGTGCGCGCCCTTCAGCAAAAAATTTGGGATGAGTTGCAGCTCACGGCATCTTTCGGCATCGCCACCAATAAACTGGTGTCGGCCATCGCGAGCAAAGCGCATAAGCCGCGCGGTTTCACCATCGTGTTGCCCGGCGCCGAGGCCGCATTTCTCGCCCCACTCAAAATCAACGTGATTCCTGGCGTGGGCAAGAAAAGCGAGGAGCACTTGGCCACGACGGGCATCAGACTGGTCAGCGATCTTTTCACCCGTAGTGAGTCAGAGTTGAAGGCGTTGTTCGGGCGGGATTGGGCGGCCATGCTCGCGCTCGGGCGGGGCGAGGATAACCGGCCGGTGGAGACTGAGCGAGCGGATGCCAAATCCTACTCGCAGCAGGAGACATTCGCGCAGGACATCGGGGATTTCGCCGCGATCGAACGCGTCGCCAAAAGAATGATCGATGAACTCATGCCTGCGATCCGCGCTGACGGAAAATGTGTCCGCACGATGACCGTGAAAGTGCGCTATGCCGGCATGGAGGATTCAGTGTGTGGTCGCAGTCTGGCTGTCGCGACTGATTTGGAGGCGCAGTTTTATCCGTTGGTCGTGCCCTTGCTGAAGGAGGCATGGACGAAGCGCCGACCCTTGCGTTTGGTGAGCGTGCGCTTTTCCGGAGTCGAGGAACCGGCGGCGCAACTGGAGATGTTCGGCCAGTCCGACGATAAAAAGCGGCGATTGGCCGCAGTGCTGGATCAGTTGAACCAAGGTGGGAAGAAAGCGATCGTGCGCCATGGACATCAATTGAGCGCCGAGCCTCCGGACTCCGATCGCTAGGTTGGGCCAACTCGGCTACGGAACGATGCAGTCGAACGCGCATTCCCGAATGAGTGGAAGCAAACTGAAAGGTGGTCGCCGATTCTTGTCGGGCCGTAGCCGGGCGAAGGCGGATCCATATCGGCGATAGAGCGTCGGTGTGGAAACCGACGCCCACCTGCTGCAAACATCCGGCTAAGCGCCAATCCGGTCCAAGTAAGGGCTTGGTTCTTCCCGTTTCTTTGTTTTCAGTTAGCGCAAATGCGATTTTCCGAAGCAGAAAAAAGAATTCAGGCGGCGAAGACGGCGGTGTTGGCCGAAACGGAGCTGATGCACCGGGAATTCGGGCGCGCCCGCAGCGAGATCAAACATGACGGCACGAAAGTGACTGCTGTCGATATCGCGATTTCTGAACACATCATGGCCGCCATCACCAAGGAGTTTCCTGGTGATCAATTTTTCAGTGAAGAGCTGACCCCGACTGATGCCCCCATTCCGGTCATTTCTCGTTTCTGCTGGGTGCTCGATCCTATCGATGGCACGAATAATTATGCCGGCGGAATCTGCTATTGCGCGATTTCACTGGCCTTGCTGGAGCGTGGGGTGCCGGTGTATGGCGTGATCTACGACATGGCGCGCCGGGTGCTGATTCACGGTGGGCCCGGCCGGGGCGTCTGGGATGATGGCAAGCCCGCCAAGGCGCGCCCGGAACCGCCGCATAGTCATAGTCTGCTCGGGTTTCATTCCCCGGTGGAAAAAGTCTACGCGGCCGAGGGAAAACGCGTGCTGGAGAATTTTAAAATTCGTGGATTAGGCAGCAGCACACTGCACCTCGCGTACGTGGCCATCGGGTTGCTCGATGGCGTCGTGGAGCATAATAATAAAATTTGGGATATTGCCGCAGCGTGTGCCCTGGTCGAGGAAGGCGGGGCGGAAATTCATTATCTGAACGGGTCACCGTATCCGATGAAGGAGTTCACGCTCAAATCCGGCCGAGTCCAATACGTGACTGGCAATCAGGCGATGTGCGCGAAATTGCACGAGATCCTCGGGCGCTAGTGCGGAGAGGGCGGGGTTGCAGAAAAGTCGAACTGCGTGGTCGCTTCGCTCCAGCGCGGCTACAGAGCCAATGTCGTGTAGCCGCATTTGAGTGAAAGCGAAAATGCGGTTCGGCGGCGTCCGCGTTGTCGCTTCGGTTCTCCGGCTGCTGGCCCGCAGCGCGAGCGAGGACGGATTTCGTAGGGCGTCTGTCTTGCAGACGCCGTGAGCGCGGACGGATTCCCGCGCGTCGCGCCGTTCACCGCCTGTGCAAGACCCAAGCCCTGCACGATACGCCGCAGATACAAATATAATTATGCGTGCGGGGTTGATCGTACAAACGGCGCGTAGTGCTACGCAAATCTTGCGTAGCTGGATTTTGCGCAATCTGCGACTCTCCATCTGAGAAAAAATAGTTACCTGCCTAAAAACCCAAATAATCTTATGAGCGCAAAAAGACGTTGGACCAAGAGCACGCTGGTATTCGGAGGCATCGCCACTTGGGGTCTGATCCTCGTGGGTTGCGTGATGGTTGACCGAACCGTCATCGCACCTCCTCACGTGGCTGGGGCCACCTACGTCGGTTCCAATAAATGTGCCGATTGCCACGAGGACATCACGGCCCATTTCGATGGCGCGACGCATAGCCGGGTCGCCTTGAAGGATGACAAGGGCACCGACATCGGCTGCGAGTCCTGCCACGGAGCCGGTTCGGTCCACGTCAAGTCGGGCGGGAGCAAGGGCACCATCGTCAATCCCAACAATTCGCCCGAGACCTGCTACCAATGCCATCTTGAGAAACGGGGAGAGTTCAGTCTCCCGAACGCCCATCCCGTCGCGAACGGTCAGGTGACCTGCGGTGATTGCCATGATCCCCACAAGGGCCATGTCGTTACCCGCAGTGGCGCGGATCTGGAAACGCCCAACGAGTCTTGCACCAAGTGCCACACTGCACAGAAGGGACCGTTCCTCTTTAAGCACAATGCCATGGATGAAGGCTGCACGGTTTGCCACAATCCGCACGGCTCGATCAACCAGAAGATGCTGGTTTCCCGGGACAATAATCTCTGTCTGCGCTGCCACGTCGAGCACCCGGCGGTGGAGGGGAACGGCACCATTCTGATCGGCACTCAAGATCACCGCACCCGGATGCAAAACGGCGCCTGCTGGTCCGCCGGCTGCCATGAAGATGTCCACGGCTCCAACGTCAGCAAGGCCATGCGTTTCTAAACCCTCTAACTATCCGACCACATGCATGCCACTAGCTACAACTACCGCCGCGGCGCCAGTGCGTTCGCTTGCCTGATCATGGCTTTGTCCGGTGTGAACGCCTCGGCGGCCGCGCCGAAAGAGGCGGATGCCTTCACCGTCTTCGACAGCTATGTCAAAATCTCCGGCAAGTCTGCCGCAGTCACGGGTAACTCGGCGGCCTACGCCCGGCGTTTTCAGCTGCCGGAAAATGGCTCCTACGGCATCGAAGCCCTGCACCTCAACAAGGAGCTCAACAAGGACGTTTCAATGGAGCTGGATGGTAAAGCTCTGTTTGGTGCCGAGGATTATTTGGGCAAACTGCGCCTGACCAAGACCGACGTCGGTACGGTGGAATTCGGCTACAAGAAATTCCGCACCTTCTATGATGGCATCGGCGGATTCTTTCCACTGAACAAAGCGTGGATGCCGCTGGCGCAGGAAGAACTGCACACTGATCGCGCCAAATTCTGGGCCGACGTGAAGATCGCGATTCCGGACAAGCCGGTCTTCCACTTCCGCTATTCCAATGATCTGCGCAACGGACAGAAAGACTCGACGATCTGGGGCGACACGGACCTGACGGGCATTCCCATCTGGACGGTCAGCAGCCAGAATCCGTATTCCGCGAACCGGAAACTCGTCGCGGCCTACATCGACCTGAACGAACGCCAGCAAAACCTTGAAGCGTCGGTGAAGCACACGGTCGGGAACACGGAGCTGGAGTTGAGCCTCGTGAGAAACTGGACCGACAGTGATAATATTCGCTACTCGAACCGCTACCCGGGCGAACTCAAGCCTTGGCCGGCCATCCCCACCAACCCGCCCTCGATCATTCCCGGTGCTTTGGCTAATAATCCTGTTTCCGGTTTCGACCAACAGATGAGCCAGGCCAAAATCTGGACCTACACCGGCAAGTTCGTGACCAAGTTCAGCGATCAAGTGAGCGTGTTCGGCGGGCTCAGCTATCAGGACGCCCAGGCTGATATTGCGGATAACCGGCAGATGACGCTGACGATTCGCACGACCCCCGGAATTGTGAATGCGGTGGGTGGCTTCGTCGGCGCGTCGGGCCGCCCGCCATATTCCTACAAGACTGATTTTGGCAATATCTCCGAAAAGGTGCTGACCGGCAATCTCGGGGTGACCTACAAGCCGATCAAGGATCTATACTTCAAATTGGCCCTGAAAGGTGAGAAACTGGATATGGAAGGCGTCAACCAAGTGACTTATAACAGCAATAGCATCAATCAAACCACGGGCGAGGTCATCCCCGTGAATGTGGTCGCTCCCAACAGCAGCAAACGCAGCGGGCGTCCGTGGACGCCCGAGCTGGATGTCCGCTATAGCGGCATCAAAGGCCTTTCGCTTTATGGTGCATTTGACTATCGTCGTGCTCCCGGCGATGTGGCGGACTCCACCGTAAGTGTAGGCTTAGCTGGCAAGGCCTACGCTCCTTCGTTCAGCTCGGACAACTCCAAGGTGAATCGCGCCCACTACAAGGTCGGCGCCAACTGGAAGGTTTCCTCGATGGTCACGCTCCAGGCGGAGACATTCTACAAGAACCATGTGAACAGCTATATTGGCTATGGCACCAGTCTCGGCGGCCGCTACATTTTGGGCTACCAGTTCCGCGGCATCAAACTGACGGGAATCCTGAAACCACTCCCGGACCTTACGTTCACCACCCGCTATCTCAACCAAGCCGGCAAGATGGATACAACGGTGGATGCGGGTACGGCGTATGAGTCAATGGACTCCAAGAACCATCTCTTTGGCGAGACGATTGACTGGAATCCAACGAAGCAATTCTACATGCAGGCCAACCTGAACGTGGTCTTCGCCACCACCGGCACCGCCTATCCCCGGGCCGGCGGAACCGCCAACGAGGTCCTGCGAAATTCCGACAACAATTATTGGAATGCCAGTGTCGTCGTCGGCTTCGCCCTCGATAAATCAACCGATGCCCAGTTGCAGTACACCAGATACCATGCCAATAATTCCCAAGCGGCGCTGGTCGCCACGATGCCCTATGGCACCGTGGTCGATGAATCCACCATCACGCTTGGCCTGAAGCGCAAGCTCACTGATCGCATGGTGCTCCACGCCAAAGTCGGATATTTCGACAGCACGAACGACTCCACCGGGGGCAACACCAACTTCCGTGGCCCGCTCGGCTACGTTTCCTTGGAATACGCTCTATAATTAACCCAACTCCTCGCTATGAAAACCACGACCAAGATTGCCCTTATCTTATCTGCGCTGCCTCTCGCAGCTAGCCTCGGCCACGCCGCCTCAGCCGCCGACAACTGGGAAAACGAATGCGCGTCCTGCCACGGCGCCGACGGCAAGGGCCAGACCAAGCAGGGCAAGAAACTCAAAGCGAAAGATTACACCGACGCCAAGGTGCAGGCGGAAATGAAAGATGAGGACATGCTCAAGGCCATCGTCGACGGGGTGACCGAAAACGGCAAAGAACGCATGAAAGCATACAAGGAAATCCTGAGCGCTGATGAGGCCAAGGAGCTCGTTGCCTACATTCGTAAGCTCAAAGCCTGACCTTTCCGTAGTTCGGCTATTCGAGCCGGGGAGGGCGTGACTGCTCCTCCGGCTTTTTGTTGAAACGTCTCCTGACTATTTCCTAACCCGCCAGTATCATGAGTGATCCACGCCTCACTTCCACTCCGCCTCCGTCGCAGCCGCGTTCCCATTTCAATAACTGGATTAGCGCCATCGGCGGCGTCATCGCCATCGGTGCGCTCTTCTCGTTCGCGCTGCTGGTCTGGATGGACTTCACCGGCGGCGGCAAGAATCCCTACTCGGGCATCTTCACTTATCTCGTCGCCCCGGCGTTTCTCATCGCGGGTCTCACGTTGGCGATTTTTGGCGCGTGGGCGCAACGCCGCTGGGCGATCAAGCACGCGGCTACCGCCCCCGACAAGTGGCGCCTGGATTTTTCCAATCCGGCCCAACGCCGCTGGTTGATCATGTTGGGGATCGGCGGCGTGGGCTTTCTGCTGATCAGCGCGTTCGGCAGCTATCAAACGTTCCACTACGCCGAGTCCACGCAGTTTTGCGGCCAGGTTTGTCACACCGCAATGAACCCCGAGTTCAGCACCTACCAACGCGGCGCGCATGCCCGCGTCGATTGCGTGGCGTGCCACGTCGGCTCCGGTGCCACCGCCTTCATCAAGGCGAAGATTAACGGTACCCACCAACTGATCGCCTACACGCTCGACAACTATAGCCGCCCGATCGACACCCCGGTGAAAAATCTCCGTCCCGCGCGCGAGACCTGCGAAAAATGCCACTGGCCCGAAAAATTCCACGGCAACATCGACCTCACGTTCGATCATTACCTCTCCGACAAAAAGAACACCGCCGTCAGCACCCGCATGCTGCTGCACGTCAATCAAGGCCGGCCCGGCAGTCCGTTGTCCGGCATTCACTGGCACGTGAATCCCGACAGCTCTGTCGAATATTATGCCGCCGATGAAGACCGGCAGGACATCGTTTGGATGCGCGTGACGAATAAAAAAGACGGCAGTGCCCGCATCTATCGCAACGAGGAATTCAAAGGCGAGCCGCCCGCCGCTGCGATCCGCGTGATGGATTGCATCGATTGCCACAACCGCCCCGCGCACGCTTTCCCCACCGCCAACGATGCCGTCGAAAAATCCATGGCGCTCGGTACGCTCAGCACCCAGCTCCCCCATATCAAGCGCAGTGCCGTGCAGGCCATGCTGCAAAAAGACATCACCACCAGTGCCGAAGCCACGCAGAAAATCGCCGATTTCCTCCGCACCAAGTACAAAGACAGCCCCGAGTTGCCGGCGACAATTGCCGAGGTCCAAAAGATTTACGCGCAGAGCATCTTCCCCGAGCGCAAAGCCGATTGGCGCGTGTATCCCAATAATATCGGACACAAAGACTGGCCCGGTTGCTTCCGTTGCCACGACGATAAACACAAGACGTCGACTGGAGAAACGGTGAAAGCCAGCGACTGCAAGTCCTGCCATTCGATTATCGCCCAAGGCAACGTCGCTGATCTCGCCACCATTACGGCGAGCGGCCTGGATTACAAACACCCCGGCGGCGATTACGACACCGACTTGACCTGCGCCGATTGTCACAACGGCGGCATCCAGGGAAAATAATCTGCCATTGCTCAGTGATCCCCAGGAGCGCCGCTGCCAGTCAGCGACGCTCTTTTTTTACCGCAAGAAATGAGCAAGGGGCAAGATACGCCCAAGGCCGTGCAACTTCTGCGGAGCTAAGATTCCCGCAATGGATTACGGTAGCAGCGCGAAATAAAATGCATCCGGACTTTCACGTGCCTTGGCTCAGGCGGATTTTTTGTCTTGGGCTAGTCATCGCGCTCATGCTCGGCTTCGGCCAAGCGAGCGCTACTGAACCTGCCATCAAGCCGGCACCGGCGGTCCTGAACAAGGAGTGCCTGGAGTGCCACGAGGCGGAATTTAAAGCCCGCAAGAAAGGCCAGCCGAAGGAGTGGGTGGGGGTGCGGCCCGAGAATTTCGCCAAGTCGGTTCACGGGAAACTCAACTGCGTGGAATGCCATGATGCGATCAAGGAGGCGGAGCATCCTTCGAAATTGCCTCCGGCTCAGTGCGCCAGTTGTCACGAAAAAGCCGCCGGCCAATACACGAAGAGTATTCACGGCATGAGCCATCAGATGGGCGCCTCGGAAGCCGCCTCGTGTGCGAGTTGCCACGGCACGCACGACATGGTGCCGGTCAAACAGCTCGATTCGCCGGTCTTCAAATTCAACCTGACGAAAACCTGCGGCACCTGTCACGACGACCCGAAACTCACGAAAGATTACCGCATGGGCAAGACGGAGGCGGCGGGCCATTATCTCGACAGCATTCATGGCCGTGCGCTGATCAAGATGGGGCTGATTGTCGCGCCCTCGTGCAACGACTGCCATGGCGTGCATGACATCAAGCGCAGCATCGACAAAGATTCGCACACCAACCACGCCAACATCGCGGCGTCCTGCGGCAAATGTCACCTCGGGATCGAAGAAATCTACAACACCAGTGTTCATGGCCAGCTTCTGGCTAAGCACGACAAGAAAGGCCCGGTCTGCACCGATTGCCATAGCTCGCACGACATCGAGAAACCGGCCACCGCGCATTTCAAGGGATTGAGCGACGCGAGTTGCGGCAAGTGTCATGAAGACCGCCTGAAACACTATCGCGAAACCTACCACGGCAAGGCGATGGCGCTCGGCCAGCCCAACATCGCGCCCGATGTCGCGGCCTGCTACGATTGCCATGGGCACCACGATGTGTTCCCAGTGAGCGATCCCCGCTCGCGGTTGCACAAGGACAAGATTGTCGCCACCTGCGCCCAATGTCACCCGGGCGTGAACGCGAATTTCACCCAGTACGCGCCGCACGCCAACCCGCTGGACAAGGTCAACTACCCGGGCCTCAACAAAGTTTTCCTGTTCATGACAGCGCTGCTCATCGGCGTGTTTTCGTTCTTCGGTCTGCACACTGCGTTCTGGCTCTTCCGCTCGGTCTATCTCTACCTGCACGACACAAAAACGTTCCGCGCAGCGAAGGTCTCGGCCCACGTCGATGAGGATATGTTCACGCGCTTCACGCCGTTTGAGCGCATGCTCCACCTCATGATGGTAACGAGTTTCCTCACGCTCGTGATCACGGGCATGCCGCTGAAATTCTACTACACGGATTGGGCCAAGGTGATGTTCCGACTGATTGGCAGCCCGGAGGTGGCCCGCACCTTGCATCATTACGCGGCCGTGGTGACATTTGCGTACTTCATCTTGCACGTCGGCAGTCTCATCCCTGTTTTCTGGCGTCAACGCCACAATCTGCGCAATCCGATCACCGGCAAATTCTCCCTCGCCCGCGTGTGGGCGACCGTTTTTGGGCCCGACTCAATGGTGCCCTCATTCCAGGATTGGCGCGACTTCATCGCCCACCAGAAATGGTTTTTCGGCAAAGGCCCCAAGCCACATTTCGACCGCTGGACGTATTGGGAGCGCTTCGATTATTTCGCCGTATTCTGGGGCATCGCGATCATCGGGTTCTCCGGCCTGATCCTGTGGTTCCCGAAGTTCTTCACGCTCTTCCTGCCCGGTTGGATCATCAACATCGCGATGGTGGTGCACTCCGACGAAGCGCTGCTGGCCGCCGGCTTCATCTTCTCGTTCCATTTTTTTAATACGCATTTCCGCATCGAAAAATTCCCGATGGACACGGTGATCTTCTCGGGACGCATCTCGAAAACCGAGATGCTGCACGAACGCAAACGCTGGTATGACCGTCTGGTCGCAGCCGGTCGTCTGGAAATTTACCGGATCAAAGCCGATGATTGGGAAGGCCGGAAGAACATCGCCAAGACGATGGGATTCATCTTTTTCGGCACCGGTCTGATTCTGCTCGCGTTGATCATCTACGCCATGGTTTCACGGCTGGGCCATTGAGAAAAGCGACAAGCGGCACCGGTCGCAAGTGGCACGGGTCTCCGCCCCGTGATGGCTCGCTCGGCACTCACGGGTCGGGTGACCCGTGCCACCGCAGACCGGTTGTTTAAGTTAAACTTTTCCGGTCTTCGTTGAGCGATGCCGGGCGCGATAAACTCGCGGGGTCTCTCCCTTTTCGCGTAGAAAGGCCGCGCTCAGATAACTCGCCGATTCGAAACCTGTCATGTCCGCCACGCGCGCAATCGCGAGATCCGACTCAACGAGCAACTGGCAGACCCGTTCGATTTTGTGGCGTTTGATCAAGCGATGCGGGCTCACCCCGAGCAATTTGACAAACTTTCGCTCGAGCAGGGTGCGCGAGACGGGCACGGCCCGAAGAACGTCTGATACGTCGATACCGTCGCTGGAATGCTCGCGGATATAAAGTAACGCGGCCGCTACATGCCCGTCGTTTACAGCTATCGCGTCGGTCGAGTGCCGCTCCACGACGCGCACTGGTTCGATCTCTCGCGAAATCAACGATACCGGGGCCCGCTTCGTCATGAGATTCGAGAGTATGGCGGCGGCTTCATAACCCGTCCGTCGCGCATTGAGCAGCACACTGCTCAAGGGTGGATCGCACAATTCACAAATCAGCTCGTCATCATCGACGCCCAACACCGCCACTTCTTCAGGCACCGTCAATCCTGCCTGATGACATGCCTCCAAGATCTTTTGGGCGCGTTCATCATAACAGGCAAAGACGCCGACGGGTTTCGGTAGTTGCTTCAGCCAATTGACCAACAAATCCATCTCCCCAGCAGATCCAGCCGCGGGCCGTCGGTTCCCTTGACGAAACTCGTGACAACTCTTTCGGCCAGCACGCATCACCTGCATAAAGGTCTCCCCGCGTTTCCTCGACCAAAGAAACCGGTCGTCCCCGCAAAAGGCGTAATTCGAAAGTTTTTTTGATAATAAATGGGTCGCCGCCATCTGCGCGACTGCGCGATTGTTGATACCCACGTGAGGAAATTCCGACGCGGGTCGTTCCGCACTCACGTCCACGACAGGTAATCCGGTGCGCTTCAAGGCCGTGGCTATCTCATCCGAATCCACCCGCGCAATTATCCCATCGCCCTGCCATTCACGTAGCCAGGCCGGGGGAGGACTGTGCCGTTGTTGCTCCACCGATCGAATCGACCACCGTTCACCCGCGCTCACCCAATCATGCACGCCATGCAATAAATCGCGGCCATAGCGATTGGAGGTTTCAATCAGCAAAGCGACGCGCAGGCGGGACTTGACGCTCGTGGACATGGCAACCAAGGTTTGCCAAGGTGTGTTAAAAATCAAAAGAAATATATGGATAATTGTTACCAATCCGAAAGCTCTATCAGGTAAGATGAACCCCGAAATTATGAAAAAGCCCCAATCCCACTTCTCCACCGTCTCCCGCATTGCTTACGAAGGACCGCGTTCGGCGAACGCGCTGGCGTTCAAGCACTATAATCCCGCCGAAGTCGTCGAGGGTCGTTCGATGAAGGACCATATGCGTTTTTCGATCGCCTACTGGCACGCGTTTCGCGGCGTCGGTTCCGATCCCTTCGGTCCGGGCACGATCAACCGTCCCTGGGAATCCGGCAAAGATGCCGTCTCCATTGCCAAGGTGCGCATGGATGCCGCTTTCGAGTTTTTCCAAAAGATTGAGTCCCCTTTCTGGTGCTTCCACGACCGCGACATTGCGCCCGAAGGCAAGACCCTCGCTGAGTCCAACCAGAACCTCGACAAGATCATTGCCCACGCCAAATCCCTTCAAAAAGCCACGGGCGTGAAACTCCTTTGGGGTACGGCCAACCTGTTCTCCAATCCGCGCTATATGTGCGGTGCCTCCACGAATCCTGATGCGCACGTCTTCGCCTACGCTGCCGCGCAGGTGAAGAAAGCGCTCGAGGTCACGCAGGAGCTCGGTGGTGAAAACTACGTTTTCTGGGGCGGTCGCGAAGGCTACGAAACCCTCCTCAACACGAATCTGAAGCGCGAACAGGACCATCTGGCTGCTTTCCTGCACATGGCCGTGGATTACGCGAAGAGCATTGGTTTCAAAGGCCAGTTCCTCATCGAGCCCAAACCCAAGGAGCCGACCAAGCACCAGTACGATTTCGACGTCGCTTCCGGTATCGCCTTCCTGCGCACCTACGGCCTGGAGAAATATTTCAAGTTCAACATCGAGACCAACCACGCCACGCTGGCCGGCCACACCTTCCAGCACGAAATCGAGGTCGCAGCAGCGGCCGGTGCTCTCGGCTCGATCGACGCCAACGCGGGCGATCTGCTCCTCGGTTGGGACACCGATCAATTCAATACCGACGTACGCGAACTGACTCTTGCGATGCTTTCCATTTTGAAAGCCGGTGGTCTCGGCACCGGTGGCTTCAACTTCGACGCCAAACTCCGCCGTCCGTCCATTGATGCCGAGGATCTCTTCCACGCGCACATCGGCGGCATGGATGCGTACGCTCTCGCGTTCAAGCTCGCCCGTCGCGTCCTCGCCGAAGGCAAATTCGAGAGTTTCGTGGCCGATCGCTACAGTTCCTTCGACCAAGGCTACGGCAAAGACATCGAGACCGGCAAAGCCAACTTCAAGAGCCTGGAAAAACTTGTCTTGAACAAACTCGGCGAACCCACCCCGAAATCCGGCAAGCAGGAGTATCTCGAAAATATGCTCATGCAGTACCTGCACGACTGAGCAGGGCTGGGGGCTTTTCTAGAACGGTAGGGCTGCTGCTTGCGGCAGCCTCGTGCCCCGGCCCTCTCTGGCCAAAACATTTGATCGCGTTTCCAAAATCAAAGACGCTCTCGCCGCATGACCATTCGCGATCTTCACCGCGCCCGCCGTCTCCTCTGCCAGTTGCAGGATCACATCCGCGACCTGCTGATCCACGCACGGACAGGGCAGGGGACGAAATTCGGTCGCGTCGTCGCCGTCACTGCGGCCGACACTATTTATCACGTCGATCGGATCAGCGAACACGCGATCCTTGAATGGTTCTCCGAAAATTGGCCGCGAGCCTGGCCCGTGGAATTGGTGATGGAAGGACTGGAAGACGCCGAAGCGGTCACGTTTCCTCACGGTACACCGGTGGCGAAAACCGCGTTCAAGTGCATTCTCGATCCCATCGACGGCACGCGAAACCTGATGTACGACAAACGCAGCGCCTGGATTCTCAGCGCCCTTGCACCCCAACGCGGTGCCCGCACGCACACCGGCGACATCCTCGTCGCCGCCATGACCGAGCTGCCCACGACGAAACAATGGCGTGCCGATCAGCTTAGCGCCGTGCAAGGGCAGGGCGTCATCGTCGAGGGCGTCAATGTCCTCGATGGCACGCGGCATCGTTGCAAACCTACGCCATCGAGGGAGCGTGATTGCCTCGGTGGCTTCGCCTCACTCACTCGATTCTTTCCGGAAGGCAAAGCGCTGACGTCAGCCCTCGAAGAAAAACTCTGGGATTCTCTCTACGGTCTTGGCCGGCAACCGAGCCCACTCGTGTTCGAGGATCAGTATGTCACCACCGGCGGCCAGCTCTACGAAATCATCGTCGGCCATGATCGTTTCATCGCGGATCTGCGCCCGCTGGTTTTCGCCAAGTTGGGGTATCCGGATCTGTTGCTCTGTCATCCCTACGATATTTGCACGGAGCTAATCGCCCGCGAGGCCGGCTGCATCGTCGAATCTCCACTCGGCGGTTCGGTGCGTGTCCCTCTCGATACGACTTCACCGGTAGGCTGGGTCGCCTTTGCGAATCCAGCACTCGCCCGCCACCTCCGGCCAACCCTCCAACGACTAATTAAGGAAATGCTGACTGCCTGAGAATTTTGTCGTGTCGGTATCACCTGTCTTTCCATGCTCCCTCTCACTTTCCCCCTCACTCTCACAATAACTTTTTAAACATGAGCATCTATCTTGGCATCGATTCCGGCACCCAAAGCACCAAAGCCATCGCCCTCGACCTCGACACCGGTCGCGTCATCGCGGAAGCCCGCGCACCACACTCACTCATCGCTGGTCTGCCCGCAGGCCACATGGAACAGCGCCCTCAGGAGTGGACGGAGGCGCTCGACCATGTGATGGCTGAGCTGACCGAAAAAATTGATCGCTCACAGGTGCGCGGCATCGGCGTATCCGGCCAGCAGCACGGCTTCGTGCCCCTCGATGAAAACGGCGAGGTCATTCGCCCCGCCAAACTCTGGTGCGACACCAGCACGGCGCCGGAGTGCGCACTCCTCACGAAGAAACTCGGTGGCACTGCGGCCGTGATTCGTCGGGCCGGCCTGCCATTCTTGCCCGGCTACACGGCACCGAAAATTTTCTGGCTCAAGCGCCACGAGCCAGCCAATTATCAGCGACTGCGTCATGTGCTGCTGCCGCATGATTATTTGAATTTCTGGCTCACTGGGAATTATTTCATGGAGCACGGCGATGCCTCCGGCACGGCGTTGATGGATGTGCGCAAACGCACTTGGTCGAAAGAAATCATCGCAGCCATTGATCCGAAATTGATCAACTACCTGCCACCGCTCACTTCTTCCGAACAACCCGCTGGTCTGCTCAAGCCTGAGCTGGCGCGCCAATGGGGCCTCACCGGCGAAGTCGTGGTGTCCGCCGGTGGTGGCGACAATATGATGGGCGCGATCGGCACCGGCAATGTCGCGCCGGGCGTCGTGACGGCCAGCTTCGGCACCAGCGGAACCATCTACGCTTACAGCAAGAAACCCGTCATCGATGCACAGGGTGAAATTGCCGCGTTCTGTTCTTCGACCGGCGGCTGGCTGCCGTTGCTCTGCACGATGAATGTCACGCTTGTCACCGGGCAGTTCTCGAAATTGCTCAGTGCCGATCTTGCCGCGATGGAATCCGCCGTAGCCGCAACCCCGGTCGGAGCCGATGGCTTGCAGTTGTTGCCGTATCTCGATGGCGAGCGAACCCCCAATCTGCCCAAGGCCAACGGCGTCCTCTTCGGCCTGACTCGCGCCACTGCGGAACGCGGCCACTTGTTGCGCGCCGCCATGGAAGGCGTGACGCTCGGCATGAATTACGGACTGCGCCGGCTCGGTACACTCGGTATCAAACCGAAGGAAATCCGACTCACCGGAGGCGGTGCCAAGTCCAATGCGTGGCGGCAGATCATGGCGGACATATTCGAAGTGCCCGTCGTGAAAATGCTCGAAGACGAAGGTGCCGCCCTCGGTGGCGCGCTCCAAGCCGCTTGGTGCGACGGCCTGCGCCACGGCCAGAAAACCTCGTTGGCGGCACTCTGTGCCCGTGCGGTCGCGCTTGATGAAAATTCCCGGGTATCCCCCGACCGAAAAAACCGCGCCCTGTATCGCAAGATGCAGACCAGGCACGACGCCCTCACGCAAGCGCTGCGGCCATTCTACGGTGCGTAAGAAAAGTCGCGGTGCGGCACGGAGCGGTTACAACCAAAGCCGAGGGCCGACGCGCAGCGGAGCGCGACACCGACCCGCCGTCTGCGGCGGTTGAGGTGATCGCGGGAGCCCAAGGGTGGAGCGGGGTCCCCACCGGGCACTCTACGCCGGACGCGAAAGCTCGTGCTAACGAGCGGCCTGTGCTCCGATCCTTCGGAGCACAAGCGCCTGCGCCGGTGGGGCTGGACTCCACCGGACGGAGCGCAAGCGGAGGAGGAAGCAGGGCTCGTGACAGCCCAGAGGCTCGGCGGCGGGCTGGCGCGTGACGTGCCGCTTGGTTCCGCGTTGTTGTGAGCACACGCGAACCGCTAACGTTTCTGCTGCTTTCGAAGATCGCTGATGATCTTATTCCAATAACGAGCGGCTTCGATGTGTTGCTGACGCGTAACCACCGCCTTGTTTGCCGGATCAGTCGGACTACCACCCAAGATGGTCGGGGTAATTTCGAGGATCTCCTTGCCCAAGAGACTCTCCGTATTTTGCCGCCGCAAATCAGAGTAATGAGCCATCGGATTGAATCATTCTCTCCAGCAGCTTTTGAAAGCTATCCGCTACGCGAACCGCATCATTTAAACTCATTCCGATAAACGGCACCTGCACCACAGGATATGGCGTCTCCCGCGTGTCGAACGCGAAGCCTTCGCCACCGCCAGTTGAGCCAAACGCGATCAATCCGGGAGCATATTCATGCACTTCGTATTCACGGTTAAACTGCGCGAGTTCCTCAGCCTTCCAGAGGATCAAGTAATGCTTTCCGATGAACCCTTCACCTCCGTTGTGGCGTAGCAGGAAGGCTCGGTGATCAGCAGGCAGTGGCTTGCCGATGTCTTTTTCCGCGCCTCCGACGAGTTGCTCCGAGCCTGGTGTTTCCCCGGAAAAGTCGGCCAAAATTTCATCTAGAGGAATGCTCATGGGCCTCGATAAAGGAACGGCTCAATGTCTCGTTGTAGCTGATTCCAGAAGGGCGTCACCTGCTGTCGGTGAAGACCCTGCGGCAACAGCATTTTGTTCGTTGGGTCTATCGGGCTTCCACCGAACTTCACCGGCTGGATTTCATGGATGTCCATCTTCACGCCTCTGAGACCGAAGCCTTCTCGCAACGTGTTATTTGTCGCGTCGGCCGCGCGCCGCGCCGCCGTATACTCCGCACCTTCCAGCAACGTCATCGGTCCAGTTGGCTTCGGCACATTCGCCGGATAGCCCTTCCAACCGACTACCGAAAACGATCCGTTCTTAGCGACTGCGTTCTCTGCGGCGCCCTCTGGAATACGTACCGCGCCTCTCTGGGGATTGAGTCTGAATCCATCGCCGATCAGCCCACCTTTACCTGATGAAAAACGGAGGTTCTTAGCCGCAGAGGCGAAATCACTGAGGGCTTCACCACCCAGTCCGGCAACATTGCGTCCCAAAATCGCGGTTTCTCTGACAGCTGCACCGGCTAATTTAAAACCACCCACGACCGCTTCTGGTGCGCTGAATCCGATCGATGCAGCAAGGTCGATGTATCCTGCCGTCTTGGCTCCGACCAGAGGAGTCAGTGTATCTACTGTCGCCGTGGTGAGGTATTCTTCGCTATAGGCTTGAGCGACGCCGGTGGCCACATGGTCCGCTCCGTGAGCAGCAAATATCAAACTGGCTCCAAAAGTTGGTATGGCCAAGGTGTAGCCAGCGCCAATTTCAACTGCGCCGCCCAAGGCTTGCACAACACCGAACGGTCGAGCCGCCCTTTTCACCATATCATTGCGCCCTTGGCTCATCCCTTGCGCGAAGAGTTCGGCCTGACTAGGTCCCGCGAAACCAGCGGAATGGACCGACTGGAGGAAGGCGGCTTGGGCACCGGGCTGGGCGGCTGACTTCCAGTCCAGCAAGCCACCACCTTGAGCAGCGTTTAGATTCTTGGTGGCCAGCGCCGTGAGGGGCGTACGGGCGTAGTTGAACATCCGACGCTGCGTCGAGAGCGTGAAGCGTGCCTCCACCGGACCATCGATCATTTGGCCGCGCAACTGGGCTTGCAGCATTGCATCGTGGTACAAATGCGCGGGCCAACGAGTCTGCCATGCTTTCGGATCAGGGGAATTTGCCGGCAACCCGGTGTTGAACGTATGGCGCAGGTTATACGCGCTGGCCCAAGCTTGCTCCACCGTGCGCTCGATCATCGAGAGGCGATGGCGTGGCGCGGCGTTGGTGTGGAAGAAGACGTCGCTACCGACAGCGTAACCCTTCATGACACCATCTTGAATGCGAGCACCGCCGGATTCGCCGACGAGGGAACCGATCATGCCGCCCTGCCGCGAAGTATTCAGCCAGATGGAGCGCTCCTTCTTCGTAATGACGAGCGGCAGAGTGGGACCACCAGCGAGGGCTGAGCTGAAATTGGCCAATGCCTGATTGGGATCAAATTCTTCATGGCGACCCACGGAAGCGATTTCATCCCACTGCCGGTTGATCTCATCCATCTGACCGAGGAGGCTCCAGATACTGAGGCTGAAGTGGCCGCTGGGGTCGGCGTTGCCCACAGGATTACCTTCGGCGTAACCGTAGCGGTTGAGCGACATCGGCGAGGCGGGATCGCCGACGATGGTGTCGAGCGTGGCGAGGCGTCCGAGGTTGGCGTCGTAATCACGGGCGCGGAGATGGTAGCGACCAGTGTCGCCTTCGAGGCGTTCGCCGCGGTACAGGTAGGGGTTGGTAGTTGAGAGTTGAGAGCTGAGAGTTGAGAGCGAAGAGCCAGAGCCATCAGCGGCGACAAGAACATTTCCGAAGGCGTCGTAGGCGTAGGTCTGCGTGGGCTGGCCGGTGACATCCGTGAGGAGGTGCGTGTGACTATGGACATCGGGGGCGAAGAACTGATCGCGCAAGCCGACCACCTGCGTGGTGCGACTGGCTCCGCTCTCGCCACCGGAGGAAATGGCGGCGAAGGCGGGATTGGTTCTGGCTGGGAGAAGCGTCGGGGTGGAAGAAGCGTTGGTGTTGCCGGTACCGAGTTGACCTAGTCGATTCGCACCCATGACGTAGGTGGCGCCGGTGGCGGTGGTCGCGTAGCTGGAGCGGGCGCCGGCGGCGAGACTCGTGAGATTGCTCAGGCCGGGGACGACGGTCGGGCTGGAGAGATTGGTCGGATACGTGGTGCCGAGCTGGCCGGAACGGTTTTCACCCCACGCGAGAAGCGTGCCGTCGGAACGGAGCGCGAGACTGTGGCGCGCGCCGGCGGCGACGGTCGTGAGGCCCGAAAGAGCGGCGAGGGCCGACGGCGTGGAGCGTTGCAGCACGACGGCAGAATCGCCGAGTTGGCCGAAGGAGTTGTCGCCCCAGGTGAGGATCGTGCCATCACTCTTGAGCGCCAGGGCGTGGAAGGCACCGGCGGCGAGTTCGGAGACGCCGGTGAGGCCGGAAATGTCGGTGGGTGCGAGCGTCGGAAGAACCCCGGTGCGGCCGAGCTGACCGTAAGTATTATTGCCCCATGACTGGGCCTGACCGCCGAGCGTGAGGGCGTAGGAGTGGGACTGACCGGCCGCGATGGCGACAGCTCCGGTCATGACCGTGACTGGCGTGGCGCGATTGGTAGTGGTGCCGTCGCCGAGCTGGCCGGAGGAATTATCTCCCCAGGCGTAGAGCGTACCGTCGCTCTTGAGCGCGAGTGTGTGGTCGAGCTGCGTGGAGATGGCGGCGATATCGGTGAGGCCGGGGATTTCAGTCGGTGTCGCGATCGCACCTGTGCGACCGAGCTGACCGAGGCTGTTGGAAGCGCCCCAGCTGTAAACTTTCCCATCCGCTCCGAGTGCGAGGTAGTGGCTGCCACCGGCACCGACCGCCACGATGTTGGCGAGACCGGGCACGAGGGTCGGCGTGGATTGGCCATCACCCCACGTGTAAACTTTGCCATCGGCACCGAGCGCAATGGTGAGACCGCGTGCGGTGGTGGCTTCGTCGACGAAGCGTTGGCCGGCGAGACGGGTGCGACCGAGGGTGTACGACGAGGTGAGCACACCGTCAGAATATTCCTCAACGTCCTGATCGTAGCCGGTGGGGTTGAGCGAACTGATCAGACGGGTCTGGGTAGTCCAACGACCGGAAACGGGATCGAAGGAACGGTGCCCAACGCGGCGGCCATCGCCGTCGTAGATATACTCCACCTGCCCTGCCCGGTCATTGTGGTGATCAAGGAAGTCGTAGCTATCCGTGAAGCTGCCGGGGAAGAGCGGACCGGCAGTCGGGTTGCCGCGGGTGTCGTAGGTGAAGAGAGACGAGAGCGCGTTATTGGCATCGTACGAGAAGGACTGGCTGCCGATACCGGCGATGGTGGAACTGCGGGCCGTGCGGTTGCCGGCGGGATCGAGAGTGTAGTCGATCTGGCCGGAGGCACCGTCCACGGTGTGCGCTTCGCGGAGAAGACGATCGCTGTCGTCATAGGTAAACGCGGTACTGCGGACGCGCGGACTCGGGAACGCGGTGCTGGCACTGCGCGTGGCGACCTGATCAGTGGGGGTATAGGTGTAGCTTTGCGTGAAGAGCGGCGTGAAACCTTGTTTCGTTACCGTGGTAGCGGGTCGGCCAGCGGTATCGTAGGTCTGCGTGGTGCTGGTGCCGTTGGGTTGAACGACACTCGTCAACTGATCGGCGTTGTTGTAACCGTAAGCTGTGGTTTCGCTGCGCAGCGCATCCGTGACGCTGGTGAGGCGGGAGGCATCGTCGTAACCGTAGCTGGTGTTCGTGCCCCCGGCATTGGAAGAGCGCAGGCCGGTGAGTCGGCCGAGCTCATCGTGGTTATAGGTAAGCGTACCGGCGTAAGGGGTGGCCTCGGTGCGCAAACGACCGCGAGCATCGTAGGCATAGTTCGTGGTCCCGAGAGTATCGGTCATGGTCTGACGCAAGCCGCTCGGATAATATGTATAGGCCACGGGCGTGCCGGTGCGGCTCGCCGGAGGCAGAACACTGGTCAGCCGGCTCAGGTTGTCATAGGCATAAGCGGTGGACGCCCCATCGGCGTCGGCGCGCGATGTGCGACGGCTGGCGAAATCGTAGGTATTGATTTCATGCGGAGTAAGCGGGTTTTGCGGGAGATAGGTGCGAGTGAGGCGATTGCCGGAATCGTAACTGAAACTCGTGGTGTGATTATTGGCATCGGTGAGCGTCTTCAGGTTGCCCACCGAATCGTAAGTAAGCTGCGAGGCGGCGAAGTTCTGCCCGGCGATGTTGACGACAGAACCATAGGGATCGGCAAGATTGGTTGCCAGAGGCGAGAGCGAGCCGTAAAGCGGAGTGAGCGCACGGGTCAGGCGACCCAGCGAATCGTACTCGTAGCGCTTGATGCGGTTGGCAGGATCGGTGACGGCGACGCGATTACCCACGACATCGTAAACGAAGGTCGAGATGCGATTGCCGGGGAGCGTGAGCTTGCGGGCCCGGCCGGCCAAATCATACTCGGCGCTGGTAACGCGATTGAGCGGATCAGTGGTGGTGAGGCGATTGCCCGCGTCATCATACGTGTAGGCCGTCGTGTGATTGAGCGCGTCGGCGACAGTCGCCACTTCGCCGAAAGGCGTATAAGTGTAGGTGCGATTATTCGCGATAGGCGCACGGGTGAGCGTGAGCAAATTGCCCTGGCCATCGTAGCGATAGTCTTCCGTCGAGGCATCGGGATAGGTGACGCGATCAAGGAGACCGAGTGTATCGTATCGGTAGGCCGTGCTGCGGAGATCGGGATCGGTCGCGGTCAGGAGATTACCTTCGCCGTCGTAGGTGCGGGACTCGACGCTGTTGGCCGGAGCATTGAGGCGGGTGATTGTGATGGCACGATCAAGCGCATCATAGCCGAACGTGGTAACGATGGGATCTCCCCCACCCGACGTGGGTGCGAGCGTATGCTTCGTCAGGCGGTAGGCGTCGTAGTCGTTGATTTCCGTCGCACCGAGCGGATAGGAAATGGTCTTGGGCCGGCCGAGCGCATCGTACGTGCGCGTGGTGATGCGATTGAGTGCGTCTGTGAATTTCTCAGGGTTGCCGTCGGCGTCGTAGCCCGTGGTCGTAGACTGGAGGAGCGTATCGGTGATGGTCTTCGGACGACCCACCGGATCATAAGTGTAGATGGTGTCGCCGCGAGCGTCGGTATGTTGCTTGAGTTCGCCGGTCCGGTAATAGGTGAATGCTTCGGTGTATTGCGAACCTGAGGTATCAAGCGTGGTGCTGCGATTGGTGAGGCGACCAATCGCATCGAAAGTTGAATCGATAATTTGAGTGTTGGGCGCGACGATCTGATTGACGCGGTTGGCTGAATCGTAGCCAAAGGACGTGGTGCGCGCTTTAGGCTCACCCTGAGCCACCGTGACGGCGGTCAGGCGGAGGAGCTGGGCATCGTAATCATACTGCGTGACGAAGCCGCGAGCATCGGTGATCTGACGGGGCTGGCCAAAGCCCGTGTAGGTGGTGGAGATCGAGGTGGTATCAGGCCGAGTGACCTTGGTGGGCCGGCCCATGAGATCGTATGCGGTGGTGGTAGTGCGACCACGGGCGTTGGTGGCGGAGTTAAGCTGGCTGAATTTATCGTACGTATAGGAACGAGTGCCAAAACTGCCGGGGAGCGTTTCCGTGGCGAGACGTTGACTAACGTCGAACGTGCGCGTGGTGGTACGACCCAAGGAATCGGCAGCGACTTGGGACGCGCCGAAGGTTGGATAAGTATAACTGAGCGTCTGGCTCAGGGGGGCGACGACAGTGACAGGACGACCGAGGGCATCGTAGGTGGTTGTGGTCGTATTGCCCCGCGGCGTGGTGGTGGATTTGACGAGACCACGGGTGTCCTGAACGGTCTTCGTCGACGAGCCGTCAGCATAGAACGTGGTGATGCGGATGTCCCGACCGAGATATTCGTAGGTGTACGAGATGGTGCGGGCATCGGCCGTTCCGGCGGCATCGGTCCGGGAGAGCAGATTGCCCATCGGATCGTAAGTCATCGCGGTCGTGAGGGCGTTGAGCGTGCCGAAAGCAACGGTGACGGAAGTCAGACGATTGAGATCGTCGTACACGCGTCGAGTCAAGGTGCCGGCGGTGTCGGTCTCGTCGGTGAGACGGCCCAGTTTATCGTATTTGCGATAGGTGGCACGGCCGGCCGGATCGGAGATTTTGGTGATCCGAGTGACATCATCGTAGTCAACGATGGTACTTCGGGGAGTTTCAGTCGCGAGATAGGGCGCAGAAATCCTGGTGGGCCGACCATCCGCCGCATAGACCGAGTCGATCTTAATTACATCGGTGGAATCGGTGGCGGTGCGGATGGTTTTCGTGACCTGGTTGTTGGCATCGTACTGATACGTGGTCGTGCGGGTGGCGGTGCCATCACTGGCGATTTCATTAACCTGATCCACGCGGTTGCTCGGGCCGTAAACGGTCTGGATCTGGCGGCCGTCGGGAAGTTTAGTCAGGGTGCGACGGTTAAAATAATCGTATTTGTGTTCCGTCTGGGCCCCGCGCGGATCGACGACCTTGATCAGGTTGCCGACCGCGTCGTAGGTTTCAGTCGTGACGTACTGAGCTGCATCGATGGTTCGGGTGAGCTTGCGATCGCCACCCTTGCTGTTCTTGGTGCGCTGATCGTCAACAACGGTCTCATAGCCCTCGCGATCCATGATGCTGCGAGGACGGCCTTCGGCATCGAAGTTGCTGAAAGTTTCACTCGAGAAACCTGGCCCCGTCGCAACATTATACTTAACGAACGTGAGTTGGTTCGCAGAATTATAGGTGTAGTCGGTAATATTTCCGATCGCATCGCGCATTGAACTCATATTGCCGACTTTGTCGTAAGCGTATAATTCAGTGTAACCAGCCGGACCCTTCACGGCGGTACGAAAGGCCGGATTGCTACTCGAAGGATCATATTCGTAAGTCCAAACCTTCCCCTCTTCATTGATCGTCTTGGTGGGACGGCCGAAGGTGTCGTATTCGACGCTGGAGCTGGAGCCATCGGGGTTGGTGATGGTTTTCACGCGGCCATTGCCATCGTAGGTGTAGACGTAGAGGCGCGGCGTAGGCGTCGCCGGCGGCGGGGCGGCTTGGGCTAGCTGGATATGCTTCGTCTTGAAACGGGAATTTTTCAGGTTGGACTTTTTCGGCGTGAAACTGGCTGGGATGACGCGGTAGCCATTGGGCAGCGCGATGGAAGCCAAGGCCGAATTCGCCGAGATGGGCTGAGCTGTCTCGCGCAAGGCGGCGAAGGCACCGGGAGCACTCAGGTCGGTGCCGGCGGGGATTGGGTTGTAGGCGAAACCAATGCCGGATGCTGGCGGCTCGAAGAAGACGCGGGCGGAGGCGGTCTTGAGACTATTGACCGCATCGTAGGCGAGATCGGTGAACGTGCCGTCGGGATTGGTGATCTTGGTGATGTTGCCCACGGGATCGTAGGCGGTGGTGGTCGTGCGTCCGCCTTCGTCGGCTTCCGTGAGCAGGCGGCCCACTTTGTCGTAGGTACGAACTTGGCTGCCGATGCCGGGCAACACCACGGAGGTGAGACGGTCGGCAGCGTCGTAGACGTAAGTGGTGATCTGACCAAGGG
>ENA-ORBV01001918-ORBV01001918.1-microbial-mat-metagenome-genome-assembly--contig:-NODE-1918-length-44962-cov-8.952389_pt1 | contig 44962 bp, 43 predicted proteins | sample MGYA00237777_ERZ505514 | MGnify/ENA primary metagenome ERZ505514 (study PRJEB26160, sample SAMN06269048) | microbial mat metagenome | isolation source: Oligotrophic lake microbial mat | place... | reverse complement strand
CGAGATCTACACCTCTCTATTCGTCGGCAGCGTCAGATGTGTATAAGAGACAGCTCCTTCGGGCAAGACGAACGGCTCGGCCGCGGGGGGCGTCGCCGCTGTCGAGTGGGCCCGCACCCAACTGGGCAAGGCGTACCTCTGGGGCGGTGAAGGACCGGATTCCTACGACTGCTCAGGGCTGACCATGCGCGCCTGGGGCCAGCCCGGCCTCGCGCTGCCGCATTCTTCCCGCTCTCAGTACACGAGGGCAGCCAAGATCGATCCGAGTCAGCTGCGCCCCGGCGACCTGATCTTCTGGGGGTCCGACCCGGCCGACCCGGCAACCATCCATCACGTCGCCATGTACTCCGGGAACGGCATGGTCATCGAGGCCCCGAACAGCCGCAGCCTCGTCCGCGAGGTGCCGGTGCGATGGTCGGGCTCGATGCCGTTGGCCGGTCGCCCCTGATCGATCAGTGCTTGTCGTCGTAGTAGCCAGTCTCCACGGCGCGGGTGACGGACCGCCGGATCTCCTCCTCGGCCTGTCGCCGATTGGCCCAGTGCGCTCCTTCGACGCTCTTTCCGGGTTCCAGGTCCTTGTACGTCTCGAAGAAGTGCTGGATCTCCAGGCGATAGAAGTCAGACATGTCACCGAGATCCCGCAGGTGAGCCATCCGCACGTCCCCGGTGGGCAGGCATATCACCTTGTCGTCGCCGCCCGCCTCGTCCCGCATCCGGAACATGCCGATCGAGCGGCACCGAATGAGGCACCCGGGAAATGTCGGCTCGTCGAGCAACACCAGGGCATCCAACGGATCGCCGTCCTCGCCGAGCGTGCCCTCGATGAATCCGTAATCCGCCGGATAGCGCGTTGCGGTGAACAACATCCGATCGAGGCGGATTCTCCCCGTCTTATGGTCCACCTCGTACTTGTTACGCTGTCCCTTGGGGATCTCGACGGTCACGTCGAACTCCAGTTCCGGCATACCGTGGCCCTCCGTCCCGGGCACCCGCCCGCCGCTTTGCGGATAGTCTCGCGCACGCGGCAGCCACGGTCGCACGGGCGGGCGGTCCAGGTGTCGGCACGACGGAGGCGCGATGGAGGACGTGATGAGCCGAGGGGCGCTCGGCCCCGACGGCCATGAGGCCGACCCCGACGACTTCGACCTCGACGGCCTACTGGCAGCGGCGTCCGCCGAACTGACCGATCTGACCGATGCGGCACTGGAGGTCGTCGAGCACGGCTGGGATGTCGTCGAGGTCACGGCTGCAACGGAGCCCGGCGCGCCCCCCACCGGGAAGGCTCCCACCGACCAGGAGCCCCCCAAGGCCACGCCCAAGCCGCCCCGTAAGCCCGGCACGGCGGCGCCGACGCCGCGCCGTCCTGACGATGCAGAGCGGATCGTCAGGGAGGAGGCCGAGCGGACCGAGCGGGAACGACTGGCTCGCGAGGTCGCGGAGTTGGCCGAACGTGCAGCACGCGAGGTGCGCGAACGTCTCGAGCGGGAGCAGGCCGAGCGCGATGCGGTCGCTGAGGCGAAGCAGCAGGAAGTGGAGAGAACCGAACGCGAGGCCCGGGAGAAGGCCGAGCGTGAGGCTCGCGAGAAGGCCGACCGTGAAGCGCGCGAGAAGGCTGACCGGGAGGCCCGGGAGAAGGCCGAGCGTGAGGCTCGCGAGAAGGCCGAGCGTGAAGCGCGGGAGAAGGCCGAGCGTGAAGCGCGGGAGAAGGCCGAGCGTGAGGCCCGGGAGAAGGCCGAGCGTGAGGCTCGCGAGAAGGCTGAACGGGAGGCTTCGGCGAAGGCACAGCGCGACGCCCAGGAGAAGGCGGAACGCGAGGCCCGCGAGCAGGAGCGCCGGGAGGCGAAGGAGCGGGCGGAGCGAGAGGCCAAGGAGAAGGCTGAACGCCGGGAGGCCGAGCGTCTGGCACGGGTTGCCGCGAAGGAGGCGGCCCGGCTCGCCAAGGTCGAGCAGCGTGAGGCGCGGCGCCTTGCCACTGAGCAGGCGAAGCGTGAGCAGCAGCAGGCCAACCAGGCGGCCGGCGCGGCCAAGCAGGCGGCCCGCGAGGCCGAGGCACTGGCCCGCGCCCAGCGGGAGGAGCAGGCCCGAGTGGCGGCGGCCGAGGCAGCGGCCCAGCGTGCCGAGCGCGAACGGGTCGAGCGGGAAGCCCGGGAGAAGGCCGAGCAGGAGACTCGGGAACAGGCCGATCGCGAGGCGCGTGAGCGTGCCGTAGCGCAGCAGGCCCTGCGTGCCGAGGCGGAGCGCGCCGCGTGGCAGCAGGCGCAGGCCGCGGCCGCAGCACTCGCCGAGCGTCAGCGTACCGAGTTGGCCGAGGCGGATCGAAGGGCGCGCGAGGAGACCGAGCAGCGACGGGCCGCCGAGGTGCAGGCACAACGGCTGGCTCAGGAGGCGGCCGAGCGGGCCGAGCGCGAGGCCCGTGAGAAGGCCGAGCGGGAGGCGGCCGAGCGGGCCCAGCGGGAGGCCACCGCGAAGGCGGAGCGCGAGGCGCAGGAACAGGCGAAGCGGGACGCGCGCGAGAAGGCTGAGCGGGAGGGGAAGGAGAGAGACGAGCGGGACGCGCGCGACAGGGCCGAGCGCCGGGCGCGCGAGACGCTGGAAAGAGCGGCCCGCGAGAAGGCTGAAGGTGAGGCCAAGGCCGAGGCAGAACGCCAGGCGCGAGAGAGGGTCGAGCGGCAGGAGGCCGAGCGGGCACAGCGGGAATCTGCGGCACAGGCTCAGCGGGCGGCGAAAGAGCAGGCCGAGCGGGACACCCGCGACCGGGCCGAGCGGCTCGCTCAGGAGAAGGCCGAGGCCAAGGAGGCCGAGCGCCTGGCGACGCAGGCCGCCAAAGAGTCGGCGCGACTGGCCGCACAGGAGCAGCGCGATCGGCGGCGCCGCGAGGCCCATGAGTCGGCCGATCTCGCCAAGCGGGCGCGACTCGAACGCGCCGAGGCCAAGGAGGCCGCGCGGCTGGCCAGGATCAGCCGCCGCGAGGATGTCCGGCTCGCGGCCGCGCAGGCGAAGGCGGACGCCCGCGACCGCGAGATCGCCGAGCGCCAGGCGACCGAGGCCGCAGAGCGCGAGGCGACAGGGGCCGCGCAGCGCCACGCCAGGGCGGCTGCTGAGGCAGCGGCGGTGCGGGCGCGTGAGACGGCGGACCTCGAGGCGCGGAAGATCGCCCAGCTGCTGGCGCAGCAGGAGGCCCAGGCGCGGGCGGCGGCACAGCGGCAGGCTCAGCGAGAGGCCGAGGCGGAGGCCGGCGCTCGGGCGTTGGCGCATCGCCAGGCCCGTGAGGACGCACAAGCACGGGCGGCGGCGCGCGAGCGTGAAGCGGCGCGCGCGGCCGAAGCCGCTGCCGCGCAGTCGGCTAGGGACTTGGCAGCACAGCAGCGGCTCGAGCAGGTGGAAGCGGCCCGACGGGCGGCGTTGGCTGCCAGCGAGGCGGCACGTGCGCAACGGGATCAGGCCAGACGGGAGGCGCCCGATCGCCGAGGCTTGGACCGCGAGGGTCGGCGACGGCTGGCGCAGGAGGAGCGGGCGAGGATCGCGCAGGAGCGGGCGGAGGAGGAGCGGGCCGACCGGCGTGCCCGCCGCACCGCGGCGCGCGAGCAGGAGGATGCCCGATACGCCGCCGAGCTGGAGCAGCAGCGCGCCCAGGCGGTGCGGCAGGCCGAGTCGGTATCGGCGCCACAGCCGGCTCGCGCACCGGCGCAGCCGCAGGGTGCTGCGGACAAGGCGGCCCGACCCACACCGCGGCGGGTCGTCGGCACCGCCGCAGCGCGACGGACACCATTGGCGCCGGTCGCGGCCGAGGTCGTTGCGGTGCCGTCCCGGCGACCTGGCGAGCGGGTCGTCCCGGAGCGCCGCTCGCGAGCTCCGGTGGCGATGCTCACAGTGGCCGCGATCGGGTTGGCGAGCGCGGGCTACGCCGCCGCGGACATCGCCGACGTGGCCCCCGGCCCGCTCACCTCGCGAGCGCTGCCCACCACCCCGCCACCGCTGCCGGAGCCGTCGGTGTCCGTGCCGCGCGTGGGCGATCCCGTGGTGCTGCAGCCGGGCTCGTCAGGGCCGGCAGTGGTGCCGGCGACGCTGGGGGCCCGGCTCATCCCGCTGCTCGCCGATCCCCGGCTGGGCAGCGCCTCGGCGTCGGTGCTGGATGTCACCACCGGTGAGCAGCTGCTGAACTACGGCGCCGACGCGGGTCGCATCCCCGCGTCGACCTCCAAGGTGCTCACGGCCGTGGCAGCGCTGAACGTCCTGGGCGCCGATCGAACATTCCCGACCTCGACGTCCCTGCTGCCCGCGCCAGTCGGCGTCGCGTCGCGGGTGGTGCTGACCGGCGGCGGTGACGCCCTGCTCGCGGCCGGTTCGGCCGACCCGCAGCGCACCGACGCGAGGTTCGCGGCCGGCCTCGGCGACCTCGCGGCCGCGACCGCCGCTGCCCTGCCCCCCGGCACGACCGGTGTCGACGTCGTCGTCGACGACTCCCTGCTGGGCAGCCCGCAGGCCTTCGCCAGGGGTTCGGGCGACACGCTGTACTACTCGCCGCCCAGTTCGCTGCTGATCGACTCGGGCTTCATCGCCTCCAACCTGCCGCGCGATCAGGCTCCGGCGCTCGAAGCGGCCAACGCCTTCGCGGACGGCCTACGGGCGGCCGGGATCGGTGTCGGCCAGGTCGGTGTCAGCCGCACCGCGGTGGGCGGCGGGACGGCTTTGGCCCAGGTCGACTCGGCGCCGCTGTCGCAGATCCTGGAGTACGGGCTGGCGCAGAGCGACAACACCGTGCTCGACACCGTCGCCGGGCTGATCTCGCGGGAGGCCGGCGGCGACGGCACCGTGGCCGCTGGTGCCAGCGCCGTCGTCGACGCGCTTGCCGGTATGGGCATCGACATGGTCGGCGTGACACTGGCGGACGGCAGTGGGCTGTCCGGCGGCTCGATCGTGCCTGCCCGGGTGCTGACCGCCGTCCTGCGGTACGCGGGTTCCGCCGACGATCCAGATGCCCGGCGACTACCGATGCTGCTGCCGGTCGCGGGGTGGACCGGGACGCTGTCCGGTCGCTTCGACACCGGCTCCTCCCTGGACGGGATCGGGGTGGTCCGCGCCAAGACGGGCACCCTGACCGGTGTGTCCACCCTGGCCGGGTACACCACGACCCTCGACGGCCGGACGGTCGCGTTCGCCGTGATGGCCACCCCGCCGGTCGGCGGAAGCGCGGCGGCAACGGACGCGATCGATGCGATCGCCACCGCGCTGGCCGGCTGCGGCTGCGCCAACTGACGACGTTTCGCGGTCGGAGGTTGTGCCGCTGGCGAACGACGGGTGGCTTGTCGCGACCGGGGTTGAAAGGATGGCCCCAACCCCATCGCCGTCCTTCCGGAGTCCCCATGAGCCAGTGCGCCCACCTCGCCGAAGCCGTGACCGACCCTGCGCCGCACACCCAGGAGGGCTGCGAGGACTGCCTGGCGATCGGCGGCCGGTGGGTGCACCTGCGGTTGTGCCTTGCCTGCGGGCACGTCCGGTGCTGCGACTCCTCGCCCAACAAGCACGCCACGGCCCACTTTCGCGCGGAGAACCATCCGGTGGTCCGGTCGTTCGAGCCCGGCGAGCACTGGCGCTACTGCTACGTCGACGGGGTCATGGGGTGAGCGTCGAAGCCGTTCGGCCCAGGGCCGAGCCCACGAGGCCGGTGCTGCTGACCGTCGACGACGACCCGTCGGTGTCCCGCTCCATCGCCCGTGACCTGCGGGCGCGCTACGGCGAACGGTTCCGGATCGTACGGGCGGAGTCGCCGGAGTCCGGTCTGGAGGCCCTGCGGGAGGTCGTACGCCGTGGTGAGCGGGTGGCGGCGATCCTCGCGGACTATCGGATGCCCGAGATGGACGGCATCGAGTTCCTCGAACAGGCGATGGACCTCGTGCCACGGGCACGGCGGGCCCTACTGACGGCGTACGCCGACACTGACGCCGCGATCAAGGCGATCAACGTCGTGGACGTCGACCACTACCTGCTGAAGCCGTGGTCACCGCCGCAGGAGAAGCTGTACCCGGTCGTCGACTCGCTGATCGAGGCCTGGCAGGCCAGCGGCGACGCCCGCACCTCCGAGACGCGCATCATCGGGCACCGGTTCTCGCGGGCCTCGCACGAGGCTCGCGACTTCCTGGCCCGCAGCGGCGTCTCCTACCGCTGGTACGCCGCCGACGAGCCCGAAGGGGAACGTCTGCTGCTCGCCGCCAAGGCCGACGGGCAGGAACTGCCCGTGATCCTGACCGCTGACGGTGAGGTGCTGGTGGCCCCGAGCATCGGCGAGCTGGCACCGAAGGTTGGCCTGGCAACGTTGGCGTCGGAGGACTTCTACGACGTCGCGGTCGTCGGCGGCGGCCCCGCCGGGCTGGGCGCCGCGGTGTACGCGGCCAGCGAGGGCCTGCGGGTCGTGCTGCTGGAACGCCGAGCGGTCGGCGGCCAGGCGGGCGAGAGCTCGCGAATCGAGAACTATCTCGGGTTCCCCGACGGCGTCTCCGGCGGGCAGTTGACCGAGCGTGCCCGGCGGCAGGCCGAGAAGTTCGGTGCTGAACTGCTGACGGCGTGCGACGTGCAGTCGATGGTGGTGGAGGGCGCGCGGCGCGTGCTCTGCCTGGCGGACGGCCGCACCGTCGCCGCGCAGTCCGTGGTGCTGTCGACCGGGGTCAGCTACCGCCGGTTGCCGGCCGAGGGCGCGGAGAATCTCAACGGTCGCGGCGTCTACTACGGCGCGGCCGGCACCGAGGCCTCCTCGACCGATGGCGAACACGTCATCATCGTCGGCGGCGCCAACTCCGCGGGTCAGGCGGCGGTGTTCCTCTCCCGACACGCCAAGCAGGTCAGCCTCGTGGTGCGGCGCGGCGACCTGGCCGCCACGATGTCGCATTACCTGATCGAGCAGATCCGCGCGATCGGCAACATCGAGGTGCGCACCCGTACCGAAGTGGTCCGCTGCTTCGGGCAGGAGCGGCTGGAGCAGGTCGAGTTGCGCGAGCGGCTGGTGGGAGGCCAGGGCGAGCGCAGCGAGACGGTCGATGCCAGTCACGTCTTCGTCTTCATCGGCGCCAAGCCCGACACCGGCTGGCTGCCCGCCGAGGTGCGCCGGGACGAGGGAGGCTTCGTCGTCACCGGGCCGGACCTGATGGTGGCGGGCCAGGCGCCGTCGGTGTGGCCGCTGGAGCGTGAGCCGTACCTGCTGGAGTCCAGCGTGCCCGGTGTGCTGGCGGCCGGTGACGTCCGGGCCGCCTCGGTCAAGCGGGTCGCGGCCGCTGTCGGTGAGGGCGCCCTGGCCATCACCCTGGTGCACCGGTACCTGGGGCAGGCATGACCGCGATCACCGGGCCGCTCGCGCCTGATCCGCCGGAGGAGTTGGTCCGGCTGTCGGCGCCGGATCTGAAGGAGCTCTTCCTGTTCGATTCGCTGTCGGCCGAGCAGCTGGAATGGCTGGCCGGTCGAGGCTGGGTGGTCACTGTGGCTGGCGGCGAATTGGTCTATGCGGAGGGGGACCCGGCGCAGCTGTTCATCTTGTTGCTGGAGGGGGAGGTCTCGCTGCGCCGCCAGGTGCGGGAGAGCGACCTCGAGCTGGTACGGACCGATCACCGCGGCGCCTACGCGGGGGCGACTGCGGCATACGTCTCCGGGCAGAGCGAGCAGAAGTACCTGAACAGCATGATGACGGTGGTGGAGACCAGGCTGCTGGTGTTCTCGGCCGCCGAGTTCGCCGAGGCGGTGCGGGAATGGTTCCCGATGGCGGTCCACCTGCTCGAAGGCTTGTTCTTCGGGCTCCGGGCCAGCAACGAGATCGTCGGTCAGCGTGAGCGGCTGATCGCGCTGGGCCAGCTCTCCGCAGGGCTGACGCACGAGCTGAACAACCCGGCGGCGGCAGCTGTCCGGGCGACCGCGACGCTGCGGGAGCGGGTGGCGGGGATGCGTCACAAGCTGGCGATCCTGGCCGGTGGCAAGCTGGACGTGGAGTCCTTTCGGGCCTTGACGGAGCTGCAGGAGGAGGCCGTCGACCATGTGGGCAAGACCGAACCACTGTCGCCCATGGCCGCCTCCGACGCCGAGGACGCCCTCGGGGAGTGGCTGGAGGATCACGGTGTGCGCGACGGCTGGGACCTCGCGCCGATCCTGGTCTCCGCCGGAGTGTCAAGGGTGTTCCTGGAACGGGTGGCGGCCGGGGTCGCGCCCGCCCACCTCGCCGGCGGTGTCCGGTGGCTCGGCTACGCACTGGAGACCGAGATGCTGATGAACGAGATCGACGACGCCACCAGTCGGATCTCGACCCTGGTCGCGGCGTCCAAGCAGTACTCGCAGCTGGACCGGGCACCGTTCCAGGACATCGATGTCCACGAAGGTCTGGAGTCGACGCTGGTCATGCTCGCGCGACTGATCGGCGACGGGGTCCTGGTGATGCGCGACTTCGACCGCTCGCTGCCGAGGATCCCCGCCTACCCGGCCGAGCTCAATCAGGTGTGGACCAACATCATCGACAACGCGGTCGACGCCATGGCCGGGTCGGGCACGCTGACCGTGCGCACATTCGCCCAGGGTGAGTGCGTGGTGGTCGAGATCGGCGACACCGGACCAGGGGTTCCCGAGTCGATCAGACGGCAGATCTTTGAGCCGTTCTTCACCACCAAGGCCGTCGGGCAGGGCACCGGCCTGGGCCTTGACATCTCTCGCCGGATCGCCATCGACCGTCACGGTGGTGACCTGCGGCTGACGACCACGCCGGGCGACACGCGCTTCCAGGTCTTCCTGCCGTTGACGACCCGCTGAAGAAGGGTCAGAGGTCGAGGGCGAACCGGTCGCGGGACTTTCGGTCCTGGTGACCCGGACCGCGGGGCGCCACGCACCCGGTCGCGGACCCCGTGGGGGTGACTGAGTGTGCAGTAATGCAGATCGACAAGACCCAGATTATCGACATGATCCTGTCCCGCGGGGACGACAGCACGGCCGAGCAGGCACAACGCGAGCTGCCAGAGCAGGTCGACACCGACCAGCACGCGAGCCTGCTGGAGAAGTTCGGCCTCTCCCCAAGCGACCTGATCAGCAAGTTCACCGGCGGCGGCGGCCTACCCACAATCCCGGGCATCAGCTGAAGCGAACAAGCAGCGGCGGATCACTCCTGCGAGTGGTCCGCCGCGTCATGTCCGGTCCGCTCAATTGAGGCCCCGCTCAATTGAGGTCGAGCTCAGACTTGCGGAACCGCTCTTCCAGGAACCGACCCTGATCGGCCAGCGATTTCGCGTCGTTCTCGAACACCCCGTCGGCGATCTTGGTCAGCTCGGCCTGCAGCAGGCCCAGTTGGGCCAACAGCTCTTCGTGAGCGGTCCGGCGGCCGTCCACCCGGCGCTGCATGGCATAGGTTCGTGGCAGGTTGAGGTAGGACTCCAGGCTCGTCGGCAGGTAATCGCGGATGGTCCGGCTGACCACGAAGAGCCCCTCGGCGTTACCGGCCAGCGTCTGGCCCCGCTTGATGATGATCGACAGCGTGTCGAGGATGCCGCGGGTGGCCGCAGTGACGTCGCCGGGCAGCTTTCCGCCGTACCGCTCCACCTTGCGGCGCAGCGCATCGAGGTCCTTGCCCAGCTGCTCGACCGCGACCTCACCGCTGCCGACGTGCAGGTCGACCTTCGACCGGGGCGCCAGCACCGCTCCGAGGCCGTAGATCCCCGCGACGGCCACCGGCCAGAACGCACCCAGTCCGCCGGTGCCAGCGGTCACCAGCCCGATGTGGGCACCCAGCGCTGCCAACCCGCCAACGGATCCGATGATGTTGGCGCGCGACCCGAGATACCGCAGCAGCGGGCCGCCGCCGCCGCCGTCACTGGTAGCCACGGATCTCCTGGAAGGCACCGCTGAGGTTGCCGTCGCGGGCGTCGAACACCTCGCCGCCGGTCAGGTCCGCCACCTGCTGCATCTGAGGCACGTCGGAGTCGCCGAACAGGATGGCGAACGTCGGCACGCCCCTGACCTCGTCGGGAAAGGTCGCGTGGGCCGCCTCGAAATCGGCGTACTCCTGTCCGAAGGTGTTCTCACCGTCGGTCATCAGCACGATCGAGGTGAACGTATCCGGGTTGTCGGCGATCTGCTCGCCCGCCAGCGAGTACGCCTCGATCAGACTGTCGTAGATGGCGGTGTCACCGAATGCCGTCAATTGATCCGCCCGGGCGGATATCTCTGCCCGGACATCGTCGCCGCCGCTGGCGGGCACCTCGAACACCTCAGGCGGCTGCGGCTCGGTGCTGAATGGGATGAGCGTCACCCGCTCCCGGTTCCGGAACTGCGCGAAGGTGCCCTGGGTCGACGTATCCGCCCCCGCCAGGTCCCGCAATGATTGCTTCAGGGACTCAATGCGATCGCCCTCCATGGAGCCCGAGGTGTCGAGGACGAAAATCGTCTGCGGTGGCCGCCGGATCTCGTTCAGGTAGGCGTTGATGAGGTCGTTGGCGACCTGGAGTTGGCTGGGGAAGGGCAGGTCGACCAGCACCTGATCGGTGAAGGCGTCGTCCACCGTCACCCCGGCGGTCAACGGCCGGCGCCGGGTGTCATCGAGGATCCGCTGTTGCTGCTCGGGCTGCAGCAACCAGTCGACGAGGGTGTCGAAGCGCTCTCGTGCCTGATCGTCCGCGCTGGTCAGGAATGTCAACGGGTAGTCGGCGGTGACTACGCCGTCGGTGGGGTACACCAGGGTCAGCGGCTCCGGCGTCTCGTTGTTCTCGTTGATGTCGATGAGCACAGACTCGTAATTGACCAGGCCGTCGATCTCGCGGTCGGCCTGGCCCTGCCGCTCGATGAAGGCGTCCTTGAGGAAACCCGACGAACCCGCGGTCAACGTCTGGCCGGAGAAGAAGCCGGCCAATTCTGGCGCGACCGAGGAGATGTCGGCCGACGTCAGCGCCGACCCGGTGCCCGATAGTGCGGTCGCCACCCCGATCAGCGCCGAGAACCCGGTATTGGAGGCCGCCGGGTTGGTCATGGCGAAGGTGAAGTCACCCGCCTCCGCAGCGGAGGCGATATCGGCCCATGACGGCGGCGTGCGGTCCCAGCCGAGTTCTGCGGCCGTGGATTCCCGAACACCCAGGATGACGGGAGATGCCATGATCCGCTCGCTCGCGCCGATCCGCGACGAGGATTCCGGCAGCAGGCTGAGGTATCGGTTGGAGGAGAACCACGCGGCCTCGAACGACCCGTCGGCCCCGCCGTTCGCGATCCGTTCCGCACCGCTGAGTGTCCCGGTGTACTCGACCTCGATGGTGGCGTCGATGACATCACCGGCGTCGGCGAGCAGCGGCTCGAGGTCGCGGATCTCGCTGCCCGCGATGATCCGGAAGGTGTCCCGTTGGCCGGGGATCTGGATCGAGCAACCGGTCAGCAGCGCGGCGGCAGTGGTCAACGCGGTGGCGACGGCCAGCGCCCGGCGGGTCATATCGTCGGCGCGTTCTCGGTGGCTCGCTGCCGCTCCAGGTACTCACCAGCGCGGGTGATCTCGGTGCGGAGCGCGTCGACCGTGACGGCCATGTTGTCCACAGCCTGGGCCTTGAACGTGTCGATCGTGTCGATGGTCTCGTAGATGTTGTTGAAGGCTTCCTTGAGCACCTCGACGCTCACCGTGCTGGACGCGGCCTGGGTGTGGATCTCGCTGGTCTGCTGCTTGAGCATCTGACTGGTCGCGAGGATGAGATTGCCCGTCGTGGTGTTCAGCGCGGTGATCTGGTCGAGCACCAGCTTCTGGTTGGCGAGCGCCTGCGCGACGATGACCGCCGTGCGCAACGCGGCGACCGTTGTGGTCGTGGCCCGGTCGACACCCTTGATCAGCTCGATGTTGTTCTTGCGCACCATCTCCAGTGCCAGGTAGCCCTGCGCCGCGACAGCCAGCTGGGTCAGCAGGTCCTGGTGCTTCTGTCGGACCGCGAACAGCATGTCGGCCTTCAGCTGATTGGCTTTCTGGGGATCGGACGCCGCGACGGTGTCGATGTGGTCGTCCAGCGCAGCGTCGAGGCTGGCGGCCAGCACCGCATACTCCTGGAGCTTGTTCATCATGTCCCAGAGATTCTTCTTCTCGCCCTCGATCGAGGCGTTGTCCTTGCGCAATTCGTCCTGGCCCGACATCAACGCCTGGATGATCTTGTTGAGATTGTGTTGCGCCGAGGCGTACTTGGCGAAGTAGTCCCGCAGTTTGTCACCGAAGGGGATCATGCCGAGCAGCTTCTTGACACCGGTCACATCGTTGCGGCCCGGGTCGAGGTCCTCGACCTGGCGTCGCAGCTGGACCAGGGTGTTGGCGACCTTCTGCTGACCGTCGCCGGCTTCGCCGCGGGCACCGGCCAGCGCCGCGACCGGCCGCTCCAGCATCCGGTTGGACACCGCCGAGGAGGCTCGGATCTCGGTGTTGCCCAACTTGGAGATGTCGTCGATCTTCTTGGCGAACTCCGGCGCGCGGGGATCCAGCGCGGCCAGGTTGGCCACATAGTTGCGTGCCCTTTCGCTGAGCGCCGAGGCCGTCGACTCCGACAGCGGGAGCATCGTCGAGGCTTTCTCGGTCGGGATCGGCTTGACCGCTGCCGGGGGCGTCAGGACGAGGTCGTCCTCCACGGCCGGAGCAGTGGCGGTCATGGCAGTCGGGGCGACCGGGCTGCTGGCGAGATCGAGGCTGGCGTCGCTGCTCATCGGTGGGTCCTTTCACGGCTGGCTGGACTGGTGAAGTGCCTGAGTCGTCGTATCGCCCGAGGCGTCGCCCTCGGCGCTGGGATCAGGCGCCGGGGCGCCGGCGTCGGCGTAGAGCCGTTCCAGCTCGACGATCAATCGTTCGAGTGTCTCGTAGGAGGGGGTGTCCACGGTGTCGACGACATCGGGCGGCACGGCGACGCCCTTCTCGGTGAGAACTGAATCGAACACCGACCGGTCGGGGACCCGGAACCCGTACTCGGCGAGTTTGCGTTGCAGCTCCGGGTTCTCCACGAGCAGCCGGCCGACGGCGTCGCCGTTGGGGGTCAGAGAGAGCAGCGTGTGCTCGCTCAACACCGTGGGCGACGGGTACATCAGGACCATGTCGTCGCGGATGGAGCCGTCGTTGCGGATCTGCCGGTCGAGGAACTGCGACTCGTACGCCAGCACGATCGGCGCCTTGCCGAGCCCGAGGGTCAGGTAGTCGTTGAAGGGCCCCTCGGAGGAGGAAGCGCTGAAACCCTGATCGAGGAAGATGCGCTGCAGGATCGTCAGCACGGCCTGCTCTTCGGCGGCGGTGGTGACGACCCGGCCGCCGTTCTCGACGTAGGAGACGATCGAGAGGTACATCGCCGCGGAATTGGATCTCCGCACGTCGGTCGAGGTGATGAGAATCTCGCGGTCCGCGGGGTAGATGGAGCCGTCGGTGTTGCCGGGCAGGTCAGTCCATCGAGTGTCGTTCTTGACCAGCTCCAGGTACGCGGACATGTCGAAGGAGTAGACGCCGTTGGCCTGGCTGACGACCTCCGCCTCCGTCAGGAGTCCGGCGATGGGAGCGAAGGTCGCGAGCACCATCGGCGAGTAGAAGGGGTCGTAGGTGCCGATCACCTCTTGTTCGGCGTTGATCTTCGCCGCTGCCGGCGCCGAGGAGGGGAACGCGAAGTCGTAGGACGCCTCCGCGAGGGCCTCGGTGGCGATCTGTCGCGAACCCGCGGTCTCGATGGAGACCTCGTAGCCGTTGTCGGCGAAGATCGCCTGCACCTGCGGGTCCTCGAAGAACGGCCGCTTCTCCGACCCGATCACCCCCGAGACCGCAACCGTCTGGTTGACCAGTCCGAACCAGTTCGTGCCGACGCCGATGGCGGCGAGGACGCCCACCACAAGCAGTACCGCGAGGATGGCCCCGCCTACCCGCCGCATGGCGCACAGCCTGTCAGATGTGAGCGGCATCCGGCGACGAGAAAGAGTGGGGTCAACCCCCCGATCCGGGCCATGGACCGATACGATGACCATGCAGATGCACGCCCGAGATGGGAGTTTTGTGTCCTCGTTCAATGTCATCCGTGACCGGATCGACCAGCTCCTGCGTGGCCGTCCCGAAGGCATGGAGGCGGCGGCCGTGGTCAGCGAGCTCTCCAAGCAGGGCCTGCGCGGAGATGACGTCGCTGTGGCCCTTACCGAAGGCGTCAGCTACCGCAGGTACGACGTCGATGCGAGGTTCCGGGTGACGGCGGTCCAAGCGCCGGTACCCGAGGGGAGTCGCGTCGGTTCGTGAGGACCGACCGGCCTGCCCGTCGCCATCCCGACAAGCCCGACGAGTGGCGAGACGCATATCAGCGTGATCGCGATCGCATCCTCTACTCCGAGGCGTTCCGGCGCCTCGGTGGTGTCACTCAGGTCATCTCCTCGGTGGAGGGTCACGTCTACCACAACCGGTTGACGCATACGCTCAAGGTCGCCCAGGTCGCCCGCCGGCTGGCGGAACGCCTGATCAGCCAGGGGGCGGAGATCGCCGCCGAAGAGGGCATCGGCGCGCCGCCACTGCATGCCGACGTCGCCGAGTCTGCGGCGCTGGCTCACGATCTCGGCCACCCGCCCTTCGGGCACGTCGGTGAGATGGAACTCGAGAGGCTGGTCGCGCCCATCGACCCGGCGAACAGTTTCGAGGGCAACGCGCAGAGTTTCCGGATCGTCACCACGGTCTCGCGGAATCAACTGGCCTTCCACGGTCTCAATCTGACCCGGGCCACGCTGCTGGCCATTCTCAAGTATCCATGGCTGCACGATCCGCACGACGAGAAGGCCGCCATCAAGTGGGGTGCCTACGAATCCGAGCTCGACGACTTCCGGTTCGCCAAGAGCCTGGCGGGCGACGCGTCGCTGCCCGGATCAGCGGAGTTGCAGAGCGTCGAGGCACAGGTGATGGACTGGGCGGACGACATCGCCTACGCGGTCCACGACGTCGAGGACCTGTTCCGGGCGGGTCTCATCCCGTTGGACCGGCTGAGCAAGGTGCCGGAGGCCCGTGCGGAATTCGCCGAATGGGTGGCCGGGCGGTGGGTGCGCGAGCATCAAGAGGTCACCGCGGGCGATATCGATGCGGCGCTCGCCCAGATTCTTGCGTTCTTCGGCATCTGGGACCCGTTCGACGGCACCGGGAATCATCGGGCCCGGTTGCGGATGTTCGCCTCGTTCCTTACCCGTCGCTATGTCGAACAAACCTACCTGCTGCTCGATACGTCACACGGCCGCAATATGTGGTCGGTCGACATTCCTGGGAGTTACCGGCTGGAGGTCGAGGTACTGAAGCAGTTGACCTGGCGCTACGTCATCGAGAAGCCGTCGCTGGCAGCCCAGCGCCACGGCCACAAGGCGGTCATCCGGGGACTGTTCGAGGTCTACATGGACGCTGCGGACTCGACCCGGTCGCACGTCGCGACGGCGCTGCTACCGGCAAGGGTCCGTGAGGAGGTGGAGCGGATCGACTTGATGCCCGGCGCCGAGGCGGCCCGCGCGCGCATCGTGTGCGACGCCATCTGTTCCATGTCCGACGACGAGGCGATGCGGATGCACGCCCGGCTGTCCGGACACACGATGGGCTCGATCTTCGACCCCATCGTCTGACAGTGGGCTGGAGTCCCGCTGTGTGGCGGGTGCTCAAGCGGAGGGGCCTGGTCGAGCGCGCACCCCACCCAGGGGACAGTCGGGCGCGTTCGCTGGTGGTGACCGCGGCCGCCGGCAGTCGCGATGAGTCGGCCCCAGGCGCATGACATAGCCTCACGACATGGCACAGCGGGTCGTGGACTGGCAATCCGTCGCGGCCGTCGCGGGTCGGCTGGCGCCGCCGGGGCCGGCGATGACGCGCGAGGAGATCGACGATCTGGTCGCTGACCTGCACTTCAGCGCCAAGGCCGCCCGCGATCCGGTGGCGTCGACCGCTCGGCTGTCCGCGCCAGCGGATGGCGAGACCCTGGTGGTCGACCGCGCCGGCTGGTCGGCCTCGAACGCCAGGTCGTTCGGCATCCTCATCGACCCCGTGATCAACCAGGCGTTGGCCAAGCGCCCCGACGGCCCGGCCGCCATCGCCGCGGCCGCTCGCGCGGTCACCGCCGCCGAGACGGGCGCGGTGCTCGCCTTCGTTTCCACCAAGGTGCTGGGTCAGTACGACGTCATCGACCCGCAGGGGCACCGCCTGCTGCTCGTGGCGCCCAACATCGCCCGGGTCGAGCGCGAGTTGGGCGTCGACCCGACCGATTTCCGGTTGTGGGTGTGCCTGCACGAGGAGACCCACCGGGTCCAGTTCTCCGCGACTGCCTGGTTGGCGGACTGGTTCACCGGGTCGGTCCGGGAGCTCGTGAGCGATCTGGTGTCCGACCCCGGATCGACGCTGGACCGGTTGGTCGACGCCCTGGCAGACGCGCCTGCGCTGGTGCGTGCGGTCTTCGCCGGCCCCGCGGAGCGCGAGAAGCAGCTCGGCCTGGTCGACCTCATCCAGACGCCGGAGCAGAAGGCCAAGATCGAGGCCATCACGGCGGTCATGTCGTTGCTGGAAGGTCACGCCGACGTGGTGATGGACGAGGTCGGACCGACGGTGGTGCCCACGGTGGCCGATATCCGCAGCCGTTTCTCGGCCCGTCGCCGCAACGGCAGCGGGCCGATGGACAGGGCGGTGCGCCGTGCCCTCGGCCTGGACGCCAAAGCCGGGCAGTACAGCAACGGCGCCCGCTTCGTCCGGGCGGTGACCGCCGAGGTCGGCGTGGACGGCTTCAACCAGGTGTGGTCAGCGCCCGAGGCATTGCCGAGCCCCGCCGAGATCTCTGAGCCCGCCGCGTGGGTGCGTCGCATCCACGGCTGAGGCCATGATGGCCGCCGCCGATGCCGTTCGGCTGGCGGTCCGCGGCGGCCTCGCCGACTGCCCCCGCGGTTCCCTCGTCGCCGTCGCGGTCTCCGGAGGGCGGGACTCGCTGGCCCTGATGCTCGCGGCCCTGGCGGTCGCGCCTGCGCTCCGGCTCCGGGTGGCGGTCCTGACCGTCGATCACGGCTGGCACGAAGGGTCGGCGGCGGTCGCCACCATGGTCGCGAGTGCGGCCCGGGCGGCCGGCGCGGACCCGGTCGAGGTGCTGACCGCTCGCAAGGAACCGGCCGGCGGCGGGCCCGAAGCGCGTGCCAGGGCGGCCCGGTACCAGGCACTGGACAGCGCGGCGCAGCGCTGGGCCGTCCAGACTGTGCTGCTCGGTCACACCCTCGATGACCAGGCGGAATCCACGCTGATCGGGCTGTCCAGAGGTTCGGGAGCCCGATCGTTGTCGGGCATGGCGGCGATCCGCGGTCAGTACCGGCGTCCGCTGTTGGGGGTGCGCCGCCACGAGGTGCACGCCGCCCTGGACGACTTCGTCGCGGCACTTCCCGCTGGGCTGCCCGCCGGCCTGCCCTGGGAGGATCCGGCCAACGCCGACCCCGCGATGCTGCGTCCCCGGGTGCGCCACCAGCTGCTGCCCGTGCTGGAGCGGGTGCTGGGTCGCGGTGCCGTCGAGGGCCTGGCCCGAACGGCCGAGCGGCTGCGCGAGGACGCCGATGCCCTGGACGGCTGGGCGGTGTCAGCCGTGGCGGCGCCCGGCGCGCTCGACGTCGCCGAGCTGGCCGGGCTGCCGGTGGCTGTGCGCGCCCGGGTGCTGCGGCTGGCGGCACAGGCGGCGGGAGCCGGCGCCCTGACCGCGGCGCACACCGGTGCCCTGCTGGATCTTGCCGCTGCAGTGCCCGGGTCCCGCGCGGGGCCGCTGTGCCTGCCCGGGGGGGTGTGGGCCCGGCGAAGCCGTGGCAGGCTGACCGTCGGTCCGGCCGCCCCGGCGCCGGCGGATGACGAGGAGCGCTGATGGACGCCCGACATCTCGGGACCGCCCTGGAACGGGTGCTGTACACCGAGGCGGAGATCCGCCAGCGAGTCGCGGAACTGGCGCAGCAGGTGGACGACCGCTACGACGGAGGTGACCTGCTGCTGGTCGGCGTGCTCAAGGGCGCCGTCATGGTGATGGCCGACCTGGCTCGCGCGCTGGCCACGCCGGTGACGATGGATTGGATGGCGGTGTCGAGCTACGGCGCGGGGACGAAGTCCAGCGGCGTCGTGCGGATCCTCAAGGACCTCGAGATCGACCTCACCAACCGCCGGGTGCTCATCGTGGAGGACATCGTCGACACCGGCATCACGCTGTCGTGGCTGATCAGCAACCTGAAATCACGTGGGCCCGACTCGCTGGAGGTGCTGGCCCTGCTCCGCAAACCGACCGCCGCCAAGGTCGAGGTGCAGGTGGACTACATCGGGTTCGACATCCCGGACGAGTTCGTCGTCGGGTACGGACTCGACTACGACGAGCGCTACCGCAACCTCCGCGACATCGCCACCTTGGCGCCCGGCGTCTACCGCTGAGCCCGCGCCGGCGTCCCTGCCTCACAGCGGGGCCCACCCGGGCCAGGGCCGCGCTCCGGCCAGGTAGTCCCGGACCCGCATCCGTGCCTGGTCGACCAGGTGTGCCGCGCCCTCGGCGGCGGTCAGCGCGAACGCGACGACCCGGAGCTCGCGGATGTCGAGCAGGGTGGCGAAGCCCGGCCAGGCGATGACGTCGTAGCCGTAGGTCTCGCTGAACGCGGCGTACTGCTCTGCTGACATCACGCCGAACGTCGTGTGGTCGATCGCGGTGGAGACGAGGTCCCACTCGGGCGGGCCGATCGCGACCCGTTCCAGGTCGCGCAGGATGACGGTGCCGTCGGCCAGCGCGACGATGTTTCCCGCCCAGGCATCCCCGTGCACGGGGGTCGGCGGCAGGCCCGCGGGCAACCGGGTGTAGGCCCCCCGGGCGTCGTCCAGCCGGCTCAGGAGCGCTCGGCGATCGGAGCGGGGCAGTAGCACCGACCTTGCGATGCGGTGCTCGACGCGCCGGAAAGAGTCCACCGGGGGCAGGTGTGGGTGGTCGGGCCGGGGCAGCCCGTGCAACCGGCGCAGCGCCGCCGCGATCTGGTCGTAGTCGCCTGGACGGTGAGCGGGTAGGGCCCGCCAGAAGGTGATGGCATGGTCCTCGACGCAGACCGGCGACTGCGGCCGTGGAGCCGTGCGGACCGCGCCTACTCCGGCCGCGGCCAGCCAGTCGCTGACATCAGCCTGGTAGCGGGCGGCAGCTACGAGGTCGGGGGTGCACACCTCCGCGACAAGGTCCTCGCCCAGGCCGAAAATGGTCACCTCCCCGCTGCGCAGCAGCCGGGCGTGGGCCACCGATGGCCCGCCGGGTCCGGCTGCCAGCCGGAGCAGCCGCTCGGCGTCGACGGGGGTCATGCGCGGCGGCGGTGCCGGTACTCGGTCGCCGTCATCCGCACAGCATCGCGCACCACTCAGGGAGCACCGCCCGCCAGCAGCCCATCAGCGTGCGCCACGGACGCCACGCCCGGGGCGCCGTGCACGTCGAGCAGGAAGTCCTCCTCGACGTGGGCGACCAGGCTCACCCAGTCGTGTCGGCGCGCCGCGCCGTTCACCGCTGCGGCGACCTCGTCACCGGTCTGCGGGTATTCCGGCGCGGGGTGGCGCCAATGGCAGGTGACGAGGACGCCGTCGGGGGCCAGCGTGGTGGCGGCGGCGGACAGCAGCTGGTCGAGGTCGGCCTCATCCAGGTAGTACCCCAGCTCGGACAGCACGATCAGGTCGAACCGTCGCGGCGGCCACTGCTGCGGTACCTGGAGCTGCTGGACGCTGACGTGCGACTGACCGGCGACCCTGGCCCTGGCGGCGGCCAGCGGCCGCTCGGCGACGTCGGTGGCCAGCAGGCGCTCGCAGCGCGGCGCCAGCGCGGCGGTCAGCTCGCCGGTGCTGCAGCCCGGCTCGAAGGCATCGCGGAACCGCGGCCGGGGCAGCGCAGCCAGCAGCAGCGACCGTTTGCGCTGCTCGTACCAGCGGTCCGCGAAACCCCACGGGTCGTCACTGTCGGCGTAGACGCCGTCGAAGTACCCCGGTTGCAGGCTCATGTCGCTCTCCTGTCGCTGTCGCGGCCCAACGGTGCCACGCGCATCGGAGCCTGTGCCTCGTAGCCGAGCTCCCCGCGGGTACGCAGCGCGCCGATCTCGTTCCAGCCGGCGGGTTAAGCTGATAGGCGAGTTGAGGAGGGCCGACATGCTCGACAATGTCGAAGAGATGGCCGCCGATTTCCGCGACACGGAGATTGGCCGGATACTCCTGGAACACGGCCTGGAACGCGGCGAACGGACGGGGATCGAACTGGCGGTCACCGATCTCCTGGCTGCGAGGTTTCCGGCCGCAGATCCTGCCCGCATTCAGCCCACAGCCGCGCGGCTCGTCGAGGGCCAGCACCGCCACGCAGCGCGGGCAGCGATGACCCTCGGGGACCTCGACGCCTGAGCCGCGGCACGTCACGCCCACCGTGGTGGTCGTGGGCGGCGCCAACATAGACATCAAGGCTTGCAGCACCGACCGCCCTGCACTGCGTACCAGCAACCCCGGACGCACCACCAGCTCAGCGGGCGGTGTCGCGCGCAACATCGCCGAGAACCTCGCCCGGCTGGGCACGTCCGTGCACCTGGTCGCGGCCGTCGGACTCGACGTGGCCGGATCGCGGCTACTGGCCGACACATCGGCGGCTGGCGTCGACGTCTCGCTGGTCAATCGGGGTGGTCACGCTACGGGCAGCTACACCGCGGTGCTCGATCCAGCCGGTGACCTGGTGATCGCGGTCGCGGACATGGCAGCGACCGACGCGATGCGTCCCGAGGACATGGCCGCCACCGTGGCCGAGATCGGCCGCGCGGCGCTGCTGGTGATCGACGGCAACCTGAGCACCGATACCGCCGCCTACCTGCTCGACCTGGCCCGCGAGCTGGACTGCCGGGTCATCCTCGAACCGGTCAGCGTCGCCAAGGCGACCAGGCTGGCGACCGTGCTGGACCCCAGGCGACCCCTGTTCGCGACAACTCCCAACCTCGCCGAGTTGGCCGCGCTGACCGGCTGCGACACCCGGACGGACGCCGGTGTCGCGGCCGCCGTGGCGCGGCTGCACGAGCTCGGGGTGGAGTGGGTGTGGGTGCGATCCGGTCCCTACGGCAGCATGCTGGCGGGCCGGGGGACCGAGCCGCAACTGTTCGCGGCTCATCCCGGTCCCGTGGTCGACGTCACCGGGGCGGGGGACGCGATGCTCGCCGCCTTCGCCCACGTCCTGCTGGCCGGGCGTTCACCCAGCGAGGCCGTCCGATACGGTCACGCCGCTGCGGCGCTGACGGTGGCGTCGGACCGGACGGTGCGAGACGACCTGTCAGCCGAACTGCTGGATCGTGAATTGGCGCAGCAGCCGCAGCAGTGACCCAGGCAGACGACCGGCCGGAGGTGAGCGTGCCGCAGCCCCACCCCCTGCTCGTCGTCGCCGACGAGGTCCGCGATGCGCTCGCCACCGCAGCGCCCGTCGTGGCGCTGGAGAGCACGATCATCAGCCACGGCATGCCCTACCCGGACAACGTGGCGATGGCCCGCGAGGTCGAGGCGATCATCCGCGCCGCTGGCGCCGTGCCGGCCACCATCGCCGTCCTCGACGGTCGGCCCCGGGTGGGCCTGGAGACGGCGGACCTCGAACTGCTCGGCTCCAGCCCCGACGTGACGAAGGTCAGCCGCCGCGACCTTGGGCACGTCATCGCCCGAGGTGGGCACGGCGCGACGACGGTGGCGGCCACCATGCGGCTGGCGGCCCTCGCCGGGATCAGCGTCTTCGTCACCGGAGGTCTTGGCGGCGTGCACCGCGGCGCGGCCGAGACGTTCGACGTCAGCGCCGATCTGACCGAACTGGGGCAGACTCGCGTTGCCGTCGTCTGCGCCGGGGTCAAGTCCATCCTGGACATCGGTCTCACGCTGGAATCGCTGGAAACCCTAGGGGTGCCGGTCATCGGCTACCGGACGGTGGAGTTCCCCGCATTCTTCTCACGCAGCAGCGGCTTCCCCGCGCCGTTGCGATCACAGACCCCCGAGGAGATAGCCGCGACGATGCGCGCCCACTGGGAGCTCGGCATCCAGGGGGGCCTGGTCATTGCCAACCCTATTCCGGTGGCGGCGGAGATCCCGGCGGCGCAGATCGGCGCGATCATCGCCGCTGCGCTGGGCGACATGGCCGCGAGCGGGATCCGGGGCAGTGACGCCACGCCCTACCTGCTGGCGAGGATCGTGGAGCTCACCGGAGGTGAGAGCCTGCAGGCCAACATCGCATTGGTGAAGGACAACGCGGTACTGGGCGCCCAGATCGCGGCGGCCTATGCGGCTGCTGCCGCGCTAACCGGTGTTTGAAGATGCAGCCATCAATCCGGAAGACTGCCGCGGGTGGACATCTCTGACGCGCTCGACTACGCAGCCGACCATCGCCGCAGCATCCTCATCACGCTGCGGCGAGACGGCCGGCCGCAATCCTCGAACGTCATGCACGTGGTGCACGACGGGCAACTGCTGATCTCGGTGACCGCCGATCGAGCCAAGACCCGCAATGCGCAGCGGGACCCGCGCGTCTCGCTCCACATCAGCGCGCCCGATTTCTGGAGCTATGTCGTCATCGACGGCGGTGCCGAACTGACGCCGGTCGCGCAGAATCCCACTGACGACACGGTCGAGGCGCTCGTCGCGTACTACCGGGAAGGCTCAGGTGAGCATTCGGACTGGGACGAGTACCGCGCGGTCATGGTGTCCGACCGCCGGCAACTGCTCAGCATCCGGCCCACTCACGCCTACGGGATGCTGCCGGGGCGCTGAGGTCGGCAGCGGCACCTGCTTGCCGGACGCCGACGGAACGGTCGGTCCCGCTCGCGCGTTGTCCGGGTGACGAGCTCGAGGTGGCGGAACTGCGTGTCCTGCCCCGGCGGTACCGTTGGCATCGGGGTCACCAGGCCCCGTGCCGTCTTGCTGTTCTAAGCAGTGCTCACACCAGCCAGTGCTGATATCAGCCAGTGCCACTACAGGAAGGGCGGGGTCCTCGGGCCCCCAGGGTGCCTCAGACGATGTCCCGTTTCGATTTCCGCCGGTTCCTGCGGGGTCCGGCCATCTGGATCACCGTCGCGATCATCGCCGTCATCTTCGGCGCGCGCCTGTTCACCGGCGAGCGGGTGGCCGAGGTCGACACCAGCCAGGCGCTGCAGCTGATCCGCGACGAGAGGGTCCAGTCGGCCAGCATCCGCGATGGGGTGCAGCGACTCGACCTCACCCTGAAGGAGGGCGAGCAGGTCGACAACGCCTCGCAGGTACGGACGTTCTACATCTTCCAGCGCGGTGACGAACTGCTGAACCTGCTGGACGAGAACCCACCCCCGGGCGGTGTCGAGGAGCTCAACCCCCGATCGTCCTGGGTGACCAGCCTGCTGTTCACGCTGCTGCCGATCCTGCTGCTGGTCGGGCTGTTCTGGCTCCTGCTCAGCCAGGTCAACGGCGGTGGTTCCCGCGTCATCCAGTTCGGCCGCTCCCGCGCCAAGCTGGTCAACAAGGACATGCCGCAGGTCACCTTCTCCGATGTCGCCGGCGCCGACGAGGCGGTGGAGGAACTGCGCGAGATCAAGGAGTTCCTGGCCGAGCCGGCCAAGTTCCAGGCCGTGGGAGCCAAGATCCCCAAGGGTGTACTGCTGTACGGCCCGCCCGGCACCGGCAAGACCCTGCTGGCCCGCGCGACCGCAGGCGAGGCGGGTGTGCCCTTCTACTCGATCTCCGGGTCGGATTTCGTCGAGATGTTCGTCGGTGTCGGCGCCTCGCGGGTCCGTGACCTGTTCGAGCAGGCGAAGAACAACGCGCCGGCGATCGTCTTCGTCGACGAGATCGACGCGGTGGGTCGTCACCGCGGCGCCGGCCTGGGCGGTGGCCATGACGAACGCGAGCAGACGCTGAACCAGCTGCTGGTCGAGATGGACGGCTTCGACGTCAAGACCAACGTCATCCTCATCGCCGCGACCAACCGGCCCGACATCCTCGACCCCGCTCTGCTGCGCCCGGGCCGCTTCGACCGGCAGATCGCCGTCGACGCCCCGGACATGGAAGGCCGCCGCAAGATCCTCGAGGTTCACGGTAAGGGCAAGCCCTTGGCCGAGGGCGTCGACCTGGCAACGGTGGCCCGGCGGACCCCTGGCTTCACCGGCGCCGACCTGGCCAACGTGCTCAACGAGGCCGCGTTGCTGACCGCCCGCACCGGCAAGACCGCGATCGACGACAACATCCTCGACGAGTCGATCGACCGCGTGATGGCGGGCCCGCAACGCCGCAGCCGGGTGATGAACGACAAGGAGAAGAAGATCACCGCCTATCACGAGGGCGGTCACGCACTGGTCGCGGCGGCCTTGCCCAACACGGACCCGGTCACGAAGGTGACGATCCTGCCGCGCGGCCGTGCGCTGGGCTACACCATGGTGCTGCCGGCCGAGGACAAGTACTCGACCACCCGCAACGAGATGCTGGACCAGCTGGCCTACGCGCTGGGCGGCCGGGTGGCAGAGGAGCTGGTCTTCCACGACCCAACCTCGGGTGCGTCGAACGACATCGAGAAGGCCACGTCGCTGGCCCGGCGGATGGTCACGCAGTTCGGGATGAGCGAGAAGGTCGGTCCCATCAAGCTCGGCTCCGGGTCCGGCGAGGTCTTCCTCGGCCGCGATGTGGGCCATGAGCGCGACTACTCCGAGTCCGTGGCGGCCATCGTCGACGGCGAGGTGCGGGCCCTGATCGAGCGGGCGCACGACGAGGCCTGGGAGATCCTCGTCGAGCACCGCGCTGTCCTCGACCGGCTGGTGCTGGCGCTGTTCGACAAGGAGACGCTGAACCGGGCGGAGCTCGCCGAGGTGTTCCACGACGTCGTCAAGCGCCCCGAGCGCCCGGTATGGCTCAGCTCTGAGCACCGGGCGGTGTCGAGCCAGCCACCCGTGCTGACCCCGGCCGAGCGGGCGGCGCTCAACGGGTCGGCGAACGGTCATGGTGTCGAGCTGGAGAAGACCGGAGGCCTGGAGTTGACCATCGGCCCCACGATCGGTGGCGGGGACGAGATCGGCCGGCCCTCGACCGATACGATCGAGCCCGGCGCCCGCGACTCGTGATCTCGGCGCCATCGCCGGTCGCTGCCTTCCCGCCGCGGTGAACCAGCACCTCAGTGGGCTGCCGGCGAGGCTGTCGGAGACCGGGCGGCCGCTGGTCTTAGCGGTGCTCAACGTCACGCCCGACTCCTTCAGCGACGGTGGTCGGTGGTTCGACACCGCTTCGGCGATCGAGCGTGGCCGACAGCTGGCGGCAGCCGGCGGTGACATCGTGGATGTCGGCGGGGAGTCGACACGGCCGGGCGCCGAAAGGGTCGAGGCTGCCGAGGAGCTCCGGCGCGTGCTGCCGGTCGTGTCGGCACTGGCCGCCGAGGGTATCGCCGTGAGCATCGACACCATGCGGGCCGAGGTGGCGCAGGCGGCGGTGTCCGCGGGAGCGGTGCTGATCAACGACGTCAGTGGCGGCCTGGCCGATCCCGCCATGGCAGGCACGGTCGCTGGGCTCGGCTGCCCGTATGTGCTGATGCACTGGCGGGCGCCGGCCGCCCGGATGGCCGAGCACGCCGGGTACCACGACCCGGTCGGTGAGGTGCTGGCCGAGTTGAGTGGGCGGCTCGACGCCATGGTCGGCGCCGGCGTGGCGCCGGAGCGGATCGCCCTCGACCCCGGCATCGGATTCGCGAAGGACGCTGAGCACAACTGGGCGGTACTGGCAGGTCTGGACCGCCTCGCCACCCTGGGCCGGCCCATGCTGGTGGGGGTCAGCCGCAAGCGTTTCCTCGGCACGCTGCTGTCCGACGCCGACGGGCCCCGCCCGGTCGACCGGCGCGACGGTGCGTCGGCGGTGCTGGCGGGACTGCTCGCGGCCGCGGGTGTCTGGGCGGTGCGAGCCCACGACGCGGCAGCCACCCGGGACGCCCTGCTCGTGGGTGCGGCCTGGGCGGCGAGTGGGCCGGCATGACACCCGGAGCGCAGGTGTCGACCGGGCTGGACCGGGTGAGCGTGTACGGCATCGAGGCCTTCGGCCGACACGGTGTCTTCGATCACGAGAAGACCGACGGCCAGCGTTTCGTCGCAGACATCGTGCTCCACCTGGACACCCGCCGCGCCGCTGCCCGCGACGACCTGGTGGAGGCGGTCGACTACGGAGTCGTCGCCGGTGTGGTCCACAGCATCCTCACCGGACCGGGCAGGGATCTGGTCGAGACCGTCGCCACGGAGATCGCGATCACCGTCCTCAGTGACCAGCGGGTGGCTGCCGTCGACGTCACGCTGCACAAGCCGCAGGCACCCGTAGAGGTCCCCTTCGCCGACGTGACCGTTGCCGTGTACCGCAACCAGGCCGACCTCGTGGTGGCGCGTGCACCCGAACACCCGGCCGCCGTCGTGCTGGCGCTGGGCTCGAACCTGGGAGAGCGGGAGTCGATGCTGGCCGGCGCGGTGGACGCGTTGGCCGCCGTCGCGGGCGTGCGCATCGACACGGTCTCGCCGGTCGTCGAGACCGATCCGGTCGGCGGCCCGGCGCAACCGGGCTTCCTCAATGCGGTGGCTCTCGGACATTCGGCGCTGTCCCCACTGGATCTGCTGCACGCCTGCCAGGACATCGAGGCGACGCACGGTCGGCAGCGATCGACGAGGTGGGGGCCGCGCACCCTCGACATCGACCTCATCGCCTTCGGCGACCTGGTCATCGAGACGGCGACGCTGACCCTGCCCCACCCCAGAGCGGCCGATCGGGCCTTCGTCCTGGAGCCGTGGCTCGCGGCGGACGCGGCCGCGGTACTGCCGGATCTCTTCGGGGCCCGACGGGTCGACCGCTTGCTCGCGGGTCTGCGGGACGGCGCTCGATGAGCACCACACGCTGGACCACGCTGCTCGCGGTCGCCGTCGTCGGGTTCGCCGCCGGCTGGTTGGGCCTGGCGGCAGGCGAGGCGGCCGGGTGGTTCCTCATCGCGCCACCGGTGACCGTCATCGTCGTCACCCTGCTGCTGGCCGTGGGCACGCTGGCCACGGCTTGGCCGCTGCGCCGCTGGAACAACGGCCACCGGGACCGGCCGATCCGGCCGCTGCGGGCCGCGAGGACCGTGGCGTTGGCCAAGGCCGCGGGGCTGACCGGAGCATTCACCTCGGGGCTGTGGCTGGCGGCGGCGGCCGCCACGCTGCCGCGCGTCGACGCCGGAGCCCAGCTGGACCGCGTCATCGCGTTCGCCCTCGCTGTCGTGGTGTCAGTGGGCCTCTTGGTCGCCGGCGCGGTGGCCGAGCGGTGGTGCCGCATCCCGCCCGAGGACGAGGGCACGGTCGCGGTGGGGGCCCGTTCCCCCAACGGTTCGGCCGCCTGAGACGGTCGGGCGGCCCACGTGAAGAGTCAGCACCCTGATTGATGTACAGGCTCAACAATCGGTCGTCGGGGTAGCCGTTGGCGAACCGCACCACGACTGTCGTCGTCGAGGGCGTAGGAGCCACGGCGACGCTCTCATGGCCGCCGAAGCGACTGATGTCCGTCCGACCGTGGCGCACGCCAGCGAGCGGTGTGCTCTCAGGCGGCGACCACTCGCTGTGGCAAGAGCCGGCGCAAGGCGGAGTGGACGGCCTCAGGAGTCAGCACGCCGAGATACCGATCGCCTTCCAGTACCGGCAGCCACGCGACGTCGTGCTGCACGATCTCGGCGAACCCGTCCTTGAGGCTGCTGCCATAGTCGATGGTCGCGTCGAAGCGCCGCCGCCGGTCGCCCACGGTTCCGGTGCCGGTCATCAGGCGCTGGGAGACCCAGCCCCGGAGGTTGCCGGCGCGATCGATCACCACCGCGTAATCGAAGTCGCTGGCGGTGACCTTCGTCCGGGCCGTCGCGATCTCCTCGTCAAGGTAGAGCACCATCGGGCTGAGCAGGTCGGTCTCCTCGATGGGCGTCACCGCCAACCGCCGCAGCCCGCGATCGGAGCCGACGAACTCGGCCACCACATCGGTGGCGGGGGTGCCGAGGATGGCGGCTGGGGTGTCGAACTGCTCCAGTCGGCCGCCCGTTCTGAGCACAGCGATCCGGTCGGCGATCCGGACCGCCTCGTCGATGTCGTGCGTGACGAACACGACCGTTTTGCCCAGCTCCTCCTGGATCCGGCGGAACTGCACCTGCAGCCGGTCGCGGACCACCGGGTCGACGGCACCGAACGGCTCGTCTGCCAGGATCACGGGCGGGTCCGCCGCCAGCGCCCGGGCCACCCCGACGCGCTGCCGCTGCCCGCCGGAGAGCTGGTGCGGGTAGCGCTTGGCATGGATCTTCGGGTCGAGGTCAACAAGCACCAGTAGCTCGTCGATGCGCTCGGCGATCCTCCCCCTCGACCATCCCAGCAGTCGGGGCACGGTGGCGATGTTGTCGGCCACGGTCCGGTGCGGGAACAGGCCCACCTGCTGGATGACGTACCCGATGCCGCGGCGCAGCGAGGTCTTCGACAGCCCCCGGATGTCCTGGCCACCGATCGTGATCGTGCCGCTCGTCGGCTCCACCAGCCGGTTGATCATCCGCAGGATCGTCGACTTCCCACTGCCTGACGAACCAACCAGGGCGACCAGCTCACCAGGAGCGATGTCGAGGTCGATGCCGTGCACCGCGACCGTGCCGTCAGGGTACTCCTTGCGCACCGACCGCAGTGAGATAGCGGCCCCCTGGGGGCCCGCTGTAGCGTCTGAGACGTGCTCGGCGGTGTCATTCACACGCAAACGGTCTCTCAGTCCTGCATCGCGCGCAACGAGTGGGTCTGCTGGGACTACGTGGTGAGTCGGCAGAGTGACCTGACCGAGGCCTTCTGGGAGCACCTGACGATCACGGTCGTGGCCGTCGCGCTAGGCGTCGCGGTGGCGTTGCCGCTGGCCGTCCTCGCCCGTCGCAGCCGGTTGTTCTCCGGGTCCGTGGCCTCCACGGCCACGCTGATCTACACCATCCCGTCGGTGGCGCTGTTCAGCCTGCTGTTCCCGATCGCCAAGCTGTCGGCCACCACCGTGATCATCGGTCTGGCGCTCTACAGCCTGGCGATTCTGCTGCGCAACACCCTGGACGGGCTGGCGTCGGTGGCCCCGGACGCCGTCGATGCGGGCCGGGGGATGGGCTACAGCAACTGGCGGCTGCTGCTGGCGGTCGAACTGCCGCTGGCGCTGCCGGCCATCCTGGCCGGGGTTCGCATCGCGACCGTCTCGACCGTGGCGCTGGTCACCGTCGGCACGCTGGTGGGCTTCGGCGGTTTCGGCGACATCATCAAACGAGGGTTCAGCGGCAACTTCCGGCCGGAGGTGCTGACTGCGACAGTCGCCACCGTGATCCTGGCGTTGATCCTGGACGCGCTGCTGCTGGCGCTGCAGCGGGCCACCACGCCGTGGCTGCGGGAGCGGTCGTCGTGAGCGTCCTCGGCGGCAGCTTCCTGGGGGAGGTGGTGGCCTGGTTCGCCGACCCCGTCAACTGGCAGGGCCCTGACGGCGTGATCGCGCGGCTGCGGGAGCACCTGGAGATCACCGGGCTCACGGTCGTCATCGCCGCGGTGATCGCGCTGCCTGTCGGGCTGTGGTTGGGGCACATCGGGCGGGGCGGGGCGCTGGCGACCGGGATCTCCTACATCGGGCGGGCGGCGCCGACGTACGCGGTGCTGGTGCTGCTCGCAATCTCACCGGCGCCGTTCGGCAATAATCAGACCAGCACGGTGACCGCCCTGGTGCTGTTCGCGCTGTCACCCATCCTCACCAACGCCTACGTCGGCATCCGGGGCGTCGACCCGGACGCGGTGGACGCCGCCCGGGGGATGGGGCTCTCCGGCTGGCAGGTGCTGCGACGGGTCGAACTGCCGCTGGCCGCGCCGCTGGTGATCTCCGGGCTGCGACTGGCCACGACGCAGGTGATCGCGACCGCGACGATCGCCGCCCTGGTGGCCGGCGGCGGCCTCGGGCGTATCATCACCGCTGGATTCGGACGGCAGGACGACGTTGAACTCTTCGCCGGCGCCGTCCTCGTCGCGGTGCTGGCGCTGGCCGCGGAACTCGTGCTCGGATGGCTGCAGCGTTCCAGCGCGCGCCAGGCACGACCGGACCTGTCGGCCACGCGGCGCCGAAAGGATGCGGCCGACGCCGCCGCGGAGCCCCTGACGGTTTCGTAACGATCCAATCCCCGGCACCACCGGCGAACTCGACTGTCACAGGCGTGAGCGAAGATGTCCGACGCGGGATATCCGATCCCGCATGCGGATGCCGAACGGCATCGGCCGGACACGCTGGGATATCCAGGGACACAGAAGGCAGGACCAAAAACATGAACTCAACCAAGCATTCGCGGATCCGCCGCAGGCTGCTGCCTGCGCTGCTGGCCGTTTCCGCGTTCACCATCGCTGCCTGCGGCGGTGACAGCACCGACTCGGACGCGGAGTCCGCGGGAACGGGTGAGTCCGCGTCATCCGGTGGCGGCCAGATCACGGTCGGTGGCGCCAACTTCACCGAGATGAACATCATGCAGGAGATCTACGCGGCCTTGCTGACCGACGCCGGCTACACCGTGGACATCATCACCGCCGACAATCGCGAGCTGTACGCGGCAAGTCTCATCGACGGGCAGATCGATGTGGTCCCCGAGTACGCGGCCACGTTCGCCGAGTACGTCAATCGGGAGGCGAATGGCCCCGACGCGCCCGGTATCGCGACGGCGGACGCGGCAGAGACCGTCGCCGCCGCCCAGCCGCTGGCCGAGGAGCAGGGCCTGGTCATCCTCGATCCCGCGGAGGCCGCCAACCAGAACGGCTTCGCCGTGCTGCAGTCCTTCGCCGAAGAGAACAGCCTCACCACTCTTTCGGACCTCGCCGCACTGGGCAACCCGGTCCGGCTGGCCGCGACCGAGGAGTGCCCGGACCGGCCGTTCTGCCAGATCGGCCTGGAGGAGACCTACGGCCTGACCATCAGTGAGCTGCTGCCGCTGGGCTTCGGCAGCCCGCAGGGCAAGCAGGCTGTCGTCGACGGCCAGGCCGATCTGGTGCTGACCGGCAGCACGGACGGCACCCTGGAAGGCCTCGGTCTGGTGCTGCTGGAGGACGACCTGGCGCTGCAGCAAGCCGACAACCTGGTGCCGGTGGTCAACGCCGCCGCGGCCGAGGATCAGGCGCTGGTCGACGTGCTCAATTCGTTGGCCGGCGTGCTGACGACGGAGGACCTGGCGGCCTTGAACGTCGCGGTGGACGTCGAGCGGCAGCAGGCGGTGGATGTCGCGCAGACCTACCTGCAGGACAAGGGCCTCATCGGCTGACGCGGGTCCACCCGCGCAGGACGCGCCGACACGCACTGCGTGTCGGCGCGTCATTGCGGGTATTCCCAGCCCGGCGCGCCTAACGTCGTACGGGTGAGTGGACGACACGCGGCGGCCGGGCGCACCAACGAGCGGTCCCGCACGTCCGCGTTCTTCGGGGCGAGGGTCAGGGGCCGCATCTGCGACGTGGCGGCAGCACTGTGTGGTGTCGGTGTGGCGCTGACCGGGACCGAACTCGGTGGGACTGCCGGCACCGGACTTGCCATCGCAGGCGTCGGGTTACCGACCGCGTGGCTGGCCTGGGGTGCCGGGCGAACCCGTCGCAAGCTGGAAACCGAGCAGGCGCTGCGGCGGCGGGCCGCCACCATGGCCACGGCGCAGGACAGCCGGATCCAGGCGCTGCGGCAACGCCTGCGCAGCATCGACGCTGCGCAGGCCCAGCACCGGGGCGACTTGGCGCTGGCGCAGAGCGGGCTGCTGACCACCCGGGTGGAGCTGGCGGCGATGCGTGCCAACCTGGCCGCGACTCGGCACGATCTCAGCGCGGCGCGCACCGACCTGGTGGAGATGCGGGAACAGCTGGCGGCGGTGCTCGTGTCCCGTCACAGCAGCGACCGGCAGTTGGTGCTGGCTACCGACGGCCACGACGTCGGGTCCGCGCAGCGGCTCATCCTGCCGCCCGGAATGGTGCTACCGGCGCGGGTGGACGCCTTTGCGGGAGCGGACCGACAGGTCTTCGACGCCTTCGCGCAGGCGGACGCGAAGGGCAGGGTGGGCGCCGACGACATGGCCACTCTGATCAGTGTCCCGGCGATGGTGCCTGGAGCGCACCTGGGGGCACCCGAGGACCCCGAGGACGAGGTCACTGCAGCCTGAGGAGCGGGCCCAGCTAGCGATCGACGTCGCCGGCCATCGTCGGCAGGCTGGCCAGAGCGAGCGGCAGGTCTGCTCGTGCCGTCCCGGGCAGGGCGAGGGCGAGTGCCGCTGCGGTGTCGAACATCGCCGCCCGAATCTTCAGCCGGTAGGGCGCGGGGCCGCCGGTGCTGACCAGGTAGTACCCGCTCGCGCCCTGCGGTGACTCGGTCCAGGCGAAGGTTTCCCCCTGCGGCACGCGCAGTGTTCGCGGCAGCCGCGCCCGGACGGGGCCGGACGACAGCAGGTCCAGGCAGCGGCCCACCACGGTGGCCGCGGCCGTGACCTCCGCGGCGAGTACCCGCCACCGGGTCGCCGCATCGCCGCTGCCCGCCGGCATGGGCCCAGGCGGCACCACATCGGACGGCGCGAACACCTCGTCGTAGGCGAGGTACGGTTCGTCACGCCGCAGGTCGACGTCGACGCCGCAGGCCCGCGCCACGGGCCCGGTCACCGCCATCGAGCGGGCGTCGGCGCTCGGCAGCTCGGCCAGCCCGATCCCCAGGCCGTGCAGCGCCTCGCCGGCGCGATCCGCCGCCGCCACGACGCGCGGCAATGCGGCATGGACCACCACGAGCCAGCCGCTCTCGACGTCTGCCGCCAGCCCGCCGATCCGGCAGAACATCGGGTGTACCCGATTGCCGGTCGCCCGGACGAACAGCTCGCGGACGACGTCGATCGCATCGCGCGCCGCCGTCGCGGCCCCCGGGTCCGCCACCCGCATTCCCGCGGTTTCATGACAGGCAGCGGTATCCAGTGCTCCCGCCAGCATCGCCAGGTGCGACGAGCAGCGGGTCAGCTCGGCCAGCACCACTCGCAGCAGGGTCGCGCGGCGCGGCACGGCGAGCCCGATCATCCGTTCCACCGCGAGCACGAAGCCGACCTCGCTGCCGAACGCCCCCCACCAGTCGTGCCGATCCAGGAGCATGATCACCTGTCGGTAGTCACGGACCTCGGCCAGTTTCTCGGCGCCGCGATGCACGCTGCCGACGATCGCTTCTGCCGCCACGACCGTCTGGTCGCCACCGGTGGCCGTGGCGTCGCCCCAGCGGATGCGCAAGCCGATCCGCCCGTGACCCACGGGATGCCCGGCCGGAAGCAGGTCGGCGATCTCCTCGACCACGGACCCCTGCTCGCTCGCGACGGCCTGTTCCACGGGGGCAGTCTGCCGCCCCTGGCGAACTGGGGCAGGATCGTAGCCGTGGCCGACCATACGGATCCGTTCTCCCCGCCCGGCGTCGAGTGGACACCGGTGAGTCCACGCCTCATCGGGGTCCGACTGGTCAGCGCCGGGATATCCGCGCTGGTCATCGCCGTTGTCGTCTTGGTCGCCGCAGCGGTGTCCGGGTGGGCCCCGTTGTGGCTCGGGCTGCTCGTACCGGCACTGGGTATGGCCTTCGCGGTGCTGGTGGTGCGCAGTCGAGTGAGGGCCTGGGGGTACGCCGAGCGCGAGGAGGACCTGTTGGTCCGTCGCGGTGTGCTGTTCCGGTCGCTGACGGTCGTGCCCTACGGCCGCATGCAGTACGTCGACGTCAATGCGGGCCCACTGGACCGGCTGTTCGGGGTGTCAGCGGTTCAGCTCCACACGGCGAGCGCCGCCACCGATGCCACCATCCCGGGGCTGGTGCCCGCCGAGGCGGCCAGGCTGCGGGACCGGCTGACGGCGCTCGGCCAGGTGCAGCTGGCCGGACTGTGACCGTCGAGGATCCGCTGCACGCCGCCTCCTCATGGCGGCGGATGCACCCGGCCACCCCGTTCGTGCGGGCTTGGGCGGCCCTGCTGGTGGGAGTCGGCATCTTCCTCGACAGCGTGATCGGCGGGCCGGGATACGTCCCGGACGTCGGCGAGGACCTCCGAGCTCTGGACCGGATCGGCATCGTGCTGCTGATCGCCGTCCTGGTCATCGTCGCGAACGTCCTGTCGTGGGCGACCACCTCCTACCGTATCGAGGGCGAGGCGGTACAGCTGCGCAGTGGTCTGCTGAGCCGGTCCATGCGCCAAGCCAGGCTGGACCGGGTGCAGGCGGTCGATGTCGTGCAGCCGCTCGTCGGGCGCCTGGTGGGGCTGTCGGAGCTGCGCATCGAGGTGGCCGGCGGTGACAGGTCCGACGTTCGACTGGCCTACCTGCGAGACGGCGAGGCGCATCGGCTGCGTAACGCTCTGCTGGCCGCTGCGGCGGGTGTCAGGTACTCCACAGCCGAGGCGCCTGAGGCCCCGGAGAGCCCGGTGCTGCAGGTCCCGGTGGGTCGGTTGGTCGCCAGCATCGGGTTGTCCGCGGGCGGGGTCTCGGCGCTGCTGATCCTGGCTATCGTCGGTGCCACCGTGGTGACTGGGCGCGTCGCGGTACTGGCCGGTGTGCTGCCGGTGTTCCTCGGCGCGGGCGGCTACCTGTTCTCGCAGTTCACCCAGGGGTTCAACTTCCGGGTGGCGATCAGCCCCGACGGGCTGCGGGTGCGGGCCGGGCTTATCGAGACCCGGGCGGGCACGATCCCGCCGGGGCGGGTGCAGGCGGTGCAGCTGACGCAGAGCTTGGTCTGGCGGCGTTGGGGGTGGTGGCGCGTCAAGGTCAACATCGCCGGTTATGGCGCCGCGGGCGAGGCCTCCGGGCGAACGATGTTGCTGCCGGTCGGGACCGCAACGGACGCATTGTGGGTGTTGCGTCTGGTCGTGCCCGAGATCGGCACCGACGACCCGATTCCGCTGCTTCAGGCGGCGATGCGCGGCTCCGGCCAGCACAACGGCTTCGTGGTCTCGCCGCGGCGGGCACGCTGGCTGGACCCGCTGTCGTTCCAGCGCAACGGCTATGCCGTGACCGCCACCGTGCTGCTGGCGCGCTCCGGGGTGCTGACCCGGACGCTGGTCATCGTGCCGCACCAGCGGATGCAGTCGATCGGGCTGACCCAGGGTCCGGTGCAGCGGGCGTTGCGGGTGGCCACCGTCGGTCTGCACTCCACCCCAGGGCCGATCGCCCCGACGGTGCGCCATCTGGAACCGGCCCAGGCGCAACGCCTCGTCGACGAGCAGGCCGGCCGCTCCCGGGCGGCGCGGGCCGCGGACCGCAATCATCGCTGGATGGAGCCAGTCGCGGGAGCCGTTCCCGAGCCGACTGCGCCCGTCGAGGCGACTGCGCCCGTCGAGGCGACTGCGCCCGTCGAGCCGACGTCGACCCCGACCGACGGGGTCAGCAGCGGGGATTCACCTCGGCGCGACTGACCACGCCCGCGGTGTACTGAAAGATTACTGGAGTGTCGAGCGACACCGTCGCAAGGAACTCCTCGGCCGTCACCGGCGCGGATTCCACCGCGACACCCTCGGCGCCACGGGTGCATGTGGTCACGACGAAGACCGCGTCGGGCGATACCCCGACCTCGTACAACGCGACCCGCTGGTTGCCGAAGCGATCGCCGGGGTCGGGTTCGACCAGCGCGCCGGTGGCTGCCAGCGTGGCGTCGTCGATCCCGGCGACCGTCAGGCGGTCGATGGCCAGCACGAGGGTGTCGTCCTGGGTGCGCGATGCCGCGACGAGGCCGGCGTCGAAGGCCCTGTCGGTGGCGGGGACGACGACGGGTCGGCTGCTGACCGGCGCTGCCGCCACCGACGAGGCCGATGGGTCATCGGTCGGGCTCGGGGTCCGGGTGAACGTGACCGTCACTGGTGTTGTCCCTTCGTCGCCACCTGAGCCGCACCCGGTGGCCGTGACGAAGGCCAGGAGGCAGCTCACCGTCGTCAGCGTGCTGATGGTCGTAGTGCCGCGGTTCGCCATCGATCTCGCCATGGATCCCATCGGTGACAGCCTGTCACGGTTGCTGGCCCAGCTGCCAGAGATCCGCCAACCGGACATCCCGCGACGTCGGGACGGCAGCGGGGCACATCGTGCTTCGTCGGGCCCAGCGCGGCATAGCCTGCTCCCGTGACGCACGGCACGACGATGGGCCCCGGGGCTCCCGGCAGGCTGGGTGTGGGCGTCATCGGCACCGGGCGCGTCGGCGCGGTGTTGGGCGCCGCGCTTCGGGCGGCCGGTCACGCGGTGATCGGCGCCAGCGCGGTCAGTGACGCCAGCCTCGAACGCCTCGAATTGCTGCTGCCGGGCGTGCCATGCCTGGAGATTCCCGAGGTCGTGCGCCGCGCCGAACTCGTCCTCATCGCCGTGCCCGACGACGCCCTGGCCGACCTGGTGTCCGGCCTGGCCACCACCGGCGCCTGGCAGCCGGGGCAACTCGTCGTGCACACCAGCGGGCGCCACGGCGCCGCGGTCCTGGCGCCGGCCGCGACAGCCGGGGCCATCACTCTGGCCGTGCACCCCGCGATGACCTTCACCGGCACCACCCTCGACCTGGCGCGCCTGCTGGGAGCGTCGATGGCCGTGACAGCCGCGCCGGCGATCCTGCCGATCGGGCAGGCACTCGTCATCGAGATGGGCGCGGAGCCGGTGATCGTCGCGGAGGCGGCTCGCGAGGCCTACCATGCGGCACTGACCCACGCGGCCAACCACATCGTGACCCTGATCGCGCAGTCGCTCGCCGTCCTGGACGCGGCCGGGGTGACCGACGGCGCCCGCCTCGTCGGTCCGCTCGCCTCGGCCGCCCTGGACAACGCGCTGCGGCTCGGCGACGGCGCGCTCACCGGTCCGGTGGCGCGAGGCGACGCCGAGTCGGTGGCCGCGCACGTGCGAGTGCTCTCGGCGATGAGCCCCGACGTGATCGACGCCTACCGCGCGATGGCGACGGCAACGCTGCGGCGGGCGCAGGACGCCGCCCGGATCCGGCCGGACGTCGCGCAACGGCTGCTCACGGCGATCAACGTGCCCGAGGGGGCGGCATGAGGGCTGTGGCCGCGCTGCGACGTGTGACGACCCGCGAGGAACTGGCCGAAGCCCGCGCGGCGCTGCCCGGCCGGGTCGCCGTCGTCATGACGATGGGAGCGTTACACGAGGGTCACCAGGCCCTGCTGCGCCGGGCCCACGAGATCTCGGACCACGTGATCATCACCATCTTCGTCAACCCGCTGCAGTTCGGGCCGGGCGAGGACTTCGCCTCCTACCCGCGCGACCTCGCCGCCGATCTGGCGCGCATCGAGGCCGCCGGCGGTGCCGACCTCGTCTTCACGCCGCAGTCCGTGCAGATGTACCCCGACGGCCCCCCGGGGATCTCGGTGTCGGCGGGCCCGGCGGGGGAGATCCTCGAGGGCAGCTCGCGACCGGGGCACTTCGACGGCGTGCTGACCGTGGTGACCCTGATGCTCAACCTGGTCCGGCCGGACGTCGCGGTGTTCGGTACCAAGGACGCCCAGCAGCTGTCCCTGATACGGCAACTGGTCGTCTCGCTCGGGTTCGACGTCTCGGTGGAGGCGGTGGAGACGGTGCGGGGGCCGGACGGGCTGGCGCTGTCCAGCCGCAACGCCAACCTATCGGCGCGGCAGCGGCGTGCGGCCGCCGCGATCCCCAGGGCACTGAGGGCAGCGGTGGAGCGGTCCGGCGCCGGCCTCGTGGCGTCCCGCGGCGCCGCGCTCGCCGTGCTGTCGCACACCCCGGGCCTCGTCGTTGACTACGTGGAGCTGGTCGATCCGGCCCGATTCCGGCTGTTGCGTGCGCCAGGGGACGACGATTCGTTGCGGAACGCCCTGCTGGTGCTGGCGGTTCGAGTGGGGCGGACCCGCCTCATCGACAATGTTGTGTTGTCTGTGGCCTGAGGCGGGGTCGTACGCTTCCCATCATCGCTGCCTATCCTCGCCAGGTGCCCGACGTCACTGCTCCCGCCGCCATGCTCGATGACGCCGTCGACCCCGACAGGCTTGATGACGCCGACATCGACGAAGCGCCGGAGCAGATCCGGGTCCGCAGCGACAAACGGGCACGGCTGCTGGCTGCAGGGCGCCAGCCATATCCGGTATCGGTACCGCGAAGCCATTCCCTGGCGGAGGTGCGAGCGGAATGGGGAAACCTGCAGGCGGGAGAGCAGACCGATGCCGAGGTGGCGGTGTCGGGCCGGGTGATGTTTCTGCGCGGTGCCGGGAGACTGGTCTTCGCGACGCTGCAGGACGGCGACGGCACCCGGCTGCAGGTGATGCTCTCGCAGGCCGATGTCGGAGAGGCGGGGATGGCGACGTGGAAAGCCGACGTGGACCTCGGGGACCTGGTGTCGGTGACCGGGATGGTCGGCACATCGAAACGCGGGGAGCTATCGGTCCTTGCCAGGTCGTGGCTGTTGGCGGCCAAGGCGCTGCGACCGTTGCCGACGCTTCACAAGGACCTGTCCGAGGAAGCGCGTGTCCGCAATCGACCGGTGGACCTGTTGGTGCGGCAAGCGGCGCGCGACCACGTGCAGACCCGGGCGAACGTGTTGCGGTCCCTGCGGGAGACCTTCCATCGGCACCGCTTCGTGGAGGTCGAGACGCCCATTCTGCAAGCCGTGCACGGCGGGGCGGCGGCCCGACCGTTCCGCACCCATGTCAACGCCCTCGGCGTGGACATGTCGCTGCGAATTGCCACGGAGCTGTACTTGAAACGGTGCGTCGTCGGCGGTCTGCACCGGGTCTTCGAGATCGGCCGCACCTTCCGGAACGAGGGTATCGACGCCACGCACTCCCCGGAGTTCACCATGATCGAGTCATACGCGGCCTACGGCACGGTCGAGTCCATGGCGGGCCTGGTCCGCGAGCTCATCCTCGATGCCGCCACCGCGGTGGGTCGCACGACGGTGCAGACCGGGGACGGCGCGGAGATCGACCTCGCCGGCGCATGGCCTACGGTCACGGTTCATGACGCCGTCTCCGCTGCGGTGGGTGATGAGGTCACCGTGGACACCGCTGCCCCTCGGCTTCGCCGGCTCGCCGCCACGGCCTCGGTCGAGGTGAAGCCGGAATGGTCGGCCGGTGAGATCGTGCTCGAGCTGTACGAGAAGCTGGTCGAGCGCAGCATCCGGCAGCCGACGTTCATCAGTGACTACCCCGCCGAGGTGCGCCCGCTGGCGCGTGCCCGGGTCGATGAGCCACGGCTCGCGTCGGCTTGGGATCTCGTCATCAACGGTGTCGAAGTGGCCCCGATCTATACGGAACTGACCGATCCCGTCATTCAGCGGCAACGCCTGCGCGAACAATCCCTGCGGGCGGCGGCCGGTGATCCCGAGGCGATGGCTCTCGATGAGGACTTCCTGCAGGCGCTTGAGCACGGGATGCCGCCGACGGGCGGGATGGGAATGGGTCTGGATCGACTGGTGATGCTGCTCACGGGGGTCGGTATTCGGGAGACCATCCTGTTCCCCCTGCTGCGTCCGTCCCCGTCGGCGGCGGGCAGGTGAGTGCGGACATCATGAGTCTCGATGTGCTGGGGCAGGTTCTCGCCGGGCTGGCGCCGACGGTGGGCGTTGTGTTGCTCTTCTACGTCGCGGTGCGTGCGATGGTCCGCGCCGACGCCGGCGAGCGCCGGGCGGATGAGCAATTCGGTGCCGCCCAGACCCCGACGAAGCCGGATAATGGTGACGGGGCGCAAGACCCCTCCGACTAAGCTTCCTTCTGATTTGCATTCGGTCCCGGTTGGGAGCACAGTAATGGTCAAGCCGTTACGACGGGCTCGGGTACCGATCCCGTCGGTGCCCACCCCCCCTGGTACCCACCTACATTCCCTGAGGAGTCGGAACCCCATGGCCCAGAAAGTCAGCGTGCAACTGGTTGATGACCTCGATGGCAGCGAGGCCGCAGAGACGGTCACCTTCGGTCTCGACGGCGCTACATACGAGATCGACCTCTCCACCGGCAACTCGACCCGGCTGCGTAACGCGCTGTCGGACTATGTTGCCAGCGGCCGAAAGGTCAGTGGCGGGAACCGACGCCGAACCGCGCCCGCCGCCCGTTCCACGGGCCGGGTCGGAGCTGCCGCCGGCAACGGCGCGGTGGACAGCAACAGTGTGCGTGAATGGGCGCGGGCCAACGGTCACACCGTTGCCGACCGTGGCCGCATCAAGGCCGACATCATCGCGGCCTACAACGCGGCCAACGGCTGAGTTCGCGCTATTGCGCCATTGCAGATGCACCTCCGGGGCCCGCGCCGCAACGGTGAGGGCCCCGGATTCATGTCAGCGGGTGATGGTCGCGGTCTCGTCCGGCGATGCCTTGGTGTCGCGACGGCCCGAGATGAGGGACGTCAGGGTGACGATGACCAGGGTGGCAGTGATGACCGCCAGGCTGGCCGGGGTCGGGATCTCAGGGACCGACGGCCACTCGTTGTGTGCCCAGTGCAGTACCAGTTTCGCGCCGATGAAGAACAGGATGAAGGCCAGTCCGTAGGAGAGATGAACGAGCGTGGACAGCGCGCCTTCCAGCAGGAAGTACAGCGCGGGCAGGCCGAGCAGGGCGAACGCATTCGTGGCGAACACCAGGTAGGGGTCGGCGGTGATGCCGTACACGGCCGGGACGGAGTCGACGGCGAATACCAGGTCGGTGACGAGTATCTCGGCGATGACCAGCGCGAACGGCGTGATCATACGAACACCGTTGTCACGCACCGTCAGCTTGATGCCGTGATAGCGGTCGGTGACCGGTGCGAAGCGCCGCATCAGCTTGACCACCCGAAGCTGGGAGACGTCGATCTCCTTCTGATGCCCCGACGGCGCTTCGCGGAGGATCTGCGCGCCGGTGACCGCGAGGATGAGACCGAAGACGAGGAACGCCCAGTCGAAACGTTCGATGGCCGCCGCGCCGAGCGCTATGAAGATGCCGCGCAGCACCAATGCGCCGATGATGCCGAAGAGCAGGACGCGCTGCTGCAGTTCTCGCGGGACCGCGAAGCTCGTCAGCAGGAGGATGAAGACGAGCAGGTTGTCCACGCTCAACGACTTCTCGACGAGGTAGCCGGTGTAGTACTCCAGGCCCCGCTGGCCGCCGTAGTTCACGAGGATGAACATCCCGAACGCCGGCGGGAGGGCGATGTAGAAGGCCGACCAGGCGGCGGCCTCCCGCACCGACACCTCATGGGCTTTCGCGTGATCACGAAGTCGATGGCGAGCAGGACGATGACGGCGGCGATGGTCGCCGCCCACAGCCAGGGGCTGCCGATGGGATCCAGCATGGACCTCTCCCGTACAGGCGTGCCCGTAGGCACATCGATGCGGTCGAGGTCTCCGTCACCCGCAAGGGCGGGCGCCGAGCCGGGATCACGAGTGTGATCGTGCTGACCGGCGCGACACGAGGACGTACTCCCCTCGAGGAGGACTACAGCGTTGGTGATCGGCTTACGCCCAGGGCGGAACGAGGCGGCGACCCGGAACGGTCGGTGGGTACAGAGCAGTTGGGACAGGTAGGTCTATAGGTCCGACAACTGCACCAGGGCGCACCGCCGATACCGCCGACCACGTACTCAACCGCTCAGGTACCGACGCCGGGTTGCCGATGCCGGTCGTCTGTGTCCGACCCGTAAGACACACTGACGTGAGCAACTGATCCGCCCACGACGCAGTTCCGCCGATGCACCATTGGCCCGCGAGGGAGCGCACATGTTCGAGAGGTTCACAGACCGGGCTCGCCGGGTCATCGTCCTGGCCCAAGAAGAGGCTCGGATGCTCAACCACAACTACATCGGGACCGAGCACATCCTGCTCGGCCTCATCCACGAGGGCGAGGGCGTCGCCGCCAAGGCGATGGAGTCCCTCGGGATCTCGCTGGACGCCGTGCGCGAGCAGGTACAGGAAATCATCGGCCGCGGTCAGCAGGCTCCGTCGGGGCATATCCCGTTCACGCCGAGGGCCAAGAAGGTGCTCGAGCTGTCGCTGCGCGAGGCCTTGCAGCTGGGACACAACTACATCGGGACCGAGCACATTTTGCTCGGCCTCATCCGGGAGGGCGAGGGCGTCGCGGCGCAGGTGCTGGTCAAGCTCGGCGCCGACCTCAACCGGGTGCGCCAGCAGGTGATCCAGCTGCTGTCCGGTTACCAGGGCAAGGAGCCGGCGACCGCCGGCGCCCCGAGTGAGGCCGCCACGCCGTCGGGTTCGCTCGTCCTGGACCAGTTCGGCCGCAACCTCACGCAGGCCGCACGCGAGTCCAAGCTCGACCCGGTCATCGGGCGCGAGAAGGAGATCGAGCGGGTGATGCAGGTGCTGAGCCGCCGCACCAAGAACAACCCGTGCCTGATCGGTGAGCCGGGTGTCGGCAAGACCGCGGTCGTCGAGGGCCTGGCACAGGCGATCGTGCGCGGCGAGATCCCCGAAACGCTCAAGGACAAGCAGCTCTACACCCTCGATCTCGGCGCGCTGGTGGCCGGTTCACGCTACCGCGGTGACTTCGAGGAGCGCCTGAAGAAGGTCCTCAAGGAGATCCGCACCCGCGGCGACATCATCCTGTTCATCGACGAGATCCACACTCTCGTCGGCGCGGGCGCCGCCGAGGGCGCGATCGACGCCGCCAGCATCCTCAAGCCCATGCTCGCCCGGGGCGAGTTGCAGACCATCGGCGCCACCACGCTCGACGAGTACCGCAAGTATGTCGAGAAGGACCCCGCGCTCGAGCGGCGCTTCCAGCCCATCCAGGTTGCGGAACCGTCGCTAGCGCACACCATCGAGATCCTCAAGGGCCTGCGGGACCGTTACGAGGCCCACCACCGGGTCTCGATCACCGATGCCGCGCTGGTCGCGGCGGCCACACTGGCCGACCGCTACGTCAACGACAGGTTCCTGCCCGACAAGGCCATCGACCTGATCGACGAGGCGGGCGCCCGGTTGCGCATCCGCCGGATGACCGCGCCGCCGGACCTGCGGGAGTTCGACGAGAAGATCGCAGGCGTCCGTCGCGAGAAGGAGTCGGCGATCGACGCGCAGGACTTCGAGAAGGCGGCGTCGCTGCGCGACAACGAGAAGAAGCTGCTGGCGCAGAAGGCGGAGCGCGAGAAGCAGTGGAAGTCCGGCGACATGGACATCGTCGCCGAGGTGGACGAGGACCTGATCGCCGAGGTGCTGGCGGTCGCGACGGGCATTCCCGTGGTGCGGCTCACCGAGGAGGAGAGCCAGCGGCTGCTGCACATGGAGGACGAGCTGCACAAGCGAGTCATCGGGCAGAACGAGGCCATCAGGGCCATGTCGCAGGCGATCCGGCGGACCCGTGCCGGCCTGAAGGACCCGAAGCGTCCCGGCGGCTCGTTCATCTTCGCCGGCCCCACCGGTGTCGGGAAGACGGAGCTGGCCAAGGCACTTGCGGAGTTTCTCTTCGGTGACGAGGACTCCCTCATCCAGCTCGACATGAGCGAGTACTCCGAGAAGCACACCGTCTCACGGCTGTTCGGTTCCCCGCCCGGCTATGTCGGGTACGAAGAGGGCGGTCAGCTGACGGAGAAGGTGCGCCGCCGGCCGTTCTCGGTCGTGCTCTTCGACGAGGTCGAGAAGGCGCACCCGGATATCTTCAACTCGTTGCTGCAGATTCTGGAGGACGGTCGACTGACCGACAGTCAGGGCCGCGTCATCGACTTCAAGAACACCGTGATCATCATGACCACCAACCTCGGCACCCGGGACATCTCCAAGGGCGGCATGGGCTTCTCGGCCGGTGCCGACACCCGCACCGGTTACGACCGGATGAAGGCCAAGGTCATGGACGAGCTCAAGCAGCACTTCCGGCCCGAGTTCCTCAACCGCGTCGACGACATGATCGTGTTCCCGCAGTTGCTCCAGGAGGAGATCGTCCAGATCGTCGACCTGATGATCGCCAAGGTCGATGACCGGCTCAAGGACAAGGACATGGGGCTGGAGATGACTCCGGCTGCCAAGTCACTGTTGGCGACGAAGGGCTACGACCCCGTGCTGGGCGCTCGACCGCTACGTCGCACGATCCAGCGCGACATCGAGGATGCTCTGTCCGAGAAGATCCTGTTCTCGGAACTGAAGCCCGGCCAGATCGTGCTGGTCGACGTCATCGGGGAAGGTCCCGACGCACAGTTCACCTTCCTCGGCACCGACAAGCTCAAGCCGGAGGATGCCGTCCTCGAAGAGGCGACAGCACTGACTGCGGAATCAGCCGTCACGGGCGAGGTGCCCAGCGCGGAACCACCGTCGTTGGAGAAGTAGCCGGCCCCGCCGGATCTACGGGGCGCCGGTGGACCACCCGTACCAAGGGTGGTCCACCGGCGTTCTGCTGTCCGGCAGCATCCGATACCGTCGCAGCGTGCCCGCGCCGTGTCTTCCGCGTGACCTGGCTTGACCGGCATCACGCTCCGACCGGCGCTGCCCCGCGACGTGCCTCGTATCGCGGAACTGGTCGGCGCGCACGTCGCCGACCGCCGGTTGCTTGCCAAGGACCTGGTGACGTTGTACGAGGATGTGCAGGAGTTTGTGGTCGCCATCGACGGCGATCTGGTCGTGGGGGCCGGCGCGCTGCACGTCATGTGGGCCGACCTCGGCGAGACCCGGACCGTCGTCGTCGATCCGGCCGTGCAGGGCTGCGGGGTGGGGCGACGCCTCGTCGCCACTCTGCTCGAGCGGGCTCGGGCCTTAGGGCTGTCCCGGTTGTTCTGCCTGACGTTCGAGACGGAGTTCTTCGCCCGGCTCGGCTTCGAGCCCATCGAGGGTCACGCCGTCTCCCCTGATGTCTATGAGCTCATGATGCGCTCTCACGACGACGGCGTCGCCGAATTCCTGGACCTCGCCCGCGTCAAACCCAACACCCTCGGCAACACCCGCATGCTGCTGACCCTGTGACCCACCCGCTCCTATGCCGAAGCGGCCTTGCACCCCGCCTTTTGTCGACAAAGTGCCCCCTGGCGGTACTCACCGGCCAACCTTTGTGGACAAATGGCGGGGGTTGGGTCTGTCTCTTATACACATCTGACGCTG
>ENA-ORBV01001916-ORBV01001916.1-microbial-mat-metagenome-genome-assembly--contig:-NODE-1916-length-44977-cov-6.442316_pt1 | contig 44977 bp, 45 predicted proteins | sample MGYA00237777_ERZ505514 | MGnify/ENA primary metagenome ERZ505514 (study PRJEB26160, sample SAMN06269048) | microbial mat metagenome | isolation source: Oligotrophic lake microbial mat | place... | reverse complement strand
GCCTAAAACCTCGCCGCTCACACGTTGGCCATGCCCTGCGCCCCAGGCCGGGTGTTTCTCAGCCGCTTACGGTATGATCCCTCATGACCCGCAAAATGGCTCCGAAATGCCCGTATTTGCGGTAAAGTACGGGAAGTGCATGTCACAAAATCCTCCAGTTCGATGCTGAAAGCGTTTTCAAGCTCGACACCGTGTAAGCCTGTTTCCGGCATTTCGCGCGCCGGGTGCAGTGGGCTCACAGCAGACTGTCCCAAAATGCCCTTGCATAGCAGACTGTCCCGCTTACCTGATGCCTAAACCTAACCCCATGTACTGCAGCGGCCGACGGGATCGCCGACCGCTGCCTCATCAGGATGAGTTTCCAGCAGAGTATTCCCTGGCCAGTTGCTCTCCAGCAGCGCTCGCCTCCGCTTCCTCCGCCACCCTCATCCTTCACCATCCACTCCCGTTCGTCCACACTTTTTCGGCGAACGGCAACTGTCCCCAAACTCTTCTGTCTCACCCCGTCGCGTACCCCAACAGTCTGTCCCCCTCATCCCTTTTCTCTGTCTCACTCAAGGGTTGCACTCCAAGGCTTTGACACCGATTCCTATTAAAAAGTGCCCGGCACTGGAAATCTTCTTGGACGCACATCGCTTGCTGTGCCGCCAATCGATACAATACAAGCCATGTCGAAGCAGAAAAATGGGAAGAAGCGTCAGCCGCTGGTTCAGATCCGCCCACCGCTATCGCCAAAGGCCCAAACTCTCACCATCAAAACCCCAGAGGAAACAACTCATGAACCAAGCAAGGTCATCCACAATGCTTTGGCCCGCGCAATTGCTAATAACCCAGTCTTCACTATTGTCGCAAGTGGTGCGTCGATAATAGGATTCGTTTTGGCTCTGTATCCCATGTTTACTCTGCAGCCGGAGCCCACGTTGTTTATTCACAACTTTAGTGTGTATGGCAACATCATAGGGAGCTTTCCTCATTTTGGGGTCGAGTTCACTGCGACAAATCCAAGAACTGCATCCGTAACCTTCGGCCCGTGTGAGCTCATTGCTTTTTACGATTTGAGCGGTCGTGAAATCAGCGTGAATCAGTATCACTTCACAGACACGTCGGACCCTCCCAGCAATCCGCCTCGTTTTCTTACAGACGAATTTGTTACCATATTTGCTAGCGAAACAAAACGCTTTCACATTGTTTTCGAGGGCGGTGGCAGTATGTCCTTGGACGAACAAGAGAGGTTCAGAACGCGACTAAAGCGTCCGCCCTTAGCTGACCCCTTGGTAATTAGTCATGCTAAGCTTTCATGCCTTGATGAGAGAAAGGTTCCTCATAGCACTGTCGACTTTTTCGCCAAAAAACCAATGCTGAGCGCAAGTCGTAGTGTCGGCAGTGATGGTATAGCTGTTATGTACTTTCTACAAGCACCTGCAGGTTTTCGACCTGAAGTGAGGGTGGAACCTTGGAGTCTTACCCTCCCGACACGTTAAGGACCAACGGGTGGTGTGCGCGACGGGGTACAGGTGGAGCCGCTATGATCCGATTTTCTCCCAGCAATAGCCGATTTCGAAAACAGGGCCATCCACTGGCATGCACGGGGTGGTACATTTTCGTTGCAAGTTCTCTCAAATCAACTACTTACCATTTTTCTTTTGCACAAAACCACCGGCAAAACGCATTTTTTGCAAAATAAGTGAGAATTTTCCCCTCCAAAACACACTTATCTACGAAGGGCAAAATGCCACGCAGACTTCGCTTCGCGCCACCCGGTTACTGGCTGCATCTCACCCAACGCGGCAACGACAAACAACCCTTATTCACCGCCGACGGGAAAGTCGGGGCACCGGAAAGTCGGGGCACCGGCAGGCATCCCCGACTTATCGCTAAATTCAGCCGATTGAGCCATTTATCGAGACTGAGATGCGGTGAGCCTCACGGACACCCAAAACGACGAGTTCCCACCGGCGGCTCACCGACGTCCCTCCCTGGCCGTTCATCGCCTTTGACTCCTCCCGGGCGCGTCAGCGGAGCCAGCAGAAGGCAAGCAAAGCTGGTCACCGACAAAGTCCTCTGAGATTTCGTCGCTGGTGCCTACTCGCGCGAGGCTCGTTCATAGAGCTCGGTAAACCCCAGAGTCCGGGCCCCTTGGTGGAGATAATCCTGGTCGAGATGTGGGCGGGAGGCGCGGTAGCATCTGAGTTTGGCGAGGATGGTGTCCTCGGCGGAGATGACTGGCACCAATTCTGTATCGAGGGCAGGTAGCGCCACGACTAAGCGGCGTGCAAGCTCGGCACGGCCATGGGGATCCATTGCGAAAAATCGGGGCACCCCCCGCCATCCCGGGTGTCGAGCTAAGTGTAATCAAACTCAACACATTAGCGACTTCAGGATGCGGTGGGCCTCGACTCCACCGCATTTTTCACGGGTTCCGGACTCGCTCACGGTGGCCGCAGCCGTCAGCAAAGACCTCCGCCAGGGCCGGCTTACCCGGTATTGCGAACATCGTCCAAGCTGATTCGGTCACTAACCTCGAGTTCGTCCTCGAACGCGGCCTCATCGAAATCTCCACCCAAATGCCCAATCCGACTTACTCCGTAACGAACTCCGCCAATTCGAGCGCCACAGCAACCGCGGCGGCCACCTCACCTACGGCGCCGGCCGCGACGACCTCGTCTCGGGCTTTTCCATGGCCGCCTAATGGGCCGGGCGCAACCGCAAAGGCGCTCTCTCCGGCCGTGAATTGCCCCGCAGGCGGGGATTCGACACCCTCAAACTCGCTGCAAAATTGCACCCGTCTCCTCCACCCCCCCACCAACCCTATCGGACGCCGCGGTACAAAAATCTCCCCAGGAAGCGACTGGTATTCTGGCAGTACGGGAGCCCCTGAACGGCTCGTGCGATCACGGAGGAGCCCTGGGATGAGTCCGAATGAGCAGGAGATCGGCCAGTTCCTCCGCGCCGTGGCTGACGGGCGGATGGATGAAGTGAAGGCGCGCCTCCACCTTGTCAATGCCACGGGACCCCACCCTTTCTTTGGCGGCCGTCCGCAGGCGCTGCACTTGGCGATTGAGAACTGGGTGACTCGCATCTGCTGTGCCATCTGATCGCCAAAGGTGCCGCCGCTGCGCCCGAAGACTAGGCGCGCTTGGGTGACCAAGTCCGGCTGAGGGAAGCTGAGCCGACCGATGCCGTCTTGCTGGCCGCTGTGGAGCACCGGCGTCGGGACCTCGTCGGGTGGCTGTTAGAAAAGGGCGCCAATGCCAAGGCGCGGGCAGAGGACCGGTCCCGGCAGACGGCCCTCCACTGCGCCGCCTGGAATGGCGATCTGCCGATGGTGGAGTTGCTGCTCGCCGCCGGTGCCGACCCTACGGCTCTCGATGGTGAGCACCAGAGCACGCCGCGGGAATGGGCCGAAGTGGCCGGACGGCTGACGCGTAACCCGGGCCTGCCAAACGGTGGTCGACCTTCTTACTGGCCGATGATGTCGTAGGTGGTGGTGCCGGAGACGCGCACCTTCTCATAGGCGGCGGTCCACACTTTGTGGTACGGATGGGCCGTGTAGGTCTTCAGCGTATCCGCGCCGCCGTTCTCCATCGCGAGGCAAGCGCCGTATTGGCGCACCAAGCGGGTGGCCGGTACAGTGGCCGTCGTGGTGGTCGCGTTGAATTGCTTGCGCGCTTCGGCGTCGATGGCGAATTGCGCCAATGGGTTGCGCAGCTTGCCGGCCCACACCATTTTCACCATGGGCATCTTGCTCGGCATCTCGTCGGTTGCTTTGTAAAAAGCTTCCCACTCGGCGGGGGTGGCTTCGGGCTTCGCGGTGAAGGCGAAGCAGTGCATCATGTGTTTTTCGCCGGCCAAAAGGCCACTGCTGAGGAGGGTGACAGCCGCAATTGTGGAAAGAAGAAACTTGGTCATGCAGGTATTATAAAGAACTTTTCGGAAGACGACCACAAGATCTTGGTATGATTTCCACACAGCCACTACAGATACCCCATTGACTTTCCCTTTTTCTTCGCCCACAATGGCGGGTATGGCGCTCACCCGACGGCAAAAAGAAGTCCTTGAATTCATCGCCAAGTTCCTCCAGGACAACGGCTACTCCCCGAGCTATGAGGAGATCGCCCACGGCCTGGAACTCGCTTCCCTTGCCACTGTGCACAAGCACCTGCAAGCCCTCGAAATCAAGGGCTATTTGCGTCGTGGCTTTAACCAGAGCCGCTCGGTGGAGATTGCGGACAAGTACATCGACGAACAGCGGCGCATGCTCAACATTGGTCCAGCGCGTGCAGAATCGATCGACATGCGTGGCGTCTCCGTCCCGCTCTTGGGCCGGATTGCCGCCGGTGCGCCGGTAGAAACGTACGCGGGTCAAGCCTCGCTCAACTTCAAAGACTTTGCCGGTGACGCTGACACCTACGCCCTCGAAGTCCGCGGCGAAAGCATGATCGACGACCATATCTGCAACGGCGACTTTGTGCTGATCTCGAAGACCGACCACGCTCGGGACGGGGAAATCGTCGTGGCGCTGGTGGATGGCTCGGAGACGACGCTCAAACGTCTGTACCGTGAAGGCGAAATCACCCGCCTGCAGCCGGCGAACTCGACAATGGAGCCGATCCGCGTGCCGGCCGCCAGCGTCCAGGTGCAGGGCAAAGTGCTCGCGGTTCTCCGCAAATACTAGTTCTGTTATTCTAAAATTTCGCGGATGTGGCGAAACTGGCAGACGCACCAGACTTAGGATCTGGCGGGGTAACTCATGGAGGTTCAAGTCCTCTCATCCGCACCACTCTTTTTCGTGTCGCGCTCGCTCCTTGTCGCTTTCCTGGTCGCGGCTGGCCCTGGGCCGGTTTCGCTACCGATGACCTTATTCACTGGCGAGACCGTTCGCAAATTCCTGCCGGCCACCATGCCCGGGGGCGTAGCGGTTTTTGACGCCGACAACGATGGTCTGCTCGACCTTTATTTTCCCAATGGCGCTCCCCTGCCGTCAGGGCGTAAGACCTCGGCGGCCCATGGCAATCGCTTCTTTCGCAACCGTGGCGCGATGCGCTTTGAGGACCTTACCACCGCCTCCGGCCTCGCCGGCACCGGTTACGACTTCGCCGCCGCCGCCGGCGACTTCGACCGTGACGGCCATGTCGACCTGCTCGTCTCCGGCCTGCGGGGCGTCACGCTCTACCGCAATCGCGGCCAGGGCGTATTCGAAGATGTCACCGCCCACAGTAAGCTCGACAACCACGGCCGCTGGTCGGTCGGCGCGGCTTGGCTCGATATCGACAACGACGGCGACCTGGACCTGTTCGTGGTCAACTACGTCCGGTGGGACCCGGCCACCGAGAAGGCCTGCCTGGTCGAAGGCCAGCCCGACTTCTGCCATCCGCGCGCCTATCAGCCCCAGCCGAACGCCCTCTTTCGCAACGAGGGCAATGGCACGTTTACCGATATCTCGGCCGCTTCCGGAATTGGCCAGCATCCGGGGAAGGGAATGGCCGCCGCCGTCGCGGACTTTGACCTCGACGGCCGCCTGGATATCTTCGTCACCAACGACCGGGTCTTCAACTTCCTCTTCCGGAACCTGGGCGACGGGCGCTTTGAGGAGGTGGCCTTCGCCCGCGGCGTGGCCGCCCCGGCCAATGGCAACCCTCCTTCGGCCATGGGCGCCGACGCCCAGGACTTTGACAACGACGGGCGACCAGACCTGATCTACACCGCCCTCCGCGATGAGACCTTTCCGCTCTACCGCAATGCCGGCGCGGAGTTTGTCGAAGCTACCGTGAGTTCGCGTCTAAGTACACTTACGCGCGCGATGGCCGGATGGGGCATCGTATTCGCCGATCTCGATAACGACGGGTGGAAAGACATTGTCGCCGCGCGGGGCGACGTGCTTTCGGCCAAGGGCGCCAAAGGCGCGTTGGCGCGGGAGCCGCTTTCCTGGCTGCGCAATGTCGATGGCCGGCAGTTTGTAGCGGGCGACGCTATATCGGTGCCTAGTCGGCTTTACCGCGGTATCGCTGCCGCTGACTTAGACAACGATGGCTGTCTCGACTTAGTCGCCACGGCGCTCCAAGCCGCGCCGCAAGTCATTAAGCGCGCCTGCCCGCTAGCCAGCCATTGGCTCGAAGTAAGTGTAAGTGCCGGGGCGCGGGTGCAAGTGGGGCCCCAGTGGCGCCATGCTACTTACACGTCGGGTTATGCTTCATCGTGTAACTGCCCCTTGCACTTCGGGGTAAGTGCCGGAATGGTGAACGTGAAAGTAACTTGGCCGGATGGGAAGCAGAAAACCATGAGCGGCGTCCCCGTGGATCGCCGGATCGCGGTGGAGCCGTGATGCTACTGCTGTTGCTATTCGCCCAAGACTTGGCGCAGTTGTCCCAACAGGGCGCACAGGCGATTCGGGAGCGGCGATTTAGCGATGCCGAGCGGGCTTACCGGCAGTTACTGAAGGTCGATCCGGCGAACCCGGCGTGGCACATGAATTTAGGACTTACTTTCCACTTGAGCAGCCGTTACGCCGACGCCGTGCCTGAATTACAGCTATTTCTAAAAGCCAAACCGCAACCGGGGCCCATGCATCTGTTGTTAGGGCTATCGCAACTGAAGCTATCCCGGGCCTGCGACGCCATCGCCCCGCTTGAGAAAGCCCGCGCGTGGAATGCTGAGCAAACCGTGGTTGAATTGGCCGACGCCTACTATGGCTGTAAGCGCTTCTTGAACGCCGCGCGGACTTACGAATCCGCCTTAACGACTAAACACAAAAGCGACACAGTCGCCCGCCAAGCGGCGCACTGTTACTGGGAAGCCCGGCAATACCCCGATGCTCAGCGGCTCTTCGCGAACGTCGCCACAACGTTCGCCCAAGATGCGGACTTCAACTACGAATACGGCGACACGCTCGCGCGGATCGAAGGGCCCGCCGCCGGCATTCCCTATCTCGAACGCGCCGTGGCCACCAAGCCCGACTTACTCGCCGCACGCGGTGAGTTAGGCAAGGCTTTGCAGTCGCTTGGGCAGAACCAGGAAGCCATTGCGCACCTCGAAGCGGCAGCCGCAGCCGATCCGGCTTTGCTGCTGCCTTTGTCGCGAGCCTACCGCGGAACGGGGCGCGTCGCGGATAGCGAACGGGTGCAGGCCGAGTACCGCCGTCAAGTAAAGCCTTAGGGAGGATACCTTGCGATGAAGAATGGGGCGACCGTGGCCCGGGTCGCGGAATACACTGAGAACGATGAAGCGGAGAGACTTTCTATTCACGGGCCTATCCCTGTCTGGCCAAACGCTCCCAGGGCCAGCGACGCGGCCGCCCAATATCGTCATCCTCTACGCCGACGACCTCGGCTACGGGGACTCAAGCGCTTACGGCGCGACGCGCGTCCGCACGCCTCACATCGACCGGCTGGCCGCGGGCGGGCTGCGCTTCACCGACGCCCACACCACCGCCGCCACCTGCACGCCCTCGCGCTATTCGCTGCTTACCGGAGAATATGCCTTTCGGATACCGAAAGCGAAGGTGCTGCCGGGCGATGCTCCGGCGCTGATCCAGCCCGGCCGAGTCACGCTGGCGTCGATGCTCAAAGACGCCGGATACCGCACGGGCGTGGTGGGCAAGTGGCACCTCGGGCTCGGCGATGGCCAAGTGAATTGGAACGCCGACATTCAGCCGGGGCCGCTCGAGATCGGTTTCGACGAATCTTTCATCCTGCCCGCCACCGGCGATCGCGTGCCCTGCGTTTACGTCGACGGTCACCGCGTGGCGAACCTCGATCCGCTGGATCCCATTGCGGTGAGCTATCAGGGGCCGCTCGACGATCAGCCCACCGGTAAGGCCCATCCAGAACTCCTGAAGATGAAGCCGAGCCACGGGCACGACATGACCATCGTGAACGGCATCAGCCGCATTGGTTACATGAAGGGTGGCCAGCGGGCGCGGTGGAACGACGAAACCATGGCCGATGTGCTGACGCGGCGCGCGACTTCGTTCATCGGGGCCCACCGCGCGCGGCCGTTCTTTCTCTACTTCGCCACGCATGACATCCACGTGCCGCGCGTGCCGCACCCGCGCTTCGCCGCTGCGACGGCGATGGGCCCCCGGGGCAATGCGATCGCGGAACTCGATTGGTGCGTCGGCGAGATCGTGAACGCGCTCGCGCGTCATCGCCTGCTGGATAATACCCTGATCCTGCTTTCGAGCGACAACGGCGCGGTGGTCGACGATGGCTACCAGGACGACGCCTTAGCGAAACTCGGCGCGCATCGACCTAACGGTCCCCTGCGCGGCGGTAAGTACAGCGCCTTCGAAGCTGGCACCCGCGTGCCCTTCATCGCCCATTGGCCCGGGCACATTCGGCCCGGCGTCTCGGACGCCCTGATGAGTCAGGTGGATATGCTGCGGTCTTTGGCCACGGTGGCTGGGGGGAAGCTGCCGCCCGGTGCTGCACCCGATAGCGAAGACCACTCCGCCGCTCTGCTCGGCCAGAGCCCGCAGGGGCGCACCGCCCTGGTGGAGCAGTCCAACGTTTTGGCGCTCCGCATGGGTTCCTGGAAGTACATTCCGCCCAGCCAAGGCGTGCGGCTCAATCCGAACACCAACATCGAGCTGGGAGCCTCATCGGAGCCCCAGCTCTACAACCTCGCCACCGACCTGGGGGAGACCCGGAATCTAGCCGAGCAACATCTGGACCGGGTAAGGGAGATGACGGCTAAGCTCGCCAAGATTCGCACTGGGGGGTGAATTTGACGCGAAGCGGCTGCACTCATGAACGTGCGACGTCAGCAATTCAGCCGGCCGCGAATCCGTTGGCCATGCCCTGCTCCCGTGGCTGGGTTTTTCTCAGCTGCCCCAGAGCTCGTGGATCGGCCCGTAGTGGTCGCGATCGGAAAACGGCACGTATTCGAAGCCGCGGCCGCGGCAGTGCTGCATACCTTGGCGGCGGCGCTAATGCTCGATGCCCGCTACGCCGAAGCGGAGCGGTTGCTGCGCCGCAACGCACGGTTGCCGCTGCGTCAGGACTCATCGCTGGTGGCGACTTACGTGTCGAATTCGCTGGGCGAGGTGCTCTGCTTCCGCGGGCAGGACCGGGAGGCGGAGGCCGTCTTGCGCCGCGCACTGGCCACGCACGCCTCCATCGTCGACCAGCGGACCGAAGAGATTTTCGAGTACCGTCTGGTGCCGGGTGAATCGAAGCTCAAGTTACTTCTGGTACCGGACCGGGAAGATGAAACCGCCGAAGGAAACCTGCGCGTCGCTCAGGATCTATTTGACCGAAGCCTGCGGATTATGGAAGTCAGCCTGGGCGCCGACCATGCAAACCTGATTCGCATTCTGGCCGGGCAAGCGGAGTTACTCTGGGCCACAAACGAGAAGCGAAGGCGGCCGAAGTCCGATGGAAGAACCTGCAAAGCCGGCAAAGCGCTTCGGGTCTCGTGTCGTGGGAGGATTTACAAAGGAAGCGGTAGTGGCACTGATCTCCTATCCCATTGAAAAAAAGTAACTTATCCCAGAACGGGGCCATCCACGCGCATCCCTGGGTTTCCCTGTAAGTCATTCAATGTATTTCACTTAATCGAAGTACATCGCTCTCGCTTATTCCGAGCCGCGCCCTCGACGCGCGATTCGGCCATTTTCTCAGCCCATTGACGCCGAAGGCGCCCGGCGGTGATACACTAAAGCGGCTTTGCTCAAGACAATCTCTATCCTCCTTCTGCCCCTGCTTGCCTTCAGCGCTGAGCGCGCCAAGGTGAAACTGCCCGCGCCGTACGCGACGCCCTCGGTCGCTAATGCTTCCAAAGCCATCGAACCGCCCCCCGGCGCTAAACTCACGGTCCCCCCGGGCTTTAAGGCCGAAGAATGGGCCACCGGCTTTAAGAAGCCGCGCTTCATGGTCCAGTTGCCCTCGGGCACCGTGCTGGTTGCTGACAGCGTTCCGAACGGCAGCGTCGTCGCGGTCACCAATGGCGTCAAAATGGACCTGATTACTGGCCTCGAACGCCCCTCAGCGCTCACCCTCTGGAAAGACTATCTCTACGTCGCCGAGGCTGACGCCATCAAGCGCTACAAGCTCGATGCCGTTGCCCTGAAGGCGGGCCCCGCCGAGATGGTGGTGGCCCTCAAAGGCTACGGCAAAGCGGGCGGCCATTGGACCCGGTCGCTCGCCTTCGACAAAAAGGGCGAGAAGCTCTACGTCGGCATCGGCTCGGGCAGCAACGTTGACTTAGGCGACCCGGTAGACCGCAACGCCATCAATACCTACAATCCCGATGGCTCGGGCTACCAGATGTTCGCCAACGGACTGCGCAATCCCGTCACCATCCGCATGAACCCGGCGAACCAGGTCCTCTGGGCCACCGTCCAGGAGCGCGACGGCCTTGGCGACGGCCTCGTCCCGGACTTCTTCACCAGCATCGGCCAAGGCAAGTTCTACGGCTGGCCCTATGCCTATATCGGCACCAATGAGGAGCCCCGCCACAAGGGCGTCAAGCCCGACTTGGTGGCCAAGTCCGTCGAGCCCGACGTCGTCCTGCCGGCCCACGCCGCCGTCATGGACTTCATCTTCTACACTGGCAAACAGTTCCCCGCCAAATACCGCAACGGCGCCTTCCTGGTCTACCGCGGTTCGTCCAACCGCGCCGACCGTGTGGGCTACTCCATCAACTTCCTCCCCTTTAAAGGAGGCAAGCCGATGGGCGACCCGATCGAGTTCCTTTCCGGCTTCATGCTTGGCGAGAAGTCGCGCGAAGTCTGGGGCCGCCCGGTGGGAATACTCCAAATGAACGACGGCAGCCTCCTGCTCTCCGAAGACGGCAACAACCGCATCTACCGCATCTCCTACTCGAAGTAAACACCCGCGAACATGATTAGCCCGCAGCATGAGCTGTGGGGTGGGGCTCGTGTTAATACTAAAAGCAATGACCGATGACCTCCACGCCCAACGCGCCGTAAACCCCGTCCGCGAAGGCCTCGATCGCACCGGGCTCTATCATAGCTTCCGCCTTCCCGACGGCCGTGTCCTCGAAGGCGCCATGCCGCTCGAGTATCAGGACGTCCGCTGGGCTGCCTTTGGCTTACCCGAAGACCTCACCGGCCAACGCGCCCTCGACATCGGCCCCTGGGACGGCTACTTCACCTTCGAGCTCGAACGCCGCGGCGCCCAGGTGATGGCGATCGACTACACCGACCTCGACACCTTCCGCCGCCTCCATCAACTCTTCGCCTCCCGCGCTGACTACCGGCAGATGGAGGTCTACGAAGTCAGCCCCGAAGCCACCGGCACCTTCGATATCGTCCTCTTCCTGGGCGTGCTCTATCACCTGAAGCACCCGCTGCTGGCGCTCGAAAAGATCTGCGCCATCACCACCGGCGCCTGCTTCATCGACAGCTTCGTGGTCGATCCCGAGGCCTACCGGAATGGCCAAAATTCGCCAATCCCCTACGCCGAGTTTTACGAAACCGGCGAACTTGGCGGCCAACTCGACAACTGGTGCGGACCCACCGTCAGCCAAGTGCTCGCTTGGGCCCGCGCCTCCGGCTTCGCTCAAGCCACCGTCATGAACGTCACCGGCACCACGGTCTGCGTCCGTGCCGATCGCCATTGGCAAAATCTGCCGCCCGTCACCGACCCGCCCCTCAACCTACTCGGCGTCAACTCGCCCACGCGTGGTGGCCGTACCTTCGACACCCGGAAAGAGGAATACTTGGCCTTCTGGTGCCCGTGGACCGGCCCCGCCCCCACGCTCGACACCATCTACCCGGAGGTGGACGGCTTCGGCATTGCGCCCATGTTCTGTAAAGTGACGGAAACCAGCCTCATGGTCAACACCCGCCTGCCTCCGGGGCTGGAGCCCGGCGTCCATCAAGCCAGACTACGCGTCGCAGGCTCCGATTGGTCGCCGCCTGTCGAATTCTTCGTTGACCTCCCGGCGCTCGCGGGCGAGATCCAGGTTCGCGCCATCCAGGATGGCGTGATTCTGACTGACGAGGTCGAGTGGAACCACGGCGGTTGGCTCACTGTTTGGGTCGAGGGCCTCTCCGAATGGGCCGATGTTGGCAACGTCATCGTCGAGGTCGACGGCGTGCCCCACCGGCCGCAAGCCGTCACCATGAACCAAATCAACCTCCGTCTCCGGCCCCTGTTCACCGCGGGCGACCACATCCTCACGGTCACCCACCGCCACCAGCAGAGCCTCCCCGTCACCTTCCAGTTGCAAGGCACGGCCCCCGGCATCAAGGGCCTACCCTAACTACATTGACTCGATGCTCGCATTGTGCGAACATAATGGAGTGACCGTCATCAGCGTCGCCACCATTAACAAACATGCGGCGCTTCACGCCGATGCGGCTGCTGAATTGCATCGCTGGCACAAGGCAACCAGCCGGTCCATCTGGCGCGACCTTCACGAAGTACGCCAGCTTTATCCGGATGCCGATCAATACCAGTCGCTTTTGATCTTCAACATCCGGCACAACTATTACCGCTTGATTGTTAAAGTCGACTATCGGGCCAAGTTGATCATGGTGAAGGAATTCCTCACTCATGACGATTACATGCGCGGAGGTTGGAAAAAATGGGCACGCTGATCCTGGATGACAAGAAGTACGGCCGGTTGTTGGCGAAGGTTCTGCCCCGCTTGATCACCACGGCTGAGGAACACGAACGACTGCTTGGCGAGACCGAGAAGTTGATGGACAAGGGGGACGAGCGTACCCAGGAGGAGGACGCCGCCTTAGACTTGATGGCTCGCCTGATCAAGGATTACGAAGACGTGCACCACCCACTCCCCAGCCCCTCGCCGCACGAAATGCTGGTTCATCTGATGGAGCAACGCGGGCTGAAACAGGCCGATCTCGTGCCCATCTTCCATTCCCGCGGCTATACTTCTGACATAGTAAACGGAAAACGCGCGATCAGCAAGGCGCACGCCAAGCTATTGGCTGCGTTCTTCAACGTGTCCGCGGACATCTTCATCTAGATGGACGGCGAGAAGGAGCAGTGGAAGCATTCAAGACGAACGCAACGGGGCAGACGCCACCGCCAATCGCAGAGAAGAATCCCGACCTCGCCTTCACCCCGGAATTTGAGGGTCCAAGGAAGAAGTACAAGCTCACATCCGCCATCGAAAGCCAGTGCGATCACGGAACCGTAGTCAACGCGCTTCATGCCGATTTGGAGGCGTTGGGATTCGCCGCATACAAGACTTCCAAGATCGACCTCTTTTTGGCCGACGACAAGGCTAACATTACCCACTTGCTCGAAGTCAAGACAGATCAGAACACGACGAGTCTTTATCAAGCGGTGGGACAAGTAATGTTGCACTGAGCCTTCGAGAATAGCGACGCAAGGCGCGTCTTAGTTTTGCCGGGTGAAGTCTGGGCAGATACGGCAAAACGGCTAAAACGACTCGGCCTTGAGATAATCCGGTATGACTGGAGGGGAAGCAAGCCGATCTTCACTAACTTGAAGAGGCTGTTGTCGTGAACGTCCGCGGGGAGTCGCACCAACGCCAGCGTTGAAAGAAGAAATCCAGCTTGAATTGTCGGCGGGCTTTTTCAAAGCAGACAACATAATCGAGGTCGTTCCTGGCCCGTTGTCAGGCATGGATTTCGATATCGTCGCCTCCTCAAGGGTAGATCGTGTTCTCTAGTTTTGTGAGATGACGACACTCTAGACTTACTTGGCAAAGGCAAGACCAACCTTTCATGTCGACAAGCCGTAAGTTATGTGAAAGATTCGCCAAATTCTCGGTTCTGAGGTCGATTTGTAGTTCCTCGAGGCAGTCGTTTCATTCAGCGCTAGGGCTCCAAATAATCTGCCAACTCCCGCCGTACGCTCTCCGGCGCCTCGACCTCCAGGATCACATCGGTGCCATCGAACCGGCTCGACAACACCTTGGCCCGCTCATGCACCACATGCAAGGCGCCGCCGTCCGCCGACGGGATCCGGAACGTAGCTTCTTCCACCGGGTCCATCGAAAGCAACTGGTCAATCCGGCTCCGCAACTGGTCGAAGCCCTCGCCGGTCATCGCCGACACCGCCACCGCCGCCGGTGACTCTTCCGCCCGGGCGTCGCCCAGCACTCGGCGCGCGATACTCGTCACATCGGCCAAGCCATCCGGCAAGCGGTCAATCTTATTCAGCACCAGCAACTGCGGCGTCTTCGCCGCGTCGATCTCTTCCAGCACCTTCAGCACATGCGACGCCAGCAGCGGCGCGTGCGGTGATGAAGCGTCCACCACATGCAGCAGCAGGCGCGCCTCCACCACCTCTTCGAGCGTGGCGCGGAAGGCGTCGACGAGCGTAGTGGGCAAGCCGCGGATGAAGCCGACCGTGTCCGAAAACAGCACCTTGCGTTTCGAGGGCAGCACTAAGTGCCGAACCGTGGGGTCCAAGGTGGCGAACATGCGCGCGTCAGCTTCCACCGAGGCATTCGTCAGGCGATTGAACAGCGTGCTCTTGCCCGCGTTCGTATAGCCCACCAGCGAGATGGTCGCCAGTGGCACGCTCTGCCGTTGCCGCCGCTGAATCGCCCGCCCCGCGCGGACCTGCTCAATGTCGCGCTTGATCTTCGCGATCCGGTGGCCGATCCGCCGCCGGTCCGTCTCAAGCTTCGTTTCACCCGGACCCCGGGCGCCAATGCCCCCGCCCAGCCGGGATAACGCGATCCCTTGGCCCGATAGCCGGGGCAGCATATAGTTCAGTTGCGCCAGTTCCACCTGCAACTGGCCTTCGCGCGTTCGAGCCCGGCTCGCAAAGATGTCGAGGATCAGCTGCGTCCGGTCAATCACCTTCACCGCCAGCAGCGTCTCAAGATTCCGCTGTTGCGAGGGCGACAGGTCTCCGTCGAAGATCACCGTATGGGCGTCGTGCATAGCGATCATCGCCTGCGCCTCGGTCACCTTGCCGGAGCCGATTTGGGTGGCCGAATCCGCTGCGCCGCGCGACTGCAGCAGCCGGTCAGCTACCGTTGCGCCGGCGCTCTCCGCCAGCCCCGCTAGCTCATCCAAGGACTCTTCGGGAGTGGTATCGAGATCAGCGTTGTGACCAGTGGAAGGCCGCCGTTTGACGTGCAGCCCGATCAGGATCGCGGTTTCTTTTTTTGGGGGATTCAGAGCTATTTAGCGTTCCCCGGCTTCAATCGGCAGCGGAGCGCCGGGAACAGACGGTCCGCCCGCGTGGTTCCCCTGCGCCGCGGTGGCATGCATTGGCGCATGCATCGGGGGGTGCATCGTATTTCGAGACACCACCACCGTCGAGATGGCGTGCTTAAAAATCAGCTGTTCCTGATTGTTCGCTTCCAGGATCACGGAGTACTTGTCGAAACTCTTAATCCGCCCGGAAAGCTTAACGCCGCTCATCAGATAGATGGTCAGATAAATCTTTTCTTTCCGCGCGTTGTTGAGAAAAGCTTCTTGTATATTTTGTTGTAGTTGTGCTTGCTTTTCCATGGGGGTAATCCCGTTTTGTACCGGTGACATAAATCCAAGGTCCTCATTATTTTACACTAAAGTTGCCAAAGATCGAACCTAGCAATTCGATTAAGGTAGCTTCATGGTTTGGTTTCCTTCAAAACGATGACGAGGTGAAGTGTTATTCTTTTCATTCACTTAAACTCGCTTCGGACCGGGGTGGTTCCAGGGGCTCCGGTACGGACGCCGGAGTAAGCGATTCGCTCCCGCGTCGCCAATCACCTGATGTGCAGCCGAATCCCACACCAAAGTGCGCCCGCCCAGCTGCTGGGAAATGTTAGCCAGGATACAGCTCGTCGTGGAGATATGCCCCTGCTCGATGTCGGCCACCGGCTTGCCACGCGACGCGATATTGGCCAGTAGATCCTGCATATGCCCTCGGATCGCCGGGGCGACGTGGCGCTCCAGGTCCTTCTCCGTGCGGTCCTCCGGGTACCGGTCGTACTCATAGGTGACGTCCTTATGCACTGGCTTCACCCCTTTGTCGAGGGGGATAAAGTCGTAACCCATCACCCCCGCTTTTAGGGTGCCTTTGTCCCCGTAGAAAGTGGCGCCCCACGGGTACTGCGGATCGGCCGCCGCCCCGTAGCTGCGATGCTGCCAGATCACCTGCAAGTCGCCAAAGTCGAAGGTCGCCGTCTGCGTATCGGTGATGTTGGCCTTGCTCGCCTTGTCCACCAGGATCCCGCCCGTCGACGAAACGCTCTTCGGCCAACCCAGGTCCAGCATCCACCGCGTCATATCCAACATGTGGACGCACATATCGCCCACGATGCCGTTGCCATACTCCATAAACGCCCGCCACCGCCGCGGATGCACCAACGGATTATACGGGCGCATCGGGGCCGGGCCGGTCCAGAATTCGTAGTCGAGATTGGCGGGCGCCTGGCCGTCCGGCGGATTCTGCGTCGCGCGCATATGGTAGTAGCAATAGATCTCCACCACGCCGACCTTGCCCAGCTTCCCGTCCCGCACGATCTGGTTCCGCGCCTCAATCAAATGCGGCGTGCTCCTCCGCTGCGTCCCCACCTGCACCACGCGCTTGTACTTCCGCGCCGCCGCCACCATCGCTTGCCCTTCCACCACGTCTACGCTGATCGGCTTCTGCACATAGATGTCGAGCCCCGCCTGACAAGCTTCGATCATCGGCAGCGCATGCCAATGGTCCGGTGTCGCGATCAGCACCATATCCAGGTTGCCCGCCGCCAGCATCTGGCGATAATCCTTAAAGGTGGCGGGCTTCTTTTTGGAGGCCTGCCGCCCGGCGACAATATCGGCCGCCTCAGCGAGCATCGTCGAATCGACATCGCAAAGCGACGTCACCTCCACCGGCGACACCTGAATCAACCGCAGCAGGTCGGCCTTGCCATACCAGCCGCAGCCAATCAGCCCCACGCGTTTCGGCTTCTCCTGGGCATAGGCCAAACCAGCGACGCTAGCCGGAAAAAAGTGACGACGCAACATACTCGCTCAAGTCTATGTCACACTCTGTTCCTAATGGGACTTTTCTTTGCCATCCTCGCGCTCAGCGCCGACGCTGACCTCCTCCTTTACAACGCCCGCGTCGTCACCGTCGACTCTAAGTTCTCTATTCACCAGGCCGTCGCCGTGAAAGCCAATCGCATCGTCGCCGTCGGCACCACTAAAGATTTGCTCGCCAAGGAGCGCGGACCCCGCACCAACGCCATCGACCTAGGCGGCAAGATGGTCATCCCCGGCCTCATCGACAGCCACGTCCACGCCCTCGAATCGGGCTTGAGTGAGGAGCGCGCCCCGCTGCCCAACATCCGCTCTTTCGACGACGTTCGCCGCTATCTGCGCGAACAGGAGCGTCTGGTCCCCAAAGGCCAGTGGATCGAGATCCCGCGCACCTTCCCCACCCGCCTCCTCGAGCAGCGCATGCCCACCAAAGAACTCCTCGACATCGTCCGCGAGCATCCGGTCCACTTCGACATCGGCGCCTACGTTCGCGTGCTGAACACCAATGCGCTGCGCGAGTGCGGCATCACCCGGTCCACACCCAATCCGCTGCGCGGCGAGATCGTCAAAGGCGCCAACGGCGAGCCCAACGGCGTCCTCCGCAATGCTGCCATTCTGCTGGAAGGCCATCGTAAGCCCGCCGTGCCATTCAGCCAGGCCGAGCAACTTGCCGCGCTTGAGAAGATGCTTGGCCGCTACGCCCGCGCCGGGCTCACCTCGGTCGGCGAAGGTGCTGCCGAGGATGAAGAACTGGTCCTCTACCAGCAACTCCGCCAGAGCAACCGCCTGCCCGTGCGCGTCGCCATGACCTGGTGGCACGACATCAACCGCCCCCTCGACCAACTGCTAGCCGCCGTCCGCGGGGCGAGCTTTACCACCAACACCGGCGACGACTGGCTCAAGTTCGCCGCCTTCAAGGTGAACATGGACGGCGGCATGACCATCGGCACCGCCTACCAGCGCGCCCCCTACGGCGCCTATGGCAAGCAGCTCTACGGCATGACCAATCCCGACGACCGCGGCCAGTTGTTCTCTGCGCCCGACAAGCTCTATACACTTCTGCGCGAAGCCCGCTCCCGCGGCTGGCAACTCGCCGCCCATGCCCAAGGCGGCGGCGCCATCGACGGCTTCCTGGCCGCTTTGGAGCGCATTGACAAAGAGTTCCCCATCGCCCCCACCCGCGCCCACGTCATCCACGGCAGCTTTCAAAACCCCGAGTCGATCGCCCTCGCCAAGCGCCTCGGCATGCTCGAAGACGTCCAAGCCTCCTGGCTCTACTTCGACGCCCCGGCCTTAACCAAAGTCTTCCAACTACCCGGCATGCGCTACTTCTTCCCGCTACGCTCCTACCTCAAAGCCGGACTCCTAGTCGCCGGCGGCTCCGACCACATGATCGGCCACGACAAGAACTCCTCCATCAACCCCTACAACCCCTTCCTCGGCCTCTGGACCAGCGTCACCCGCCAGACCACCACCGGCGAAGTCCTCTGGCCCGAAGAGCGTGTCACCCGCGAAGAGGCTCTCCGCATGTACACCATTTGGGGCGCCCACCGGCAGTTTGGCGAAAAGGTAAAAGGGTCAATCGAAGTCGGCAAACTCGCCGACCTGGTCGTCCTCGACCGCGACTACCTCAAATGCCCAGAGGACGAAATTGCCAAAATCGAGCCCGTCATGACGATCCTCAACGGCAAGGTCGTCTACCGGCGTTAACCTGCCCCTAGCTCCGCGAGTGTATTGCATAAGCGGCGGGTCACCCTGGATATAAAAAGCGGCGGACAGCTAGGCCCGCTATTCTTCCGAGCTTGGCTTTGACCACTGCTCTTGAACTTCGCGAACCAAAGAGCCGAGCCGCGTCACCGCCCCAGCCAAATCGGCATCGGGGAAGCCATGCACGATGCGGTTACGAACTATCTGGCAGGCGAGTGCGGCGTCAAACTGCCCCATCGACAGTTCGCCTTGCGAATACAGTTGGCGAATGAGTATCGACGGTGCCAGCCGATCCACCGGCAAGCCGATTCTCCGGGATTGAAATCGCATCATTCGCTCCAAAGCAATCCAAAGAATCAGAAACGCGGCTTCTTTCTGACCCAGGTCGCTCAGTCGATCAGAGTCCTCGATGCGCCGAGAGACTTCGTCCCAGGCGAATGACTCATCGGCGTCGACAGGCGTAGATGCGACATCCTGCTCCGTAACCAACACGAAACGCCAGCCCTCATGGCGCCGGACCTCTTCAACGACGGTACGAAGCTGGTCAAAAGATGTCTTTCCCGCGCGCGTCCTGATCCCAATGATGATTCGCCGATCACCCTTGCGGGCAATCAGGTCCGGGGCGTAACCACCCAAATCGAAAGGCACAGCTTCGCGGCCAGGCGCCACAGTTACGTGATAGCCGTCGCTTTGGTAGCGATGAGCAACAGAGTTTTGCAGGGCCTCGTGCTCCGCGATAGCTGAGTGACTCATAAATACTCCTCCAACGGTTGTGACGACCTTACTTGAACATAGACGCATTCGTCACCGGTGACAATACCCTGGAGTAGTAGCGGCGGAAGACGGGTCAAGTCAAAATTGCCGGTTAAAGGTCGTCTGTGGCTTAAAACATCAGAAACCGTCGCATCGTCAACGAACACGAGCCCTTTCATCGCATCGAGGATGGGTTTCACGATATTGTCCGTATCCGGTGGCGCTTCTCCGCAAAGATACACCAAAGTGACTTGGACGTCGCCGGTTTGAACGGAGGAATATTTCCATGCGCTGGCTGCTTTTTCGTGGACGAATGCCTTCCACGCGTTCAGCCTCCTCGCTTTCGCTTGTAGCGAAAGCGGTCGTTTCGGGATGAGGAATTCGAATTTCATCAAATTACCCCGTCGTTTCCAGTGACTCATCACTAGCGTAACCTAATGCCCAGCGCCCGCACCCGAATCCAGCCGGTACCGGCACTTCTCCCGCTCCCCGTCCTGGTACGTATCAAATCCTCGGGCAGCATAATTACCTCTACAAGAACCGCCCCTAACCGCTCGCAAGTCCGGCGTGACTCGGCGTTGGCCGGGTCGAAGGTGATCCAGAGATGCTCAAAGCAGTGCAAACGAGCGAACGGCAGCAGCAAACGGCAGGCGCGTTCAGCAAAGTGCCGGCCGCGATAGGGCGGGTCGACGTTGTAGCCGAGGTTGCCCGCATACAACTCGACGTCCTCGTTCATCGCCGCGCGAAACCGGATTCCTCCGATCACCTCACCCGCCACCCGCAGATCGAAGCGGTAAAGTCGGTGGATCGCCCAGCGCCTTGGCCGTCAGCACTAACTCCAGCTCGCCATCGGAAAGCACGCCGGGATCGAGAAGCATCAATTCTGAGCATAGCGGACCAGCCCGCGGCATCGCGTAAGCTGGTCGAAGCATCCAATCAGAAGCACATGCCCATCCTTTACCGTTACCTGCGCAACTACCTGCCCCTCGTCCTGCTTGCGCTCCTGCTCGCCACCATCAACCAGGTTTTCTCGCTGCTCGACCCTCTCATCTTCCGCCACGTCATCGACAACTACGCCACCAAGTATCAGCAATACTCCACGCAGCAATTCTTCCGCGGCGTGGGTCTGCTATTAGCCGCCACCGTTGGTGTCGCCTTCGTCTCCCGGGTCGCCAAAAACATCCAGGACTACGTCATCAACCTGATCACCCAGCAGGTGGGCGCGCAGATGTACTCTGACGGCATTCGCCACTCGCTCAGCCTGCCCTACCAGGTCTTCGAAGACCAGCGTAGCGGCGAAACCTTGGGCAAGTTGCAGAAGGTGCGTACCGACGTCGAAAAGTTCATCCAAGTCGCGATCAATATTCTGTTCAGCACCCTGGTGGGCGTCATCTTCGTGATGATTTATGCCTTCAACGTGCACTGGGCGATTGCGCCGGCCTTCTTTTTGACGGTGCCGATTCTCGCAGTCCTGAGCTCCGTCCTCAGCAAGCGCATCAAGAAGATCCAGATCGAAATTGTGCGCGAGACCACAACGCTCGCCGGCTCCACAACTGAGAGCCTGCGCAACATCGAACTCGTCAAGAGCCTGGGGCTGGCCAAGCAGGAAGTGGCGCGACTCAACGCGACCACCGCCTCCATCCTGAAACTCGAACTCAAGAAAGTGAAGTACCTGCGCAGCCTCAGCTTCATCCAAGGCACCTGCGTCAACTTCCTGCGCACCAGCATTCTTTTCTTCATGCTGTACTTGATCTTTGCCCAGCAAATTACCGTAGGCCAATTCTTCAGCCTGCTGATCTATTCATTCTTCATCTTCGGCCCACTGCAGGAATTGGGCAACGTCATCAACACCTACCGCGAAACCGAAGTGTCGCTCAAGAACTTTGCCGACATCATGGCCATGGAGCCGGACCGGGCTCCGCCCAACCCCCGCCCCGTGGGTAAGCTCACTTCGCTCGCCTTCGATCATGTGACCTTCCAGCACCTCACCGCCACCCAGCCCGCCCTCTGCGACATCTCCTTCACCGTGGGCCACGGCGAGACCGTCGCCTTCGTTGGACCTTCGGGCTCCGGCAAGTCGACCCTGGTGAAACTCCTGGTCGGCCTCTACCATCCGCGCGAGGGCCGTGTCTTGCTCAATGGAATTCCCAACACCGAAATCGACCTCGAGACCTTCCGTGAGCGCATCGGCTTTGTCACGCAGGACACCCAGCTCTTCTCCGGCACCATCGCTGAAAACCTGCGCTTCGTGCGCCCCGAGGCGACCGACGCCGAGTGCCTTCTGGTGCTCGAGCAAGCCTCCGCTCTCACGCTGCTCGAGCGCGCCGACCAGGGCTTATTGACCCGCATCGGCGAAGGCGGCGTCAAGGTATCCGGCGGCGAAAAGCAGCGCCTCTCCATTGCCCGCAGCCTGCTGCGCCAGCCTGACCTGATGGTCTTCGACGAAGCCACCTCGTCGCTTGATTCGCTGACTGAAGAGGAAGTCAGTGCCACCATCCGCCAAGTGGCCGAACGCCGCGAGGCGATCTCGATCCTGATCGCCCATCGTCTTTCCACGATCCTTCACGCCGACCGCATCTACGTCCTCGAACGCGGCCGCATCGTCGAGCAAGGGTCGCACGAAGAGTTGCTTGCCAAGCGAGGCCTCTACTACGCCATGTGGCGTCAACAGGTGGGCGAGCCGGCTGAGGTGTAGGATGAAATCTGGTTAAGGCCGCGTCTTCCACCGCCGATGAATCCAAAGCCATTGCTCCGGATACTCCCGCACCGCCGCCTCCACCGCCCGCTGCACCCGCTGGGTGTCCTCCCGCTCATCGCCCGTCATTTCAACTAAGGGGTAGAACTTTAGCACAAAGCGCCACTCGCGCCACACCGCAAAGCCTGGCAGCACCGCCGCGCCTGACCGTGCCGCGATCTTCGCAAACACGGGCGATGTGCAAGCCGCAGTCCCGAAGAAGTCGACGAAGATGCCATCGTCGGCCATCGCGTTCTGGTCGACGAGGATGCCCACCGCTTCGTTGGCTTTGAGCGCCCGCATCAAGCCACGGGCGAAGTCCTTCTTCTCGATTACCCGATTGCCAGACTCCGCCCGCCGCCGCGCGACAAAGGCATCCAGCAGCGGGTTATCGAGCGGACGCACCACAAACGACATCGGCTCCGTCAGCAAGGCATGCGCATAGGCCGAGAGCTCCCAGTTGCCCAGATGGCCCGTCGCGAACAACACGCCCTTGCCCCGTCGCTTGGCTTCCGCGTAGTGTTCGAAGCCCTCGTAGTCGATCCACTCGCGGACATTGCCCGCGTGAATGCTGGGCAAGTGGGCGAAGCTATGCAGCAGCCGGCCGAGCGAGACGAAGTTGCCATCAATCAGCGCGTCGGCGTTGGCATAGCCGGCTCGCGTCAGGTTCGCCCGCCCCGCGTGGCGCAGCCGTGGCGCGGCGCGGTCCAACAGTTTGGCCACCCGGATGGCTAAGCTCAGCGAAGCGCCACGGGGCAGGGAAGCGATCAAACCGACGATACCGCGGGCCACCAGGCATTCGGCCCAATTGCGCACGATTGAACGGCTCTTCACGCGCCCGCGAACTCACTCCACTTCACGATCCGCTTCTCGTAAATCGACGTCCGCCCCATGATCGCTACCAGCGTCGATTGCCGCGCGCTCCCAATGTGATTCAGCGGTTTCTTTTTCCCCCGCGCATTATCCAGGAACGCCTCAATCGAGAGGTAAGTGCTATCGCCCGGCACGAAGTCGAGCTTCTTGGCCGGGCTCTTGTCCAGATAGTGGACCATGCCCGTCGCCAGATCTACCGCGCCGCGCTCAGCGTATACGCGCTCCTTGATACCGGAGAAGCCCGGCGGATCGAAGTATAGCTGACTAAAGTTCAGCCGCTTGCCATCCGTCCATTCGTACAGCACACTGTAGTTGTCCAGAATGCTGCGCCCCGGCGGATCGTCGCGCAGCAGGTTGATGCCACCCGTGCCATAGGCCGTCGCCGGCGGGCCACCCGCGGCCCACACCATCAAATCGATGATGTGGCAAGCCTGCTCCACAATGATGTCGCCCGAGCGCTTTTTGTCGAAGTACCAATCCGAGGTGTGCGGCAAATCGCCCGTGTGCCGATGCGAGTGCAGATAGATCACCTTGCCGAGCGCGCCACTGTGCAAGTGCGCCATCGACGCCGCATGCGCCGGATCGTGCCGCAGTTGAAAGCCCAATTGCAGAACGCCTTTGGCTGTTTTGGCCGCCAGTTCCACAGCCGCGCATTCAGAAGGATTGAGCGCCACCGGCTTTTCGAGATAGACATGCTTGCCCACCTCAAGCGTCGCCACGGCGATCATCTTGTGCGTATCTACCGGCGTCGCGATGACGACCGCGTCAATCTCCTTGTGCTCATCGAGCATCTTGCGGAAGTCGCTGTAGAGCGCGGGCGCGGGCTGCCCGGCCTCGGTGATCCGCTGCGCCGCGTTGGCACGGTGGGCCTCATCAAGATCGGCGACGGCGACCACCCGCGCGCCCTTCGCCTTCAGCATCGCCGCCAGCAGCGCGCTGCCCCGGCTGCCCACGCCAATGAAGGCGACGCGCATCTCATCGCTCGGCGCTTGCGCCAACAACACCGCCGGAGCCCCGGCCACTAGAATACGTCTTGTCATTTGCTCTTATTCTCGAACAGGTAGAGGCCGCTTTTGCCGGGCGCGACAAAGTCGAGGTCGCCATCGCCATCGAGGTCAGCCACCGGCAGTTGCATGCCGCTGCCCGTGCGCGTGCTGAAGTCGACGATGTGCCGCGCCCATTCCACCGGCTTGCCCGGCACCACGATGCTCTCGTACCAATAGATGCCCAGCGGCTCGCGCTCGCCCGGATCCTTGCCGTTGTGCGCCATGTAGCGCTTGCCGGTGAGCACATCCATCTTGCCGTCCTTATTGAGGTCCACGAGCGTTACCGCGTGCGGCTGGCTCCAACTATCGTCGATGGTGAACTTCTTCCATTTGCCATCGCCCAGATTCTCGAGATACAGCAAGCCATAGTCATGCGCATTTCCGGCGATCACGTCAGGCCGCTTGTCGCCATTCACGTCCAGCACATGGATGAAGCTCAAGGCCTTGAAGCCCATTGCCTCAAAGTCGTGGTGCTCAATCCAAGCGCCTGTCCGCGGATCGGCCGGCGCCTCGAACCACCCCGTAGGCGTCAGGATATCGTTGCGCCCATCACCATTCACGTCGCCCGCGCCGATGCCATGGCCGAAGCTCTTCGAAGCCACTTCGCGCTTCACCCATTTGCCGCCCTGAAACTCATACCAGCTCATCGGCGCCGCCGTCCCGCCGAACTGCGGCAGCACCTCCAGCGCCTTGCCGTCATTGTTTAAGTCGACCAGAAAGCAGAACTCGACGTTATAGCCTTCCTGGATGAACTGCGGCTTCCACATGCCCTTGGCCTTCCCCGGATTCTTCCAGAACGTCAGCGACTTCCCGAACCACGCGCAGGAGACGATGTCCGTCTGGCCGTCGCCATCGAAGTCGGCGGCCAGGTCAGAGAAGTCGTCGATGTAGTTGTTCGTGTAGTTGATGTCGCGGAAGCGGTGCTGCTTGTAGCTCGGCCCCTCGTACCAGTTTTCGCCGGAGACGATGTCGAGCTTGCCGTCGCCATTCAAGTCCGTAATCGCGGCCGCTTCACTGCCGCCGAGGTCGATAACGCGTTTATCAAAGGGCAGGTCCGCCGGGCGGGTGGCGGCGAAAGCGGTCAGGATGACCAAAAGAAGGGATTTGCGCATTGCTCCCAGATTGTATCGCAGGGCGCGCGAATCTTTGCGCCGCGGTGAGGGCATCCCGCACGAGTCGATTCTGGACGAGTTCGGGCTCTCGCCGTTGGTGGCCAATCCCGGGTCGTAGTCTTCCTAGCCCGCAGCGTAAGCTGTGGGGTTGCGTTTACTCCCGCACGCCCACCTGAAACGGGGGAAAACGCAACCCGCCGTTTACTGCGACGCGAAGCTTACCGTTAGCGATTGCTCCCTGAAGGTCCGCAGGGTATACTGAAAACGTTCGTCTGTGGCGCTATCGTCTAACGGTTAGGACAGAGCCCTCTCAAGGCTTAAATAGGGGTTCGATTCCCCTTAGCGCTACCAACCACCCACCGCTTCACCCAAATCGCCGGTGCCAGCAGCGCGCGCGACAGTCGGTAGGAATGAGACGTCAGCAAGCCTTCCCGCACTTCGGTGAACTCTTTCTCCCGCTCATACAAAAATCGGAGCAGCTCATTCCGGCGCGAGAATTGCTCATCGAGCGCTTCCACGTCGGCCTCGGTGAGCGTATGCCCGGCACGCAGATGCTCCGGCAAGCGCCAAGGCACATAGACCGTGCTGTGCGCCGGCGCCGTCTCCTCCGACGGACGTTCGGCCGTGTAAAAGTAAATGGCCAGCGACCGCCGCGACATCCCCGCGTCCGGCACCTGAATCCGGCGAAAGCCATGCCAGGAGGTCTCGGTAGTCTCGAAGATCACGCAGCGATTCAGCAAGGGCACCACGCTTACCACTTGGTCGTTCTCCGGCGCCCCCCATGGGTCACGATGCAGTTCAAGGCAGCCGCCCCATTCGGCCTTCCATTCGGGGTTCAGAAAGACGATCAGGTTCAGCCGGCGATGGCTTTGCGTTTTGGGGTGATAGTTGAAGTCGACGTGGATGTCGAGGTCCTGCCCGTGGCGATTTTCGTGCGTGCCGCCGCCGAAGTAATGCGGGTCGTAGAGTAGCTTCGGAATGCCCGTGATCGCTTCGATCTTGCCCAGAAACGCCGGTGACTGGATCAGTTGGTCGAACTGGCGGTAAGCCGGCCCGATCTGCGGCAGCTTATCCACTACCGCCTTGCCGCCAACGAGCCCCATCTCATTCAGCGCCTGCTTTTCATTGAAGGCCGGAAACTCTTTGAGCAGCGCCGCGCAGAACTCATCTGACAAAAAACCGTCAATCACCACGTGCCGGAAGGGCTGGGCGCGAAAGAACTCCTCGCGCGCGGCGTCGACAGGCCAGGCTCGCAGCAGATCGGCCACGCTCACACCCGCCCAAACACCCGCGCAAAGATTGCGTCGACATTGCCCAGTTGGCGCTCATAGGCGAACGCATGGTCCAATTGCGCGACCGTTACCTGCGCTTGAATCTCCGGCAATGCCCGGATGGTCGCCTCGAAGTCTCCATCGGACTCCCAGCACGCGAGCGCCTGCGTCTGCACCAGCTGATAAGCCTGCTCCCGCAGCATCCCCGCGCCCACCAAATCCAGCAGCACCTGACCGCTGAAAACGAGGCCCTTCGTCGACTCCAAATTCTGCTTCATCCGCGCCGGAAACACCCGCATTCCTTCCACCAGCCACGTCGTCTTGGCCAATAGATAATCCGTCAAAATGCAACTATCCGGCAGGATCACGCGCTCCACCGACGAGTGCGAAATGTCGCGCTCATGCCACAGCGCAATGTTCTCAAACGCCGCCTGCAAGTTCGACCGCACCACGCGGGCCAACCCACAAATCTGCTCGCACACAATCGGATTCTTCTTATGCGGCATCGCCGACGAGCCTTTCTGCCCCGTGGCAAATGGCTCCATTACCTCACGTACCTCGGTCCGCTGCAAGTGCCGTACTTCGAGCGCGATCTTCTCAAGCGTCGCGCACACCAGCGCCAAAGCCGCGATATAGGCCGCATGCAGATCGCGCGACAGCACCTGCGACGAGATCGGCGCCGCGCGCAAGCCCAGCTTGTGACAGATGCGCTCCTCGGCTTCCATCGGCAGATGGGCCAAGGTCCCCACGGCGCCGGAAATCTTGCCCATGCGCGCCTCTTCGGCCGCCTGCGCGAACCGGGCCCGATTGCGGCGCAGCTCGTCGTACCACAGCGCGAGCTTTAAGCCGAAGGTGATCGGCTCGGCATGAATCCCATGCGTCCGCCCGATCTGCACCGCGTGCTGGAACTCTTTGGCCCGCCTCTCAAGCGTCGCCAGCAAAGCGTCTATGCTTGCTAGAATCAACGCCGCCGCCTGCTTCATCTGGCAAGCCTGCGCCGTATCCACCACGTCGTTCGACGTCATGCCGAAGTGGAACCAGCGTGACGCCCCGGCCTCACCCGCCGCCGCCATCCGTTCGGCCACCGCCGTCGTAAACGCAATCACGTCGTGCCGCGTTTCGCGCTCAATGGCTTCGATTCGTTCGACCGTAAAGCCCGCATGCGCCTTCAACGCCTTGACGGCTTCGGAGGGCACTTGCCCTAGCTCAGCCAGCGTTTCCGAAGCTGCCAGTTCCACCGAAAGCCATTGGTCGTACTTATTCTGTTCACTCCAAATGCGGCCCATTTCCGGGCGCGTGTAACGGGAAATCATAGGTTGTATAAAGCCGACTGTTGGCCGGGCTCGCACACCGTTAACTCGGTGAGCAACGCCCGCTGCTGCAAGGCCTGCGACGCAATCAGACGCGCGATTTCCGGATGGTTGTTGTGCTCGCTCAAATGGCCCAGCATCACCGTCTGCGCGCGCGCCGAAAGATGATCGAGCAAAAACTGCGACGCCACATCGTTCGACAAATGCCCCTTGCGCGACATCACCCGCTGCTTCACGCTCCACGGATACGGGCCCACCTTCAACATATCCAGGTCATGGTTCGATTCGAGCAGCAACAAGTCGACATCTTCCAAATGCACCTTGATCGAATCGGGGATATAGCCCAGGTCCGTCGCAATGCCCACCTTGGCTCCCTCGCCGACAAACGTAAAGCCGATGGGGTCCACGGCGTCGTGCGGAATGGTGAAGCTCGTCACTTCGATATCGCCAATGCGGAAGCGCGTCCCGGCCTGGAACTCCAATACCTCGGGCGGCCCAGCCGGACTATTCCAATCGATCATCGGAGCCGTTAGCTTAGTCAGATATACCGGCACGCTCTGCTTCTTGTCCTTAGCCAACTTGCGGGCTAGGGCGGGCAAGCCGCAGACGTGGTCAGAGTGTTCGTGCGTAATCAGAATCGCATCGATGTCGCAAGGATTCTCCCCAATGGCCTCAAGCCGGGCGTAGGTTTCCTTAGCGCTCAGGCCCGCATCCACCAGCAGCCGCGTCTGGGGCGTCGCCACCAAAGCGCAGTTGCCGGAGCTCGAACTGGCCAAAACACAAAACTTCAACATTGTTTCAAAGGTCTCTTATCGGTTACCTCTGATTGTAGCCCCGCCGGCCGAAAAGATTCTTGTCCGAAACAGCTTCCCTTTCATTTTTATTTCAGATAAAATCTCGAATCTGAGTGGAGAGTGGACGCTCCCTCAACCTTGAAGGGCTTCCGGCCAACGCGGGGAGCCCCTTTTTTGTCGACGGGGTACTCCATGGCAAGGATGCCTCGAGACGCTGGACCCGGGGAAACGGCCGACCTCCACAGTGGACTTTCTCACCGTTGTCTCGTGCCTCTCACCACAAATTGTAATACCCACCCTGCTCCACCACCTCCAGCGGCAAGGCAAACAACTCACTCAGGTTCGCCGACGTCAGCACTTCGGGCGTCGGGCCATCCCGGAACACCTGCCCCTCCCGCATCAAAATCACCCGACCCATCTCCGGAATCAGGTCCGGCAGATGGTGCGTCACCAGGATCAGCGTCTTGCCCGCGGCGGCGAGCTTCCGCATCAGTTCGCGCAACTCCCGCGTCGCCCGGATATCGAGCGACGTCGAAGGCTCATCGAGCACCAACGCCCGCGGATCGTTCACCAGCGCGCGCCCAATCACCACCCGGTGGGCTTCGCCAGAAGAGAGCTCATTCGTGGGCCGCTCCGCCAAATGCTCAATCTCCAGCAGCCGCATTACGTCGTCCACCTTGGCCTCCATGTGCGGTTCCACCACGTGGTGCGGCCAAACGCCGACGCTCGAGAAGAAGCCGGACAGGATAATCTCGCGCGCCGGAAAGCTGCAGGTACAGGCCGCCACCAGGTCGTTGTTGACGATGCCCAGCAGGCTCCGCAGTTCAAAGACGTGCCAGCGGTCCCGGCCCATAATGCGCAGCGCCCAGTCGTTGTCGTGTTGCCAGGGGTAGAAGTCGCGCGTGATGGTGCGGATCAAGGTTGTTTTGCCGCAGCCGTTGGGGCCAATGATGGCGGTATGCTCCAGATGGCGAATAGTGAGCGAAAGGCGATTGAGCACGCGCTTTTCGCCCCGGCCCACGGTGAGGTTGCGGCATTCGAGCAAAGGAAAATTGTCGGTCATGAGAGTCAAAGGGAAGGTTAGCAGGGTCCGGGCCCGCTCTATAATTAAGAGGTGCTCTTACGTACTGTTCTGTCCACGATCGTGATGCTCGCTCTGCTCGGCTGCGCCAAAAATATCCAAACCAAGGAAGCGGTGCAAGCCGCGCTGATGGCGCACCTCACCAAAGTCTCCGGCCTCAACATGGGTCAAATGAAAATGGAAGTGGGCAGCATCTCGTTCCGGGAAAAAGAAGCCGACGTCGCCGTCAGCTTCGTGCCCAACGGCATGGACCCCGCGCAAGGCATGCAGATGGTCTACACGCTCGAGCGCAAGGGCGATACCTGGGCCGTCAAGGGCAAGCGCGGCGGTCAGCATGACAAAACCGCCCCTCCGGCCGCGCTTCCTCCCGCCGGACATCCTCCGGTCGACCCGCCCAAGTAGGATTCCCATGCGGCAGACGAGGCGATGAAGACGGTAGCGGTGTTAGGCGCGGGGCCAGCCGGATCGCACACGGCCGAGCGCTTAGCCCGAGCTGGACTCAAGACCATTCTGCTCGACGAAAAGCTCGCCTGGGAAAAGCCCTGCGGCGGCGGACTCACCTACAAAGCCTACGACAAATACCCCTACCTCGCCGATAACTCGACGCCCAAGCGCGAGATTCAGGACTCTTACATTTCCGCCCCCCAAGCCGGCCGCGTGAAGCTTTCCATGCCGCGGCCGCTCCTGATCTACGCCCGCACTGACCTCAACCGCCTGCTGCTCGAGCGTGCCGAACGCGCCGGCGCACAGATAGAGAAGACCCGCGTGCTGGGCGCTGAGCGCCAATCCGGCGGCTGGCGCATCCGTACCCCCGCAGGCAACATCGACGCCGACTACTGCGTGCTCGCCACCGGTGCGCGAAACTCGCTGCGGAACCTCGGCACCGAATATGACGCCGCCGATACCATGTTCGCCCTCGGCTACTACGTGCCCGGCCATCGCGACGCGGTCGATATCCAATTCCTCGATGGCCTCGAAGGCTACATCTGGGTCTTTCCCCGCTGCGGCCATCTCTCGGTCGGCATCTGCGGCAAAGGCGAGCCGGCCTCCGCGCTCCGCGTTCGCCTGGAAAACTATATGCGCGAGCACAGCCTGCCCCTCGCTGGCGCCACGTTCTACGGCCACATGCTGCCCGCGCTCGAGTCATCCTCGTGGCACAAGAACCGCCTCTCCGGCGAGGGCTGGCTCGCCGTAGGCGACGCCGGCGGCTTGGTGGACCCCATCACGGGCGAAGGGCTCTACTACGCCCTCCGCTCCTCGGACCTCGCGAGCCAAGTGCTGCTGGACACCGCGCCCCAAGCGGTCGCCGCTAACTACCGCCAAACCATCACGGCCGACTTCATGGACGACCTCGCCTTCGGCGCCTCGCTCGCCCGCCGCGTCTTCCTCCAGAAGTTCCCTCTCGTCGGCGGCGCTCCCGATGCCATGGTCCGCCTGATTCGCCGCAGCCAGAAGTTCCAGCACCTGATGCAGGACCTCTTCGCCGGCACCCAGCCCTACCTCGACCTCAAGCACCGCCTCACCCGCAACCTCAGCGGGGGCCTGCAGGAAGTGCTGCTAAACTTCTTCCTCAATCGCTTAGTGCCCGAACGTTAAAGCCGCTACACTAGCCAACATGCCAACCATACGCCACGCCGCCGTCATCGGTACCGGGATGATGGGCCCCGGGATCGCCGCCACGCTCGCCCAAGGCGGACTCGCCGTTACCCTCCTCAGCCGTTCGGACTCCGCCGCCGCCGAAGGTGTCCGCAAAGCCCGCGAAGCCGCCGGGCCGGACTTTGCCGACCAAATCACCGGCTCCACCGACATGGAGCACAACGTCGCCCGCGCCGACCTCGTCATCGAATCCGCGCCCGAGGAGATGAAGTTTAAGCAGAAGCTCTTCGCCTACCTCGATGGCGTTGCGCCCCTGCACGCCCCGCTGTGCAGCAACACCTCGGGCCTAAGCATCACCGAGATCCAGTCCCTCTGCCGGCACCCCGAACGCGTGCTCACTACGCACTTCTGGAACCCGCCGGCGCTGATGCCGTTGGTCGAAATCGTCTGCGGCGAAGCCACCAGCCCGGAGGTGGCCGAAGCCGTCCGGGAGTTACTGCAACACTGCGGCAAAGTTCCGGTGCTCGTAAAGAAGGACCGGCCAGGACAACTCGGCAATCGCCTCCAAATGGCCCTTTTCCGCGAAGCCCTCCACATCGCCCAGGAAGGCATCGCCGACCCCGACCAAATCGACCTCGCCATCAAAACCGGCTTCGGCCTGCGCCTGCCCGTCTACGGCAGTTTCGAGCACATGGACATGGTGGGGCTCGACCTCGTCAAAGCCGTCCTCGAGAACGCGCTTACTGACCTCAACAGCAGCCGCGACACGCCGCAAATCCTGCTGGACAAAATCGCCGCCGGCGACCTCGGCGTCAAATCGGGGCAAGGCTTCTACAACTGGGCCGAGCGCGACGCCACTGCTGTCCGCGCCCGGCGCGACGGCTTCCTGCGCGACTTCGCCGCCGGTCACTTCCGGCGATAGAGCCACCGATAGACATGATCCGGCCGCGCGCCGGAAAGCACTTGGCCGCCGGATAGATTCACGCAATGGTGACCGTGAGCGCTTTCGGTATGCCCCAGGATCTTGCCCGTGCGCCGGTCCAGCTTCAGAATCCAGCCATCGGCCGAAGTGGGCTCGCTGCGCTGCTGCGTGCCGATCCAAATAGCGCCACCGTGGGCAGAGACCGACGTCACCATGCCCAGCCCAGCCCACTCGCCCAGGAACTTGCCGGCCAGGTTGAAGCGCTGCAATCGGCCATTCTTGCGGTCGGCCACGTAGACCACGCCGTTATCGATGGCGATGCCGTGCGGCTGGTTGAACTCGCCCGGCCCGGTGCCCGCCTTGCCCCATTCCCGCACCTTCTTGCCGTCAGGCGTATACACCAGCACGCGCGCGTTCCCATAGCCATCGGAGATGTAGAGCTGCCCGTTTGGCGCAAAAGCAATGTCGGTGGTGCCATTGAAGGCGCTACCGTTATTGGGCTGGCCACCTACGTCGATCGTCATCAGCTTCTCGCCTTGGGAGGTGAACTTGTGCACCTGGGAGTTCGACGAATCCACCGTCCAGACGTTGCCCTGCGGATCCAGCCGGATGCTATGCGGAATTTTGTACAGGCCCTGGCCCCAACTGCGCAGCACTTGCCCCGCCGCATCCACCACCATCACCGGCGCCAGCTTCTCTTCGCGCTGCAGAACGTAGATCTGCCCCTGCGCGTCCATCGTCACCGCCGAGGGGAACCCCAAGCCCGGCACGGCAACCCGCACCTCCGTACGCTCCAGCGTTAGGCGCGGCGAAGCGGCCACCCGCGCGGCCAACAACGCGGTCTCATCCTGCATGACGAACAAAGCAAGCCACAACATGGCCGAAAGTCTATCAGCATTTGCGACAATAGGAGATTCCCATGACTGGCCACGAAATCCGCCAAACCTACATCGACTTCTTCTCCGCCCGTAGACACCGTCCGGTGCGCTCCTCCTCGCTTGTTCCGCATGAGGATCCGACGTTGCTGTTCACCAACGCCGGCATGAATCAGTTCAAAGACATCTTCCTCGGGCAGGAGAAGCGCGACTACTCCCGCGCCGTCACCGCCCAAAAGTGCGTCCGCGCCGGCGGCAAGCACAACGACCTTGAGAATGTCGGCTACACCCGCCGCCACCATACCTTCTTCGAGATGATGGGCAACTTCAGCTTCGGCGATTACTTCAAAACCGAAGCCATCGAATTCGCCTGGGACCTGGTAACCAAAACCCTCGCCATGCCCAAGGACAAGCTTTACGTCACCGTCTTTCGCGAAGACGACGAGGCCGAAGAACTCTGGCAGAAGGTGACCGGCATTCCCAAGAGCCGCATCTTCCGCCTCGACGAAAAAGACAACTTCTGGCAGATGGGCGACACTGGCCCCTGCGGCCCGTGTTCGGAAATTCACTTCGATCTAGGCCCGCAAAATGCCGCTCCGGGCCATGAGCACGAGGAATTTCCGCTCGACGGCGGCGGCCGTTTTGTCGAGATCTGGAACCTGGTCTTCATGCAGTATGACCGGTCGCCGGAAGGCGTCTTGACGCCGCTGCCGCGCCCCTCCATCGACACCGGCCTCGGCCTCGAACGCGTCGCCGCCATTCTGCAAGGCAAGGTTTCGAATTACGAGTGCGACTTACTCGAGCCCATTCGCCAACGCGCCGCCGAGTTATTCCCGCGGGGCAGGGAAGTAAAGCCCGCCACGCTCAACATCTGTGCCGACCATGCCCGCGCCACCGCCTTCCTGATCCACGATGGCGTCGTGCCCGCCAATGAAGGCCGTGGTTACGTCTTGCGCAAGATCATGCGCCGCGCGATGCGCCACGCCCGCATGGAAGGCCTTACCGAACCCTTCCTGCATCAACTTACTGCCTTCGTAGCGGACTTCATGAAGCCCGCTTACCCCGAGTTACTCGAAAGCGTCGACCGTGTCTCACGCCTGGTCCGCGACGAAGAGCTCCGTTATGCCAACACCTTCCTGGTAGCCGAGCGTATCTTCCACGACGAAGCCAAATCCGCCCAGGGTGGCATCATTCCGGGCCCCGCCGCCTTCAAGCTGTACGATACCTATGGCCTCGCGCTCGACGAGCAACAGGACATGGCGCGTGACTTGAATCTCACCATCGACACCGAAGGCTTTGAGAACGCCATGGAAGACCAGCGCACCCGCGCCCGCGCTTCCTGGAAGGGCGCTGACAAGGCGCACGTCAATCCCGCTCTCCAACCTGTCAAAGACGGTTACGGCGAAACAAAGTTCCTCGCCTACGACCATACCGAAGCCATCGGCCAAGTGCTCTACTCAAGCGACACCGAAGTGGTGCTCGATACTACTCCCTTCTACGCCGACTCTGGCGGCCAAGTGGGCGACCAGGGTTACTTAGTTGACGCCGAAACCGGCGATAAGTTAGCCGAAGTATTTGGCGCCACTTACGGCTTGCCCAAGTTAATCGTCCACAAAGTAAAGTGGCTGCAGCCCTTGGGCGATCGTAAGTACTTACTCGCTAAAATCGACTTAGAGCGCCGCGCTGCCACCCGCCGCAATCATACCTCTACTCACTTACTCCAAGCCTCGTTGCAGAACGTGCTCGGCAAGCACATCAAGCAAGCCGGCAGCGTCGTCGACTCCACGCGCTTGCGCTTTGACTTTACGCACTACGCCGGCCTCAGCCCCGAAGAGCGCACCGCCGTCGAGCGCATCGTCAACGAACACATCGTCCAGAATACCGAAGTCACTACCACCGTGATGGACATCGAAACTGCCCTCAAAACCGGCGCCATGGCCCTCTTCGGTGAGAAGTACGGCGATAGCGTCCGCGTCGTCAACATTCCCGGCTTCAGCCGCGAACTTTGCGGCGGCACTCACGTCGCCCGCACCGGCGATATCGGCGTCGCCCGCATCGTGTACGAAGGCTCCATCTCCGCCGGCGTGCGCCGCATTGAAGCCGTCACCGGTCCCGAAGCGGTGATCCATGCGCTCGAAGCCAATGCCGCCGAACTCAAGGCTGAGCTCGACAAAACTAAGGAAGCCCAGAAATTCCTCGAGCGCCAAGTGGTGCAGATGAAGGAGCAGATCGCCCACGCGAAGTCCGGCGCGCTCGAAACCGAGGCGCGGGAATTCAATGGCGTGAAAGTACTCGCCGCCCGTGCCGACGGTCTTGACCGGGCGCAGTTACGCAACTTAGTCGACGCCTTGCGCACTAAGTGGCCCTCAGCCGTAATTGTGCTGGCCTCTGCCGAAGCCGGCCAGATCTCCATCGTTACGGGAGTTACGAAGGACCTGACCGGTAAGGTCCACGCGGGCAAGTTACTCGGCACCGTGGCCCAGGCCGTGGGCGGCAAAGGCGGCGGCCGGCCAGACTTAGCCGAAGGCGGCGGCACGAACGTCGAGGCCCTGGCCGGCGCGCTGGAGAGCGTCTACGCCGCGGTATCGGCTAGCCTATGATCGATTACGACGTCGTCATCGTCGGCGCCGGCCCTACGGGGCTCGCCTGCGGCATTGAGCTGAAGAAGCGCGGCTTCCGCGTCGTCCTGCTCGATAAAGGCTGCGTCGTCAATTCGCTCTATCACTACCCGACCAACATGGTCTTCTTCACCACGCCCGAGTTACTCGAAATCGGCAATATCCCGATGACCTCGCTCAACGAGAAACCCGGGCGTACGGAAGCGCTCAAATACTACCGCCGCGTCGCCGCCCACTATGAGCTCGATATCCGGCAATATCAGCACGTCGAGCGTGTCGAAGGCGAAGATGGCTCCTTCCTGGTCCACGCCCACGATATCAATCAAGCTGTATCCACTTACTCCGCGCATAAGGTGATCCTCAGCACCGGTTTCTACGATGTACCGAATCTACTCAACGTACCCGGCGAAGACTTGCCCAAGGTAATTCACTATTACAAAGAGCCTCATCCTTATTACAACCAGGATGTGCTGGTAGTCGGCGCCAAGAACTCCGCCGCCATCGCCGCGCTCGATCTCTGGTGGTCCGGCGCGCGCGTCACTCTGGTGCACCGCGGCGCTGAGTTACACAAGAACATCAAATACTGGATTATGCCCAATATCTCCAACCGCATCAAGAACGGCGAGATTCCGGCGTACTTCAACACCACCATCAGCGCCATTACGCCCGGCACCGTCGAATTGAACACGCCCGAAGGGCCCGTGTCGCTGAAGAACGACTTCGTCTTCGCCATGACCGGCTACCGCCCGGACTTTCCGTTCCTCGCAGCCTGCGGCGTCGCTCTCAACCCCGACACCCAAAGGCCGGACCTCGATTCCGATACACTAGAAAGCGCTAGAAAAGGATTGTATCTCGCCGGCGTGATTGTGGCTGGCGTCCATACCTCCGAGATCTTCATTGAAAACGGCCGATTCCACGGTAACCAGATTGCCGGCGCGATCGCCTCCCAGTTGAAAGGCTGAATTATGTTACTCCGTCGAGACTTTACCAAGCTGGCCCTGGCCGCTACCGCCGTGGCCGTACCCGCCTCCGGCAAGATCAATTCCGTATTCGGGGGCGTTCCCCTCGGCGCGCAAAGCTATAGCTTCCGAGACCGCGATGTCGACGGCGCCGTTGCCGCCATGAAAGAGATCGGCATCGGCTACACCGAGCTCTTCAGCGGACACGTGGAGCCCAAGGTGGACCGCGGCCCCGCCGGCCAAGCCGCCCTCAAAAAATGGCGCCTCGAAGTTACCAAGGAAGAGATCGCCAAGATCAAAGCCAAGTTCGACGCCGCCGGTATCAACATTTACGCCTTCAATTACTCCTTCCGCGATAGCTTCTCCGACGAAGAGATCGACAAGGGCTTCGTCATCGCCAAGTGGCTCGGCGCCAAGTACATCACCGCCAGTTCGAACGTCGCCACCGCCAAGCGCGTTGCCCCCGCCGCGGCCAAGCACAAGATGATGGTGGGCATGCACAACCACTCGCGCATTGTGCCCAATGAATTCGCCACCGCGGAGAACTTCGCCGAAGCCATGAAGGCCGGCCCTTTCATCGGCATCAACCTCGACATCGGCCACTTCTGGGCCGCCAACTTCGACGCCGTGCCTTTTATGAAGGAGCATCACGACCACATCGTCACCATCCACGTGAAGGATCGCAAGAAGAACCAGGGCGACAACATGCCCTTCGGCGAAGGCGACACCCCCATCAAGGAAGTGCTGCTGCAGATGAAGGCCAATAAGTGGAAGATCCCGGCCATGATCGAGTACGAGTACAAGGGTGCCGACACGGTGGCCGAGGTGAAGAAATGCTTCGAATATTGCAAAGCTATTCTTACGGCTTAGCCCTGTGCTTTCTGCTGGCGGCTTCGGCCGCCGCTCAGAAGAAGAACTACCCGCAGCCGGTGGTCGTCACCCCGGGTGACACCAGCCGGCCGCCCTCGGATGCCACTGTCCTCTTCAACGGCCGCGACCTCACCGGCTGGGCGCGCGAGAACGGCCAGCCCTCCGGCTGCACCGCGTCCAGTGGCGAGATGGTGTGTAAGTCAGGCGCCGGTGATGTCTTCTCTAGCGTCAAGTTCACCAACGCGCAGTTACACCTCGAGTTTCTGGTGCCGCTGATGGAGAATCAGAAAGGCCAGTTACGCGGCAATAGCGGCGTCTTTCTGCAGTCCCGTTACGAAGTGCAAATTCTGGACTCGGTGAACAACCCCACCTACGCCGACGGCTCCTTAGGTGGCGTGTACAACGAAGCGCCGCCCATGGTGAACGCGGCGCGCCAGCCCGGCACCTGGCAGACCTACGACATGGTCTTCCACGGCCACCAGTGCGATGCCGCGGGCGAAGTCACCAAGCACGGCATGGTGACGGTGATCTTGAACGGGGTCCTGGTGCAGGACCATCACGAGATCCGCAGCATCACCGGCGGCTGCGAGCCCCGCGGCCTGCGCCTGCAGGATCACAGTGGCTTTAAAGGCGCGCCCGTCACGGAGATGAAGTTCCGCAACCTCTGGCTACGCCACTTGCCGTAGAGGGCTTGGACTATATACACTAGCCCCGTCCGTGAGGTCGGGGGTCCTTACGCCATCCGCCACTCCGTCGAAAGCCAACCCAAACATCGGGCCTTCATCGAATCCGACCTCTAGACCGCCGCACGAGCGGCGGGGCGCCTTGTCTCCCAACGCCCCCTCCGCCCGGAACACTTCACCGACGGACTCCAAGGCATCCCGAGGACCGTCAAAGATCGCGCCCTCGCCGGCATCAGCGGCCTCGAAGACTTAGTCGAGACTCAGGTGCGGCTTGAGGGTCCGTGCGACGCCTTTCGGGTCAAGGGCGATGACGGTGAGGTAGGCGCGGGTTGGTTGGTCAGGGGCGCAGCGCCTTGGTTCCCAGTCGCGTAAGGTGGCTACGGGGATGGGATGGCGGGCGGCAAACTTCTCCTGCGTAGGGGAAAGGGCCCGGCGGAGGGTCTTGGTTTTTGGTGCCTTTCTGGGTTCGATTTCGGTTTGGCGGGATGGGTTGCGCCGGGTTATTCGGTTCGGGGTCCTGGCTTGGGGCCAAGGTGACCCACCGCTTCCACCTCCGACTTACAGACGCGTCCGCCGGTGGTAACGATCATGGGTCACGTCGACCATGGCAAAACGTCGCTGCTCGACGCCATACGCACGGCCAATGTCGCCTCGCGCGAAGCGGGTGAAATTACGCAGCACATTGGCGCCTATCAGGTGGAAAAAAACGGGCAGAAGATTACGTTCATTGGTGAGAGCGGAGGTGAATCGCAGGCTGGCCGGGTCGCCGAGCGAGACGTGAGCGGAGGTACCGTTGAGCTGGAAAGCTTGGCCCACCTTACCCGTGGTGAAGGTGGCGCCCCCGACGAGCGCGGCGGGATTCGATCCCGCCAGATCGGCCGCGCTGCCGTCACCGCTGAGCCAAGTCACCTGACTGGCCGGCGCGGCAATACAGGCACTCCCCGGGGAGGCGCTATTGGCGCTGGTGACGGTGAACTGGGCGGTGGCGGCGGGCGGGTCGGTCTCGACGGTGATGGTGCCCGCGTGGTTACCGGCGCCGGTGGGCGCGTAGCGGATCTGAACGAAGTTAAACGAGCCTGGCCCGGTGGGGGCGGGTAACGGCGTGGCATTGACGAAGTTCGGGTCCGAACTGGATAAGCGCACGATGGTGATTGTTTGGGAATTGGGATTGTCCGCGCCCACAAACTTCGGGGTTCCGATATCTGCGGCGGTAAACGACAGAGACGTGGGCGAGATGCGGAGGGCAGCGAGCGTCGGGCTGCCGGGAACTCCGCCGTAGTCGACCCGGGCTTGAATGGCGAGGTTGCCGGGGCGTACGCCAGAAAAGGTTTCGTAAAGGAAGAAATTCGTTCCGTCGCTGCCGATGCAGGAGCGTTGCATGGGCGACGAGACATCAACAGCCGCCGGATAGATGCCTTGCGGATTCAGCACCGTGAAGCCCACCAGGAAATCTCCGCTCTGTAAGGTAAGTGCCGGCACGTCGTACTCAATGAATGTGTTGAAGCCGATAACCGAGGCATTGGTGCGCGTCAGCGTGATGCCCGGCAACTGCGGTCCGCTGCCGGTGGTGGAAGAGGTGACGATCTGAATGGCGGAACCGAGGGGCAAACCATTGAGGGGCGCACCGCTGGCCGGGAACTGGATCAGCACTTTCCGCAAGGTGGCAGGGTAGGAAGCGGGCGTCAGGCGATTGACGAAGTAGCCTTGCACCCCGCCCTGGCTGAAGCCGCTCGAGAGTTCGAAGGTGCCATCGTCTGTGCCCTGGGGTGGCTTTTAGGGTGGGGCCACTACGAATCTGCCGATACAGTTCGTCCCCGGCGCCAGATCGGGCGCCAGAGATACGCTACGGCCCATCAAACGCCCCCGGTCGCTCACGCGCGCCCGGTTCGTTCCGTCATAACTGTAGGTTCCGGCACCGCAAAACGGCGGTAAGGCATCGGCCAACGCAGCCAACGGTTCCGCGGGCGCCGGTTTGATCAGTCCCAAAGTCAGAGCATTATTGGTTGGGCAGACGGTGTCCGCCGCCAGTATTGTGGCTTTCCCGTCGAGCGCTATTTCAGCGGTGGAGCCTCCCAACTGAGCCGTCGTGGCCGGGCACCCACCGCCCGGGGACCAGAGAAAAATCGCATCGAACTTCGGCGAGTCCCCCACGATGGTGCCGCGAAAAGGGAGGTCGAACTGGACTGGCACGCGAACGTTCCCCCCGAAATCATCCAGCCGGGAGATGGTGCACGTGAAGCTGACCACCGCCTGGCAAAAAGTTAAGTCCGTTCGTAAAATACGGATCATGGAAAAAGCCGAGAGCGGCGATCCGGAGAGAGTGCTGGTCACCCGGATCGCAGCGGGCGAATCGAGGATTAATTCCGTCCCCACCACCCTTCCGGTAACGGAGCCAGGGAGCGAGAGGGAAACGACGCCGGACAGGGGTGTCGCCACCGTTGGTGGTCACAAAATTGATGCTGATCTGGTCGGGGGCAGTGATGATACTGGAGGTTCTCAAGCCCAACAGTTGCCGGCCGGGGCCGTTGGCGAGCCGATCTTGCCACCGGCGGTTTCGAAGAGGTCTTTGCTGTAGTGGGCGTAACCCTCGACACCTCTATCACCTCTATTGCCAAGTGTGAGGACGATCAAGGCGGAGCCGGAAGTATTCCTCCGTCTTGCCGCGCGCGTTTCGTTTGGATACCACGAACTCCGGCTAGACTCTGCGCGAGAGCCTCCAACTCCTTGCCGATAGCCAATCGGGCCGGATCGGCGCTCCCGCCAGATTGTGTTTGCCGGAACTTTTGCGCTTCGCGGATTTCGAACTTCACCGTGGCACTCATCGCCATGCCTTCGGCATGAGATTGTTGGGCCGCATCGTACAGGGCCGGCGCTAACTGATGCGCGTTTCGCCCTTCGCGCAGAGGAGTTTCAAACTCGTTCAAGCGCGCCCGCGCCTCGTCGTACACTTCCTTGGCGTCGCGGGCTTGCGTCGCGTATTGGGCCAGAAAACCGGACAGAGCTTCCACGCGCTTCTCTAGCGCTCCCAGTTTACCCATGAGCTGAATGGCCTCAATGTGCTTCTGCTTGGCTTGGGCGCCATCGCCGGCTTGGCAGCGTTTCAAAAGCGAATCGCTTTTCATTTCAATGTCACCTTGACCTTGCCGTTGCCGGCCGGCATGCCCACGCGGGCAAACTGCCCTCATTGCCGACCAGGAGCAGCTTGGGCGGAGCTGGCCTAAATGTCGTTGGTACTTTTCGGACCGGCTGATGATCGAGGCGGCACTTAGCGACGATGCTGATGGTGGTTTTCATGCGGGTGCTGCGTCCCATGCTGGGCCATGAGGGGTGGCTGGAGTGCTGAAATTCTCCTGAAATTGTGCTGAAGCGTGGTATCAAGACGTGTGGAATCGCGGAATCCCCAGGTTTATCGGGCCGGCGAGGTGGAGGTCGACACCGCCCGCCGTGCGGTGCGCCGGGACGGGGAAACGATTCACCTCCGCGCGCGAAGCTTTGACCTGCTGGTCTATTCGATTGAGCGCCGGGAGCGGATCGTGCCGCGCCAGGAACTGCTGGACGCCCTATGGCCGGGGATTGCCGTATCCGACAACTCAATCATGCAATCAGTGAACGAGGTGCGGCGAGCCTTAGACGACCATCCGCGGCAGGCGCGCTATCTGCGGACGATTGCCAAGAGTAGGTGCGGGCGGATTTCGGCGTGGCCCGCATCCATCTGGCCGCTTTGTTGTATCAGCAAGGACGCTATCGTGAGGCGCTGCGGGAATGCGGAACCTTTCTGGCCACCGCCAAGAGCGCTGGCGAAAAAGCTCGTGGCTACTATTTTGCGGGCTTAGTATTGCAGCGGCAAGGTCACTTGGCGGAAGCGCGCGCAGCGGCGCAGCGCGAATTGGCGCTGGTGCTCGAAAATGCCCAGTTGACCGCTCCGCTCGATCTGAACGCCGGCGCGACAGAGCACGCTAAGGCTTTGGTCGCCCAACTGCCAACCGCCGGGGCTCTGTTTCCGGGGTTATTTCCGGCACTGCCGGCTAGCCCGCCCGCGTAAGCGGCGGGTCACATTCGCCAAGGAGGCCAGCGTCCGCGTACGGCCATGAGCCACGACGGCGGTAGGATCTGGATATCAGTCCAGTTAGTTTGGTGCTTGAACGACTTGGTGATTGCCAACCCCCAAATCATGCACGGAATGCTTGTTTCCGGGGTACTCGCGTCCCGATCGAGCTGTTCGCGCAAATCGTATCGACCTGGATCGCGAAGATGACGGACGCTGGATAGCCGAAGTGTTGGAGTTGCCTGGCGTGATGCGCTATGGTCTCACCCGCGACGAAGCCATTAGCCACGCCGAACGCCTCGCCATAAAGGTGATCGCCGATCGGGTCGCTCACGGCGAATTGCCCTCGTCGGCACTCGCCGTGTCGGTCAGTTGTTGACCAAGAGTCTCACCTCATCCTCCACCGCAAACGGCCTCGCCGATAGCTCAAACCGCGCCTCCAACGCATAAGCACAGATCTCCAGCGGAATGCCCTCATAACTGCCGGACTCGAGAAAGCCCTCCACATACTGCCGCGAAAACTCCCGTAACCCCAGCAAACGGAACTGCACCACGTGGACCAGCTCATGAAACAGCACCCCATCGCTCAACGACTGACGGGCCGCAATCATGTCATCGAACGTAATCGCCGTCACCAGCCGCGGATCGGGAAAGTCAAAACCGCACGCCCGCAGCGCCCCTTGAAACGGCCGCCCCGCGATCGGCAGCGGGTCCTGCTCGACGAGCCGCACTCGCTCCAGATCCCCTTCCGCAAAGTAGCCCGCCATCCTCGCCTTTTCCCGGGCGGAGAGCGGTCTACCCAATGGCCGTAAGCGGTCGCGATGAAGGCGGATGTAGAGCGCCACCGGCCACCCCAACAGCCAAGCCGAGGCTGCCTTAGGTGCGCTGGGCATCACCTTTTGCGATCACGGTTTGCACGCGAATCCTGCCTCATCCCGTCCGCAGCAGTTCCTCGCGGATCACGCGGCGGAGAGTCTTTTCCAAAGGCTCGCGCTGGCTCTGGACAAAGTCCCGCAGCGCTTGGTTGATCAGGCTCTGATAGTTGCCCCCGCCTGCTTCGTTCACTTCGGCACGGAACCAATCCAATACCTCATCGTCCAGTCGAATCGTCACGCGTGTCTTTCCGGGCGGGAGAGGCACGATTGCACCCCGGGTAGCTTTGCTGAAGTCGTATTCCTTTTTCATATGCTCTCCAAGTACTGTTGCCTCTCATTCGGCGTGGCTGTTCGTGCCGAGATCATCCGAAACGATTCGTCTCTCAACGTGTAAATGACTAAGAGAATTCGTCCGAAAGCATCCATACCCAACGCCGCCCACCGCTCTTCTTCCTCGTGATCCTCCTGCATATTCAGCACGCCGGGATCTTCCAGTGCCGAGACGGCATCGGCGAACTCGATGCCATGCTTGCGAACATTAGTCGCCGATTTCTTTGGATCCCATTCGAAGGCCACTGTGTACAAGTGTACACGGCTTTCGCGAGTCCTTGTTTCGTGTGGCTCAGACCCATCGGCCCATTGCGAACAAGATTAAACCAATGGCATCATTGATGCTTGATGGATCGGCCCAATTTGTCGCCCGCATGCGCCGATGACATTGAATTGCGACTCTGGCGATGGCAAGTTGATCAAGTCTTCGTTGAATCCAGTACCATGCATCCCGCATTTCACCGGGATTACTTTGACCGATTCGTGGTGACTGATTACGCGAGAAATTGGGATGAGGTTCGATCATGGCTCTCGCGCTGGAATCGCAACTGGATCTACCGAGGACAATCCAATGCGGCTTGGCGATTGGTTCCATCGCTAGAAAGAGCCACGATCCGAAGAATCGATCGGAGTCATGGACCGCTCGGGCCTGACTCGTTCCCGATTCTCTTGGATCCACGTGCGCGTGAACAGGACCTCTTGTCCAAGTTCCAAAAGGCCCTGTCTGACCATCCCGAGAAAGCTCCCAAGCTCAGCCAAATCGTGGATTGGCTCGCGCTAATGCAACACTACGGCACGCCCACGAGGTTTCTGGATTGGTCGTACTCAGGTTCGGTCGCGGCCTACTTCGCCGTCGAAGGCGAAAACAAGGGTTGTGGCCACGCCATTTGGGCTTTGGACCTGGATTGGCTGCAATCACAGTCGCCAGCGGATGTGAATCCACCTGGAGACCAAATATGGATCGACGGCCATTTTCTTTCCGGCTCAAATCCGGACGTCATCGTTTTTGTGAATCCGAAGAGCCAGAATCGAAGGCAAACAGTTCAGCAAGGTCTGTTTCTCGCCAACTTAAGTCATTCCAATTTTGACATTGCCCTCTTGAAAATGATGGCCCGACCGTCGAACATCGCCGCTGGCCCCATGGTTAGGAAACTAGTGATCGCGCCAGCCGCAAGAACCAACTTGCTTTACGAACTCGGGAAAACAGGTATCACTTAAGAAGTCCTATTCGAGAAATCCCCCTTTGACGGTCACTCCGAGTCTTTGCGGACACATTTGAAAGAGATGGTAGACCAAATGAAGAATAAGGTTGAGGATGACTTTCGCCTCATTGGCGAATCGACCGCACTTCAGCGAGACCTGGCAAAATAGCCGATACAATATTCGTAGACCTCCCATGAAGTGCCTACTCCTGATTCCCGCCCTCCTCGCCGCCGCTGAGCCGGGCGAGTTCTTTGAGACTAAGGTCCGGCCCGTGCTCGCGAAGAACTGCTATGGCTGCCATCGCGATGCTGCCCTTGGCGGACTCCGGCTCGACTCGCGCGAGGCCATGCTCAAAGGCGGCAAGTCTGGGGCGGCGATCACGGTGGAGCAGCC
>ENA-ORBV01001915-ORBV01001915.1-microbial-mat-metagenome-genome-assembly--contig:-NODE-1915-length-44988-cov-11.637951_pt1 | contig 44988 bp, 44 predicted proteins | sample MGYA00237777_ERZ505514 | MGnify/ENA primary metagenome ERZ505514 (study PRJEB26160, sample SAMN06269048) | microbial mat metagenome | isolation source: Oligotrophic lake microbial mat | place... | reverse complement strand
CTACACCTCTCTATTCGTCGGCAGCGTCAGATGTGTATAAGAGACAGCTCTCGCTCCTGGTGGGCGTTATGGCAGGCGGCATCCCGGCGCGCAATGCGGCTAAATTAAATCCAATTGCAGCCCTACGCAGCGAGTAAGAACTATGGCAACCATGATTCGGATGGAGGGCATCACCCAGACTTTTCACTTAGAAGACATGGATTTGCCGGTGCTCAAACAGATTAATTTGGCGATCGATGATGGCGAATATGTCGCGATTATGGGCGCATCCGGTTCAGGTAAATCAACGTTGATGAACCTCATTGGCTGTCTCGATCGCCCACGAGCGGACTGTATATTTTAGACGGGAGAGACCTGACCACCCTGGATGATGATGAACTCGCCGATATCCGTAATCAGTACATTGGCTTTGTCTTTCAACAATTCAATCTGTTACCGCGCTTAACGGCGTTAGAAAATGTGATGCTGCCGATGCTTTATGCCGATGTGCCGCGATCGGAACGCTTAGCAGCAGCTACTGAAGCACTCACCAAAGTTGGATTGGGCGATCGCTTAAACAGCCGTCCCAGTAAACTTTCAGGCGGGCAGCAACAGCGCGTGGCGATCGCCCGTGCCCTGGTCAACCATCCGGCGTTGGTATTGGCAGATGAACCCACAGGGGCGTTAGATTCCACCACGTCTCACGAGATTATGGCGCTGCTGACGGCGTTAAATCAACAGGGCACGACGATCGTGGTAGTCACCCATGATGCGACCGTTGCCGCGCAAACCAAGCGGGTGATTCAGATGCAGGATGGCGTGATTGTTGAGACCAGCAAACAGTCGCAACGCTTAGCGTGAATCTTACTAATAATAAGTCACACGTTGGGGAACGGTGTTTCATAAAGGATGAGGAAAATCAAGAAACGTTTAACGATGAGTGGCGATCGCATCAAAGCTTTCACTCACCACCGCGATCGAAACAGAAACCACATAGACCCTAGAGGCAGCAGCAAAAGTACCTGTCAACGTGTAGTCAAAGCAATGTATAGCATCGTGTGTGAGTTGTATAAGTTCTGCTAAAACATTCCAAAGGCAGAGAGAATCTGGAGCGGCTTCTGTCAGCATACGATCGAGGATGTGAACACTCAAGTTGACATTGAAGCAAAGCCCCATGAATTAGAAATAGCGGTGCGACGCTCAATGTCTCGGTTCAGGAAAGACATCTACGCTGCTATCTTTAGCAATTGTTCTAAACTACTGTTCGTCGTCCTTAAGGAGATTATTGTGCCAAAAGTTACAGCTCAGGGTAAAACGTTTGAATGCGAAGTCGGCGATAATCTATGTCAAGTTTTACTAGCCAATAACGTCGAACTTTACAATGGCAATGCAAAGATCGCTAACTGTAGGGGCATCGGTGCTTGCGGTGCCTGTACTGTTCGGGTTGATGGCAAAGTTTCCAATCGTAGTTGGATAGAAACTATCTGGCGATTGCTTCCTCTCTCTTCTCCCATGGCAGATCGTCGCCTAGCTTGTCAGACTCAAGTTTTGGGAGATGTTGAAGTGATTAAATTTGAAGGCTTTCTGGGTCGGGGCACAGGCATAGTGTGGACATCAGAGGGAAAGACAGAGAGGATTGCCCAAATGGACTGAGTGATACCAATTTGAATTGAAAAGGCGACACATTCTGTAGGGGTAAGTCACTGCCCTGCCCTTACAGAATGTGTCGTCATGCTTTAAATCCGTATGAGGCTGTCATGAATCAAATGAACCAGCAGAACTTTACTGATGACCAGCGCCTTGGTGAGAACGCCCAGTTTTTGCCATCTCAGCGCCATTTTGCTTCATGATGTTTTAGCAAGCGTGTGAATTGTCTAAGTTCTACTAAAACGAGTATTGGCGGTTGGTTGGAAGGCACGCTGGTGGGTGGCGCTGGTGTGGCGGCTATCGGCGGGCTGGCAGGCGCGTTGGCAGGGCTAGGCATTCCAGAGCACGAGGTCTTGAAGTACGAGATGCAAATTCAAGCAGGCAAGTTCGTGCTGCTGGTGACAGGCAGCGAGGCGGATGTCAGTCGGGCAAAGCAGATGCTAAACAGAATCAGTCATGACGTTAGCCTGTCGGTAGCGGTCTAAGGCGTTAAACCCTCTGTTGCTTACAAAGCACCGTTCGTAAATCAAGGCTAAAGACGATGATTATGCTCAACACCATCGGCAGAACTGATACAGAACTCAAAGCTGATGTGCTTTCTGAACTCGCATATGAGCCACGGATCAAGGTCACAGATATCGGTGTTTTGGTCAAAGATGGCACGGTGACACTGAATGGTTTCGCCAATAACTACAGTGAGAAAAGAGAAGCTGTGCAGGCTGTGAAGCGAGTGACAGGGGTGAAGGCGATCGCGGACGACATCGAAATCAAGCTGTTGCATCCCCTGCTGCATACCGATGGAGACATTGCCGCCGCTGCCGTGCAGCACATTGAGCGGTGCAATTTAGTGTCAACAGTCAGCGTGGTCGTCACCGTGCGCGACGGCTGGATCACACTCGATGGTGAGATGGAATGGTGGTATCAGCGGAACGCCGCCGAAGATGTCGTGCATTATCTGTTGGGTGTCGAAGGGGTGTCTAATCTGATTGCCATTAAACCCAAACTAACAGCAACGGCAGTCGAAACGGCGATTCAAGCGGCGTTCAAACGCAATGCGCTACTGGATGCTCACAACATCAAAGTGGAAACGTCTGGCAGCAAGGTCATCCTTTGTGGCAACCTTCGGAACTTTGCTGAACTAGAGGAAGCCGAACGAGTTGCCTGGGCTGCACCAGGGGTGTTCTCGGTGGACAATCAGCTCACTGTGAAGTGGCTTGGTCTGATGGATTAGCGTTAAAGAGGCTGTAATAGCCTCGCAGCGACAAAGCAAACGCCGCTGCGAGGCGAGTGGAAAGTAAGCGATCGATCATCATTAGTTCTAAACCAGATGATGTTGATGTCCAATTAAGAAGGAATCGTATGGTCAGCAAAATTGACATTACCAAAACCGTGTCCCGCGATCGCTGAGACGACCACTCGATCAAGTCATCGTTGCCTGAGTTCTTATCGATAAACCGTATTCTCTTGGAGAAGTGCAGAGGTTTCATAATCCAGGCAACCGATCGCAGCTTCAGTGAGAGCATTGTAGGGATGGAGTGGACATTTCAGGTTGTATTCACCGGTAAAAAAGGTGCAGTTACTGCATGGAATTTGATGTAATCGCTGAAGATGTGCCCATCCTTGCCGCCAAGCACTCCAGAGAGACCCTAAGAAACTCAATAAAATTAGCCCAATACAGACTAGAAAAATAACTTTTGTAATTGGTGGAGTGACCTGAGATAAAGTTGCAATAAGCATAGTACGACATTAAAAGGGAGATTAATTGAATGAATGCGATCGCGTTAATTTGAAAACAGGCATTAGTGAGGTCAACTTGTTTTTGGAGTGCTTATACTGGGAGCAGTTCTGTAGCGCCACTAGATTGAGATTGCTCCAGGCTAGACCCATATAGATCAGCAAATCGTTCAAACAGTTGCATGGTGTGATGAGAGCCTTGATCGACCTTACCTGAACGATGAATCTTGCCCTTGGCTAGTTTGTGGAGGTAGGGCAAATCCTCTAGTAAGGTCAAGCTGGACGCAAGATGTAAAACAATCTGCAGGAGCAGCCTTGGAAATATGACATTACTGTAAATATCGATGAACAACTTATGGTCGTTATCGCTCATGGGCAAAATGTTGAATATCACCGTAATATTCTTATTGCCGTAGATCGGAATACTTAGTTCAACGGTGTAAGGAGTATGCAGAATCAACTCAACTTCAACAACAGGCTGTCTCCAAATTCTGAGTAGACTGAGTGGTGACTCCAGAACTGTTTGAAACTTAATGGCTCCACCGCTCGCAGTCGTTTCAAATTGACTCACATCAACAATTTTTAAACCGCTAAGACTAAAGCCGTGTACTGATTCTAAATGCTTTAAATTTAACAGATGGTAGATTTGGCAAAGATAAGGAATCGGTAAAAGGTGTTCCTGACTAATCAGGTGGTATTTTTCTAGCTGAAGCATTCTAACTTCAGTTTTGTTTAGATATGCTTCGTGTGGCGGAGTCAATGAATTGAGGGTGTAAAACTTGAGGGTATTGATGTCCTTAGCATGTAAGCTTTCGGGTTCTAGACTTGTCTGTGGACTGAGTAGTATCCAGCCAGTCAATAATAGGAAAGCTGTCAATAAGTGGACTAACTCAATCGCTGACAAACCACCATCTGACAAAAACTCAAAGCTCTGGTTGATGACGCTAAACAGCCAGTAAAAGATACCGAAGCTCCAAATCCGGTTTCGGAATTTGATGCTCAAGAAGGAAGCTCTTGTAGCTGAGTAGGTATTTGTATCTTTAAGATCATCATTGCGGTATGTGTCAGCAGTCATAGGATGTTGATGGTTTGTAGGTAGCGTCGTAACTACAGGTTATGTAGCGGAATTATCTAAGTGACAGATCTGGCGATCTGCAAACTCGCGATCGCCAAATCTTGATTAGAAAGCGCCAGAACTACGATTGCATCACTAATTGGACAGTGGCGTTCTGTAGTCCGGGACGTTTCACTGCTGCTAGAGTTTGATTCACGGCATAGCTCTGATTGATCGAGTTGACCAAGGCCGCCATGTTGTGATTTTTAGCGACACCCCAGAGGTCAGCAATGAGATTAAGTGAACCGTCCGCGTTCCGAGACCAGCCCAGGTCATAGTTTCCCTCAAGCACGGCAACCACGTCAGCCCGAATTCGTTGGCAACCAGAGCCGCGCACCTCGGCATTAGTCTGAATGGCTAGGCCCAGATTACGGAGGGAGGATTTCAAAATTTCAACGTCAGTCAATTTGCTACGTAGAGTATTGAAGTGAGACATATTCGTTGCCTTGATATTAAGTGTTATTGATCCACGAAAAGACGAAAGAAGCGTAGTATTAAACTGAGAACAATTGCTCAACGTCAACTGTCCTTGGTCGAATGCTACCAGTCCTCCTAACCGTGTTAGAACTGAGCCTGTGTGGGAAGTCCATCGATTTCAGGCGCATAACCTGATTCGATAGGTAGACCGCTATTTTCCTGATCAACCTCTCCAAATTTTGTGATTTGTTTGATTGAGGAAAGTGAAAAATTCAGCGATGGTATATTTAGAGAGAGGCGGAATCTATCTCCAATTTCCACTCATGTCTCAGGAGTTTCTGATACATCGTGTCTCGAACCATCATGAGCTTGTTGTACTCAATCAGAAGTTCCTGAGCCTGCGCATGAGACATCCGCTGAACTTGATCCGCAAAGAGTCGGAGACTGAATTCTTGATCTAAGGTGAGTTCGGTTGCTTGATTCATGGCTGCTTCCTGCGACCCAATCCGGGTCAAAACTGTGAACCTGTTAATAGGAGTGAAACAAGTTTCTTATTTGTTGAGCTATGCGAATTAATATAACGAAGTATTTACATAAATTGACGAATTTGAAGAAGTATGAGTGGATCTATGCCTTTGGACTGACCTCAGTTAACTTAAGAACGAGGTACTTAGATCTGCCATGTATCAAACTGACCTTCCTCGCCCTGCGTGGGAAACACTCCCCACCATGCACGATCTACCGAGCAAAGATCTGGAGGAGTCCAGTTCACGATCGCTCCCTTTTTATGGGTAACTATCCCATTACACAAGCCCAGTGGAGAGTCGTGGCAGCCATGCCCTTTGTGAAGCAGGAACTTGACTCAGATCCTTCAGCGTTTAAGGGCAACGATCGTCCAGTTGAGAGGGTTTCGTGGTACGACGCGATCGAGTTTTGCGATCGACCTCTTTGGTGATGGTTTAATGATCGGCACCAGTCTGACGATCGCGCTGCATCTGGGAGTCATGCTGGCATCGGCAAGAGTTTAGGGTTTGCGTGGACAGGCAGATCTACCCAAACTTGTTGTGCTTGCTTTCACTACAAGCACATTGATTACTGCGATCGTCGAAGAAATTCTGCCAGAAGCGCATCAAACTTAAGCTAAGAGCGGATCTACCTTGACCTTTGGGGAGCTTGGCGCTTTCCATGCTGTTCTCGTCTTATCTGGAATAGCGTCTTAACGATTGAGATCAAAGGTTACTCATGATGAAACGGAAAAAATTTATTGGTATTGCAGGCGGGACAGCAGTTGCAACTGGGGCAATCGCTTATTTAGGGAGCGATCGAAGCAATCTGGTTAGAGCAGATCTAAAACCGACTGACAATAGCAGCACCAAACTCAAACCAGACGAAAAAGAGATTTTGTTTCTCGCGTTGCTTGCGCCGAGCGGTCATAATACCCAGCCGTGGTTTGTTCAATATCTCGAACCGTATCACTGGATGATCGGCAACGATCGCCACAAATGGCTGCCTGCCGTTGACCCGACGCAACGCGAAACGATGCTATCGATCGGTGCATTCCTGCAAAATCTGGAGTACGCCGCCAACTCGTTTGGCTATGTCTGTGATTGGACGTTACTCGCGACGACCAATCAGGACGAGCGAGTGATGGACGTAAAACTGATCAAGCAAGCATCGAGCAAGACCTTTGATACCGCAAAAATTAAAACCCGTCGGACTGTTCGTGCTGGTTTTTCAAGTGATGTACTGAAAAAGGAAGATGTAGCATTTCTGGTCAATGCAGAACCAGAATTTATTCACTATCTATCTGGCACCAGCAAGGAAAGTCAATTTGTTAATGAACAAACTATTGAAGCCAACCGCCTCCAAGCCGGTCGCAACCCCGCACAGCAAGAGTTAGCCGACTGGATTAGATTCTCTAGTCAAGATGCTAAACAACATCGTGATGGACTGACAACGGCAGGTATGGAAATCGACGGCTTTTCTGGCTGGGTGGTGCGGAATTTTTATGGCAAAAGCGATGTGATGAAAAAGGATTTTCGAGAGAAAGGTATTGACAACATTAAAAAGGAAGTGTCGGCATCGGCAGGTTGGCTTCTCATCACCAGTAAGGATACTGCGGTGGCGACATTGTTGGAAACTGGTAAACGAATGCAACGACTTTTCCTGAAAGTATGGGAAAGAACGATCGCCATTCATCCGATGACACAGATCTTGGAAGAAGCATCAACAAAGCAAACGCTGCATCAATCCATTGGGATCAGCGAAAACATTCAATTCATCTTGCGTACAGGCTACGTGAAGGATTATCCACCGCCCGTATCACTCCGCCGCCCTGTTGAGTGGTTTCTACGGCAATAATGAGGAATTTATCACGAGTCGTCTCATTCATATCCTCCTTGCAGTTTCCTCAACTTTTTTCAATACCATTTTTTCAAGATCATGAGAACTTGCCGATAATCTTGTCGTTAACGAGGATGAAAACTATGAAATGGCGACAATTAATGCTGGCTTTTATAGCCACCATTTGCTTAATCTTTGCAGGCAATGCCCTGGCTCAGACTGATGTCAATATCAACAATACCAACCTCATTCGCTTTGGCGGCAGCGTAATCGTACCAGAAAATCAAGCTGTCGAAAATGCCCTTGCTTTTGGCGGAAGTGTGACGGTATCCCCGAATGCCAAAGTTTTGGATACCGCGATCGCGTTTGGCGGCGATGTCGTACTGAAAAAAGGAGCGCAGGTAGAGGGCGATGCTTACTCCTTTGGTGGAAAAATCGTGCAGGAACCTGGTGCGACCATTACTGGTGAACGCGCCACATTCAGCGATCGACATGGCATGATGTATGGTGCGAATCGAGGCAGAAGTAGCTTCTTCGCTCAGTATTTCTTCAGTGCCCTTTTTAGAATTAGTGCCGCCGTAGTAGCCGCTATTCTCGGGCTGATTATTTTGCATACCAGCCCACAGTTCTTGCCAAATTTGGCAAGAAAATTGCGTCAACACTCTGGTCTAAGCGCTCTATGGGGGATCGGAGCGATCGTCTCTTTTGTTTTTGCCACCATCTTTCTAGCGATTACGCTCATTGGTATTCCTCTGATTCCACTTCTAAGTCTCACTGCGGTGATCACGGCTCTAGTCGGCTCATTGGGCGTAGCGCTTTTTGTTGGTCAATGCCTGGTTCGTGATGGCAATCGATCATTACAGCAGCAGTTCTTGGTGGGCTTGGCGATCCTGACCGTTCTAACACTCATTCCATTTTTTGGAGGGTTAGTCGTTTTCCTGGTCAATCTGTTCGGCTTGGGTGTCATCTTACTGTGGAAATTTGGTACAGCAAGACCTGAAATAGCGATTGAGTGAACAGGCAGCATGAATGCTCGAAGGGAGGCAAAACAATGAAATTGAAGCGACACTGGTTAGTGACTTGCCTGGTAGCTTTGAGCCTGTTTTCAGGCTGTTATTTCAATCTGGGTAGTAGTGGGGTGCGAGGATCGGGCATCGTCAAGACTGAATCCCGATCGGTCGCTGGCTTCTCATCGATCTCCTTTCAATCCGAAGGGCGAGTTACGGTGCAGCAGACAGGAAAAGAGTCCCTCACGATCAGCGCCGAAGACAACCTTCTGCCACTCTTAGAGAGTCGTGTGGCTGACCGCACTCTTTATCTTGGCACCGTGAACAATACCGACATCAACCCGACTAAGACCATTGAGTTTGTTGTGGAGGTTAAAAGCTTGGAGAGCTTGAACATAAAAGGTGTCGGCAGTGTTGACGTGAAGGATCTCCAAGGTAAACGGGTGTCGGTTTCCCAGGATGGGGTGGGCAGCACGGCGATCGCTGGCAGTGTGGATGTGCTGGATCTCACTCTTGCTGGAGTCGGCAGTTTTCAAGGCGAGAAGTTGAAGACGAAGCAGGCAACCGTTCGCAACAGCGGCGTAGGGAGTGCTGTGGTAAATGTGAGTGAGCAGTTGGATGCGACTCTATCCGGTGTGGGGTCTGTAGAGTATATCGGTTCTCCCCAAGTTAAAGAATCTGTGCAGGGCGTGGGGACGGTCAAGAAACGGTAGCGTCTGGCAGTGACGTATTCTCGCCAGGATAATTATTGTGAGGTAAAGCAAAATGACATTCATACGAACGTGGCGATTCATTACACTGATGTTGGCTTCGTTTAGCCTTAGTTTGTCGATGACTCATTTATTAGAGTTGCCGCAAAGAATGCGGTTTGATCAACAGCTTTGGGTGAAAGTAACCGTTTTTGAAAATCTTTATAAGTTGTTTGGCTCAGTCGGCGCAGTCTTTGAAATTACAGCAATTCTGACGGCAATTGGACTGGCATTTTTGGTTCGCAAGCGTGGTTCAACGTTTTACTGGACGTTGGGCGGAGCGATTCTCTTGGTGCTGGCGTTTGTGAGTTGGATCATGTTTGTTGCGCCAATGAATGCTGAATTCGCCAAATGGTTGACCACTCCCATTCCAGCAGATTGGACGCGGTATCGCGATCAATGGGAGTATGCACACGCAGTCAATGCTTTTGTCAAAATCATGGGGCTAAGTTTGCTCCTGATCTCTGTGCTTGTAGAAACGCCGAAAAAGGCAGCAAAATGACTGCTCAGCACAACATGAAAAGTAAAACCAAATTAACGCTGATTAAAAGCATTCACACGTTGATCTGGCTATTCTTCAATGTTGTGATTTTTTATATGCTGTATGCCGCGATCGCGAATAAACTCAATATCTGGCTCTGGATCGGGTATGGCTTTGTCTGCCTGGAAGGGCTGATCCTCCTCACGTTCAAATCCCACTGCCCCTTAAATCTGCTGGCTCGAAAATATTCAAATTCCACAAAGGACAATTTTGATATTTATCTTCCCAGTTGGTTAGCTAAGGATCGTGGATTAAATAAAACCGACAAATTGTTCGTAGGTAGGGGCGCACAGCCGTGCGCCCCTACGGAAAACGCCGCGGTTATTAAATTCTTGTTCCTAAGTACACGAAGTTAATCTACACCACTATTTTCGCGATCATTATCATCATCACCCTCTATTAAATGCTGCATTAACAACCAGAGATCAATATTATGTGGCTTCAATGGATTGCAATCATTGGTGTTTTAATCATCAGCAGCTTTGGAATTGCTGCCCTTTATGGTCGCGATCGCTGGCAGTCGCATACGGCTCAGTTACGCGCCCAATTAATCAATGGACAGCGAACTATTGAGCCAGCGATCTATGACTCCAAAGAGCTTGAAGGCTTGCCAGTCCCTGCACAGTGCTTCTTTCGGACGGTACTTACAGAGGGACAACCGATCGTCGCTGTGGTCAAACTCTCACAGCAAGGACAGTTCAATCTGAGTGAAACGGAAGCTAAGTGGAGTCCATTTACCGCCACGCAAGTTGTGACCACTCAACGTCCCGGTTTTGATTGGGATGCCCGCATTCAGATGGCACCGGGGCTGAATACATTTGTCCATGATGCCTATATGTCAGGAGAAGGCATGTTACATGCAGCCTTATTCGGTCTTATCACCGTTGCCAAGATGCGCGGTACGCCTGAAATAAACCAGGGTGAACTGCTGCGATTCTTTGCTGAGGCAGCATGGTATCCCACGGCACTCTTACCCAGTCAGGGCGTGCGCTGGGAAGCGATTGATGAACACTCTGCTCGCGCGACGCTGACCGATGGTGCCACCACTGTTTGCGCTGTGTTTCAGTTTAATGCTGAAGGCGCGATCGCGACGTTTCGGGCTGAGCGCTATCGTGACAAACTGACTGCAATGCCGTGGAGGGGTCGTTTCTGGGACTATGCAGTGCGCAATGGCATGTTGATTCCTTTAGAAGGCGAAGTGGGATGGGAGTATCCAGACGGCATACGGCTCTATTTCAAAGGAAAATTTACAGAGCTTAACTATGAGTTCGCATCATAAAGATCAGAAAATAAGTTACCTGTTATTGGTTCGTCTCACGTAGGGACGCAAGGACTTGTGTTCTTATAGGGAAAAACTCCACCACGACAGAGTTGTTCAAAGCAGCGTTGTTCAAAGCAGAGAGCGATCGCTCTCACAACTGCCTTAAATTTGACCTTTAGCATCAAGTTAACTCGATCTACTTTTAATATTTCACAAGGAAAACGAGCTGATGGTTTCTCCGCACAATCTCGATACGGTGGGTGGCTTATCCGAGCAAGACGCACTTACTCGGCTCAAGCGTGACGGCTTCAATGAACTCCAGTCGGCTCGATCGCGCAGTCTTTTGGCGATCGCATGGGGCATTGTTCAAGATCCGATCTTTCTCTTATTAGTGGGCGGTGGAGTCATCTATTGGGTTTTAGGCGACCTCCAGGAAGCGCTGATTTTGCTGGGTTTTGTCGTCTTCATTATGGGGATTGGACTATACCAGGAAGGCAAGACCGAGCACGCTCTGGAAGCCTTGCGCGATCTGTCCAGTCCTCGTGCCCTGGTGATTCGGGATGGAGAGCGTAAACGGATTGCGGGGCGAGAAGTCGTGCGGGACGATATCTTAGTGCTGGCAGAGGGCGATCGCGTACCTGCGGATGCCATCATTTTGTCTTGCTCAAACCTCTCTACCGATGAGTCGTTATTAACCGGGGAATCGCTACCCGTTCGCAAAGTTGCCGCTGTGATTGACGCTGGGGAGAAGGTGCAGATGGCGCGTCCGGGAGGAGACGCATTGCCCTTTGTGTATGCCGGGACGTTAGTGGTGCAGGGACAGGGTATGGCTCAAGTCCGGGCGATCGGCGCTCAGACGGAGATGGGCAAGATTGGCAAGGCGTTGCAAACCGTGAAGCCAGAAGCGACTCCCTTGCAACGAGAAATGAATCAGTTGGTGAGTCGCTTGTTTGGTATTGCGTTAGCGCTATGCGTGGCGATCGTGGTGATGTATGGACTCACGCGAGGCGATTGGCTTAAAGGTGTGCTGGCTGGCATTACCTTAGCGATGGCAATTTTGCCCAATGAATTTCCGGTTGTCGTCACCATTTTCTTGGCGTTGGGGGCGTGGCGCATTTCGCAGCATCATGTCCTGGCGCGTCGTGCCTCGGCTGTGGAAACTCTGGGTGCTGCCACCGTTCTGTGTGTGGATAAAACCGGGACGCTGACGCTGAATCAAATGGCAGTGCAACAGCTATGCCCTCATGACACAGAAAAGACTCAGCCGTACGCTTTGGCATTGCATGAACGAGAAGCGCTCCCCGAAGGGGTGCATGAATTAGTTGAATTTTGTATACTCGCCAGTCAACGTGATCCATTCGACCCGATGGAAAAAGCGTTTAAGCAATTGGGCGATCGCTATCTTGCCCATACCGAACATTTGCATAACGATTGGATGTTATTGCGAGAATATCCACTCTCACCGCATCTCCTCGCCATGTCTCATGTTTGGCAATCGGCGGATGGCAAGCAGTATGCTATTGCTGCCAAAGGCGCACCCGAAGCGATCGCCGATCTCTGCCATTTCACACCCCAGCAGCAAACCAGCCTCGCCACACAAGTGAGCGAGATGGCAGCACAAGGCTTGCGGGTGTTAGGCGTTGCCAAAGCCTCGCTTCTGGATGCACCACCTCCTTTTTTGCCACCCCATCCATCGCTCAATCCAGAGCATTTACCCGATCAACAGCATGACTTTCCCTTTCAATTTCTCGGCTTGGTGGGGTTGTCTGATCCCGTGCGACCCACAGTAGCGGCAGCGATTCAAGAATGCTATACCGCTGGGATTCGAGTCGTCATGATTACGGGTGATTATCCCGGTACGGCTCAAGCGATCGCACGTCAAATTGGCTTGCTGCAAATGGGAGCCATGATGACCGGAGTCGAATTGGATGAAATGAGTGACGCTGAACTCCAGCAGCGGATTCAAAGTACGAATATCTTTGCGCGCGCTGTTCCCGAACAAAAATTGCGGTTGGTACAGGCTTTAAAGGCACAGGGTGAAGTCGTTGCCATGACGGGTGATGGCGTGAATGATGCCCCTGCTCTCAAAGCGGCTCAAATTGGCATTGCAATGGGTCAGCGAGGGACGGATGTTGCCCGTGAGTCGGCGGCGTTAGTGCTCTTGGATGATGATTTTTCGTCGATCGTGCAAGCCGTCAAACTCGGACGACGCATTTTTGACAATCTCCGCAAAGCCATGTCCTACCTTGTCGCAATTCACATTCCGATCGCGGGAATGTCTTTAATTCCAGTCTTATTTAAGTTACCGTTAGTTTTGCTGCCTGTACACGTTGCCTTTCTCCATCTAATTATTGATCCGGCGTGTTCGATCGTGCTGGAAGCTGAACCCGCCGAAGCAATGGTGATGCAGCGTCCACCCCGCAACGCCAAAGAACCCTTATTTGGTAGGAAAACGCTGGGTTTGGCAGTCTTACAGGGGAGCGGCATTTTGGCGATCGTCCTTACCATCTTTGTGGTGAGTCTGTATCGCGGACAGGGTGAACTGGATGCCCGTGCGCTCACCTTTACCACATTAATTTTGGTCAATTTAGGACTTATTTTGAGCGAAAGCTCATCATCACGTCTCAGCCTCACCATATTGAAATCCCCCAATGCGGCGCTCTGGTGGGTGCTTGGGGGTGGACTTGTTTTTCTCGCACTGGTACTTTACATGCCATTTTTACGCCAACTGTTTAGCTTTTCGTTTCTCCATCCGATCGACCTGGCGCTTTGTTTGGGTGGTGGGGCGATCGGTCTGCTGTGGTTTGAACTGTTAAAAGGATTCAATCGACCGCCACACGCGAAAGCCAACGTAGGACAGGCGATCAAACATCTATAGTTGAGAGTTCGTGATGCCCACTGCAACAGACTTCAAAGACTACTATGCCGTCCTCGGAGTCAGCAAAACCGCCACTCCTGAAGAAATTAAACGGGCGTACCGCAAGCTGGCTCGCAAATATCATCCTGACCTCAATCCTGGCGATCAAGAGGCAGAGGCGAAGTTCAAAGACCTGAACGCCGCGAATGAAGTCCTCTCTGATCCCGAAACGCGGCAGAAGTATGATCAATTTGGTCAACATTGGAACCATCCTGGTTACAGTGAAGCGCCAGCACACACAGGCACCAATGCTGGGACTCAAGGCTTTGATCAGTATGAAGACTTTGATGCGTTTATCAACGATTTGCTGGGTGGTATCAACGGTCGATCGCGCCACCGTACCCGCGCCACTGGAACCGATGGTTTTCGCTCCCAGGCTCCCGCACCCGACACCGAAGCCGCGATCGCGCTCTCCTTCTCGGAAGCGTTTCACGGTGTGCAAAAGTGCTTGCAGTGGGATGATGAGACGCTCAATGTTCGTATTCCCGCAGGCGCTAAACCAGGCAGTCGCATTCGCCTGAAAGGGAAAGGTCGCCCCAGTCCGTTCTCGCAACAACGCGGTGATTTGTATCTCACGATCGAGGTATTGCCCCATGCCTTCTGGCGTTTTGAGGGCGACAACCTTGTTTGCGATATGCCCATTCGCCCCGATGAAGCGGTTTTAGGCGCTGAAATTAGTGTGCCGACTCCCGATGGTAGCGTGACGATGAAAGTGCCCAAAGGCACACGATCGGGTCAAGCGCTCAGACTGCGCGGCAAAGGCTGGACGTTGCCTAAAGGGGGACGCGGCGACTTGTTAGCCAAACTGCAAATCGTGACACCACAAGAATTGAGTGCGATCGAGCAATCATGCTACGCAAAAATTCAGGCAAATGCGAGTTTCAATCCGCGTGCCCCGTTAGAGGAGATGAAATTATGAGCTTTAGCCTTGCAAAAACCGTCGTTTCAACCGACGGTGAATCACTCTACACCTTTGAAGCGGCTGCCATCATCACCGAAACTTCGCTGACGGTAGTAGAGGTTTATGTTGAGTTAGGAGTCATTGAAGCGATCGACTCAATGCTACACGCCCGCGAACTTGCTCGCATTGCCCAGATTCAGCGGTTGCGCCAAGATTTGGGGCTGAATTTAGTTGGAGCTGCAATGGTGCTCGATATGGCTCAGGAAATCGCTCAATTGCGGGCACAGCTCAGGGTGTATCAGTCCCATCGATCGGACGCACGATCGGATTAACGCGCCATCGGTCTGAACTGGGGCAAATGGGAACCTTAGAAACATCCAAATTGTAATTCCATGAGGAGTTTTTTCCGATGCCCAATACACCCATCAGCACTCAGTTGAGTCCAAGCAATCGTGATGCCGTGATGCAGGCGATCGCCCCGCAAAACCGATCGCCCCTTCTAATGTCCCAAACATGAACGCTGAAGTGCGATCGCAGCCTGGATTCTGAAGGCGATCGCGGATTGAAACGCTTGGTTTCAGCAGAAATTGGGTTGCATTCAACAGTGTGATGGGGAATTTAGGACAATCGATCCGGCGATTCAGGCAACAAACGCTCTACAATCGCCAAAACCTCTGGCAAAACTGTATTGATGATATCCCAAAGAATCTCATGATCAACCTGCTCGTACCGATGGGCAATAATATTTCGCAACCCAACTAGATTACGCCAATCTACCTCAGGATGCACTTGCTGAAACTGTGTTGAAACCCGTCGAGCAGCCTCACCTAAAAGCTCAAAATTGCGCTCAATGACACGTCGCAACCACAGTGTCTCCAGATATTCCGCCTCGGACACGCCAGCCATAAACTGCTGCATTTCCCGGATTGCCTCAGCCATGTCCCAAAGCGCTGCTGCGTCTCGATCAAGACTTTGCATAAACCACGCGGTAGGTGCTTAAAATTTCGGCTCGACGGTAAGGATTGGTTAAAAGCTCTTTCCGTACCACATCGACCTTTCGCCCAAACAACTGCTCTAGACTCTCCTGCAAAGTCCGCCAGGTTTGCCAGGAAAGGCGATAATCTGGTTCAAATACTACCAGCGTATCGACATCACTAGGATTGCTGCCTGCCAACCGAAAATCATCCCGCAATACCGATCCAAATAACCCAAACTCCACAATATGGTAACGATCGCACAACGCCACAATCTTTGACACATCCACTCCCAGACGTGCTGACAAAAGCTCTACAACTAGCATTGACTTAGGATCTGGCGGCACTGTTGCTGCTGCCATCGATTCCATCGTCATGGCTGCCCCCCGTCAAAAGCGTTTGTATCCTTTACACCTAGATCATAACTGGTTTTGGAACGGAGACTAATAGCACTGGGAAGGTTGAAACGTCTGATGCTTGAAAACGTTCATCAATAAGCAAGGGGCGCGATCGCTAGTAACGTGAGCCTAAAACCCATTACTGATTTCTCCCCGACAACATGAGATTCGCAGGAGCGATCGCCCCTACTGTTCCATCCTCTACGATCGCCCCTCTGATTCCCACTCTCACAAGTATAGGAGCGATCGCCCACCACAGATCGCCCCTTCTAATGCCCCAAACAGCAACGCTGAAGTGCGATCGCAGCTGAAACCTGAATGCGATCGCACTCCTTGAAGGGTAAACCTGGATGGCTGAGCGAGCCGACATCCCCACGTGCATGAAGGCGACGATGTTACTCGATAGGAGTGTCATCGTACAAAGGATGATCACGACATTACTGAGTAACGTTTATCTTTTACTTAGATCAACATAAGAGTTTATTATGAATGCGACGATGTTACTGAGTAACGTCGTGATTAGATCGAGTAATGTCACGAGGTTGCTTAGTAACGCGATGATTGTATTAAGTAACGCGACGATCACTTCAAGTAACGTCACGATGTTGCTCTGTGGGATGACGATCGCAGTGAATAACACGTTGATTTTTCTAAGGGTCAGGTCGATCGCGTCAAGTAACGCGCTAGTCCTTCTCTGTGCAGTTGCGATCGCATAAATGGAGGCGATCACCTGTCCGGGTTTTGCTATGCAAGGACTGGAGCGATCGCGTCAGAAGATAAGGTTTGAGTAGCTGACGACTGTAAATAATCGCCGAGTGAAGGAGACAACGAGCGTTCCTAGTGTCAAAGGTTAAATAACCCAACCGACAAGATCAGCGATCGCTTCTATCACAGAGTAGCCCTTGATAGAATGAAGGTAAGTAAATAGTCGTGCTTGAGCGAAATATGCCAGAGGTTTCAAGGTTTTATGGGATTGTGATCAAGGTGTTTTTTGGAGACTATCCTCCGCCTGATTTCCATGCGATCTATGGTGAGCATAATGCATTAGTGAGTATCGAATCGCTGGAAATTATTGAAGGGGATCTGCCAGGTCGTGCTCAAACATTAGTTCTTGAATGGGCAGTTTTATACCAACAAGATCTTTTGCAGATGTGGAATACTCAAGAGTTTCGTAAACTACCGCCTCTAAAGTAGAGTGAAAGTGATATGAAATGCCCTCGAATTCTCAAGGTGAAGGCAATTGACGATCACACCTTGATCATTAAATTTACAAATCAAGAAGTCAAGCAATACAATATTCTCCATCTTCTAGACAATCCTGTGTTTGCTCCACTTCGCCAACCTGCCTTTTTCAAGAATTTTAAGGTTGAGCAGAGTGGCTATGGAATTGTGTGGAATGAAGATATTGATTTAAGTGAGTATGAGCTTTGGAAAAATGGTATGACGACGGCAGACGGCGATCGCTCAGTGACGCTGTAGACAACTACCAAGTCGTTTTTTGTATGAGTCATAACCGCAATCGCTTTTTGTTAACGCATTCCACCAAGCTAGCGATCGTTGACTTCTCAGGGGCGATCGCCCCTCTCGTTTCCACTCTGGCAAGAACAGGAGCGATCGCCCTAAACAACCGAATCGCCCCTCCTCATTTCCCAAGCATGGATGCTAAAGTGCGATCGCGGCATGGATTTTGGAAGCGGTTACATTTGAGCGGTTTAGTAGCAGTAGGCTTGGGAAGAAGAGAGGGTTTGAAATAGAACCGCAAGCAAAACCCGGAGTGAAGTTTTTGGAATGAAGAACGAAAATCTATAGAGGTTGGGTTTTATGCTTCAACCCAACCTACCAGATCAGCGATCGCTTTGCATTACACACACTTCCTAGCTGTAACTATAGAAATCTTTAGAGACTGCTCTTGTAAGAGAATGAAGCCGCATAACGATCCCAGTCAGCGGCTGCCAACAGCCCGGAACTCAGCATCAGCAGTGTTCGAGAGTCCGCTGCACTGGACTTGTTATATCGCCCTTGCTTCTCGTACAACTGCCATATAAAAGACGCTTTTTGCATTCGTGTATTCACTCAGTAATGCTGTAAGCCTGCCAAGAATATCCTTGTCATCATCGACAGTTCTAATAGGCTTATATGTATATATCCGAATCCACTCGTTTGCTTTCAATAGGACTTCATTCACCTGTTCAAGTTCGCTGTTGAGCTTTGGGAAATAGAAATCAATGAGCATCTCAAGTCGTTGATAGTGGACGCTTTGGTTTTGTGGACAGAGGTGGAAGATCTCTTGTGCCTGCTCTGGGGACAAGCTCATTTTCTGCAATCTTTGTATTCCTTGAACACCCCTTCAATCTCGCTGAACCATTTGCAGGAAGCATCGTAAATACCTTCAATCTTTTCTCTGTAGGCTTCCTGCCTGCTGATGTCCTTTTCGTGCTTGAGTTGTTGATTGTTCTGATTCCGATTCTCTCGATTAGTGAGGTATACAGCAAGCAATGTAACAGTTGCAGTCAAGACTGTCGTAATAACTGTCGTAATAATTGTACCTGCGGTATCCGTATCCATTTTGGATGGAGTGGATTCAGCGGCTGAAGTTGATAGGATTGTAGTGAGAATGTATGTTAAATCCATCGTTACTCACGCTGCGGTATAACGACTAGCGCCACCGGCGGCAGATGGTATTGAAACGAAGCCAGAGGTTGCAACTCCGTCCGGTGCACGCAAGGGTTAGCTGGCGCTCGCTGAAGTGGCAGAAGTCATCAGGTAAGGAGTTGTAGCGAAAGGAGATCGCACTGTCACACGGGGGTGATCCCCAAACTCTACTTTTACCCTCTAGAACTAGAAGCACCGCTATTTTGCAACAGAATCGCATATTCTAATGTTCCCTAGCTTCTTGCAAGAGTACTGCGTTTTAATCATGCTTTCTCCCGCTGTCACGAAATCATTCCAATTCTCCATCATAATTTGTTTCTGAGCCTCTCTTGGCCGCCAGTCAGGTGGCTTGTCATAAAGCGAAAATGAACCATCAACGACGAGTGTCGGCGCTGTTTTGGCGCAGTCAAGAATATGCCTGAATCTTTCAGGAGAATAGAAAGGATACTGTCCAAACTCTGGGCACAGGAGTTTATCATTGGCTGCTCCATGTGGTATTACATTAGAGTTTTGACCAAGCCTCGCAAATCCTGCTCCATTTGGATGTATGGCCCTGAAAGCCTTGGTTTCAGGTGACTCTTGAGTTAAGTAGGAAATCTTTGTCATTATTTGATTTGAGGATGCAACATAATGGCGCAAGTCAAGTGTCCCACTGAGTAGGATCGCCAAAACTACAATTGCAATTCCGAATGATGAATCAGCAAAGTTCTTCTTTGAATTAAGGCTTATTGCTATGTAAATAAGCATAAGAGTTTGCGAGAAGTATATCAGTTGCAGATGGTGCCTCCATATGCCTGTCAACCCCAATACTATTATTGAAATGATGTATGTTGCGAGTGCGCTAATCAAAAAAGCCTTGATCTTCCTCTCCACACTGGGCTGAATTGCAATATATCCGGAAAAGCCTATGCTTGCTATTACTGTGAATAGTAAAAACAACTGCTTCTTGGATCCCAGGAACATCGTCCGAAGACGCGAAGCAAAAGAGTTGCCAATGCTGCTATTGTCTACCAACACACTATTGGAATATAAAAAGTTATTTTGTTGAGCTTGCAGATAGCCAAGTAATTCATGCCTACTGAGAAGTATTATGATCATTATCGCGGAAGCAGACGTGAATCCTATGACTATGCGATTGAAATGCTTGCGGCTAACTTCTTTATCCCACAAAATAAATTCGTAAGTAAGGCAGAAGGCAGCGGGCAGAGGAAACATGATTAATTTCGTAAATGCAACTAATCCTATGCATCCTCCGGCAAATAGCATCTTTTTTCTGAGAAAGAGAGCGCATGCCAATAGGCTGAATGCTGTAGCGGGCAGATGGGTATATCCTGGTAACCAGAAAGTCCCCGTCACAAGGAGAGGTACTGTAATCAGCAAAAGTCTTTTACGCATTGCGCCAGTGTGCTCAACAATGCGTGAAATGTCATAAGCGGATACTGCTGCTATGGTTACCATTAACAACTCAAATAGGTATTCACCTACCGTTCCAAGTAATCGTTGCATTGACACAGCATAAAAGAACAAAGGGTCTTTATTGTCATAAATGTCGATATAAAGTCGATTTCCTGAGAGTAGATACTCAGCCACAGAAACAAAAACCGCCCTGTCTGATGAGGGGTCTGGAATTAGTCTAAGCGTAAAGCAAGTAATGAAGAAAATTGCTATCAGTATTCCAATCGCAAAATGATGCTTTGAAGCTCTTGTTTTGACCCCATCTATAAGGGTCTTTGAAAATGCAAATAGGTGCATTGATTTCTAAGCCTAATGTTTACTTAGTTTCAGTTACGCGCCAGCTAAGCTTGAGATTAATCCAGAAGTTCCAGATGGTGACGGCGATAATTGCTAGGAAATTTGCTAAATAAGCGTTTAAATGTAAGCTATTAAAGAGAGCATTTAATAGCAAAACCTTTAGAATTAGCCCCATCAGGCAGATGATGTTAAACTTCGCCAATCGTTTAAGAACCTTACGCCGTTGTTGCTGATGCTTTGAAATATCTCCAAAAGTCCAAAGGTCATTCCAGAAGAAGTTGTTGATGATTGCAAGCTCCGCAGCAAGAACGGCACTACGAGTAAGCCCTAAGCCTAAGACATCGTAGAGCAGGTATAGTGATCCCATATCAACTGCGAGTCCGGTAAATCCAACCAGAATAAACCGGATAAAGCGACCAATCGGAAAGTCAATCCGTTGCCGAATCCGTCCCAGTCGTCCGGTGGAAAACCGTAGTCGCACCAGGTGGTGGATGTATTCCTTATATTGCTTCCAAGTGACTTTACTTTCTCCCTCCTCACGCTCTTGAAAGACGTAACCGGCTTCAGCAATCCGTTCGATATCTCCACGACCCAGCACTTCAATCAGAATCTTGTAGCCTAGAGGATTCATGAGTTTTCCAGCGATCGCACTACGCCGCACCATGAAGTAGCCACTCATGGGATCTGAAACTCGGCTGATGGCTCTGGGTAGAATAACTAAGCCCAGCATCTGAGCACCGCGCGAGAGAAATCGCCTAACAATGCTCCAGTCGCTTACTCCACCTTCCTCAACGTGACGGCTAGCGACGGCGAGGTCTGCTCCTTGGTCAATCGCCGCCAGCAATTTCAGTAACACTTCTGGAGGGTGCTGCAAGTCTCCATCAATAACTCCCAAAACCTCTCCTTGAGCAGCCTGCCAGCCCCGAATCACTGCCGTTGAAAGTCCCCGTTCTGCTTGACGACGCATGACCCGGACATGGGGATATTCAGTCACGAGTGCTTGAGCAATTTCCCAGGTTCGATCCGGGCTGTCGTCATCGACAATAATTAGCTCGTAGTCATTAGGCAGAGCCTCATCCAAAATGCTGGACAGTATGCGAATAATTTTTTCAATATTGCCGCCCTCATTGTAAGTTGGAACTATCAACGAAAGATGGGTAGGTACAGACAGTCGGGAAATGTGGCTAGCGGAATCCACATCTCGATCTCCCAAAGGAAATCCAGAAACTTGAAGGGAATCGGAGGGAGCAGATAGAAATGACTCGTTTCGTATGGCTCTCATAAGTTAAGTGTAAGTGCTGAAGTAGGAGAAAGAGATCTATAGCGGTTCTCGGTCGAGTGCGGTGCAATTTCAGCCCTGAAACCCTTGCCAGTCAGGATTAGATCGCACCTCACCCTTTTAGGAACCGCTATAACTTCTCAGAAGATAAATCCAACTCGACTTCGACGCAAGTATTTCCACGGAAGATATACAGAAAATTCATATTACTGCCCTGAAAAGTAGTTCTACATGTAGCTATGAAGGCTAACGACCAGTGTCAGCGGTTGCAGATCAATTTAACGCCCTAAAGATCGCCCGTTAGTGCAGCGGATTGACGGGTTAGCTGGAGCACGAACCGACAATCTCTCAACAACTGAAACTCGCGCCTTTCACCGACAACCTCTCACTGATGCCCTCACCGATAACCTTCTGGGCACTCTCGCCACCACAGACAGAACCGAAACCACTGCCTCAACAGGTAACTTTCTGGGTGCTTTCGGGCTGACAGACAACCTCGAAAGACGAGTGCAAGGACTCGATGCGGAGCCAGCTAATGGCTCCGTTCACCCGCCGCAAACAAGCTCTCGAACTCAACTAGCCAACTTGATACGGTCGGGTGCAACGGAATTGTTAGGCCGTTCGGTACAAGCTTGTATCACTATTCCATCCCTGTCTCTGTCTAGACTAATAAACTTTCAATAAAAGTGAATATCTCATCTTTGTTCTCAATGGGATTACTCATTAAATAAGGAATGCTTAATTTATCTCTAAGGTATTCAGCATAAAGGATTTCCTGTTCCTGAAAAGACTTCAACAAAGACAAATCATGTCTGATACTATCCCTTGAATTTAAACGAGCATAAATATTTTCAGGCTTGTCAACCAAGACAAGAATTGCGCTAGGGGCAATGCCCTCATAAGTTGAGTACGGAATTCTAGTGACTTCATTATCCGGCTCTCCCGGCTTTGCGCTGATAAGACAACCTTATATCAAACTATCACTGGGTTTCAGCCGTCGATCGGGCGGCCTTTTGTAGCCTTTCATACGATTTCAACCACAGATCCGGAAGAGCCTTTCAGGCAGCCCAAGACCAAAGATATTCATTAACTTTCTTTCTTATTAAAAGTATCATAGGAAACTCGTCCGCTGCGCTCCGGTTCAGCGTTTTTTAAGCTGAGTTTGTGCGATCCTAATGTTTTGTATGCACAACGCTTAGTGGCTCTTCCTTTAATGGTTCCGATAGCCAACCAAACCTTTCAGATGTCAGATGTCAGGAGCCAGACCGTTTGATTTCTACTTCATCTCTAGGAGCTATTTTTTTCCTCAAATCAGCAAGTTCGAAGCGAACTAATTCAAGTCCTGTACAAAATAGAAATAGAGTAGTAATAAAGTAACTGATTGCGTTCCTATCTCCTTCCTCTATACTATTTTTCAGGAGTAACCTAACGATCGTTAAGAATGTGCCCAGCCCAAGAATAGATAGATTAAACCAGAATAACTTCGTTGCTTTCATGTCTGCTCCTTCTCTGCTACTTGATAGAAAAATGTAGCAGTAAATATTTTTTAGTGCTGAAGATTAGTTATTGAATTGGCGGCTTAGCTCGACTTTAGCCATTCTTGAAATCCTTTAATGATAGTGGCTCTGACATCTCAGGCACCTCCTCTGACTTTTTGATATGTTGACTGATCACCCCGATATTCAGAAAGTCCAGTGCGATCGCCCCTCGCTGTAGGTTGGGTTGAGCACCGTCAAGCTGTTTAGCCATGCCCGATCGTCTCAAGCGAAACCCAACATCTACTAACTTTAGCTCGGCTTGAATGTTGGGTTACCCTGCGGGAAGCAAGCTACATGCTTCGACCCAACCTACGAGGCGGGCGATCGCACTACCAGCTTCTGCGTGCCCCGTTAGAGGAGATAAAATGATGACCTTTAGCCTTGCAAAAACCGTCGTTTCAACCGATGGTGAACCACTCTACACCTTTGAAGCGGCTGCCATCCTCACCGAGACTTCGCTGACGGTAGTAGAGGTTTATGTTGAGTTAGGCGTGATTGACGCGATCGGCTCAATGCTACACGCCCGCGAACTCGCTCGCATTGCCCTCTGAAACCACTCGTCAACCACTAAAGCTTCAATTGGTCTAATTTGGTTTGTAGATTAGTCCAATGAACGCCCATCAGGTTGGGTAGAACTATGTGGGCAGCGCCAAGGCGATCGCGACTACCAAGTCCAATTGCCCACATACCGCCAGCGATCGCGGCTTCAACCCCAACCGGGGCATCTTCCACCACCACACACTGAGCAGGGTTGAGTCCTAACTGATTCGCGGCATACAGAAAAAGATCAGGGGCTGGTTTGGGCTTTTCAACGCTGTCGCCATCGGTGATCACATCAATGCGATCGGCAATCCCTAGCTTCTCAATCACGGTTTTGGCGTTCTTGCTGGCAGACCCGATCGCAATTTTCATGCCCGCTTGCCTCAGTTCGTCTAAGAGCGCTACAGCACCGGGCAGTAGATCCTGCGGTGTGATGGTTTGGATTGACTCCACATAGTAGCGATTTTTGCGCTCCATCATTTCTTGTAGCTGGTCTTCTGAGTAAGAGCGATCGCCCACAATGATTAACAGCGAGTCTCGTCGAGCCACGCCTCGCAATGCTTCATTTGCCTGTCGATCGAAGGGCAAGTTTTCTTCGTCAGCCAATCGCTGCCACGCACGGTAGTGAAACTCAGCCGTATCCGTGAGAACACCATCAAGGTCGAAGATAAACCCCTGAATGTTAGGCGCATGAGCGATCGACACTTGAGACGGTGAGGGCGACAGATCAAAGCTGTGCCAGGTGCCGCGCCAGTGTAGTTTGAATTTGAGCCGCGTCCAGGTGGGTGGGAGGTGAGGAGTCGCAACGGGACCATCATCCTTCAGTTGAATGCCGCCAAAGCCGAACACCACTGCTTGCCAGACTCCGCCTGCTGAAGCCGCATGAATGCCATCTTCTGTATTCCCGCGATTATCCTCCAGATCAACCATCGCTGCCTGCATAAACTGCTGGTAGGCAGCGGCTGTGGCACCCAGATTGGCAGCAAGGAGCGCGTGAATGGCTGAAGTCAGGGATGATCCGTAGGTGCTGTCTGTACGGGGAGCGTAGTAGTCCCAGTTTTTTTGCAACACGTCATGGCTATAGGGGGCTGCTTGTACGCCTCGCATCAGGTAGAGGAGCATCAGCACGTCGGGTTGCTTGAGCACCTGCCGCTGATTTGTTGCATCAATACCGAGTACCGCTTGGATTGATCGATCGCGGGGTTCGTATTCGTTTAAGTCGATATCCTGGAGCTGGAAAAACCCCTCGAACTGCTCGATTAGCCCTGTTTTAGCATCGTAAGGAATGTACAGCTTTGCAATCATGTCTTGCCAACGCAGCCGCTGCTCTGAAGTAAGTTGCAGCCGTTGTGTCAGTGCAATTGCATGATTCTCATTCTGAGAGGCTTCGCCAACAGGAAACGTGAGTTGCAGCCACTCATAGACAGCCACAGCCGTTTCGAGATGCCATTGCACCATGCGATTGGTGAACGCATCGTTATTCACCTGCTCATGGTATTCATCGGCTCCGATCACCCCGCACAGTTCATATCGCTCTTGCTCGGCATGCCACTCCAACCGACTCATCCAAAACAGCGCTGTGTCCAGGATGATTTCGGCTCCGCAGTCGCGCAGCCAGTCGTCGTCGCCCGTTGCCTGCCAGTATTGCCAGGTAGCATAGGCAATGTCGGCGCTCAGGTGAATTTCACGATCGCGGCACCAGATGCGTACCGCTTCCGCATAGGGATCAGTCGGGATCGACGTTTTGGGCGTTACTTCATCGCCAGTGGCAGCGCTTTCCCAGGGAAACATGGCTCCCTGATACCCACTATGCGAGGCTTTGCGCCGTGCTCCTTCCAGAGTATGATAGCGATAGGTCAGCAAGTTGCGGGCGATCGCGGGTTGCGTCAAAGTGAAAAAGGGCAGCATGAAAATTTCGGTATCCCAAAAAATGTGCCCCCGGTAGCCGAACCCCGACAACGTTTTAGCAGGAATGCTGACCCGATCGTTATCTGAAGAGGCACTGATGAAGAGTTGAAACAGGTTGTAGCGCACTGCCAATTGCGCGGTGCAATCGCCCTCAATCTCGATATCGCTATGCTGCCAAACTGCATCCCACGCCTGCTGATGAGCAGCGAACATCACGGCATAGGCTGGTAGGTCAGCCAATTTGTCTTGAGCCGCCTGCACTGGTAGTTCGGTCTCCTGGGAGGTGAACACCGTCACCACCTTTTCCACGCTGATGGTTTGCCCCGCTGCTGCCATGAAGGTGGTCGTCAAGGTGTGATAGCCAGGAGGACTCGCTACCTGGAAGGATGCCTCGGTGCCGATTACAGCGATTTTAGCTGCCATGACGAGTTCAATGTGGGAAGTGCGGGTACGCACCTGTAGCAAAATTCCTTGCTCAATTCCCTGTCCAAGCTCGCCTTGATCGAGCTGCTCCCAGTGGTCAAAGCCTTGATTTTCGGGATACCCATTGAGGCTGGATTGTACCTCGATTTTCCAGGGAAAGGGCTCCGCCAACGTGCCGCTGCAATCGATCGGTGTAATCTGGCAGCGCAATCCCATCACCTGTCGATCGGCTAAACTGGCGAACCGCTCAAACCGGAACTCTAAGGTCTTACCCGTGGGGCTACGCCAGCGCACGAAGCGGCTCAGCACTCCATAATGTAAATCGAGCTGTCGTTCGTAGTGGAGAATGTCGCCGCGATCGAGCCGAAACTGTTCGCCGTTGACAATCACTACTAAGGACAGCCAATCAGGACAATTTGCCAACTCAGTGTAGATGACGGGCACATCGTCATAGACTCCATGAATTAAGGTGGCTGGCAACGCCTGCGGGTAGCCTTCCTCAAAGCTGCCCCGTGTGCCTAAATAACCATTGCCGATCGTAAAGATGGTTTCTCTAGCCCGCAACTGCTCTGGATCAAATTGAGGTTCGATCAGTGTCCAGTCTGTATAAATCAAGTCACGGTCAATCGAATCACGAGAGCGTGGAATGTTCATTAGGGTGGGGATTGGAGGTCTGTTTCGCTCAAGGAATGCTGCGCTACCTGAGCATTCAGTACTTCATCAAATTCAAATAGGGTGCTGGCAAAAATTGTCTGAGCCGTTAACCAAAGTTGCCTTCAATGTAGTCTTTGGTGGCTTGCTCTTGCGGCTGCTTGAAAACGCTTTCGGTTTTGTCGTATTCCACCAGATAGCCAAAGCGATCGCCATGATCGGCTTCTTCAGCGTTAAAGAAGGCAGTGCGGTCAGCAATGCGTTTGGCTTGCTGCATGCTGTGCGTCACGATGACGATCGTAAACTTCTCTTTGAGTTGCTCTAGCAAATCTTCGATTTTTTGACCAGAAATGGGGTCAAGCGAAGAAGTGGGTTCATCCATTAAGATCACTTCTGGCTCTAGAGATACTGCCCGCGCAATGCACAAACGCTGTTGTTGTCCGCCTGACAGGGACAAGCCGCTTTCCTTGAGTTTATCTTTGACCTCATCCCAAAGGGCGGCTTGCTGAAGCGATTTTTCGACTAATTGATCAAGATTTTCTTTACGGTTAATGCGGGCACCATAGGCAATATTTTCGTAAATCGATTTGGGAAATGGATTGGGCTTTTGAAACACCATGCCAATGCGGCGACGCACCTCAACCGGATCGACGCTCGATGAGTAGATGTCTTTATCACGATAGAATGCTTTGCCTTCAATGCGGCAATCATCAATCAGGTCATTCAGCCGATTAAAGCAGCGCAACAGTGTACTTTTACCGCATCCAGATGGACCGATAAAGGCGGTGATTTGGTTTTTAGGGATGTCGATCGAGACATCCCGTAGCGCCAGCTTGTCGCCGTAAAATACCTTGAGCGCTTCTGTGCGTAAAACAGCTTCAGTTTGATTTTTAGCTTGTTGATCAGCAGATTTTTTTTCGGTTTCAGGAGGCATTGTAGAAAAGGATAAAGGACATGGAAATGAGTTACGTGGAGGCTGATTGATTTGCTGGCTTATTGCGATTGGCTATAGAAGCTCTTGCGAGTAATCCAGCGAGCGAACAAGCTACTCAATAGCACCAGAAGCACTAATAGTAGGGAGGCTGCCCAAGCGATCTCCTGCTGGTTCTGGAATGGCACGGTTGCAAAGTTATAAATCAGCACTGCTAAGGTGGGAATCGGCTCAAATAGCCCTCTCGGCCAAAACTGCGAAAATAGCGTGGTGAAAATTAACGGTGCTGTTTCGCCTGCTGCCCGCGCGATCGCCAGCGTGATCCCAGTTAAAATTGTGGGCAATGCCGCCGGTAAAATGACTTGTAAAACCGTTTGAAACTGAGATGCACCTACAACGGCTGAAGCCCATCTCACATCTTGGGGCACGAGCTGTAACGCCTCATCTGTGCTTCTCACAATCAGTGGCAGCATCAAAATTGCCAGAGCAACGCCACCTGCTAAGGCAGAAAATTTGCCGATTGTCACGACGAACATGCCATAGGCGAAAATGCCAACAATGATGGACGGTACGCCGCTCAAAGCGTTGGTGGCAAACCGAATCCAATCGGCAATATTTTTAGAGCTGAATTCTGATAAATAAACGGCTGCCAGAATACTCAGTGGCACACTGATTAATGTTGCGATCGCCACAGTTAGTAAAGTACCCGCGATCGCGCTACCCACGCCACCTCCGGGCTGAAGCGCAGCGGGAATTTGCTGGGTAAACAAGTCTAGATTAAAACGTCCAATGCCTTTGAAAATTACATATCCTAGAACCAGCAGTAAGGGTAGTAAGGCAATGCCCAGCAGCGTAAAGGCAATGCCTGTCCAAACGAGATCCATTAAGGTTTGCGGGCGGGCAAAAGAGCGATCCATACCCTGAGCCGCCGATTGATCTGAGTTTTGAGTGGGAGCGATCGAAGTCATAATCTCATTCCCTGCATTGGATTTAGCACATTAGCACTCGAAAATGTCTGGCTGAAATTTCAACTTACTACTACTGTTTGACTTTTCGCACAATGATTAATGCCCAAATATTGACAATCAACGTAATCGCAAACAGCACCAAAGCGGCATACATCAATGACGATTTTTGCAGCCCTGTAGCTTCGGAGAATTGGCTCACGACTAGCGAGGAAATCGTATTGGCAGGTGCGAGTAGCGAAAAATTTAGATCGTTGCTGTTGCCAATGACTAATGTGACAGCCATTGTTTCTCCCAACGCTCGACCCAGCGAGAGCATAATGCCGCTGACGATGCCGGAAAAAGCGGCAGGAATTAATATCTTAAAAATCGTTTGCCAGCGGGTTGAGCCAACACTATAAGCACCCGATCGCAAGTCACTGGGGAGCGATGCCAGCGCATCGCGAGACAAGACAGTGAGAATCGGCAAAATCATGATGGAGAGCACGACCCCCGCTGGCAGCATCCCCGGACCGATCGGCGGCGTACTAAACAGCGGCAACCAGCCGAGATATTGATGCAGCCAGGTGCCGATACCCTTGAGGAAAGGAATAACGACAAAAATGCCCCAAAAGCCATAGATAATACTGGGAATGGCTGCCAGCAGTTCAATGAGAAAGACCAGCGTTGTGCGAATCGACCGGGGTAAGAAATTCTCGCTCAGGACGATTGCTGACGCTAACCCAGTAGGCACTGCCAGCAACAGGGCAATCAACGAACTGACTAGCGTGCCATAGATCATGGGCAGTGCCCCAAACGTTTCCTTTGCCGAATTCCACTTCGTCCCGGTCAGGAAGCCTAGCCCAAATTTTTGCATCGCTGGCAAGGCTTGAATCCCAACGACGATCGCAATCCAAACCAAAACGGCAGCGACGCTAAACGCACACACTAGCGTCAGACGTGAAAAGCTCTGGTCAAGCAGTTTGTCGGTTGATGAGCGGGGCTGAATATCGGCGTTACTGGTTGCAGCAGTCATGCTAGTTTCCCAATGGGCTGAGTGAACAATGAAATGATCAAGCTTGAATTTTCGCGAGCGCGGCTTTAACTTTCTCAACCGTTTGCTGAGGTAAAGGCACATAGCCCATCTCTTCACTTAGCTTTTGTCCCTCGGTCAATGACCAGGTCATCACTTCTTTTAACGTTTTAGCTTTCACCTTATCTTCGTACTGCTTTTGTGCCATGATCCAGGTGTAGGTGACAAGCGGATAAACGCCTTCACCTTCCGGGTCGGTAATAAATACCCGCAAATTATCTGGTAGCTTTGCCGTAGCTAGTGCTTTGAGTGCTGACTCAGTATTCGGCTCAACATATTGACCCGATTTGTTTTCTAAATTGGCAACAGGAATTTTGGTCGGTTTAGCGTAACCATATTCGATGTAGCCAATCGCGCCAGCAATTTGCTGTACTAGGGCTGCAACACCTTCATTTCCCCTGCCGCCCACGCCTGTTGGCCAATCAACGGCTTTACCATCCCCTACTTTTTCCTTCCATTCAGGGCTGATTTTGCTTAGCAGTTTGGTGAACACAGCAGTGGTGCCGCTGCCTTCTGATCGGTGAACCACAATAATTGGTAGATCTGGCAGTTTGGCATCAGGGTTGACTTTGGCGATCGCTGGATCATTCCATTTTTGCAGCTTGCCAAGAAAAATATCTCCTAATGCCTTGCGTGAAAGCTTCAAGCCCGTTTTTTGATCGGGTACGTTATAGCCAATAACAATCGTTCCGGCTGTCATTGGCAGCAGCACCACTCCTTGTTTGACCTTCTTGATCTCGTCATCCTTCATGGCGACATCACTAGCACCAAAATCGACTGTACCTTGAGTGAACTGTTCAATTCCAGCACCGCTACCAACTGCCTGATAGGCAACTTGAATCGCGGGCTTTTGCTTGTTATATTCCGAGAACCAGCGCTGATAGAGCGGAGCCGGAAAGGTGGCACCTGAGCCAATCAGGGTCACATTGGGTTCACTTCCTTTCGCTAAACCGAGGCAGGAAGTTACAGTAAATGTCAAAAGAACTAAGCCTAGAAATAGCGATCGACGAGAAGCAAGCAGTTGGTTAATCATAAAAATTGCTAAACAGTTTTTTGCGCTCAGGGATGATGTTTTGATAAATGTCGCCCAGCCTAAAATAAAACAACACTTGATTTTTTGAGTTAGACAAGTGAAGTTATCTTGAATTAATTTCGCTAAAAACTTAAGTAGATAATAAAATCGGAAAGACCTTATCAGTTGAACTTGCTAGCTGAAGAGATATTTGCGAAGATACCGCGCCTTGAATAGCTTCTGAGTTAACAAACAATTAAAAGCAGCTATTTCTATCTTTAGAGCATCAAATTTTAGCGAGATACTAGTTTCATCTAGCTAAAGAGTGAAATATGAGTTGAATAATGAAAAACTTGTTGAACATCCCGCTCAATTGTGCCACCTATGCTATAAATTCTATGCCAGAAGGTAGCGATTAATGCGTTAACTTAAGCGTATTTAATCACAGCGAAGTTGAGTAAGCATAAAAATTTCGGTTTCCAATTTATAGTTTTAGACGGTCGAAACTGGACGCGATCGCGCTTTCTATGGTCAGCTTTTAAGAAAGACATTGATAGTTTGATGCCGACATAAGAAAGTTCTTCTGAGTTGAAAATTTCTTACATTGCAGTTACAAGTAACGTTAATAGAGTAACGTAAAGCCAAGTTTAACAAAACATTAACAATCCATAATCTATCTCTATAGGAATAGAGAGGCTTTGATTTCTTCAAGTTGGAAAATAACGCTTCAGATGAGCAGGAGTTTATTTCTTTTAAGAAAATGCAGTTTTATTGAGGTTATGAAGAAAAACTTTGTCTCTTTTACTACGGCTTCCATTGACCAAGTTAGTACAAAAATCTCAAACAGAGCATCAGGAGTTTCAGGCTCCTGATGTCCAGCATATTCAACTAGCACACCCCTTAACGTGAGGTTATGCTTGACTGCTCCTCAAACCCCGCCAATGCAGACAGCGATCGCGTTGACTACTTTTGTCGTCTTTCCCTCCTTATGAGCTTTTAATAACCACAGAAGGGAAATGTCATTGCTCGCTCCAGGCACTTTACACTCTCTGGTTTAACAGACCGACGTTTGTTTGAACCACGATCTTTTACGATTTCCAAGCTTGATTGTCAATATTTAGTAAAGCTTTAAGACGTTCTAAGACAAATCAATCAATTCAAACGCTTACACAAACACGAATTCAATCATTTCTATGTCATCTTAAGCTAGTAAAGCTGATTGCTTAAACGCTTCTCTTGATCTTAAACGGATGAATATTTCTTTCATCTCACACCCGTCATTAGATAGAGTTCGCGATCGTAATAATTGTGTTAATGTGACTAAATGATTAGGTTTGTCTGTCCGCGCTTTTGCTTACTTTGCTTTTGCTTACTTTAGATACAGCGCAAGTAGTAGGGTTGGTTAATAACACTAAGTTTTGGAACCAAAAAAGTAGGTTAACAGAACGCTCTACTGCACATTCGTTATCAAGTGCAAGCCTTTTAACTTGACCACCTTAAATCAGCCTTAAGCACCCAAAGGTACCTCCAGTGAACTCACTTTCAACACTTCAATCAGCATTAGACTGGTGGGTAGAAGTCTCTCTTTCTGCCCCCCAAAAAACGTACCACCTGGGTCCGTTCAAGAGCCGAGAAGAGGCAAAGCTTTCTAGAGGCACTCATGTAGACGCTTTATATCACCAGAAAACGAGAGACATTGTTGCTTTAATCAAGCAGCATTAGCCTTGCGTTTTTCTAAGCAGAGAGCTATCGTATTGCGTTCAATGCAATACCAGACGGCACAAATCAAAGCTCCTTTAAATGCAACTGCTAGAGCCTGCATTGAAGGCGGAGATGGTAGCGGCACTGTCCGCCGTTAGCTAGGTCATGCAACAGGATTTAACAGCCTTTTAGCAAAGCTGGTAATTGCTTCATCAGTCTTGGCTCGCGTCAGGTCTTCGTTGGTCGTCGGGATATTTATTATCAGGAGAATAGCTATGTTGGACATCGATGAAATGAGCAAAAGAGAGATGCATAATCTCTTACAAGAAGTAGGACATGGTCACCTCGGCTGTGCACTGGAAGGGCACCCCTATGTGTTGCCCATGCATTATTATTTTGACGAGCCAGATATCTACATCTTCACCACGGTGGGGATGAAGACCAAGTATATGGATGTGAATCCAGAAGTCTGTTTGCAAGTGGAAAAAGTCCGTGATCTAAAGCATTGGCGCAGCGTGACTGTCATGGGTCAAGCTGAACACATCACAGAGCAGCAAGACATCGATCGCGTGATGCAAGTGGTCAAAACGCGGAATCCACCGCTTTCGCCCGCCATTAATCGCACCTGGATTGATGCTTGGGGACGTGCAGAGGTCATGGCGCTCTACCGTATCCATCCCAGTGAGATGACTGGACGCACAACGGATGGAGTTAGCAGTCAGTGAGCTTTGATCGGGGTTGAGTTAAACTCAGCGGACGTTTCTCTTTCTCCCCCTGCCTTCTTTGGTCAAGAGTGGACGTGTTGATAGAACACTCGTTTTACAGTTTCGGCACAGATAATGTAGAGTCCGACGATCGCCGCCAGCACCAACAGAAAGGCAATTGGCAATGGCTGAAAGCCCAACAGTCCTGCGATCGGGGTGTAGGGTAAGAGGAGCGTGATACAGACGATCGCGATCGTTGCCATCAGCAAGTACTTTCCTGGCTTGCTTTTGAGGATGGATTGCCGTGTCCGAATCACCAGCACAATCATGGAGGCAGAAATCACTGACTCCATAAACCACCCGGTTCTAAATTGCGTTTGGTCGGCGTGCAGCAGCAACAAAAGTGCGCCAAAGGTAAGGTAATCAAACACTGAACTGAGTAACCCAAACACCAGCATAAAGTTGCGGATAAACGTGATATTCATGCGGCGGGGTTTATTGACCAGTTCCTTATCCACGCGATCGGTGGCGATCGTCATTTCGGGGAAATCGGTCAGGAGGTTGGTGATGAGAATTTGACTGGGCAGCAGTGGCAAAAAGGGCAGCACCAGCGAAATGCCTGCCATGCTAAACATATTGCCGAAATTAGCGCTCGTTGCCATAAACACATATTTGAGCGTATTGGCAAACGTAATCCGTCCTTCTTTCACACCTGCAACCAAAACATTCAGGTCTTTTTGCATCAGCACAATGTCGGCAGCTTCTTTTGCCACATCCACTGCGCTTTCAACCGAAATCCCCACATCGGCAGCATGGAGCGCTGAAGCATCGTTAATACCGTCACCCAGATAGCCGACCACGTTCCCCGCTTTTTTCAACGCAATGATGATCCGCTCTTTTTGGTTTGGCTCCACTTCCGCAAACACATTGGTTTCCCCCACTTGATGCATGAGCGCTTCATCACTGAGCGTTTGCAATGCGGCACCCGTCAAAACTTTGGGTGCTGGGAATCCCACTTGTTGAATGATGCTGATGGCAACGGCTCGACTGTCGCCCGTGATCATTTTGGTGGTTACGCCGAGTGACCTCAATTCCTTGAGCGTGTCTGCAATCCCGGCTTTGGGGGGATCGAACAGGGCAAGATAGCCCAAAAAAGTCATGTTCGTTTCATCGTCTTTGTTAAAGGACTCACCCTTGAAGTTGCGGTAAGCCACGCCCAACACCCGAAAACCCTTGCTGCCTAAGTCCTCAGCCTGTTGTTGAAGCTTATCCCGCTGGTCTGCGATGTCGATCGTCTTCCCCTCGCTCATTTCAACCATTGAGCAAACATCGAGAATTGGCTTCAGTGCGCCTTTCGTCACAATTAAGTGTGTATTGTCTTTCGCAAAGAGAATGCTGAGGCGTTTGCGATTGAAATCGTAGGGCACTTCATCCAGCTTCTGATACCCAGAGATGTCAAATTGTTTATGTCCACGAATGGCAGTATCGATCGGGTTGGCATAGCCTGATTCCGATGCGGCATTGAGGTAAGCGTAAAGCAAAACCCGGTCGCTCTCTTGCACATTCACATCCACCGCGCTGTGAATTTTTACTTCTCCTTCGGTCAACGTGCCTGTTTTATCAGTACAAAACACATTCATGCTGCCAAAGTTTTCAATCGCGGGCAGTCGTTTGACAATCACCTGTTTGGTTGCCATTTGTTTGGCACCGCGAGCCAGGTTCACGCTGACGATCGCGGGCAATAGTTGGGGTGTTAGCCCCACTGCTAAAGCGAGAGAGAAAAGAAAGGATTCCAGCACGGGGCGGTGTAAGTAGACGTTGGCGAGAAAAATCAGCACCACCAAAATCAACGTGACTTCCATCAGAAAGTAGCCAAACTTGCTCAGTCCCGTTTCAAATTCAGTTTCAGGCGGTCTGAGTTTCAGGCGTTCGGAGACTTTACCAAATTCAGTCTGCTTGCCGGTCTGGACGACGATCGCTTGCGCAGTCCCACTGATCACATTGGTGCCCAGATAAAGCGTGTTGGTGCGATCGCTGAGTCCGGTTTCGGCAGGCAGCACGCCACTGATTTTGTCAGCAGGATAGGTTTCTCCCGTCAGCGCGGCTTCATTCACCGACAGATCTTTCGACTCTAAAAGCAGGCAGTCACCAGGAATACTATTGCCAGCAGCCAGCACCACAATGTCACCCGGCACCACGTCCTGATTAGGAATCGCTTGCGCTTGACCATCTCGCAACACGGTGGCTTTCACCTGCACCAGCGCCAGTAGCTTGGCGACAGCATCGCTGGCTCCCCGCTCTTGCCAGAAGCCGAGAAGTCCGCTGATGAGGACGATCGCTAGGATAATCACCGTATCAATGACATCGCCCAGGAAACCGGACAGCATTGCCGCTGCCGTCAAAATCAAAATAATCGGACTCTTGAACTGGCTCAACAGCAGTGTGAGTACATTTGACTGTTGTTTTTGCTTCAGGCTATTGGCACCGTACTCGCTGAGGCGTTGCTGCGCCTCCTGACGGCTCAGTCCCTGATGACTACTCTTGAGCTGCTGTAACACCTGTTCGGCAGACAGACTCCAAAATGAAGAGAGGGCTTGAGGCATAAATTCAGATTACTACTGTGATAAAGCTTTCAATGGAAAGGAACCGCGATCGCCTTTTGCTTAAGTCCAATCAATCATCTCATACACTCTTAAAATGAGTTTGCTTGCACATTGGAACATCATTAAAGGAGCGTGGGTTAATTAACCTGAACCACTTTTCCTGTGTAGGGACGTTCCATGGAACGTCCCTACTACAGAAAGAATTGCACCTTATTAAAGCCGCTTTCCTAAGGCTGTTTTCGGAGTCAGGCTGAAGCATCACCGAAACGCTTTAATCACGGCATCAAGTTTCACTTTGATGGCTTTGTCATGATGTAGGATGAGTGGGATTTCGCGATCGATGCCCAGCAGCATAGACTGCCATCTGTGCCACTCGGATGGAATACTCAACAGGATCAGCACCATGAGGTGGGGTTGGTTTGACAGGACGTGCGATCGATGCTTGCTGTGCCATATCTGTGCTCTTGGGCGAAAGTAGTTTTTGAACAGCCTGGGGCTTTTGCAAAGCTCAGTCAGTCGCTCTGTTGTGCCCCTTGCCGTATGCACTCAAACGATGCGTTGAAACAAAGCTGTGCCGCAGAGTTGCTTGAAGCTTGACGTAGCGACTACAACAGCCTTAACGGGAAGCCAGAGGCTCCGGGTGTTTTGGTTCCAGCAAGAGCGCACACAAGCGCTCGGCATTTTCTCTTAAAACATGCAGAATGCTCCCGCGCACGACCGTATCTAAATACAAGCGCTCTGCTAAATGGGAAGCATGTCGAGGAGTCGGCTTTCTCACAGGTGCTGGTTCGCCTGCGATCGCAAACTGGTTCGGCACTTGACTGAGCACCTGGGCAATGAGCTTTTGCCAAAACTCGTGCAGAGAAAACGCGACTTGATAAGGATGTTCTGGGTATGCTTCCAAGACAGACTCAATTTCTTGAACAATCAATGGCAGGGTTAAGTTGCTCAACTCGTAGGGCATATCTTTTTCTCATTTAAGCTGGTTGAGTCCGAACATTAGGGCTGGCTAGCGTGGCTTAGACAGGCATCTCGTCATGGCATTGGTGACAACGCCAGTAAAGCCCAACCGCATCTGTCGCAGTAAAACAGTGGCACAGCAAGGACAGGTGTGACGGCTGCTCATGGAAAACTTGATCGCAGATGTAGATAGAAGCGGTTGACCGCATTGCAGCTTAAGTGCTTTGGCAAGAAGATAGCATTGGTTAGTAGAGCCTTCATCGCCTACCCTCATTGGATCAAATTGCCGTATCGCCTCTGACCACAAAGATTCACGGGTAGCTTGATGTGGTTTTCTGCTTCAAACCTAACAACCAGACGGTTGAGAACGAGTATACTCAAGAGCCTGATTGGTATGAATTGGGTTAAATATTTACAATTCTTGATAAAGTTTCTCAGCCAAAAAGTCTGAAGTCTCAGCGTTATTGCCAGTCCCTTGCTTCGAGTGCTTGCTGCGGCAATAATCACGTGGCTTCAATTGCTTGCCGGATCGTGGCGATCGCTTCACAGTGGCTGTGTAGACAATGGAGTCTGAAACGAGATCGAGTGTTGGTGGCGTTCAGCAAATCAAACGCTATAGTTACATGCTTTTAGCGATCGTTAGCTTTAGCAGCACTTCAAAGAGCGAACATTTACTGTCTGCTTACCCAGCCTCCTCGAATCTGCCATTCGGCATGACCGTCCCGTCGAAATGAGTCCCCTTGAGGTTAGCACTCTCTAAGTTGGCAGCTCTGAGATTAGCGCCCTCTAAATGAGTGCCTTGCAGATTGGCATGACTCAGGTTAGCGCCAGCCAAATTAGCACCAATCAAATTCGCGTCTTGGAGGTTAGCACCACTGAGATTTGCTTGCAGCAGTTTGGCTCCAACCAAATTGACTCGTGCCAAGCAGGTATTCCGCAAATTCACGCCCTCCAAATAAGCACCCTTGAAATCGCGCTCACCGGCTTGATAGCGCGTGAGCAATTCACGTGCACTGTCTACAGGTTGATTGAACATCGTTACTCCAACGTCAAAGGACATCACTTGTGGCGATTGTTGACTGTTCATGGCTCCCCTTCAGCCGTACATTAGCGCTGTTTGCCGTAGGAGTGAAGCGGTTCGGCATCTGAAGCGTGAGGGACCCGACTCAGGGAAGCTTGGGCAATCTTCCTTGAGCATCACATGCTGGTTTGCTTGCCAGGGTTAGTTGTCTTATTACGACACAAACCTGAAAAGGGTAAGCAGTTAATGTCTTTAAATAAGCGTGATGATTTTTTGGTAGGTCTTTTTGTCTAGGATTGCCTATTGGTTAAAAGACTCAAAGGCAGAGGCTTCAAAGCTAATCCGCCGACTCATTCCAACTCCTCAAGGTTAACCGCAATGAGGTTAGTCCCGTTTTCGGCGTTTTCTATGGCTCCAAGCAATCGTCTTTGATTCGCCTCCGATCGCGAGAGGTAAGCGGTTTCATCAACATCGTAAACAACGATCGCAATCTCTTTGTCTTGAAAGAGAGCCTTAAGCGATTCTAGACAATGATGATCTAGATCCTTTGCGTTGAGGCGATATGAGGTATGCATAGTCGTCGAACCGCGAGACGTAATTTCATTCGTTATAGGTTGCCAGTTTTGTGGTCTACGCTGCTTCCAGCGATCGCCCTTCAAACAACCGATTGCGATCGCCCCTTTCACCCAGACCCACGATTGTGAAACGTCTGCAAAGCAGAATCGCCCTCAGTAGCCATCGCCCGATCGCCTGTTGCCAAGCAAGATTTCCGCGATCGCACGACAAAAACGACGATCGCGGTTGAGATGGTGCGTTCTCGTCAAGACTTGCGATTTAAGATGAAGCATTGTTTAGAGGAATGCATATTGCCAAAGGGGCGACTATGAGCAATTGCGAAAGCTTAGCCGATGGCAAGACAATTCGCTCTAGGGGTGTTCGACTCGACAGCAATCTTTCACGTATCTGCCTGCGGGTAGCGTGCTTTCTGCCCAGCAACAACTCCCTAACATCGCTAGATAAACTTTAAACCACTTCCCTCACCTATAGCCATAGCCAGCTAACGATTGCAATCAGCGGATGCAGATCACTTTTGCATCATCCCCAAGTCTGGATACAGTCCGCTGCGTTGCACTTGTTATACGGCGATCGCTGAGCGACTTTTTTTAGTGATCGTCGCCAGCATACATCCACATTGGCTCTGTTTTCCCAGCCCTCGTGAATCCACATTTCTCATAAAAGGCGATCGCTTCGCTGTCAGCCACAAGCATATGCATATGCATTCCCTCATATCGCTTCTTCAAAATCTCCATGATTCTTTTGCCAATACCTTGACCTTGATAATCTGGGCTAACTAAAAGATGTGGATAATAGACAACTAGAAAGCCATCCGAGATTGCATTACCAATCCCGATCAGAATTTCGCCATCCCATGCCGAGACAAGTGCGTGGGATTTGAGTAATGCTTGATGCAAAACTCGAGGGTTTTTAGCCGAGGACCAAAGATTAGACTCGTAGATTGGAAGAATTTGCTCAATTGCAATATCTCGTCTCTCAGAAAAAGTAATCATTCTCTACTGTGATTGCCCTACAACTTCGTAATGGATGACTCTGGGTTCAAATTCAAGCAAAAAGTCCTGGTCTTCTGCATAATATTTCGCAACCCCTACATCTTGACCAGCAAAGTCTTGAATCACATCCATATTCTCCCAAAATGAGAGCGTAATAAAGTGCGTGATATCACCTTCAGGCTGTTCAAGGATGTAAACACTGACGGTGCCCTTAACAGATTGATAGTCTGGAATTGCCCGTATGTTCAAAAACTCTCTGTATGCTTTGGCTTTAGAGGTAGGTACTCTGCCATGCCACATTCTTGAAATCATCTTACATTCTTCTGGCGTTAGATGAGATTATGCTAAATCAGTTTTACCACATGTATCGAAAACTGAATGACCAACAAGCCTTCTTTGAGTACTCCATCATCGAGCATCGTAGCTGTATAACGATTGAGATGAGCCGCCGCAGATAACCTAGAACACCCAGTAAATAACCTCTCGGCGGTCGGCTCCATCGATTTGTGTACGCCCAGCATGGGCGTGAACTAATGGGGTGAAAGTCCCCTGGAGGAGAACCAGCGTCCAAATGCTCGAAACTCTTGGAGCCGAGTGACGTATCACTCCTAGCTTAAGGCAAGGGCGCTTCCGTGAGGAAGGGGCTGAAGGAAGCCAGCGGCAAACCGACGAGCCGACGAACAGAAATGTCATAGAAGGCTAAGACCCCTGGGTGAGCTGGCACAATACACCGAAACCTGTGGTTCAAGGGGCACAGTAAATGACGCGGTTGCGGCGGGACCGTTCACGGTCTTATCTGGGGAGATCTGTACGGTTGCGGTCGAGGTGGCAACGGGAGTCTGACTGCGGTCTCGCGGGAAACGGCGAGGGAGCCACAGAACCCTAAAGTCAGCGCGACAGCGCAGTTGAAGGTAACTTCAAGTGTTCTCCGTACAGAAGTCAGCCGAAGCCATAGTAGTCCCATTGGGATGAAGGGCTGAACATGAACGAACTAAGGAGGAGCGATGAACAACTCAGACTCATCGCTGAACCCGGACGGGGGAGATGGCGTTTGGCGTGCTGACAGAGAGCCAGCCTTAGACAACTTGATGGCGCGAATCTTAGCGCGCGACAATGTTCAAACAGCCTGGAAACGGGTGAAGTCAAATAACGGTGCGCCCGGCAGTGACGGGATGACTATAGACGACTTTCCCGCCGATGCCCGCGAACATTGGCAAGAGATTCGCCAATCCTTACTTGATGGCAGCTACCAACCGCGCCCCGTGCGACGGGTGGTGATTCCCAAGCTGCGAGGCAAGGGCGAGCGCAAGTTGGGAGTGCCAACGATATGTTCATATTGCACCTCTTTCAATGAGTCTTTGGAATATCTGAGCTAGCTGCTGATTAACAGCAACGGTCAACAATGAGATCGCATCAATGGACAGGAGTAAATCAAAATAATTTTCAAAGCCCCTGTTCACTCCTCATTGAGAGGGACACGGCGAATCTTTTGTCGCAAAGATTGTAAAACTTCAGGCGTGACTGGGTGCCACCAAGGTCCATGCGGAGTCTCTCGGATAGCAGGCACAAGCCCCTTTTCTCGCCAATAATGAATGGTGTGAATCCCTACTCCCAATTTTTGAGCAAGGGCACTGGTGGAATAACATCCATCTTCTCGAATGCCTAAGTGAAAGGCAACGCGATTATCACTTTCTGGTTTGGGAATTTTGAACTTCAGCCGAATCCAGGATGCAGATGACGCTGTAAATAAACGTCCTGTTGCACTGGTTAAGCCTCTTTCATTCAGGGCATGTGCAATTTCAGTGTCAGTGCGTCCATAAGCTAACTCACGAACTACTTGAACGACAGCTCCAGGCGTGCCTAAGCGTTGTTGAATGGTCAGACGTTTAGCTGTAGTTTCAGTTGTACTGCCTGTATGCCAAAGCAATTGAATTTTTGTCTGCCGTTCTGGTTCATCAAGCGGTGTCAATGCCATTTGTTTAACTAATAATCCCAACAGCTCTTTTCGTTCTTGCACTGTGGTTGTCGGTGCCTGCCAAATTGGCGGCAAATCTTCAGCAAGTTGCAGAATTTGCTGACGTTGCATATCCGATAGTTCTAATCGTTGGACTCGTCGCGCTTGAATGTAAGCTTGGTCTAATTCGGCAAGCTGTTGTAACTTCTCATTCCAACGTTTTTCTAACGTTCGAGCCACTAAACGATTTTCTGGTTCCACTGCATCAAATTGACGCTCAGCTCGTTCGGCTTCATAGCGTGCTCGCTCCAGACGCAGTTGCCACTGTCGATGCTGTTGTTGAGTAATTTGTTCTAACTCCTCCAGTACCGCTAGAGACAAATTCAGTTGACTGGTGGTGACAGCTTCTAACACATGTTCAGTGACAGCCGCTTCAATGGCGGCTCCGGCTACACTCCAACAGATTCCACTATCGCCATCCTTTTGCCGGCGTTGGTCGCATTGGTAGGTGACCCGTTTGCCGCCATTGCCATGGTAGCGCGGACTCATCCGTCGTCCACACTTGCCACAAATAATTAATCCTTGCAAAAGAGCACTGCCCTCACGAGCACTGCCCTGCCGCCCCTCTGGACTCAGGGCAACATTGTTGCGTTGCAATTGAGCTTCGTTGTCCAAAAATTGCTCCCAACTAATGTAAGCTGGATGCGTATTATGAATCACAACCCGCCACTGGTCACGGGGCAGTTGTTGTGTTCTCACACGAGTCACTTGCCCTGCTTCAATCATAGGTTGAGAGCGGTGTCTGCCATACACACACGTGCCTGTGTAAGTCGGATTATGCAGGATGGCTAAAATGCGTCCGAGATTTAAGCTGCCCCAGCGCAGCACTCCCATACTGCCAGATTCCCAAACTCGCCTTGGAAATGGCAGCTGTTGTTGGGCGAAGTAGGTCATGACTTTGAAGGCGGTTCCTAACCGCTGAAATTGTTCAAACAACAGTTGGATCGTGGCGACGACTCCCTCATCTGGATCAAGCACCAGTTGCCCACTGTTGTCGTACACGTAACCCGTCGGCGGCGTACAGCGAAGTTCCCCTTTGTTCACTTTATGCAGCTTCGCTCCTTGCAGGCGTAGGCGGATGCCGTGCAGTTCTGTATGGCTCCAAGTGCCCTTAAAGCCTAAAATGACCCGGTCATTGAAATCATTAGGATTGTAAATTCCATCATGGTCAATCACGAGGGTATCGGTCAGCGCACAAATGTCCAAGAGCTTATGCCAATCTGCTTGAGAACGGGAAAGCCGCGATGCCTCCAGGGCAAAAACAGCACCGACTTCTCCTAGCCCAACGGCAGCTATTAGTCGTTGAAAATCCATTCTGCCAGTTGTACTCTGACCACTCTTACCCAGATCACCATCAAAAACTTGAATCTGGCTGGTGTCCCAACCCAGATCGCGAGCACGTTGAGCCAAAGCATACTGCCGCTCAGTGCTTTCACGATTGGACTCCACTTGTTGGGGCGTGGATTGTCTCAGGTATACAATGGCTTGTTGTTGTAGATGCGTGGGAAGAATTTTGTGATTCATCGTTTGAGTCTCCTGGTTTCAACTCAGCTATGGGCGAGGTATCCAGCATTTTGCTTACCAAACGAGCAACGAGGCTAATCAGGTGTTGCCGTTGGGCGCTTGGCTCGTCGCAAAGAACGACGGGCGGGGAGTGCGGAGGAGGCATGAGGGTTGGGTTGAGCGACCTTTCCATCCTCGAATTCAGGACCAGAGCTAGCGGCACCAGGAACGCTGACAGGCGTACTCCTGCAAGCGTGAACAGCCATCCAATCGGTGAGCGCCAACAACTGCTCCACGGTGAGTAACGCTTTGCCATGAAACGGATTGGGATACTCTTGGCTCGCAAGGCTGGTTTCACCAGCAGGTAAGGCGAAACTGCCTCTATCGAGATGATTCACACTAATTTGTAACGTTGCACCCAAGCGTCGAATCCTACGGACCGTTACCGATTGACCAAACAAAGGATGAATGGGGTTCGTGATAGTTACACTTCCCGAAGAGTGGTTGGGGGGATGTGCAGTTTCCTTGTAACGTCCCAGGACTGACTGACCGAGCGATTCAAGCAATGGTCAAGAATGCGCTTGAGCCTTATTGGGAAACCAAGTTTGAGGGTTCCAGTTATGGTTTCCGACCGGGACGGGGCTGTCATGATGCCATTGCGGCAATCTATAACTCTGCCAGGGGTCATGCCCGAAGTAGAAGGAAGTATGTCTTAGATGCAGATATCAAGGGAGCCTTTGACAACATCAGCCACGCATACTTGTTAAAGACCATCGGCAACTTCCCCGCAAGGGCGCTTGTCAAACAATGGTTGAAGGCAGGTTACGTGGAATTTGGAGAGTTACATTTAGTTGATAGTGGCCCTCCTCAAGGTGGTGTGATCAGTCCGTTGCTTGCTAATGTTGCACTTCACGGCATGGAGGAAGCGTTAGGTGTCAAACGAGTCTATATCAAGCACAGGGATGTGTTCGAGGTACAGAGTCGGAGAGCTTTGGTGAGATACGCCGACGACTTTGTCGTTTTTACGGAAACTGAGGCAGACGCTGAAGCGTGTCAAAGGATTCTGACAAGATGGCTAGCTGCACGTGGTCTTCAATTCTCTGAAGCGAAGACGCAAACAGTGAGCCTCAAGGATGGATTCAACTTCCTTGGCCTTAACGTAAGACGCTATGAGGTTAAGGATAGAAGGTCAAACCTGAAGCTCTTAATTAAGCCCAGTCAAGAATCGGTGCAGCAATACATGGATAACCTTAAAGCTGAATGGAAGAAGGTACTGGGTCATGATGTCGGACGTGTCATTAAAGTACTCAACCCTAAAATAAGGGGCTGGGGAAATTACTTCAGAATTGGAGTGTCGGCTGAAGTCTTCGATAGTCTAGATCGTTGGATGCTTGGTAGATGTTTGCGGTGGGCAAGGCGGACTCATCGAACCAAGAGTCTCAAATGGCTTCGACGCAAATATTTCAATGTTGGGTTTGAACACGGCAATAAGTCATGGCGGCTTCTTAGAGATAAGGAGCACGGTGGCAAACTGCTAGAAATAAGCTCAATCAAGATCCAAAGGCACGTTATGGTCAAAGGAACTCACTCACCCGACAACCCGGCACTGAGTGACTACTGGAAGACTAGAAGAAGTAAGGAAATCAAGGCATTGCCGAAGGGAAAACGAACCTTAGCCATGAGGCAACAGGGTAAATGTCCTAGATGTGGGGACTGGCTACTCAACAAGGAGGAGCTACACGTTCACCATAAGGTTCCTAGAAGCGAAGGTGGAAGCGATCAGTATGACAACTTGGAGTTGGTACACCTTTATTGCCACCAGCAGGTTCACTCGAAGAAGGCTTAGTAAGCCCGTAGAATGCTTGAGCCGTGTGCGGTGAAAGTCGCAAGCACGGTTCTTAGGGGAGGGGGTTGCAGTGATGCAGCCTCCTTACCCGACCCACTAGTACACCCTCTTAAACACAGCTTTCTGTGCCACCGCTCCTTTCACCCCTCAGCTCCTAACCTAAAGATTGTCTTCGAGGCCTTCTTGCCACAAGGGCGTGACACTGCTAAACCAGAATGACAGGTGATTGAATCCAGGAGCCTTAGGGCGTGTCATCAATTAGCTTTAGATCCAGCTATGGGTATGGTGTGAAATGTCAATTACATAGACCGCTTTATTGCAGCAATGCTCTCCTCAATTTAGCGACAAGCTTAAACTTGAAAT
>ENA-ORBV01001914-ORBV01001914.1-microbial-mat-metagenome-genome-assembly--contig:-NODE-1914-length-44999-cov-12.846178_pt1 | contig 44999 bp, 34 predicted proteins | sample MGYA00237777_ERZ505514 | MGnify/ENA primary metagenome ERZ505514 (study PRJEB26160, sample SAMN06269048) | microbial mat metagenome | isolation source: Oligotrophic lake microbial mat | place... | reverse complement strand
CAATGGAAGGGAGACAGCAGAGCGTCATCATGTGGAACTCCTCCGTATCCAGATTGCAGACATAAAGCCAGTAAGGCCACGCGGCGCGAAACGCGTGGTAGAAAGCGCGGACCTCGGGAATCGAATGGATCTCGCGCGAGTCGTCATCGAACCCTTCGACCACGAAGGTCATCGCGTTCATCATATCCCGAAGCCGCCGGCCCTGAGGGAGTTTCTCCGGCCGGTAAAGTTCGAGGAAATGGCAGGCTGTTCCGCCATTTTTTATGGGCAAAGCGCAGGGCTAGTGTGGCACTGGTGGCCAACATGCGTTTTCACCCTGCGTCCGCGTGCTCGCCCTCCATTTCCCATTTCTCCAGGTTTCCCTTTGTGAGTAACGCAGCGTGAGAGTCGCTCGTCTCCAATATATCAGGGTTGACGACATGCAACATACTACATACGGCTATGTGGCGATGTCACCGGGGAAAATGAAGATTTGCGGCGCTCCGCACGCACGGGGGGTTGCTGGTTGGCTTGGCGGTGTGCTTTACATCGCTGGCGGGCTGATGGCGGGCAAGATGACCGCGACTTCGGGAGAGCCGAGTGAGCAGTTAGGAAGTTGGGGCAGGGGGGGCGGACTGACGAACTCGGCACCCTCAATTACATCGCGTCTGGGGCGGTCAAGCGATCATTGGCAAGCTGCTGCGATTGCATGCCCTCGCCACCGCCTGCGCGCGCGAGCATCTACGAGTGAATGTTTGCTGCGGCCCGCTGAACATCCCGTTCGCCATCTGCACCCCGATCATCCCAAGGCTATCAAATGACTCAATCCACAGTACAGAATTCCTTGACGTCCGAAAATGATCCAAACTGGTCGAGTTGTCCGCGATCTTGGGTGAAGACAAATCCGATTTCCGATCGCACGGCGACCCGCAGCAGGCTTAGAGATGCAGCTGATGCTGGGGGGCAGATTCGACCGGCGCGAGCGCCGAACCCATTGGGTCGATCTGAGGCGCGTCTCGTCGGGCGAAACTCCGGCCTCAGCGATAGTCGGCCGAAATGCGCGGTCTCCCGCTACTGGCGGTTGCCATGGCTGCTGTTGGTCGTCGGCTTGGCGGCATCGGTGCAGGCGCTGCCTACGGTGACGAATGTCGAGATGCAACCGCTCGCGGCGCAGGTTCGGCGATTGGTCGAGGCTTCAAACTACCTCGGCAACCCGTTGAGCGCTTCGGAACAAGAGGCCTTGCGGCGCGCGATGGAAGACACGGACCGGGTGCGGTCGGTCGCCGGAATTCAGGAGGTGTTGGACGCGCGGTGCCTTTTTTTGGTCAACATCAATCCAGAGATGCGCGTGAAAGTGGAGCCGGGACCGGCTAAGCCTCGCTTGATCGAAAACGGATGGCGGCAGTTTCTCGTCAAGGTGATCAATGAAGCGGGCACAACCGCGGCCCTCCAGGTCGTAAGTCCGAACGCGCGCTCGGTGTCGCTTTCGCCGAGCCCGAAGGTACACCGAAACCATTCGGATATGGCGTACAGCACGGTACGCGCTCCTCTCGTCGCGGCTCCGACTGCGGATGCGTGGCTCGACTTGCAGACTTTCGACGCCCAGCCGCTTCGGCCCACGCTCAGCGGTTTGGAACTGGAGTATCGGATCGTCCAGCTGTACAGTCGTGACGCCGGTCAGCGTGAGGCGAAGTTTTCGTTCAATGTTGGCCAGGGAACCCAGGACATTGGGTTTCGCAACGAGGTCGATCTCCTCTTCAAGTGTGAGCCCGCACGCACCATCAAGCTGCATGTCCAGGACGAGAAGGGCGAACCGGCGACCGGAGGATTCGTGATCCGCGATGCCCAGGGTCGCGTCTACCCGTCCCAGGCGAAGCGACTGGCGCCCGACTTCAGTTTTCACCCGCAAATATATCGAGGAAGCGGCGAGACGATAAGTCTGCCGGACGGAAATTACGTGGTGGAGTTCCGGCGGGGGCCGGAGTCGATCCTCGAGACGCGAGATGTGACGGTAAATAGCGGTCTGCGCGAGTTGAGGTTCAAGGTTCGGCGGTGGATCGATCCGGCGATGTTCGGCTGGTGGTCAGGTGATCATCATATCCATGCGGCGGGCTGCGCGCATTATTCCTCCCCCTCCGAGGGCGTGCTGGCGCAGGATATGGTGCGACATACCCAGGGGGAGGACTTGAAAGTGGGCGCCAATCTCACCTGGGGCCCGGGTTTTGATTTTCAGAAACAGTTCTTTACCGGTCAGGACGACAAGGTCTCGAGTTATCCGTACCTCCTTCATTACGATCTCGAGGTGTCCGGCTTCGGCTCGCACCGGACCGGACATCTCTGCCTGTTGCGCTTGCGGGAGCAAATGTACCCGGGCGGAAACTCCTCCGAGCACTGGCCGACGCTCGGATTGAACACCATTCGCTGGGCCAAGGCGCAGGGGGCGATTGTCGGCCCGGCCCACTCCGGCTGGGGCCTGCAGCCGCTGCCAGAGGACGATCTCTCCAACCGGGCGGCTCCCGATCGGTTCGGTAATGCCGGTCTTCGCTCCGCAACGAATCGCCTGCCTAATTTCGTGGTGCCTCCGTTCAATGGAATCGGGGCGAATGAATACATCATGAACGTCGCGCACGAGGTGCCCGGTCCGGATGGCCGGCTGGTGCCGGCCGTCGACTTCATATCGACGGTGGATACACCCAGTGTCTGGGAGCTGAATATATGGTATCATACACTGAACGCCGGATTCCGTACCCGGATCAGCGGTGAAACTGATTTTCCGTGCATCTATGGCGAACGCGTCGGAATGGGCCGCAGCTATGTCAAAATCGATGGCCAGCTGAACTATGCCGACTGGTGTGAAGGGATCCGGAACGGACGGAACTACGTCAGCGATGGCAAGAGCCATATCCTCGATTTCACGGCTGGTAGTGCCCCCATGGGTAAGGACGCCAGCGAAGTACGGATCTCTAAGCCCGGGACAATCAAAGTCACGGCCCGGGTGGCTGCTCGTTTGGGCGACAATATCGATGCCCACATCCGGCAGACTACCGATGAACAAAAGCCGTTCTGGGATCTCGAGCGGGCCCGGATTGGCAAGAGCCGCGACGTTCCGGTCGAGGTCATCGTCAACGGATGGCCGGTGGGCCGGCAGAACATCGTGGCGGATGGCACGCTGCGTGAGGTGTCATTCGAGATCCCGATCGAGCGGAGCAGCTGGGTGGCATTGCGCATCCTGCCGTCCTCCCATACCAATCCGGTTTGGGTGCTGGTTGGCGACAAACCCGTGCGGCCGTCACGACGCAGCGTGGAATGGTGCCTCAAGGGAGTGGACGAATGTTGGGCTCAAAAAGAACGCTTCTATGCGGCGGACGAGCTGCCGCAGGCGAGGGCCGATTATGAATATGCTCGCCAAGTTTACCGCCGGCGGCTGGCCGAAAGCGAAGTGGAATGAGGGTTGGGCATGCCGTTAAATATTTTCGCAATATTTTTTGCACCATCGTGCCCGCTGTAGATCGCGGCAAGCCGCCCGGCAGTTCCTTTTCCCAACCCAGCATGACCGATGACACCTTTTCCCCGACTTCACCTCCGCCGTGCGGCAGCCATGGCCCGGTTCATGATGGTTTTTCTGCTGCCCCTGCTCCGACCGGCGAACGGCGGCGAGGAGCGGATCCATGTCCAGTCATTCGATGGGGTGTATCTTGGCGCCACCCTCAATCTGCCGGCGGGCCCCGGGCCGCATCCGGTGATCATGTTTATTCATGGTGGGTTGGGCGGATCGGGTTTCATCAGCTTGGAGCGCAGGAAGGACCAGTATGTGCAGGCTCATTTATATAACGCTGGATATGCTGTTTTTCAGATGGATTATCGGCGGTATGCATTTGGTGAAGATGAACTGGAAGATGTTCTGGCGTGCTATCGCTATTTACAGCGTCGCGAAGAGATTGATCGCTCCCGGATTGGGGTGATTGGAGGAAGCCATGGCGGGTATCTTGCTTTGATGCTGGCGACCCGCGTCAGGCCAGCGGCGGTGGTGGCGTTTGCCGGGCTGGCGGATATCCGCGGCTATTTATACGACGGTGCGCAGAAGGTGCTTCCGACCCTTGGGGCTGACATCGACTGGAAGGAAAAGCACCTTCGTGGAGGAAAGACCATCAAGGAGGAAAGTGAAATGTTGGACAAAGGAGTGCTGGAGGCCGGCCAGAGCCCGCGGTCCCGGATGGTGCAGGAAGTCATGACCGACATGGCGTCCCGGCTCGGCGACAACGAGGCGCTTTGGAGCAAATTCAACCCCATGGAGCAATATGATCATATCCAAAGCCCAGTCCTGTTTCTTGTTGGGTCGAAGGATCGATGGGCCGAGTCTGGGAAGAAACTGGTGGAGAAGCTGGCCAGCCAGGGCAAAGCCGCGGAGTTCTCGCTGCATTCCGACATGATGCACGGATTCTATTGGGGAACGACGCCGGATTCCGATGGTAACCTGCCGGACGAATTTTACCGGGCGCTGCAGCGCACGACTGAGTTTATGCGGCGTTGGGTGAAACCAGGCGGTGGGTAGTTCAGCCGATTGGAATCGGGTGCTCGATGCTGTAGTCGCTCGGTCGACGCGGCGAGCCGGCGCCGTGCTTGGAATCACGTGGATTTCCTTGCGAACGAGTATGATCCCCGACGGCGTGCGACCGAAAACCTTTCTTCCGCACGCCGAGTCTAAAGTCTGCTTATTCGCGGGGCAGCAAGCGTATATCTGAAATCAACAGGTTTTCGGTGGATTCCAGATGGGTGCGCATGGCCTGCATCGCTGCTGCGGTATCGCGTTTCTCGAGGGCCCCGATGATGGCACGGTGTTCAGCGAGGACAGCTTCCGAACGGCCCTCCTTTACAATGGCGTCATGACCGAGAAAGGACATTAGATCCCGGATATTATTCATCACCAGGATCAGATGACTATTCTGGTGATAGTGAATCAGGCTCAGATGGAAAGCCTTGTCCGCTTCCAGTAGCGCCTCGATTTTTCCGCGATCATAGCTTTCCTGCATAACACCCAAGTGATTGCGGAGTTTGGCGAGTTCGCTCTCCGGCAACAGAGCCGTCACCCGCTCGATTACGTAGAGTTCGGTAATCCGACGCATTTCGAAAAAATCAGAGATTGTTTTTTCGGAAAGCTCCTTTACTCGGAATCCTTTGCCGTCGTGTGCGATGAGGAATCCTTCTGCGCTGAGCTCAAGTAGTGCCTCCCGGATGGGGGTGCGAGAGACGCCAAGCATATCGGCGAAAGTATTCGCCGAATAGATCGTACCGCGCGTTAACTTTCCGGTGACGAGCAGATCCTTGATCGCGTGGTAAGCGGAGAATTTCAGAGTTTCGGGTTTTTTTATTAATTGCAGCATTTTACTTGACGACATGTAGCATACTGCGCATAGCTTCTCAAGCTCTTATTGCTGACACTTAGATGCTTGCCAGAGCCAGTTGCCGATCAATTTCTTATGCTTCGGGTTTTCTGCCTTCAAATTGCCTCTCCTCCTAAAGCGACTTTGGCCGAATCGCCGGAGGACCAAATTTTGCCCGCTTTGGAGGGATTCACTGGCCAGTCTCTAGTGATGCTGCCGGAACTCTGGCAGGTCGGCTATTTCGCGTTTGAAGACTATCGCGTGCGGGCGATGGCCTGCGATGATCCGCTCCTTGACCGATATTCGAAAAAGGCCCGTGAACTGGGGTTGCATCTCCATATCGGGAGTATGGTCGAGCGAGCCGACAATGGCCTCTTATATAATACCAGTCTGGTCTTCGGCCCTGACGGAGCGAGGCTGGCTGAATATAGAAAGATCCATTTGTTTGGGCACCAGTCGCGGGAGGCGGAGTTGCTCGCCCCCGGCCGGGAGGTGGTGGTGGCCTCGACGGCGTGGGGTAGGGTTGGCCTGGCGACCTGCTATGATCTTCGTTTTCCTGAGCTTTTCCGCGCCATGATTGATCGCGGGGCGGAGTTCATCCTGGTGACTGCGGCTTGGCCGGCGGAACGGATCGAAACGTGGCGGATTCTGCTGAAGGCGAGGGCAATCGAGAATCAATGCTTTATCATCGCGACCAATGGTTGCGGATACTGTCGCGGAGTTGAATTGGGTGGTCATAGCATGGTCGTCGATCCTCGCGGCCGAATTCTTGCCGAGTTGGATGGGGCGCCCGGGATCCTGTCCGTCGAACTGGATCCGGCGGCGGTGGCGCAGACGCGCTTCGCCTTTCGCGCCTTGGAGGATCGGGTCCCCTTTCTAAATGCGGGAAGCGTCGAACAGCGTTTTACCGATGCTTAAGGAACACCGTGAATTCCATGCCGTGGAAATGGAGTCGGGCTGGCATACTCCGCCCGGATATCCCGCCGGCATTCAGCACAAGATTCTGTCGGGCGAACTCGATGAGGCACGGGGCACCGGGATCCGCACTCGCCTGCTGCGCTTCGCTCCGGGGGTCCAGACCACAGTGCCGTTCGAGCATGAATATTGGGAAGAGGTGACGCTCATTTCTGGGGACCTGCAGGTCGGAGGAGAGACGTTCTTGCCGTATACTTACGCCTGTCGTCCCCCTCACGTTCCCCACGGACCTTTCGCGAGCGAAAATGGCTGTGTGCTGCTGGAGGTTCATTTTTTTGCCCGTGATCTCGCCGATTGAACACGAAATGGCCATGTTGGACTTCGCTGTGCTGTCCACTGACGGGCGAATGTCCGAGTTAACCGTTCCCATCCGCACGGTGGTGAATGCCGGTTACGCCGGCCGGAATTCGGCTGCGATACAGGCCCATATCGCCGAGCTGGCTCGTGATGGCGTTGCGCCCCCTCCCGATGTGCCGATGTTTTACCGGCTCCCTCGCGGTGTGGTATGTCAGGAAGCCATCATTGAAGTCACCGGTCACCGAACCTCGGGCGAGGTTGAGTACGTGCTGGTGGTCACCAGCGAAGGGATGCTGGTAACGGTTGGCAGCGATCATACGGACCGGGAGGCGGAACGTAGCAATGTCGCGATCTCGAAACAGATCTGTCCGAACATCGTGGCGCGTGAAGCCTGGGATTTTGAGAGTGTCGCACGTCATTGGGACGAACTGGTTTTGCGGTTATGGGTGACGCCGGAGGAGGGACTGCCGGCCGTTCTGTATCAGGAGGGTTTGTGCGCGGAACTGCTGCCACCCACGGCGCTGCTCGATCAGGTAGTCTCGCGTCTCCCCGAGGGAACCGGGGAGGGCTTGGTGGTTTTCTCCGGCACCGTGCCGATGATCGAGCCGCTGAAACTTTATGGCGGGAGTGTAATCTGCGAACTGGAGGATCCCCGGCTGAACCGCTTGCTGCGCTGCCGTTACGATGTGCGCCAAATCCGCTTGAATCCGGTCGCGGTAGGAGCGCGAGTTTGAAGCCTGCTGGAAGATCGCCCGGGCCCGATCCTCGTGCGGGACGGATCGCGCTGGCGCTTTTCCTGGGCTGGCTGGCCTCGTGGATAATTGTTGGCCCTTTGACCCAGATCCATTTCGCCGGGTTGCCGCTGTTTTGGTGGGTACAGCTTCTGTATATTACGACGGGATTGATATTCGGCTGGCGATATGCGGATCGGACCGGATCGGTGGCGATCGGACGCCCCGGGGAGGAATCATGAGGCTTTTCGAAACAGGCGTCATGCTGCTATATTTCGCTGGCGCGGTGAGCCTGGCCGTTTGGCTCAGTCGGCGCGGACGCCAGGGCGCCGACGCATTTTGGTCAGCAAACCGCACGATTGGTATTCCGATCAACAGCCTGGCGCAGTTTTCCTCGCTGCTGAGTTCGGCCAGCTTCCTTGGCTTCCTCGGCATGGCCTACCGGTTTGGATGGATCTACACCAGCGTGGTGTTCGGGATCGGCTCGGCGCTAGGGTTCCTGTTAAGTCTTCTTTTGGTGAGCGGCCCGCTACGGCAGTTCTGCGAGGAGCATAATAAATTCACCCTCTCGAGCTATTTCGAGGCGCGTTTCGGTCCTGGGGTCGCGGCGCTCTCGAGCTTCATCGTAATCGTCGTGTTCTCCCTCTTCCTCGTTCCCCAGCTCATGGGCGCGGGGCTGGCTGGCAGCTTCATTCTCGGGGTCGATTATTCCGTCGCTGTGATCCTCACCGCAATCTGCATCCTGACGTATGTGCTGATCGGCGGGATGGTCTCCGTGACCTGGATGGATTTCATGAATGCCGTCATGATGTTCGTCTTCATGGTCGTGCTTTCGGCGGTTGCGATCGCACATTTCGGTGGCGTCGGTGAATTGGCGGCGGGAGCAAAGGCGAGCAATCCCAGGTTTCTCCAATGGAATCCGGCCATGTCCGCGTGGAGCTGTGTCGGCCTCGCCGTCGCGATTATCGGCGCCATCCTGTGCTCGCCCCACATCGTGATGCGCATCTATTCCGCCCGTTCAATCCGCGAGGGGAGAAAAGCGCTCGCGCTCTCTGGCGCGCTCTCGCTGTTTTTTCATATATTCGGCTACTTTGGCGTGGCGGGCGCCGCCCTCATCCTCCATCCCGACCTCGAGAATATCGACCGCACTTATATTGTTGTGATGGATTCTCTGCTTCCAGCGGTCTTGCGCGGCCTGGCCGTCGCGGCCATTTTCGCCGCCATTTTGTCCACGGCCGACGCGGTCCTGCTCGCCTTGGGCGCGGAGTTTTCACAAAATGTTTTCCGGCGTTTTCTGCGGCCGGCGGCCTCCCCGCAAAGGACGATCCGCGCCGGTCGGGTGATGATGTTGCTGGTGGGAATTGTCGTGACCATGCTGGCTCTGCGGCAAACCGCGAACATTGGAATCGTGATGGGCCTGGTCGTTGGCGGCGTGGCTTCGGCGTTTGTCGTGCCGCTCCTGGCGGGAATCTGGTGGACGGGAGCATCGTCGTCCGGAGCACTGTGGAGCATGGGGGGCGGATTAACGACGTATGTCGGAGCAATGGTTCTTTGGCGCGGCCAGATCCCGATCTTCAGCGAGATCCTGCTAGCGTTGCCGTTGGCCGGCATTGCCTTGCTGGGCGGAACGTGGTTCGACCGTCGGCGGGCCGAAAGAGAAGGGGTCTGCCCAGTATGAATCCCCGCCGCATCATTGTGGGAATTTCGGGGGCGACCGGAGCCATTTTTGGGATCACACTGCTGCGCATGCTGCGCTCGCTGGAGGTGGAGACTCACCTCGTGGTCTCCAAATTCGGGCGCCAATGCATCGAATGGGAAACACCGCATACACTGGAGGAGATCGGGGCGATGGCGTCGGTGGTACACAACAACGGCAACCTGGCCGCCTCGATCTCGAGCGGGTCGTTCCGCACCGATGGCATGGTCATCGCCCCGTGCTCGATCACTACATTGTCCGGCATCGCCAATTCCTATAGCGATAAACTCATGGTTCGCGCGGCTGATGTTTGTCTGAAGGAGCGCCGGCCGCTGGTGCTCATGGTGCGGGAGACTCCGTTGCATCTCGGGCACTTGCGTTTGATGGTTCGCGTGGCGGAAATGGGGGGCATCATCCTGCCGCCGGTGCCGGCGTTCTACCAGCGGCCCGCGAACCTGAACGAAATGGTGGAGAATACTGCGAGCCGCACGCTGGATGCCCTGGGAATCGACCATGGCTTCGGCCCCCGCTGGGGCGAAGGCGGCCTCACGGCCGCCGGCCTCGCCGCCAAGCCGGTGCTGGCCCGCGAAAATTCTTCACCCAGCCAATCCGCATGAACCCAAACCCAGCCCCTAATCCGCCCTCACGCGATCAAGCCCGGGCCGCGGCGGCACCGCCGCCCATCCCGTTCCCGGAACTCGGAGACAAATTGCAGCATGTTCCGGTTTACGTGCGGCCGGATGTCGACTTTTACCAGCGCCGGATGGGTTTCCTTCCGGACACCATAAAGCTTTATCTTCACGTGCCTTGGGTGGCGGAGTTTCTCTTTCGCTTCAACAATGCACTGATGCGGGATGAGCGGAACGCGATCGGCGAGGAGCTGAAGTACCGGTTGTCGGCCATCGTCAGCCGCGACAGCGAGTGTGCGTATTGCACCTCGCATCACGTCGGCGTCTTTAAGCAGAAGTTTGGCTATGACGAGGCGCAGGTTGAGCGGCTGCTGCGGCATGAGGAGCCGCTCGACGTCCGCGAGGCGCTGGCGCGGGAATTCGTGCATCAGGCCAGTTTGGACGCGCTCGGCGTCACTGACGAATTGCGGGCGCGGATGGCGCGGACTTTCACGCCACAAGAGTACATGGAAATCGTGCTGCTGGTTGGTTTCTGGAAAATGTACAATACGATGCACAATGCTCTGGGGGTGGCGATCGAGGCACCGTTGGGTGAATACGCCCGGTTCGTGAAAATCCAGCCGGAAGGTTCGCGCTGAGCCGGCCCGCCCATGCCCTCGTTGCATGAGTTCCTCGCCCGCCATCGCGGGGACCACTTGGTTATCACGAAGCCCGTGGATCTGCGGCACGTGGGCGCGCTGGTAGCGGAGGCGGACGAGACGATAGTATTCGATCAGATCGTCGGTTATCCCGGGTTTCGACTGGTGGACCAACTGTTCGTGCATCGACGGGCGCAAGCGCGCGTCCTGGGATGCGAACCCGGGAAAGTGGTGCCGGCGCTGTTGGAAGTTCTTCGGTCGGGTCCACGGGCGCTGCGGACGCGGTCCGATGCTCCCTGTCAGGAACAAATCTGGCGGGGAGAGGAGGTGGATCTGGGAAAACTCCCTATCGTGACGCACACCGATCTCGATCCTTATCCGTACGCCACGTCCTTTGCAGTGCATCGCGATCCCGAGACGGGCCAATTCAATCAGATGTATCCGCGGTCCGGAGTTCTGGGTCCGCGCGAGATGGTCTGTTCCTTCGTGACTTCCACCGCGAACCGGATTCTGGGCAAGCACCGGCGCGCCCGGACCCCAATGCCGCAGGCGATTGTGATTGGCTGCCATCCCGCCTGGGAGCTGGCTGGATGCTACTCGCATCCGCACCGGAATTGGTGGGAGATGGAACTATTCGAGGCGATCACAGGGCAGCCGGGCGAGGTGGTGAAGTGCGTTTCGCATGACCTGCTGGTTCCGGCCGACGCCTCAATCGTCATTGAAGGTTTCGTGCATCCGGAGCGAATGTCGCAGGATGGACCATCACCCGGGCCGACGTGCCTCTTCACGCCGTATGCCGAGCAGCAACCCGTGTTCGAGGTGAGTGCGATCACGATGCGCCGGGATCCGATTTACCGGAATCACATGATGACGCCGTTCACCGATCATCAGGAAATGCCACGGCTGTTCCACGAGGCGATTATCTTTGAAAAGCTGCAGGCCATGAACGTGCCAGTCTTCGACGTTCATTTTCCCGCCGGCGGCGGAGCATTGATGGTCTTGCTGCAGATTGATCCGGTCTGGGAGGGGCAGGTGACGGATGCGCTCCTCTGCGCGCTGGGCTCTTCATGGCTGAATATGAAAATGGCGGTCGCGGTCGATCCCGATATCGACATTCACAACCCGCGCGACGTCGAGTACGCGCTGGCGACGCGCGTCGATCCGACGCGCGATCTGATCATTGTGGATCGCGGGCGCGGGTTTCCCTTCGACCCGACTGCGCGTCCCATTCCGGAGTTTTCCGCCAACGCAGCGGCGGCTCGATTCCCCTGTATTGTGGGCAAGTGGGGTATCGATGCGACGAAACCGCCGACCTACCGGGCGAACGAACGGAAGAACTACGAAAGGGCCTGGCCGATCGACCATGGAAAAGTAAGGCTGGCTGATTATCTCTGACGACAATTCGGTCCGAAGAATACGTCATCGAACCTCATGACAGACTGCACTCCTGACGAACTGGCGACCGCCACCACTACATGTCCCGGGCTGCTGGCGGAGCTTTGGGCCGAGTGGTGTCCAAGCTGCCGGGTGCTGACCGGAACACTCGAACGAATGGAGGGTGAGTACGCCGATCGGATTCGTTTTGTTCGGTTGAACCATGGCGAGTATCCCGAGGTGGCGGCACGGCATGGAATCCGCAGCCTGCCGGCCTTGTTGTTTTTTCGCCGGGGCGAGTTGGCGGAGACGACGGCTGGGTTCACGCCGCCGCCGGCACTGCGGGCTCGGCTCGATGCGTTCTGTGCCTCGCTCGACGCGAAGGGCTGAAATGGCTTGTGCCTATCTGATCTTCTATCGCGTCCAGGCAGAGGACCCGGCGGCGTTTGTCGCATATTATCGCGATCATCACCTACCCCTCGTGCGGCAGTTTCCCAAGATCCTTTCGGTCGAGTTCCACGTGGCGGACGATGAGGAGGCGCCGTTTCTCATCGTCGTGCGGCTGGTCTTCGCTAACCGGCATGATCTCGAGGTGGCGCTTCGCTCACCGGAACGGCTGTCCGCACATGCGGATATGAAACGATTCCCTGCGTATGAGGGCGACGTGCTTCGTCAGATTGTTCGGATCGAGCCGGCGTCGGAGGCGATGACGACATGAGCCCCGCGCTTTTCTCTCCTTTGCGTTTTCGTTCCTTGACGGCGCGTAACCGGATTATGGTTTCGCCGATGTGCCAATACTCGGCGCCGGAGGCAGTGCCGCATGAGTGGCATCTCGTTCACCTCGGTTCGCGCGCGATTGGCGGCGCCGGCATCGTGATGACCGAAGCGACCGCCGTTTGTCCGGAGGGGCGGATTACGCCGCATGACGTCGGGTTGTGGAACGATGAACAGGAGAGCTCCTTCGCACGCATTGCCTCGTTTGTCGCGGCGCAAGGTGCGCTACCCGGAATGCAACTCGGGCATGCCGGACGAAAGGCATCACACGCGCGGCCTTGGGAGGGAAGGGCGCCCTTGACCCCGAGCGAAGGCGGCTGGCAAACCGTGGCGCCCGGCCCGGAACCGTGGGCCCCAGGCGGATTGATTCCGCGCGCACTGGATCGCGACGGAATCGTGGCGGTGGTGGAGGCGTTTCGTCACAGCGCCCGGCGTTCCTTGCGCGCGGGTTTTCGCGTGCTCGAGATTCATGCGGCGCATGGTTACTTGCTGCATCAGTTCCTCTCTCCGCTGAGCAATCGGCGAATGGACGAATATGGAGGCCCGTGGGAAAACCGCGTTCGACTGCTGCTCGAATGCGTTGCGGCCGTCCGCTCGGTCTGGCCCGAGGAACTGCCACTGTTCATTCGCATCTCCGCTTCCGATTGGATCGATGGCGGTTGGACGATTGCCGACTCGGTGATCCTCGGCCGACGGCTCAAGGGAGTCGGCGTGGATCTTATCGATTGTTCGAGTGGAGGTGCTTCACCGGCGCAGCAGATTCCGATCGAGCCGCATTACCAGGTTGGATTCGCCGCTCGAATTCGTCGGGAGTCCGGAATTGCCACCGGTGCGGTGGGATTGATTGGCGAGGCGGTGGCTGCGAATGCCATCATTGCCGAGGGCGATGCCGACCTGGTGATATTGGGCCGGCGGCTGCTGTGGGATCCCTACTGGCCGTTGCATGCGGCCAAGAGGCTCGGGGAAGTTCCCGCGCTCCCCATTCAATATGCGCGAGCGGACATCTTCCCGATCGCGATTCCACAGAGGAAGGGGAGTGAGTTGGCCTCCGCGTGAGCGGCCGGATCTGGGCCGCCGATCAGGGTTCTGCGTCGATTGGAATGGTCCGGCTTTCCATGAACTCCGTCCGAGTCCCGTCGGGATCGAGAACGTTGAGCAGCCAGTGGCGATCCAGGCCCAAGAGCGGATTCCGCGGCTTTTCATTCGGCATGCCGCGCGCGAGCAGCTCCCGGTACGCCGCGTTGATATCGGCCACCTCGAGGCTGATGTGATCCATGGCGCCCCGCTGCCGCCGCGTGGGTGGCGTCGGCTGAAGCATGAACTCAACGTAGTCGCCCGCCGGTTCCGCGACCCGGAAGGTGATCCAGCGCGTGACCGCCGGAGTCGGTCCGCCCCGCCAGAATTCGCGGAACCCGAGCTGTTCGCTGTAAAACGTCATCGAGGGCTGCAAGTCGGCGACGATCAATCCGGTGTGCTTGAGGCGCGTCGAGATTCGCCGCGATCCAAGATGTTTACCCCGAGTGAGCGCCTGGGGAGAGTTCGGCAGATACTGGATGAATTTCAAGAGCGTGCCCTCGGGCGCCATATGTGAAAACTCGAGATTCCCGTGGCGGTTTTTCAGTAACGGGCCGGGCGATACTTGGCGCGTGAGAAGTGTCTGCCGCAGCCCGGCAACATCGGCCGACAGAAATGACACATGCGTGCGGCGCACATCGTCGTTCGGATCCAGCCCGGGAAAAACTTCCAGAAATTGATCGTCGTTCACCTTGAACAGGAGCTCTGACACGTGTCCGGCGGCATCCTTCTCCGTGAAGGCGACTTCGAAGCCAAGCCAGCCGGTATAGTATTCGCGGGCTTGGTCGAGATTCGATACCTTGAGTCCGACGCCGGCCAGTCCGGCGATGGGCAGTTCCTGCGATCGGCCCGCAGCGAGGAGCAGAAGAAAGGCGAGAAGACGTGTGAAGTTCACGGGGAGGATGGGATTGGCGGAAGGTATCGGGGGGACTGCCTCGAACGAGCATTGATGGGGCAAAGTGATGTCTCGGATTACATGTACTCCATCGTCTGGCGAATGAGCCAGTCGGCGATCCTTTCATAGTCGGCTGGCCGGTTGTCCTTATCCCAGTAATCGACGGAATAGATTCCACGGTATCCACTTTCCCTTGCGATGCGCATGCAGCGGGGAAAGTCGTACCCGACATGCTCGAACCCTTCGTTGAAGGGGAGCGCCTTTGGCTCCACTTCGGCGGCATACGGCATGATCTTTTCCAGGGCCGCGTAGCGGATTTCAGGGCGGTGATTTCCAAAATCGACGGCGGTGCGGATGTTCGGATGGCCGACCTCCCGGATCAGCCGGACATGCAAATCCGGATCGGCAGAAAACCCGCCGTGGTTTTCGACTAACATCAACACGTCTCGCGCGGCGGCATAGCGGGTGAGGTCGCGAAACGACTCAACGCAGGTGGCGAAGTCCCCCCGCTCGGTGTTGACGCGGATCGCCCGGGCGCCGAGCTGGGCTGCCGCATCGATCCATTTCTTGACGAACTCAAGGCTGTTGCGACGCATCGTTTCATCTTTCGAGCCGGGAAAGTACCCGCCAAGATTCCCCTCCTGATACGGTTGGTCGTCGAGCTGGAGGTTGATGAAGTGGGAACCGGCGCGGGCAAACGCCTTTTTCAAGTCGCGGATGTAGCCCGGCGTGAGCGCCTCGAAATGCCGGCTCCACATCTCCACGTTGTGCACGGAAAAGCGATCAGCGTAGTATTGCGGAATATCCGTCAGCCGGAGTTCCGGCATCGGGGGGTGACTATCCGGTCGAGTGGACGGGAAACGCATCCGGAAAAGAATCGTGTTGATCCCAATCCGGCGGTGCTTCTCGTTTGCGGACAGCTGACCCTTCAGAATCAGCGGCGCGGCCAGGCCGGCGGCGGCACGGTGCAGGAAAGTGCGACGATTCACGGTTACTCCAGGTTGTAGGCGAGGTTTGGTATTATCCGCTGTTCGGTGTCAGTGAGGCGCAAACAAAACCCTGTCCAGGGGCTTAGATTCCATTCCGGAAGGCGTCCCCGCGCGATCTTCACCAGAACGATGTTCCGTCCCTTCTCAAGCCGCGCGGGAATGGTAAATTGCGTGCTGTTGAAGTTGAAGTCGTAATCGGACATTTTGAATAGCGGGTTGCCGTTGAGAAAGAGCTGCAGTCCATACGGCGCCCCTGCATGGAAAACCACGTCCCGCGCCGTCGGCGAATCGACATACGTCATCGCGTACCCGACGAGCCGTTCCATGCTCCGAATCGACTTCGGATTCGTTACGGTCAGTTGGGGAGCATAAGTTTCCCGCACATCGAAGATTCCGGCCATGTCGATATAACCGGCATGAAGGTCGCGCGAGGCGTGGGGGTACCAGCGCAACGGGGCGTTGTCCCGGCCGACATACAACTTCCCCAGGTCAATGCGCTCCTCCGGAACATAGGTCCGTTGGTCTCCGGTGCCGTCGGAATTGTCGAAGGGGCCGAGGAGATTCCAAAGATACATCTGGCCGCCACCGAAGCGCAGTTCCTGCACGGCCGATTGGCTCTCGGTTACGAGATGTGCCGTCGCCGTAAATTCCTCATTTCCGGTTAGCGCAACGAAGGGCGGCGCCTTGACGCTGAACCGGCATAGAAAATCCCGGCCGGAATCGAGTCGGGCGATCGTCGCTTCATCAAGCGGGGTGGCGTTCCAGCCATCGGGCAAACTGAGAGAGAGCGTGCCTTTTACCGGTGACGGCAGTTTGTTCCGCACAGAGGCGACCAGTTGAATCGTGCCGGGCGGCTGAATCCCTCGAAAGTAGCGGTCCACTTCCAGTTCGAGTCGGATGGCAGCCTTTCCCTCCAACGGGTGCCCAGGCTGGCGGACAGGTTTCCCGTCCAGCACGAGTGAGTTTGAACCCTTGGTCAGATAGACCGCGCTCACCCCCTGAAAACGGTGGCGATCGGTGAGTTCAGCCATGCCCGCGTCGGAGAGACCGTACTTGATGTTGAGGTGATAGGGAACGATGTAGTCCGGGGAGAAAAGCCGCTGCATTGCCTGAAGATCGAAAAGATCCGAGGGCTTGTAGATATGCCACAGGATGGCATCCACCTTCTTTCGCTCTTTCGCGATCTCCTGGTATTGATAGCTGTCACCGGAGATGAGGATGCGATAGCCGTCGAGTTCCACTATATAGCTGTGGTGAAACGGGTAACTCAGGCTGTAAGGAACGATGTCATCCGTCAGCCATCCGTGTAGGGTCCGGTAAACTGTCGTCTTGATCTGGTGGTGCGACAATTCAACGGGTAGTCCCGGTTTGGGTGCCGGGGTGAGGAACTGCTCGGGTGGGACGACGCCGTCGAGCGCATCATGCGAGTCGAGCGGGGCAATTACTCGCAGCTTCGGATTGAGCGTCAGCAGTTGCTTGATGCCGGCAACACTGAGGTGGTCGCCATGGTTGTGCGTGATCAGGATGAGATCGGGCGGGGGATCGTTTTTCTGCCGGAAAGCGGAGAAATGGCGGATGAAATTCGCCGCGTTGGGTGGCAAAGGATCCACGTATACAACGCCGGATGGTCCCTGAATGACGAAGTCAGGTCCGCCAAAGTGGCTGATCGTTACCTCAGAGGCGGCGATGGCCGCACGGATTGCAGCCAGACTTGCCAAAGCTGCCGTTAGTCGGAGGGCGAAAATCGGGAAGTTGGAAAACATCAGCAGATGAACCAGCGGAGCGGTGGCGGACGTGGAAAGGGCTGCCAGCAGGCGGGCCGACAAAAGATCAGCATGCAATATGCTGCATCCAGTCAATCTCCTTTTGGCGTGAGATCGATTTCGCGAGATGGATTTGGTGTCCGGTCGTGCCTGACGAGAAGGTGCAGGCGACACTGAGGAAATGAATCAGATAATGGAGTCAGTTTGGGAGCCTCACGCTGCCGCAGTCGACGGCACCTGATATGCCCTCTCGCCCTGGTCTTGGGCGGCTTGGTTTCGGACGCCACCACATCGCGAACCCGCTCAGCACCTGAAGCCCGAGCGCAATGCAGACGAGACTCGCGAGGATTTTGCTGCGCAGCCCGAAGATTTCACCGGTGTGGAGCGAGTGTTGAAAAGCCACATACCAGTTACCCGGATGGACGCCCCGGGTGCTTTCCACTTGCAGCACTTCGCCGCTGAATTGGTCGAGAAAGACCAGGCTGCGACCTCCGGGTGTGTGATCTTCGGGAAACTTCATCTGCACGCGAAAGGGGGCTCGCCGGCTTACCGGCATTCCAAACGAAACCACACTCGCCCCGAGCAGGGCGGACTTGGCGCGTTGGACGATTTGGGAAAGCAGGATCGGTTCGGCGCCGGGTGCCCGTCCTGATTGCGGCGGCGCCGCGGGGGCTGGCGCGCCCGTCCACTTCCGGATCATGCCATCCGCCGTCTTGCCGAACGCCATTGTTGTCCCTGTCAGCGTGACAATGACCAGGAACCCCGAGGAGTAGAGACCGGCGACTTTGTGGAGATCGAACGTGAACCGCCGCCAGTTTGAGCCGCGCCGAAACCCAAACACCTTCCGCGGCCACCATATCCAGAGGCCCGTCAGCGCCAATAACAGCGTTAGCAATGTGCCCACGCGGACAACCCATGACCCGGTTTTCCTGAGCATCAGGTTCAGATGCAGTTCCGTAATCGCCTGCATGACGCCTGAGTTCACCGATTGAACGGTCAGGATATCTCCTGTGCCGGGATCGAGGTAGAATGTCCGTCGATCACTGGTCACAACCTTGACCGAAGCATCCGCGTGACTGGGCAGGCGAATTCCCAGGATCCGTTTGCCAGGACTTTGGGCGACGACACGCGCCACCAATTCTTCCAACGGAATGGGATCGTGAGCCGGATGCCCCTTGCGGTTGGGAGCCGGGCTCGTGGCATATTCCATTTCCTCGGCGAACGCCATGATCGCACCCGTACCGGCGAGCACAAGAATTAGGAGCCCAGCGACCAAGCCCACCCAGCGGTGAAGCCATAGCACGAGACTTTGTAGGTTCATAAAGATCATTCCCAACGTCGACTTTGAGTGGTTGTTAAAGGTCGCCGCCTGCCACCGGAAAGAGCGCGACGAATCGCCGCATTCGCCGCTCTTCGGCTTCCTTGCACGGCACCCCGTTCCTTGGATTGCGCTGGCCGGCGCGATTTTGGCGGGGAGTTTGCCGCGAGTTGGAGCCGGTTCTGCCGGTGTGGTTGGTTGCCGCAGCTAAAATAAAGGACCAAAGCTCGCCCTTGACAAAATGCAACATGCTGCACATTATGCGGCAGAATAGATTTCCCGCAACTCAATTCATCATCGATTTCATGCCGGTAGTTACTTCGAGCAAAACCGCCCCCATCTACGACGTCATTGTTGTCGGCTCTGGCGCAGGCGGGGGGCAGACCGCCTACACCTGCACCATGGAAGGCGCCAAGGTGCTGATGATTGAAGCGGGTCGCAATTACGATCCCGTCAGGGAAACGCCCATGTTCCAAATCAATGGGCAGGCCCCCTTGCGCGGCAAGCGCACCGAGGACAAGGAGTTCGGCTTCTTCGACGCGACCGTCAACGGCGGATGGCAGGTGCCTGACGAACCGTATACCAGTGCTTCCCGTGACCCCAAGCGGCAGTTCATGTGGTGGCGGGCGCGAATGCTCGGAGGGCGCACCAATCACTGGGGGAGAATCTCTCTGCGCAACGGGCCTTATGACTTTAAACCCCAGAGCCGCGATGGCCTCGGCTTCGATTGGCCAATCTCCTATGAAGACGTCGCTCCCTATTATGACAAAGTGGAGATGTTGATTGGCGTGTTCGGTTCCAATGAGGGCTTGGAAAACACTCCCGACTCTCCTCCCGGAGTACTGCTGCCGGCCCCCAAGGCCCGGGCCGGCGAACTTCTGGCGCAGCAGCGCGGCCGCAAGCTCGGCCTGCACGTGGTGCCTATCCATCGCGCCGTTCTGTCGGTCCGGCAGGATCCCGCCAGACTGCCCCCGAAGCTGCATCCCAACAATCCCAAGGCCCAGCGGATTCTCGCGGAGGCCATGCGTCAGCGCATGGCGTGTTTCTGGGCGACGGAGTGCTCCCGCGGCTGCTCCACCAAGGCGAACTATCAATCGACCACCGTGCATCTGCCGCCGGCGCTCGCGACCGGCAATCTCGACATTCTTCCGGATGCCATGGTGCGGCAGATCAATGTCGACGCACAAGGGAAGGCCACTGGCGTCACCTATATCGACAAGACCACAGGCGAAGAGCGTGTTGCCCGCGCCCGGGTCGTTGTTCTTGCCGCCAGCGCGGGGGAATCGGTGAGGATTCTACTCAACTCGAAGTCCGCCCGTTTTCCCCTCGGGCTGGGGAACGGCAATGGAAAAGTCGGAAAGTATCTCATGGATTCAGTCGGAGCCGGCCTCGCCGGCCAAATTCCCGCGTTCGAAAACCTTCCCTTGCATAACGAGGACGGCGCCGGTGGCGCTCATGTCTATATCCCTTGGTGGCTTTATCGCGAGCAACACGCGGGCAAGCTCGATTTCGCCCGCGGCTATCATGTTGAATTTCGCACCGGCCGGCACATGCCCGGCGTCGGGTCGGGATCCGCGCCCGAATCGTTGACGCGAGGCACGTATGGGCAAAAGTTCAAGGAGGACGCGCGGCGTTATTACGGGACGACGCTGCGGTTCATTGGACGCGGCGAGATGATTCCGAATGATGATTGCTACTGTGATCTCGACCCGATGGTGAAAGACAAATGGGGAATTCCAGTCCTGCGTTTCCACTGGAAGTGGTCGGACCATGAAACCCGGCAGGCAGCGCATATGCAGCGCACTTTCGCGGCCCTGATCGGCGCCATGGGCGGTAATGTAACCGAGAAGATTGAGCCCAGCGGCGCTGACGCGATCGAGCCCGCCGGTAAAATCATTCACGAGGTCGGAGGGGCGATCATGGGCAGCAAGGCAAACGCCTCAGTGACGAACCAGTGGGGGCAGACATGGGACGTGAAGAATGTCTTCGTGGCCGACGGCGGCACGTTTGCCAGCAATGCCGACAAGAATCCCACGCTCACGATCATGGCCCTCGCTTGGCGGGCCAGCGACTACCTGCTCGATGAGATGCGGAAGGGGAATTTATAGATGAGCACGCAGAAATCATGCGGTGACGGACGCATCGATCGGCGCACCGCGATCAAGTGGATGCTGGCGGCTGCTTCCGCGACGGCGCTCATGGAGCAGGTGTCATTCGGGGCCACTTCGGAACAGGTTGGGCTGGGGAAAGAGGCCGTCGGCTATGGCACCGATCCCGACCTCTTGAAAATATATCAAGCGGGGGATCTTTGGCCGCTGACGCTGACCGGTGCACAACGCGCCACGACGGTTGTTTTATGCGACCTGATCATTCCGGCGGATGATAAAGGTCCCAAAGCCTCTTCGGTTGGTGTGCCTGACTTTGTCGACGAGTGGATCAGCGCGCCGTATCTCGGTCACGCTCGTGACCGGACGGTGATCGCGCGGGGTCTGGCTTGGCTAGATGACGAATCCCGCCGGCGGTTTGGGGCGGAATTCATTCACCTGCGCGAAAACCAGCAGACCGCGATTTGCGACGATCTTTGCGATCGGCCGACAGCACGCCCGGAGTTCCAGACCGCGGCGCAGTTTTTTGCCCGGTTTCGGTTCCTCGTGGCGAGTGGATATTATACCACGCGCGAAGGCATGAGCGATATTGGCTACCGGGGTAACGTTCCACTGGCGGCTTTTGACGGACCGCCAAAAGAAGTTCTGGAAAGGCTGGGGCTCGCCTAGGGCCGGCTGCACCCAGCCGCTACGGATCGCTTCTGGAAACTGACTGGCCTTCGAATCGGATGGCACGCACTGCACTTTATCACCATACCTCATGCAACTTCCCGACCCTGGCCGCCGGCAACTGATTCGGAATATTGGCTTGGGCGCTGCCATCGCCGGTGCGGGTCTGTGGAGTGGCGCTGCTCCGATGCCCGCGAAAAAGCGGCATATCATCAGCCTGTGCTGGGACGACGGCTTCAAGGAATCCACCCGGAAGACGGCCGCGATTTTCGAAAAGCACAGGCTCGCGGCATCGTTCAATGTGATCGCGAGCGGGCACTTCAAGAGCTTCACAATCCCCGATGCCTATCAGGTGACCGAGAAGGGTGATTTTGTAATGTGGAACGATCTCCGCCGTCGCGGGCACGAGATCATGCCGCATAGTTACAAGCATGCCAACCTGCGCGATATGCCACTGGAGGAGGCGCAGCATCTCGTTTCGATCTGTCTCGCGTACTTCGCCGAGCACCTGGATGGATTCCGCGCTGACCGGGCCATTTTTCATTTTCCTTATAATTCATCGACGCCCGAGTTGGAGGCATGGCTCAGCCCGCGGGTGCGGGCCTTTCGCACGAATGGAGGTGGGCTAAATCCGCTCCCGCATCCGGGACAGAGCAAGCTGACGTGCATCGGTTTCGGCCCGGGCAACACGGAGGAAAATCTCGAGAAACAGATCAAGAAGCTGTTCGAGCAGCCCACTGGCTGGCTTATTTATAACACCCACGGCCTTGACGGGGAGGGCTGGGGCCCGATGCGGAGCGAATACCTCGACGAACTCCTGGGACGGCTTGTCGCGATTGAGACCGTCGCTGTGCTGCCTCCTGGCGTTGCTTTGTCCACAGCCGCCCGCGCGTAACGACGGAGGAGATCGTCCACGGCTGTTCGTTTGACTGGCGATTACTCCAACCGGGTGAGTGTGACGCTCTCCAGTTCCATGGCCACGCGGCCGGGCATCTTGACAGCGCGAACCGTTACGATGGCCGGACCGGCCGGCTGCCAGAGTTTGCCCATTCGGAGTGTTTCCCACTGGACCGGCGGCACATTAGTCCCGCCCAATTCCTTCGGTGAAGATTTCGGCGGGGTCGGGGCGGAGGGCTGGCTGATGATTCCGTATAATGTAGTCCCGCCAATCTCGACCGAAACTTCGGCTCCGATATCCGGCGGCGGGCAACGATATTGCAACCCCACCGAGTACCAGCCTTCATGAACGATCTCGATCTCCCAAGCGGCGGAATCGTCCAGGTTGCTCCAGTTCGTAATCCAGTCATGGGGCCATCCTTGATCGAAGTAGCGGAGTCCCCCTTTGAACCGCGCATGTGGCGCCGGCAGGGCGACCACCGGCTCCGCCGTGTGCCCTACCGGAATGCGCTTCGAGAGAAAAGCCCGGTCGGTGCTGACATCCATGAACCATTCGGCGTAGCGCGACCGCAGTTCCAAAACCTTCTCGGGATGCCGGTCGGCGACGTTCTGCTGCTCCCTCGGATCGGCGACGATATCGTAGAGCTCCGTTCCATTGACCAGATTATACTGTTGAGTCCGGACAACTCCGGGAAATGGTTCCGGGCGCCAAGTCGCAGGCGACTCGGCATGCATGTACAACGCCCGTTCCGGCCAGTCCGGCGCCGCATCCCGCAGCAAGGGTACGAGGCTGCGTCCGTCCAGTGGCCGCGTGGCGGGTTGCTCCACGCCGCAGAGCTCGAGCACGGTGGGAAAGATGTCGATGTGGGCGGCGATCACATCGACGACCTTGCCCGCCGGAAGTTGTCCGGGCCAGCGCACGAGGAGAGGCGTCCGGCTTCCGCCTTCATATATGCTCGCCTTGATTCCACGCAAACTCTGGTTGTAGCGCCGGCTGTTCGGGCCGTTATCGGTCAGAAAAATCACGATGGTATTTTCGACGAGCCCCGAGTCCTTGAGCTCACCCAGCAGGCGGGCGAGATTATCGTCGATATTGTTGACCATGCCGTAAATCGCGGCCGTGAACGCGTCGAGATCCTTGGCCTGATATTTCTTCAAATATCGATCGGGGAGAAACAATGGCGTGTGTGGGGCATTGTAGGCCAGATAAAGAAAGAACGGTCGGGCCCGGCTTTCGTGGATGAACCGGATCGCCTCGTCCGTGAAGTAGTCGGTGATATAGCCTGATCCCGTGATGGCGCGGCCGTTGCGCTCGAGTGGCGGATCGAAATATTCGTTCCAGTGGCCGGCGCGGAATCCGACGAACTCATCGAAACCCTGGCCCAGCGGCACGGACGGATAGTGTTCCCCGTTGTGCCATTTTCCGATCATTCCGGTACGGTAACCGCCGCGGCGAAGCGCCGCGGCGAGGGTGATTTCGCCCGGGTTCAGCGCGTCACGGCCGAAGGCAACGCCCCAAGTGCCGGTTCGCAAATGATACCGACCGGTTAAAAGACTGGCCCGGGTTGGCGCGCAGACGGGAGAGACATAGAAGCGATTGAAGCGGACGCTTTCGGCGGCGAGACGGTCCAGAGTGGGTGTTTCGATCAGGGAATTTCCGGCAAAACCGAAGTCCCCGGAGCCCTGATCATCGGTCATGATGAGCACAACATTCGGCGGGGGCATCGCGGCGGTGAGCAGCACCCCGGAAAGCAGCAAGAATACCGAAAAAAAGCAGCAGCAGGAGCGAATCATCTGTCCACTTGCATTGGGTAGTGTGCAGTGTGTTGTCAAGACTGCGGCGCCAAGTCACAATCGGGGGGGGGATCCTCCGAGTTGTCGGCGGTCCGGCGTGGCATGGGCGTCCCGCCGGTGTCGGTGAATTCCCAAACCCACAGGCGGGCCGCCCGTGCCGCTTTCCGAACCCGTGCATTCGGCCGAAAACTCGGAGATGCGCCCCAATCGGGGACGGTCAAGCGGTCGCGCTGCGTGGTTGGCGCCGCGGGATGATTATCCATTCCGAGTTTCTTCAGACCGTTCTGCACGGATCCGGTTCGGAGCCTACACAGCGGTGGCGTCAATTTTTGGATTCCGCTGCTATAATGATCGGAGAATCGATGTCAGCGGGTGACTGGCGACTCCTCCGCAATCCGGCGATACACGGCTCGAGCCTGGTCGTAGGCCTTCCGAGCCTCTTCCCGTTCGGCCGGAGCGATTCGCGCCGAACGCGCTTCCCACAGTTGGTCGACACACCGCGCGGCCCAGAGCGCGCTCTCGCGAGCGGCGCGAATCGGGCGGCCGCCAACGATCACATTGACGGGATTCGTATGGAGTTCCGGGAACGCTCGCAAGGCGACCCAGCTGCTGCGCTCAACTACGAGATTGAACTCCAGTTGGTGCTCCCGGCCATCGGCCACGACTTCGCGCGTGGCCACAGGCTGGCCGTTCACGACGAGTTCCACCTGCCGGCGGCCCCGCTGGTAGCTTGGATCCAGCGCGCGCATTTCGTGCATGACGACCGTGTCGCCGACGGTCCGGCGTCCCGTCAGCGGAATCACCCCGCCGTAAGGCGGCTCCAGGGGTGTTTCAGGGGAGAACGCGACGGTAGCCGTGACGGAAATATTCGCCGGTCCGGCGAGCGCGATCTCGTCGCCCGGCATGCGACCACTGACCGAGAATTCCAGCGCGTGCGCATAGCCGTCGCTGATATAGCTGCGACCCTTCGCGACACCTTCGCACCAGGCGCCATAGTCCAGGCGGTCCTGCCGCCCCAGCCTCACATAGGTGCGGCCCTGGCCTACGCGCGTGCCGCTCATGCATGGGAAGTCCGTCTCGCCGGCGCTCTTCAAGGGCAGCCCGCAATTCAGGAGTTGGTACCAGACGTTCCATTCGGCAATCCGCGGGGTATCCATTGTGCTGATAAAGTCGCAAGCGCCGAGGGCGGCGGTCACGAAGATCTCCTGCGCTCCGACGCCATTGAGTTCGGGAATGGCAAAGTTTGGCAGTTCGTCGGACACCCGGTCGTGGCTCGCCGCCAGTTCCGCCTCGGTGACGATCCCGTCGAGATTCGTATCGGTCAGGGCGAAGGTCTGCGGCAGCAGGGCGCCGGTTGCTTCGGCGGAATCCAGCCGACCGTCGCGATTCGCGTCGAGCTGAGCGAGCAGTCGCCGGGTGGCGGTGGCTGGATCGATGCGCAGTCCGCTGCCGGCGTGCGCGTACCCGCCGATTGCCCCCTGCGCCCGGGCCCAGCGCAGCACCGGGAGTGTCCAGCTCGGCCAGCCCTTGCTGCCCTCGGCGCCGGGGTAGATTTGCTCGCGCAGGTTGAGCAGACAGAGGTGCCCGAGGGCCTGTGAGCCGAAGCCGCTGACCTCCACGTCGTATTTCAGGATGGTCAGCGGTTCGCTCGTCGCATCGAGCGAGGACGAGAAGAACTGCTGCTGGAAATCGAAGCCGGGCCCCCAGGTGAGCACACTCCCGACGTTCAACGCCTCGCCCTTCACCTGCCGGAACATGTCGACCGGCTCCACTCCCTCCGCGGGGTGGGTGTAGTGCGCGCAACCGGCGGCGTGGATATGCAGATCGCCGCTGTAGAAACCATGCTGCGCCGGGTCGACCCAGCGTTCGAGTTGCACGGCAATTTCCGCACCAGGACGAATCGTCACCGTCCGCTCGAGCCAGCGGTATTCTGGACCGCGCCCATATCTCATCGTGAACTCACCGGGAGGAAGCAGGACCGATTCGCCGTCGGCCCGGTAGATGTGTTTTTGAAAAAACAAGTCCGGCGCGAGCCGTTTGGATTGCGGGGGAAACACGTGACCCTGTCCGTCATTAAATTGAAAGCGGCCGATGGTGGGCCGTCCGTCCGTATCGGCTACGCGCAGGGTCACGGCAATCGCGGGGGCCACGTCGAACAACACCGCCAGCTCGGCGCGAAATCCGAGGTCCTGAGTCTCCTGTCCGGCATCGAACCCGAGAGTCGCCTCGCGGCGGCCCGCTTCGCTCGAGTAAATCAGCGCGATGGCGTACTCCGCTTCGAGCCCGCTGAGCGCCGCGTTCATCGGAGGTGCGGTGAACAGTTCGAGTTCGAGAAAGCGATCTGAGCGGCCTTCCGTGTTCTCGTTCTTGCGCAAGTGCAGTTGCTGCATGCGCTCGGCGGCCAGTGGCTGCATGCCGGCATGGACGGGTCCAGCCTGCAGACTGCTGAGGCGCAGGCGCGGCGTCCCGCGGCTCTCGTTGATGATCTTCACGAGCACGGCCGAGTATCCCGCCTGCTGCAGGCGCGCCAGCGCGGAGCCGCGCGTTACTTTCACCCGGCCCTCGGGATTGATATGCACGACAAAGAGCACGCGGGGGTCGAGCAGCGACTGGAGTTGTCGGGCATCGTGCGCCTTCCCCGCCGCCGCCAGTTGCGTTCGGAGCGACTCGGCCAGCGGCGCGCCGATGGTTTCGAGGGCTTGGACCACGCGTGCGATGTTCGACGCTAAAGGCTGGCCCTCGACAGATACCGGATCGTCCGGCACGGCGGACGCAGTCGCCGTTGAAGGATGGACAAGAGCAGGCGGGTGTCCTGCCGTCTCCGCCGCCGATATGGTTGCGACGAGCAACGGAATTAATGCGGCGGAGCGGAGTCGGGTATTGGTTCGAGTGACGTACGAACGACGGCGGGTGAGAGGGGTGGCCACGGCGTGAAGGTTGGAAGTTGGGCGAACCGGCTCTGTGGGACCGACAAAACCCGCTCGATCGATATCAATCTGCCTGCCAGGTGGGCGTCATCGACCCACCATATTGAAGCAGGAGGGCTTCCAGCCGGGCATGGAGCGTCGAGAGGGTCTTGGCCACGGTTGGTTTTTGCGTCCGGGCCGACTTGAGAAACGGGCCATAGTCCTGGCCGTGATTCACTCCGCCCAGGAGGTTATTAATCTGCCGCGGATCGCGCTGCATGTCGTACAACTCGTCCATGTCCCAAACGCCCCGGTAGGTCATGTAGCTATAGTCGTTTGTCCGCAGCCCGAAGATCGTCGGAGTTTGCGGCGTGTTCGAATCGATGAAGTATTCGTAGACAAAATCCTGCCGCCATTCGATGGTCTCGTTCCGCAGGAGTGGGAGAAATGACTTGCCGTGCATCGTCGGCGGAATTTCCGCGCCGGCAAGGTCGAGAATAGTGGGCCCGATGTCCAGGTTGAGGATGAATTCCGGCCGGGTGCTCGCGGCCTTGATCAGATGCGGGTAATGGACGAAGCACGGAACCCGGATCGACTCCTCATACATCACACGTTTGTCGATCAGCCCGTGCTCGCCCATGAGATAGCCGTTGTCGCTGAAATAGATGATGACGGTGCTTTCCAGCGAGCCGAGCTCCTCCAAGGTGCGGACAATCTGTCCGACACTATCGTCGATTCCAAGCATGCATTCGCTGTATGCTTGGAAAAAGCGGTCGAAGTTGCCGTAGCCGTTGATGCTGAAATCCCGTTCCGCGCCATGCCAGCTCCTCCGCTGGCGTTTTAGCCACAGCGGCTTGCCCGCGTAATTCGCGGCGGTGTCGGCGTAGGTCTCCGGCCGCGGTACTTCGAGGCGTTGGTAGCGTCCAAGATGCCGGGGTGCGGGGGTAAAGGGCTCGTGAATGGACTTGTGCGACAAATACAGGCAATACGCTTCGTCCCGGGCGGTTTTGTCCTTGATATATTCGACGGCCTCGGTCGTCAGGATATCCGGAGTATAGCCTTCGCGGGACACGTCCTGACCATCGATATTAAGCACCGGATTCGTGTAATCGCCTTGGCCGCGAAACGAAACCCAGCGATTGAATCCGGGCCGCGGCTGGGCGTTCGAGCCCCCCATGTGCCACTTGCCGATGAATGCGGTCTGGTAACCTTGTTTTTGCAGTTCCTGCGGGAACGTGGGCGTTCCCGCGGGCAGCTCGGTGTCATTGTCGACCACCTTGTGCGTATGGGCGTATTGCCCGGTTAGGATGGATGCCCTGCTGGGAGAGCACAGCGAGGTGGTGACGAAGGCGTTCTCGAAATACGCGGCGTTGGACGCCAGCCGGTCGATATTGGGGGTCTTGATCCAAGGATGGCCAAGGAAACTGAGAAAGTCGTAACGTTGATCATCGATCAGGACGAAGATGATATTTGGCCGGACGCCTGGCGGACGCGCCTTGGCAGGCTGCCGTCCGACACCCAAGGCCAGGAAGGTGGCGACCAGGAGCCGGAGAACGCGAGGGGAGGGCAGGAACATGCGCACGGAGGGAAGCGTTGGATGAGATTTCAGCGGCGGTCGAGCAGGCCGCGATAGTACTGCCGTGCCTCGTCGAGCTGCCGCTGTACATGCTCGGTTTCGGTATCCATCCGGTTACGCCGCTTGAGATCGCCTTCGAGCCGATCGATCCAGGCGAGAAAGTACCGCGCATCATCCGCGGCGTCGGGCCGGCGGTCCTTCATTTCGACATACACCGGATTGGTGTGGGCGGCATGGCTGCTGCCCTGCCAATAGCGCTGCGCGGGACCGGACGTGCGCAGCGCGATCCATCCTCCGGTCTGCAGTGGGATCTCCTGATCGATGCGGGCGGAGAGACCATCCGCGGCGAGCTCGCCCTCGGCAACGACGACCCCGTTGTGGATGACCTCGAGTTTCTGCAGCGGAAACTGGGCCTGCGCCCGGCCTTTGACTCGCACGCTTCCGGGTCCGGCCATCGTGAGCGTGTCACCGATGGGCCGGCCCTGCACGGTGAGCTCGATCATCGGGCCATTGGTGACAAAGGAACGTCCTGCCTTCAGCCCGGCCACCCAGCGGTCATAAGAGAGACCGTCCGGCAGATTCACGTAAGCGCGACCCCAGCCGGGCAGCGATGCTGTAACCCGGTTGAGAAAGCAATCGGTGCCGGCCGCGGCGGGAAGGATAATCCCGCAGTTCAGCAGGCGATACCAGAATGGGGTGGAAGGTTCATAGCTCCAGCCCATCACATCCATGGTGTCGATCCGTCCGAGCGCGGCATCCACCGGCAGGCCTTTGGCCGAATAAGGATGCAGGTAGAAGTCTTCGGGCGTGCCGGTGGGATGTGTATAACTAACGGAGCCTCGCTGGGTGCGGGTGCGCTGCGCCATATCCGCATTGGTGGGCACATCCCAAGGATTCGTCGTGCCCCGGAAACCCGTGAAAATTGGTTCCAGCAGCCGCTTCAGATCGATCAGCGTCATGTGGCCCCACATGGTGGATCGAAATTCCTGATTCCAATAGAGAATGTTTTCCGGGTTGGTGAGGGAGTCCGCTTGGCCTCGAAAAAATTCGCGATCGAACACTGCCTCGCCGTCTGAATTGGCCACCACCAGATTGGAGACCCGAAGATCTTCCCCTGCGGCAAAGTCTACAATCGAGAGCGGAGTGTTGTACCATTGGCCGTAGCCATAGTTGGCATGAATGTGGTTCTCGCCGGAATACCAGCCCGTCGCCGCGGCGTCGGTCCAACGTTCCAAGGGAATGTCCACCGTAGTGTCCTGCCCGGCGCGAACGGTTATGGCCGCGTGGTGCATTCGATATTCCGGGCCGCGAAAGCCGCGGATCTCGTATTCGCCCGCCGGCAGCGACAGCGTGGCTGAATCACGACAATAGAAATGGCCCAGACCTGCGGTGATATGATAGGCCGTACCGGGCGGCGCGTGAAACTTGCCATCCTGGCGTTTCAGTGAAAGCCGCGCGACGACCGGCCCCTGACGCGACCTGTCGCTGAGGCGCAGTCTTATCGTGCCGGTGGGAGCGCGAAAATCGATGCTGGCCAGCGGCGCGCCGCGGCGCGCACCGGTCGCGATGTCATGCCGAACGAGCGAGGTGACGCCGCCGGAATTTTCGGTATATACGAGGGTCGCACCGTCTGGTGCAACGGTTGGTGCATCGTCGTCGGCAAAGTCGGTGGTGATTTGTTTTGCGCCGTGCAGCGGATCGGCCAGCGGAACATGCCAGACATCGTTGTGGGCGGCGCCGAGGTCCGTCACAAGGTAAAGACCCTCGTCCCGAGGATCCCAGCAAAGATCGTAGACCCGCGCGGGAAACCAGGCGATCCGCTCCGGCATGCCGCCCTCGGCGGGGATGCGCCAGAGATCCGCCTGCGGACCATTATCACCCTGTTGCTGGCCTTGCTCGTCCGTATGTTCCGCATAGACAATCCAGCGGGAATTATGTGACAGAGCGAACACGCCCCGCAGTCGTGCGGCATATGAATTCGGCATCCCCTCCACCGGTTGCAGCGCGCCGGATTCCAAGTCGAGCCACGAGGCGCGCTCGGGCAGTCCAGATGCGCTGAACCGTCCCAGGAGGCGGCGGCCATCCCGATGGAACCACAGTCGTCCCTGCGCCCTGACATCCTTTTTCAGCGTTACTCGAGCGCCGTCGGTGGCGCGGATTACGCGCAATTGCCCAAAAAGAAAGTTGGGCGTGTTGATATAGGCCAGGGTGGCGCCATCCGGGGACCACACCGGGTGAACGTCCCACCCTTCGTCGGCGGTAAGAATCGTGAGGGGCCCGCCCCCGATGGGGATCCGGCCAATGGCGCCCTGGTACGAGAGGGCGATCGACTGTTCGTCGGGAGCCAAGTCAGGCTGAATGCCACCAAACGCACGCTGGTGCGCCGCGGCAAGGGGCAGTGAAGCCGCGCCGAAGGTAATGGCGGCGGGCCATCCTAGGATTGCAGCCAAGAGGTAAAGGGTGGGGCGGGAGGCCATGATGGAAGTTTCGGTGCGTAAAAGGCCGGGCCCCGATCTCGCGCTGAGGAGGACCGGCCACCGAGGCGCGTCACTTACCTGGCCGTGAAATCGAGGCTGAATTCAATTGCTCCGTGATGTGTAACATGCTGCATTCGGTCAATCTCTAATCCTCGCCAATTCTTCAACCGCCGGTTAGCCCTTAAACGCCCAAAAATTGCGCTAAGCTGACTCGCCGCAGCTTTATCCATGGTTCCGCCACTTTGGCTGCCGCCGCATCCATCGGCGGGCAGACATTGGCCGCTGTTCCCGTGTTTCCCAGATTCCGGAGTTCGTGGCACCGCTCGCGCGACCGCATTTGGCTCGGACCCGAACTATGGGACAACCCGATTCAGGATTGGCGGGTCCAAAGCGGGCTTCTCGAATGCGTGAATGCCGAGTCAGGTCGCAACGTCCTAATGCTGACTTGGAGCGTGGGCCCGGACGCATTCGAATTTTCCGCCGGCGTGCGACTTGGCCTCATCGACGGTACCCCGCTCGCCGGAGGTGCCGGCTCGGCTGGATTCCACCTCGGAATCAATGGGGTGCTGAAGGACTATAGACACTCCCAGATATTTGGCAAAGGGCTCTCCGCCGGATTGACGCGAACGGGCGGCTTGTTCATTGGCGACGGGACGCAGGCCGCGCGCGGCGCTGTCGATCTTTCGCGGCCGGCAGTCGATCTTCGCCTGAACGTTACGCCCGCGGGGGGCGCGTACGACGTTTTGCTTTCGGTGCTGGACCCTGCGACCAACCGGGTGCTCGGCGAAATGGAACGGCTGGCTCTTCCGGCCGCGCAGCTGCAGGTTAACGTCGGGCTGATCGCAAACGTCGAGAGGCTGCGGCGGCTGCCTCAGCAGGGCGCAGCCAAATTAATGGGTCGCTTAGGACGGTGTTTGCGAGCACGCCGACGCCGGAAATCAGCCTGAGAAGGCTCCGGCCGGGGCGATGTGATCCTGAGGGTGAATCGGGGTAAAACCTAGAAAAGCGCATGCAAGTACGCAACATGCGGCATTTTTTAACAGCAGGTGGTCGCGTCTGACGGCGTCGAAAAGTGCAGCGCGCTCGATAAATCGCGCTTGACAATATGCAACATGTTGCACACTTCAGCGACTCTGCTCATTGCCCCGCTCGTGACTCCGCGGCCTTTCCTAAACGTCCGACTCTTGATCTACTCCCCTTTGATATTACGACCTGCCCATCACCGGGCCCCGCGCCGTATCCTGTACGCCCTCGCGGGCTGTGCATTCGTCGGAATTCCTGGCTTGGTGTCGCCCGCCGCCGCGCAGGCGGTTCCCGAGGTAAAGAAAGAGCAGTACACGATGAACACCGTGGTCCTTTCACCGTTCGTGATTAAAGACGACAAAGACTCCGGCTATTATGCCTCGCAGACCATGGCCGGAGGACGCTTGAAGCAGGATATCGCGGTTACGGGAGTCGAAGAGCTGCTTCAATATACCACCAGCACGGAAATTGCCGGCATTCTCGGAAATTATGTTCGGGCGGACAACTTCAACGTTGGTGAAGTCAGCAATCCTGGCGCGCGTAACGATCCCGACGCGGCTTCCCAGGTGCGCGGGCTGGCTGCTCCGGATCACAGCCGAAACTTCTTCAAGACCGATATTCCTTTCGATAGTTATAACATCTCGCGGGTCGACATCAACCGGGGTGCGAACTCGTTCCTCTTTGGCCTGGGTTCCCCTGCTGGGCTCATCGACACGACGATGGCGGGGGCGGAGTTTAACAACGAAAACGAAATCAGTACGCGTTTGGGCAGCGGTGGAAAGAACCCGTCGTATCGCGGCTCTTTCAGCATCAATCGCGTGCTGCTTGATCAACGCCTGGCGATCTATGCTGCGGCGCTGATGGATCGGACGCAGTATCGTCAGGAGCCGACCTACAAGGACGAGGATCGGCAGTACGGCGCTGTTACCGTTCGGCCCTTCAAAAATGCCAACACTGTAATCCGCGCCCATGTGGAGAACGGGCGCATTCGCGGCAACGCTCCGCAAACTCTGCTCCCGGTGGACAACCTCAGCACGTTTCTCAACGACCCGGTCGTGGGCCGGTTGTCGATCGATCCCTATGACAATCTGCAGAAATTCAATCATTCGGAAGGGCCCAACCAGGCTCAATACAATGCTCTTTCCGCTGCGGACAAGTTGAAGTATGCGGTGGCGGACAAGCCGACGGTGACCGCATTGACCGCGGGAACCTGGGGTGGCGGCTCCTGCGATTTGGTGTTCGATGGCTCCAACGGCCGGCAGCCATCGTTTGCCTATACTGCCCAGTACCGCCAGAACGACTACGTCGTGGGAGGCCCCTTTGGGGATCCTCTCCGCAAGGGCCGGGGCGATCCCTATAGTGTATATCATGGCAATCTTTTTGCCCATCCTTGAGCGCGCCCATCAATGGCATTGGATGGCTGGAGCAGTGCTTCACGGATCTCGATACCTTCGATTTCAGCAAGGCGCACCTCGGCTGGGACAACGATTACTACACCAGGGATTTCGTTAACTATAACGTCGCGGTCGAGCAAACGTTCTGGAAGGGCAAGGCCGGCTTCGAAGCGGCCTTCGACCACCAGGATCTGTTTCGGCGCAGCGCCAACGTCTTTGCCTTCCAGGCTCCGATTTTGTTTGATAGCAATCCCGTAGATACGTGGGTTGAGGCACCGGCGCGGGGCGGCTATCCTTCGGCGATGAGGTTTCTGAAGATCCCCGCATGTTTCCTTGGCTCGATGGTGGCCCTGTGGGTCCCCGCGGCCGCGGCGGAATTGCCGCCGGCGGCGTCGATGACCGTCGAATTTGACCAGCACGTTCGTCCGATCTTTGAGGCCAACTGCGTGGAGTGCCACGGCCCGAAAAAACAGAAGAGCGATTTCCGCGTCGACGTGAAGAAGATCGTTTTCGCCGGCGGCGCTTCCGGCGATCCGGCGATCATCGCGGGCAAGAGCGCCGAAAGCCCGCTGTTTCGTTTCGTGGCCGGCTTGGAAGAAGACCTGAAGATGCCACCCACGGGCGACCCGCTCACGCCCGTGCAAGTCGGCATCCTGCGTGCGTGGATCGACCAGGGGGCGAAGTGGCCCGAGGAAGCGAGCGCTAAGGCCGATGACGGACGAGACTGGTGGTCGCTGCGTCCGTTGCAACGCCCCGCCTTGCCCATCGCGACAAAGACGGCCGCAAATCCCATCGATGGGTTTCTTGAGGCGAAGCGCGCGGAAAAAAAACTTTCCGCTTCACCCGAGGCCGACCGCCGCACGCTCATCCGGCGCGCCGCTTTGACTCTGACGGGATTGCCGCCGACCCCCGAAGCGAGCGAAGCCTTCGTCCGAAGCACTGAGGTTGATGCCTACGAGAAACTCGTGGACGATCTACTCGCCTCGCCCCGCTTCGGCGAGCGTTGGGCCCAGCACTGGCTGGACATCGTGCGCTTCGCCGAGACCAACGGCTCCGAATCGAATCTCTACCGCCGCAATGCCTGGCCGTATCGCGACTATGTGATCCACGCCTTCAACACCGATCTGTCGTTCAACCGCTTTGTCCGCGAGCAGATCGCGGGCGATGCCGAGGGGGTCGACGAGGCAACCGGATTTCTCGTGTCAGGCATGTTTGTGCATGCAGCCACGGTCGGCCGCGAGGAGCAGGCTATCCGGCAAGCGCGGGCGGACCGGCTTGACGAAACCATACAATCGGTGAGCACCGCGCTGCTCGGAGTCACCATGGCTTGCGCGCGCTGCCACAATCACAAGTTCGATCCCATCCCGCAGAAGGACTACTACGCGCTCGCCGCGGTGTTTCAGGGCCTCGAATACGGCCACCGCCCGTGGCGCAACATGCCCGACGCACCCGCGCGCACCCAACGCGCCGATGCGCTCTGGCAGCAAATCGACACGCTGCGTGACGAGTTGCGCGCAGAGACGCCCACGTGGACGGAGCAATGGCCGTCGCACCTGCAAACGCGCTTCAGTCCGGTGAAAGCGCGGACCGTGAGGGTGATTTTTCCCAGCGCCGCGGTCGGGACGGTCGACGAGTTCGAAATCTATGGAGCTGCGACGGGCGAACGAAATCTCGCGCGTGCCGCGAACGGCGCTACTGCGCGTTCGTCCAAGTCCGTTGAAACTCCGACTCGCGAGATCGCCAACATCATTGACGGCCAGTTTGGCCGGACCTTTGCCTGGATGACCCGGGACCAAGGGGCGAAGTCGGAGACCGGTGAACCGGAGCCGTGGTTCGAAATCGAGCTGCCGGCGGAGACGGTGATCGACCGTGTCGCGATCAGCAGCGATCGAGAGTCGCTGGAGACGACAGACTACGTGATCGAACCGCAGCTCGCCACGGCCTCCGGTCCCCGGAAGTTCCGCGTCGAAGTCCGCGGCAGCGACGGCGATTGGCGCGAGGTGGCGCGGACCGACCTCACGACATTGCCGGCTGGGAAAAAGGGTCCGTCGCCAGTCGCGGCGCGCGATCACCTAAGCCAGATTAACCGGTTGCTCCGCGACTATGTCGCACTGTTGCCGCAACCGGTCTTTGCCGGCTACTTTGTGCCACCGGTAAAGACCCATCTCTTTGGGCGGGGCGATCCGATGAATCCTCGCGAAGAGGTTGCACCCAATTCACTCACCGCACTCACCGCAAACTTGGGGCTTACGTCGGAATCCTCGGATCGCGAGCGTCGCGTCGCCTACGCCGCGTGGCTGACGGATCCCCGGAAAAATCCACTCACGCCGCGGGTGCTCGCCAATCGTCTTTGGGTGCATGTGTTTGGCCGCGGCATCGTCGAAACGCCGGGAGATTTTGGCCGGGCGGGCGCTCAGCCGAGTCATCCGGAACTGCTCGATTGGCTGACTACGGAGTTCATCGCTTCGGGCTGGTCCGCGAAGAAGACGATCCGTCTGCTCGTCACCTCCGCCGCCTTTCGCCAGTCGAGCGCGCCGAATGAAACCGCGGCGCGACTCGATTCCGAGGCCCGCCTGCTTTGGCGTTTTCCGCCGCGGCGCGTTGAAGCCGAAGTATTGCGCGATGCGACTCTGGCAGTAGCGGGAACGCTCGATCTCACAATGGGTGGTCCCGGATTCCGCATTCACGGTGACAAGAAGCGTTATGAAAGCTGGCGGGTGGTGGACAATGCGGGACCGGCCACCTGGCGGCGGATGATTTACCAGGAGCGCATGCGGGGGATCGATGACCGGATGTTTACTGCCTTCGACCGGCCGGAATGCGGGCAGGTGGCGCCGCGTCGCACGATCTCCACGACACCGCTTCAGGCATTCAACCTGTTCAACGGCGAGTTCATGCTCGGGCAGGCCGAGAAACTCGCCGGGCGCATCGCGCGTGAAGCCGGCAACGATCAGGCGGCGCAGGTTACCCGTACGTTCGCCTTGGTTTTCTGTCGCACGCCAACTTCCACCGAAATCCAAGCCGGGAAAAATCTCGTCACCCACGACGGGCTGGCCGCGTTCTGTCGGGCGATCCTCAACACCAACGAATTCGCCTTTATCGAATGAAAACCCACGCCCATGGCCCAACGTTGTCGCCCGCGCAGTTTGGTCCCCGAATGCTGGATCGCCGCGACTTCCTGCGCACGGCGGGGGGGCTCGCCGGCAGCGTCGCGCTGTTGCGTCTCCTCAACGCCGACAATCTGCTCGCCGCCTCCACCGAGGGTTCGATCCGCCCGAAGATCGATCCGGATCGGCCCTACGCACCGCGCGCGCCGCATTTCGAGCCGAAGGCGAAACAGATGCTCGTCATCTTCTGTGTGGGCGCGGTGAGTCACGTCGATACCTTCGATTACAAACCCGACCTCTTCAAATACGACGGGCAGAAGCCGCCAGGAATTCCCGCCGTCACGTTCGAGGGTCCGACGGGTAACATCGCGAAGCCGCGCTGGGCTTTCAAACCGCGGGGCCAGAGCGGCAAGATGATCTCCGAACTGCTGCCGCACGTCGCGGCCCTCGCCGACGACATGTGCTTCATCCATTCGCTCACCAGCACGACGAGCGCACACCCACAGGCGGAAAATTTTCTCAACACCGGGTTCACCTTCGAAGGGTTTCCGTCGCTCGGCGCGTGGGTGACCTATGCCCTCGGCACCGAGAACCAGCAACTCCCCGCCTTCGTCGCGATCAACGATCCGCGCGGAAAGCCGCGTTCGGGAAAAAACAACTGGGGTTCCGGCTTTCTGCCCGCCGCCTTCCAAGGCACCGATTTCAACGCCGCCCGACCGCTCGCGAATCTCAGCCGCCCTGACCGCATTTCGGCTGAGGCGGATCAGCGTGCGAAGGACTACCTGGCCGAGCTCAATGCCGAGCACGCGCGCAAGTTCCCCGGCGACACCGATCTCGCCGCGCGCATCGCAAGCTACGAACTTGCCGGGCGGATGCAGCTTTCCATTCCCGACGTGACCGACCTCAAGTCCGAACCCGAGCACGTCCATAAACTCTACGGCACCGCCAGCGGCACCGACTTGAAGAAAGACTACGCGAAAAACTGCATCCTGGCTCGCCGCCTGATCGAGCGCGGAGTGCGGGTCGTGCAACTCTTCAACGGCTCGGATGCACTGGCCAACGGCATCAGCAACTGGGATTCGCACGCCAACCTCGAGCAGACCCACGCGATGCAGGCGGAAATCTTCGACCAGCCGACGGCCGCGCTCCTTGCCGACATGAAGCAACGCGGCTTGTTGAAAGACACCCTCGTAGTGTGGTGCACGGAGTTCGGTCGCATGCCGTTTCTCCAAGCCAACGGCACGGGGCGCGACCACAACCCCGATGCGTTTACTTGCTGGATGATGGGAGCCGGCGTGAAAGCCGGAACGAGCATCGGGTCGAGCGACGACTTCGGTTTCAAGGCCGTGCAGGACGCCTCCACGCTCTACGACTTCAACGCCACGATCCTCCACCTCCTCGGCCTCGATCACGAACGCCTCACCTACTACAACAACGGCATTGAACGCCGCCTCACGAGCGTCCACGGCCACGTCCTCAAGCAGATGCTCGCATGAAACTCTTCTCCCTTTTCTGCCTCGCGGTTGCGTTCGCCAGCCCGGTCGTCGCGAAACCCAACGTCCTCTTCATCGCCGTCGACGATTTTCGTCCGGAACTCGGTGCGTATGGCGGCGCTCACATCAAGAGCCCGAACATCGACCAACTGGCCGCGACCGGCGTGCGCTTCGACCGGGCCTACGTGCAAATGGTCATCTGCGGGCTCTCCCGCGTCAGCCTGCTGACGGGGCTCAGACCGGGCATGCTGGAGATCGAGGATATCGATACGTTCTATCGCAACACGGTGCCTGACGTCGTCACCTTGCCCCAACTTTTCAAACAACAAGGCTACACATCCGTTTATGTCGGCAAGGTTTTCCACCCCGGCCAAACCGACGATGAGATTTCGTGGAGCCGACGCCTCACGCCAGCCGCGCCTCGCGGGGAAAACCAGAGCGAATACCAATTGCCCGAAAGCCGCGCGATCGTGAAGCAGCGGCGCGAGGAGGCGGTCGCTAAATATCGCGCGAACGCCCAACTCCAGGGCATGGCCGGTGGCCCGGCGTGGGAAGGAGCCGACGCCCCTGACGGCACCTATGTGGACGGCAAGAGCACCGACACCGCGCTCGCCGAGCTGCGGGAGATGAAGGGACAGCCGTTCTTTCTCGGTGTTGGTTTTCACAAACCGCACCTCCCCTTCGTTGCGCCGAAAAAGTACTACGATCTTTACGACCCGTCGACACTTCCGCTCACCGACACGCCAGACGAACCCAAGGGATCTCCTGCGATGGCCCGACACAGTTCATTCGAACTGAGAACACGGACGGGAGTGCCGACGTTTGGGACGATCGATGCGGCGACTTCGCGCAAGTTGCTTCACGCGTACGCGGCCTGCGTGAGTTTCGTCGACGCCCAGGTCGGCAAAACCCCTCCCGGCCCGACCACTGAAGATCCAGTTTCTAGGGAGCAGAAGGAACAATTTTGTATGCAGGAGGAGGTTCAAAGTTCAAAAGCTAGAAGTCCTTCAACTGAAGGGGGACGAAACTTTTGACTCCCGAATGCATCTAATAGAAAGTCATATTATGTCCACGAAACCTGTTTCCATGAACCGGCGGTACTTCTTGAAGGCGGCCGGGGTCACGTTGGCGTTGCCCTTGATGGAATCACTCTCTCAACGGGTGCTCGGGGCTGGCCTCTCGGTGGGCACGCATGCAGGTGCCGCCGTGAAAGGCACGCGCCCTACCCGCATGGTCTGCGTGGGGAACATGCTGGGGTTCTACCAACCGTCCTTTTGGCCCACGAAGACAGGCCTTGATTACGACCTGCCGCAGTTGCTCAAGCCGCTGGCGGCGCAGCAAAAGGATTTTACGCTCTTCTCGGGACTGGATCACGGGCATAAGGGCGGGCATTTCGCCATCCATTCGTATCTCAGCGGGGTGCGCACGATGGATGCGAAGGGCATGCCGGAGGGAAATATCACCATCGACCAGCGCGCGGCGGAGACGATCGGCGGAGCGACACGCTTCCCTTCCCTCGCGATCGGCTCGGAGGATGGCATTCATGGCGGGTGCCTGATGTCCTGGACGCGCAGTGGCACGCGGGTGCCGCCGATTCCCGGACCACGGGAATTGTTCCGCAAGCTCTTCGTCACGGACAACGCGAAGGAGCTGGCGAAGAGTTCGGATCGGATCGCCTTGCAAGGGTCCATCCTGGATGCCGTGAACGGAGATGCGAAGTCGCTCAAGAATCATCTGGGCAAGCGGGACCAGGAGAAGCTGAATGAGTATTTCAGCTCGGTGCGCGATGTGGAGAAGCAGCTCGAATTGAGCAAACAGTGGTCGCACGTGCCCAAGCCACTGCCGGGCACCCCGGAGCCGCCGAACACGGGCTTCGTTTCCGATCTGCCGGTGTTGTACGATTTGATCGCGCTGGCCTTGCAGACGGATTCCACCCGCATCGCTACGCTGGAGATCGCGGGCGGTTTCGAAGCATCGGCGTTCGGGTTGCGAAAGGATTACCACGGACTGTCGCATCACGGGCAGGTGCAGGAGAATATCGATGGCCTGCTCAAGCTGGAGCAATACCAGATGGAACAGTTCGCAAAGTTCCTAGCCAAACTGAAATCCATCGAGGATGGCAATGGCACGTTGCTGGATCATTCCATGGTGCTCTTCGGCAGCGGCATGGCGAATGCGAATGCACACACGAATGTGAACCTGCCTATCATCCTGGCAGGGAGCTCCTTCAAGCATGGCGAGCACAAGGCGTATCCGAAGACGGGCCTGAACAAGCAGCAGCTTTGCAATCTCTACGTGACGATGCTGCAGAAGTTCGGCGTGGAGGTGAACCGGTTCGGCATCGGCACGGGGACGTTGACGAACTTCGCGTAGGTGAGTGGACGCATGAGATTTTTTATGCTGATCGCCTGCGCGTTCGCACTGGTGCTGTCTTCACGGGCAGCGGAGCCAGCGGTGAAGCCGCAGGAGTTTCTGAAGGCGTACTGCAGCGAGTGTCATGGGGCAGAGAAGCAAAAGGGAGACCGTCGTTTCGACCAGTTAGTGCTGCCAGCGAAACACGCGGATGATGTCATCCTGCTGCAGGACATCGTGGACCAACTCAATCTGGGTGACATGCCGCCGAAGAAATCCAAGCAGCCCACGGAAGCCGAACGCATGGCGTTGGTGACGGCCCTGACCAGCACGATTACGGAAGCGCGGGCGGCCATGCGCAGCACCGGTGGACAGACGGTGCTACGGCGCCTGAACAAGCGCGAGTATATCAATACGGTGGGTGACCTCTTCGCGCTCGACATGCGCTTGTTTGATCCGACTACGAAGTTCCCGCGCGATCAGATGGCGGATCACATGGATAACTTGGGCGATGTGCTCCAAACGTCTGGTTATCTACTCGCGCAGTATCTCGATGCGGCGGATCAGGTGGTGGAGAAGGCGTTCAGCGTCACTGAACGTCCGCAAGAGCAGACGTGGAAGTTCAACGGCAATTTCCAGCCGCAGCAGGAGCACACCTATCCGCATGGACGCGTGTATCAGAACAAATATCTGTGCATCTATGAAGTGACGGATACGGAGAACCACGAGGGCGGTTACGGTTTCATCTCCAATTTCCAAAAAGGTGTGCCGGTGGATGGTATCTACGAGTTCCGCGTGAAGGCGCAGGCGATGCATCGTGAGCATCCTTATGACCCGACGATCTTCAAGCGCGATACCGCGCAGCCTTTCCGCCTTGGCATGGTACCCGGTGATGTGCAGGCGGGGCCGCTGCATCATCCGCAACCGCTCGAACCACAGCTTGCCGAAGTGACTCTGAAGGATGGTGAACCTGAGTGGCATACGATGACCGTGCCTCTGAATGCCGGACAGACACCGCGCTTCATCTTCCCCAACGGCATGGCGAACAGCCGGCGGGCATTCCAGAATGTGGCCCGGCGTTATGAGGATCAGTGGCCGGAGAAAGAGCAAAAAGATCTCGGTATCTTCGAGGCGCGGCGCGTGGTGCTCACCTACGGGCAGATGCCGCACATCCGCATCCATGAGATCGAGATTCGCGGGCCACTTATCACGCAATGGCCGCCCGCTGGCCAACGCGCGGTGCTGGGTGAGCAGGCATTTGCCCCACAACGCACACGGGAAATTTTGCAACGTTTTGCGGACCGGGCATATCGACGGCCAGCTAAGAAGGAGGAAGTGGATCGCTTGATGACGGTGGTCGAAACACGCACGAAAGCCGGGCAGACACCGTTCGCCGCGATGAAGGATGGCTTGAAGGCCGCGCTATGTTCACCGGCATTTCTCTATCTCGCCGTGCCGGACACTAAGCCCGACAAGCTCACTGCCCATGCGCTGGCTTCGCGCCTCTCCTATTTCCTCTGGTCCACGATATCGGATGCGGAATTGCGTAAACTGGCGGACAGCGGCGAGCTTTTGAAGGACGAGGTGCTGCTGGCGCAGACGCGGCGTTTGCTGGCGAGTCCGCGCGCGGATGATTTCATCGAAGGCTTTCTGAATAGCTGGCTGAACCTGCGCAGCTTGGGCGACATGCCGCCGGATCGCGATGCCTTCGACCGTTTTTACTACGATGGTCTCAAGAGCGCGATGAAGCGGGAGACACAGTTGTTCATGCGCCATCTGCTCACGCAGAACGAAAACCTCGGGCGCTTTCTGGATGCGGATTACACCTTCGTGAACCAACCACTGGCGAATCTGTATGGCTTGGGGCGCATCGCGTCGCCGGAGAGAGCGCATGAGTTTCAGAAGGTCAGCCTGACGGACAAACGACGCGGCGGCTTGCTCGGCCAGGGCAGTGTGCTGACGGTCAGCGCGAACGGTATCGAGACATCGCCGGTCGTGCGTGGGATTTGGCTGCTGGAAAACATTCTCGGCACCCCGCCGCCACCGCCACCGGATAACGTGCCGCCGATCGATCCAGATATCCGGGGGGCCACGTCCATGCGCGAGATCTTGAGCAAGCATCGGGACAATCCGGGCTGCTTCGAGTGCCATCAGAAGATCGATCCGCTGGGGTTTGCACTGGAGAACTTCGACCCCATCGGCGCGTGGCGCACGCATTATCCGCTGGGCCGGCGACAGGGACCGAAAATCGATTCCTCTGGCGAACTGCCCAACGGCAGCGCCTTCCAAGATGTGGCCGGATTGAAAACGGTGTTGGCCAAGCGGCAAGATCAGTTTGCTCGCGTATTGACGGAGAAATTGCTCGCCTATAGTTCTGGCCGGCGCATCGAGGCATTGGACCGACCGCAGGTGGATCGCGTCTTGAGCGCCGTAAAGAAAGACGGCGATGGCTTGCGGACGCTGGTAGAGCAGGTAGTGCTTAGCGAGATTTTCCGCAGCAAATAGAGAGCTTCCCGGCCTTTTGGGTCCGGGATGCCTCGTTGTGTAAGCATCCACTGGTCCCTTGCCCTACGCCTCGGGCGGTGAAGCCCATCACGATATCAAACTTGGCGGCCAGTTCACCGATTTTTGAGCTCTTCGCTGGCGTGAACGGCACGATGACTGAGGCGCGCTGTTTCGCATCCTTGATGCCGCGCAGCACGCCATCCCGTTCATTCTGGGCGTGACCTTCGATGTAGCATTGTGTGGTGAACTTCGGTCGGCCCTTCATCTTCACCGCCACGTGGATGTGCGGGGTGCGGCCCGGATACGGCACCGGTTTGGTAGTGCGGAACAGGTATTCGCCTGTGGAACCTGTGAAAAACCGGCCGAAGCCCTGAAAATTCTTATCCTGTTTGTCCTTGTTGCCCATCGGCTGTGGAGGTAGCCCCCAGCGACAATTAGACCCCGCCACGACGACAGTTAGAAACCGCCATTCAGTCGGCGGCGGTTTTTAGCGCTCGTCGGTCTGCGAGAGCGGTAAGCTCGGACCTTTTCGCGGGTCCCATGATTACCGAGCAGCAGTATCGACGACTAATGAAAGACTATCAATCCGGCGGCGCGCTCGAGCGCGCGGCCATGAAGGCGGGGATGCACCGTGAGACCGCGCGACGCTATGTCGCTGCGCAGACCGGGCCGGAGGCGCTGAAGCAGCCGCATACGTGGCGCACGCGCGGCGACCCGTTGAAGGACATCTGGCCGGAAACCGAGCGCTGGCTCGAAGCGAGCCCGGAAGTGGAAGCGAAGGCGCTCTTCGAGCATCTGCTCGCCGCGCATCCCGGCCGGGTGGACGGCAAGGCGCTGCGCACGTTCCAACGTCGCGTGGCCGAGTGGCTGCGCCGGCATGGACCGCCGAAAGAGGTGTTCTTCGCCCAGCGCCACGCGCCGGCCGAGTGTATCCAGACGGATTGGACTAACGCGAACGAGCTCGTGGTGACCATCGCGGGCGCAGCGTGCCCGCACTTGCTCTGCCACTCGGTGCTGCCGTATTCCAACTGGGAGTGGGCGATCCCGTGCCGCTCGGAATCGGCGCATTCGCTCAGAAGCGGACTGCAAGCCTCGCTCTGGGCGTTGGGCGGCGTGCCGCGGTTCTCCCAAACCGATCAGAGTTCGACCGCGACGCATCAACTCAAACGCGGCGAGAGTCGCCGCGGGTTCAATGTCGATTACGTGTCGTTGTGCGCGCACCTCGGCCTCGAGCCCCGCACGATCGGCGTCGCCTGTCCCAACCAAAACGGCGACGTCGAAGCCGCCCAGGGCGTCCTCAAGCGACGGCTCAAAAACCAGTTGATCCTGCGCCAGAGCCGTGACTTTGCCTCCGCCATGGCCTACGCCGAGTTCGTGGCCGGCGTGTGCCGCGGCGCCAATACGCTCCGCGCCCCCAAACTCGCCGAGGAACGCGCCCTCCTGCGCGCGTTGCCGCCGACGCGGTTTCCCGAGAGCGAGGAAGTGACGGTGCGCGTCTCGAGCTACTCGACCGCGCGGGTGCGCGACTGCGCGTATTCGCTGCCAGCCCGTTTCATCGGCGCCTTCGTCCAGGCCCAACTGAACGAAGACACCGTGCGCTTCCTTTATCGGCGCGAAGAAGTCGCCTCTTATCCGCGCTCCACCGGCCGCGAGCCGCGCATCGACTACCGGCACGTGATCGCTTCCCTCGTGCAGAAGCCTGGCGCCTTCGCCCGGTATCTCTATCGCGAGGAGCTGTTCCCGCGGCCCGTCTTCCGCCACGCCTACGACCGGCTCCACGCGCTCGACGAGCGCACGGCCAGTGCCCGCTACCTGCGTCTCCTCCAACTCGCCGCCGAGTTCGGCGAAGATGGCGTCGCCGACCGGCTCGGCGCCCTGCTGCGCGAGGGGGCGCCACCGCTGGCGGACGTAATTGAGATTCAATTACGCCAACCCGTTTCGCCGCCACCCGCGGCCCTCGCGGTCTTCACCCCGGAACTGGCCTCTTACGACGCCCTCCTCGCGGAGGTGGCCACATGAGCGCCGCCAGTCTGCCGCTGCTGCTCCGCGCGATGCGGCTGCCGACCATCGCCCGCGAACACGACGACGCCATCCGTCGCGCCGAGGCCGAGAACTGGGGCTATGCGCGCTTCCTGTCCTACCTCTTCGAGGCCGAGGGCAACGACCGGCTCCAACGCAAAATCCAACG
>ENA-ORBV01001913-ORBV01001913.1-microbial-mat-metagenome-genome-assembly--contig:-NODE-1913-length-45005-cov-27.992521_pt1 | contig 45005 bp, 38 predicted proteins | sample MGYA00237777_ERZ505514 | MGnify/ENA primary metagenome ERZ505514 (study PRJEB26160, sample SAMN06269048) | microbial mat metagenome | isolation source: Oligotrophic lake microbial mat | place... | reverse complement strand
CGGAGATGTGTATAAGAGACAGGGTGAAGATCATCGGGCTGGGTTTGCATGTGCGGCGGATGCAGGCAGGTCTGGATGAGGCGAAGATCGTCTGGGATGCGAGCGCGATCGGACCGCTGAGCCTGGAGCTGCTGAAGGCCAACCGGATGGCGTGCGCGGATGGGCTTGGAGGGAGTGAAGCATTCATCTATTGGCAGGTGACACGCGGATCGCCTTCACTGAGCGGGTCCGAGCCGGTGCGCTCGCGTGTGCCGATGGCAAATAGCACGATGCGGCCGACGGTCTTTGCGTATTGCTCGCCGCAGCCGCCGCTCGCAGCGGTGACATCGCCACCGCTGAAAGTGGCGGCGATCTGCCGCGATATTCGCTGGGAGAATGGGCATCTGAAGTCGATCGCGCTGATGGGCAACGTGATGATGGCCATGGCGGCGGCGGAACAGGGCGGCGATGAAGCGGTGATGGTGCGAACGTGTGCAAGAGGCAGCGCAGCCATTGAACTGGTGAGCGAGGGGCTGGCGACGAACGTGGTGCTGGTGGTGCCGGATGCTCAGGGCGGGCTCGAAGTCGTGACCCCGAGCCTTGCGAGCGTGCCGATTCTTGCGGGTGTGACGCGGGCGATCCTGTTGAAGGAGGTGCCCGAGATCCGTGAACGCGCGGTGCGAGCGGAGGAACTGGCGCGTGCGAGCGAGATCATGTTCGTGGGGACAACGACGCTCGTGACATCCGTTACGAAGCTGGATGGACGGACGATCGGCGATGGGACGGCGGGGCCGGTGGCAAGAAGGCTGCTCAGCGCGCTGCTCGCGGCGATTGCCGAAGGGCGCGATGATTTGTAGACGCGGGTGGCCCTTGCATGGTGAAAGTAACGATGGAGGCGATGATGGACCTGGCCGGGAAGAAAGTGACGGTGATGGGGCTTGGTCGCTTTGGCGGCGGCGTCGGTGTGACGCGCTGGCTGGCAGCGCAAGGGGCCGACGTTCTGGTGACGGACATGGAACCCGCCGAGAAGCTCGCCGAATCGATCGCGGCCGTTCAACCGCTCATTGACAAAGGGAGCGTGCGCGTGCGGTTCGGCGAGCACAACGCTTCCGACTTCACCACCTGCAACATGGTCGTGGCGAACGTAGCGGTGCCGAAGCCGTGGGAGAATCGGTACATTCGTGCGGCCGAGGCGGCGTCGATTCCGGTGACGACTGAGATCGCGCTGTTTGTTGCCGCGTTGCCCGAGCATATGCGTGAAAGGACGATCGGCATCACCGGCTCGGTCGGAAAGAGCACCACAACGGCGATGATCCACCATGCGTTAAAGATAGGAATCGAGGCGAATGGGAAGGGGGATGCGCGTGTGCTGATGGGCGGGAACATCGGCCGTTCGCTGCTTGATGAACTGGATCGGATGGATGAACGGACGTGGCTCGTGCTGGAGCTATCGAGCGCGATGCTGTATTGGATCGATCGGGTGCTCGGCTATGAGGGGCGCGCGTGGTCGCCGCGCGTGGCCGTCGCGACCAACCTCTCGGCCAACCACATAGACTGGCACGGCGATCTGGCGCACTACACCCGCTCGAAGCAGGAACTCATACGCCACCAACGCGATGGTGATGGTGTGGTGCTCGGTGCTGGTCTGTGGGACTGGCACGAACTGACACCCGCGAAGGCGGTGGTGATCGACGCGACAAACTTTACTCGCGAGATGAAGATTCCTGGCACGCACAACCGAGAGAACGCCGCCGCCGCGATGGCGGCCTGCCGCCTGGCGCGGCCTGAGATCGCCATCGATGTTCTGGAAACGGCGATCGCGGAGTTCGGGGGCTTGCCGCACAGGCTGCAACTCGTGGCCGAGAAGAAGCTCGGTGCGGGACGGAGCCTGCGCTTCTACAACGATTCCAAATCGACCACACCCGAGTCGTGCGTCAAGGCCGTCGATGCACTCGCGGAGATGCCCGGGGCGGGTGGAGATCGGTCGATGATCCACCTCATCGCGGGTGGATATGACAAAGGCTCGGACCTTGCACCCATAGCAGCGCTGGCGCAAGACCTTGGTGGTCTTTACACGATTGGCAGTACGGGCGCAGCGATCGCGGGTGCGAGTGTCGGGTACGCCACCGAATGCGGTACGCTCGACCGCGCTTTCGAGACAGCAATGAACAGGATGCGCCCGGGCGATGCTCTGTTGCTCAGCCCCGGGTGCGCTTCGTGGGACCAATACATTAACTATGAACACCGGGGTGACGCGTTCATCCGACTTGTGGAAGGACGAGGGTGATGCTGCGAGCATTGAGAGCACGTGCGATGGCTGTTCGTGTATGTGCGTTTGTGTGTGCAGGCATGATCGGATGTTCGCAGGTCTCAAGGCCAAAGCCCGACAACACACCAGCGGAGTACAGCGCGGGGCGACCGTTGCCACAACCCGAAGTGCCAGCGATGACTCCGATATCCGCACCTCTGGAGTCGGATGCGCCGCCAGCCATCTCCATCCCTCCCAATGCCAAGACCGCCGGTTTCCGCGAGGTCTTCCCGCACGTGCGCGTCGATCTTGCGGCCAAGATGGTTGAGTTTGATGCGAAGACCTCGCCCTTGCTCATCCCTGATGCCAACGCTCCGCTGATGTTTCTTGAGGCGATTGCCTGCATGCCCGACACCCGCGAACATGAATCGCTGCTGGTGAGCACGGCCCGCCCATCGCACGTTCACGCCGCGTTGCTGTTGATCGGCCTGCAACCGGGCGAGCCGGGGAAGTGGAAGATGGAGAACGATCAGCTTGTGCCGGTTGATGCGAGCGGACCGCGGCTGAACGTGGAGTTTGAGTGGGCTGATGAAGATGCGCCGCACGAGCGGCACCGTATCGATCCACTGGATTGGGTCACCAACACCGACGGACGCTCAAGCCTGCGCACGATGATCGAAGGTGAAACACGAGCGCGACCGGGCTGGGTCTTTGCAGGTTCGATCATGGTCAAGACGCCGCACGACCGCGAGATCTACGCGGCCGATGAGGCCGGCACGGTGATGGGCCTCGCGACGTTTGGCGGCGAAATGATCGCATGGTCGCGGACCATCAGCCCCGATGCCGGTGTGGATGTGCCGGAGTGGATCGCGGACTTTAATCCGACACCGCCCATACCAAAGCCGCCATCACCGGGCACGGCGGTGATCGTGAGAATTAGTCCCGAATGACGGGGGTGGATGATTGAGTCGTGCAGAGACTCATGGTGAGGGATCGATCTCGATCTCTCGCTCGGGTGTTTCGCCGTAGACCACGGTCACACGCACAGATTTACCTTGCGATAATGGGCGGGCCACAGCGGTGAGAAAATCGCCCGGGCTCTGGATCGGCTTCCCCTCGACCTGCGTGATGATGCTGCCCGGCCGCAACCCGGCCCGTGCCGCACGCGAGCGACTGATCATCTCGCTCACGACGAGTTTGCCATTATCAGCAGGTGCGAGTGCGAGGATGCCGAATCGCTGAAGGGCTGCGCGAGCTTCGTTCTGCTCAATGAGTGTGGGGACCGTGAGTTCACCGATCGTGACCGGGTACTCGGTGGATTGTCCGTTGCGAAAGACCTCGACCTTCACGTTGTCGCCGGGTGTGTTGGTAATGACCACCGATCGCAGCACAGCGATGCTCGGCGTTGCACGCCCGTTAATGCGCGTGATAACATCGCCGGCCTTGATGCCCGCCAGGTCGGCCGGGCCGCCATCTTCAACGCGAGAGACGTAGACGCCGCGGATGCGTATCTTGCGTTCTTCAAGCACACGATCGTTGAGGGCATCGACTTCCATGTGGTTGATGCCGAGGTACCCACGCTGCACGGTACCCGTGGCGATGACCTGCGAGACGACCGACTCAATGGTTCCGAGCGGAATGGCGAAGGAAATGCCCGAGCTCTGGCCCTCGCTTGTTCCATCCGAGTTGGTGGCCGTCGCGATCGCGACGTTCATCCCGACCACCTTGCCTTCAATGTTGACCAGTGGCCCACCTGAGTTGCCGGGATTGACCGCGGCATCGGTCTGGATGAAGTTGGTGTAGCCGCCTTCACCGAGCACACGTTGAGGATCGCGCCCGAGACCCGAGACAATGCCCTCGCTCATCGAGAACTTGAAGCCGAAAGGTGAGCCAAAGGCGTACACCCGATCACCCTGATGAAGCTCCAGGCTTGTTGCCCGCTGCGCCGGAAACAATCCTTCCTCGGTCTTGACCTTGATTACGGCGATGTCGGTCGAGGGGTCAAGCCCGACAAGCTCGGCCGAGACGGTGCGTCCATCTTGAAAGGTGACCTCGATCTGGCTCGCGCCGCGAACAACGTGCGAGTTGGTGACAACGTGGCCAGCCGAATCAAACACCCAGCCGGAACCCTGCGAGAGTCGCTGAACCCGAGCGCTGCGAGGATCGTTGACCGCGATGTGAACGACCGAAGGCTCGACCGCCTCGGCAATGGCCCGCACAGCACGGTCGATCTGCTTGAGCACGTTGTTCTCGTCGAGCGTCTGCCGCGCGAGCGTCATTGTCGCCTCGGTATTGGCATAGCTCACAAGCCGAACCACGGCGGGAGCCGCCAGCAACGTGACCACAGCGGTCAGCAACACAACCAGTGCGGGACCGAACGTGATAAACCTTCTCATTGAAACATTCCCATCTCAGAACGAGTTCGGAGAGTCATACGAACGGATTCATCCGATCATCGGACGCTTACCGATCCCAAATCCGTCACGACCTGCGTGACTATCAATATTTGTACCGCCATGAAACCTGTCGGATTCGCCGGGCTTCATCTGGTAGGGCTTTCCACCGACGGCTCGCCGCGCAACGCGGTCTGCCCAAGCACTGGCCAGATCCTGAAAGCTGCGCCCGAAGTCCGCGAGAGGTTCGGCAAACCGCGGCGGGTGCGTGCTGAGCCCGGCAATATCCTGAAGAACAATCACCTGACCGTGGCACGCACTGCCCGCGCCGATACCAATCACCGGCACTTGTGTCACGGCCAGTATCGCATCGGTCACCTCTGCCGGGACCGCCTCGACCAGCAACATCCGACAACCTGCACGCTCAAGCATGATGGCATCGTTGATGATTCGCTCTGCGTGCTCAGCGGTGCGCCCTGCGGATGAATATCCGCCGGTCAAGGCCGCTTGCTGTGGACGGCTACCGATGTGGCCACAGATCGGGATGCCCGCACGAGTCATTCTTTCCACGAGTGTCGAGAACGATGCGTCGGCCTCGACTTTGACGATGTCGGCAAGACCTTCAGTCAGAAACCGCCCCGCATTCCTGATCGCTTCTGCATCATCGGCCTGATAGGACATGAACGGCATGTCGGCCATGACAACGGTCTCGGGTGCGCCGCGCTTCACCGCGGCCGTAAGGGCCACAAGCAGATCAAGCGGCATATCGATCGTGCGAGGAAGCCCGAGAATCACTTCAGCCGCAGTATCGCCGACCAGCAAGAGATGAACGCCACCAAGCGCAAGGTGTCTTGCGGTTGTGGCGTCGTAGCAGGTCATACACGCAAAGGGTCGCGCATCACGCGACATTCGTTCAAGTAAATGAAGGGTGGTTCGGGTAGGGGTGGGCGCAGAGGTTGGATTGGGTTTGTCGGACATCGGCTGAATCCTATTCGGCGCGGAGGGCTCGCGATGATGAGGCGTCAACAGGTATCATGCCGGCATGAAAAGGGAGCGAGAAGGACCGGAACTCATGGATGACCCCTCAGTTCCTCGCGAGGAACTGGCCAAAGCCTTGAAGTTCATCAGAAGGGTAAACCAGCGGCTGGGTGGGCAGCGGGCACTGCTCGGGCACCTTCGCGTTTGGAGCAGATCCTGGCCGCGAAATCGGGCAATCACGCTCCTTGATATCGGCACCGGCTCGGCGGATCTTCCGGTATCGGCGGTTCGGTGGGCACGAACGCGCGGGTTCGACCTGCGTGTGACCGCGATTGATGTGCATGATACGACGCTCGAACTTGCCCGCGAGTATCTCCGCGGCAATCCGGGCGAAGCGGGGAACATCGAGCTTGTCAAGGCAAACGCATTGGAACTGATGAGCCGCTACGAGCCCGGTTCGTTCGATTATGTTCACGCGGGCATGTTTTTGCACCACCTCAGCGGGCTCGAAACACTGACGATGCTGCGGATTATGGACCGCTTGGCGCGGGCTGGCTTAATCTGGAATGATCTGGTCCGTTCACGCGTCGCGTTGGCCGCGGCAAAGGTGCTTACCGCGATCAGCACACCCATGATTCGGCACGATGCGACCGCGAGCGTCCGGGCCGGGTTCATCAGATCCGAAGTCCTCGACATTGCCCGCAGGCTTGAACTCGGACACTTGAAGTATCGCCAGAGTGTGCTGGCTCAGAGATTTACACTTGCGGGCGAGCGGAAGGGCGCGTGGTGATGAGCCTTCACCCTTGTATCGCCGGTCCAGATGAATAGGGCTATTCACGATGATGACATTGGTCTTTCGGCTCGCCCAGCCGCACGCGCATCGTGAGGCCAGTCCTTCGATCCGTTGTGAGATCGGCCTACGCTTTTTGCATGCAGATCTCACGCAGAGTCAGCGAACTCAAACCGTCGGCCACCATCGCGGTGATGAACCGCGCCAAGGACATGCAGCGTCAAGGTATCGATGTCATCTCGTTCGCGGCGGGCGAGCCCGATTTTGATACGCCCGATGCGATCAAGCAGACCGCGATCAAGGCCTTGCTCGCGGGGCAGACCAAATACATGCCCACGATGGGCGACCCGGAAACCCGAGCGGCCATCGCCGACAAGGTTACGCGGCAGAACCACATTCCCAACGTCACGCCCGAGCATGTAGGAATCTCTTCCGGCGGCAAGCACGCCCTCTACACCATCTGCCAGTGCCTGTTCGACTTTCCGAAGCCGGGCGAAGCAGCGAACGAATGCCTTATCCCGGTTCCGGCGTGGGTTTCGTATATGCCGCTGGCCGAGCTGGCGGGGGCCAAAGTTGTTGAGATCCCAACGACGGTCAAGGCCGATTTCAAGATGACACCCGAGCAACTGCGTGGCACGATTACGCCGCGGACACGGCTGCTGATTCTTTGTTCGCCGAGCAACCCCTGCGGCACGATGTACAGCGAAGCCGAACTTCGCGCAATCGCGGGCATCGTTGCTGAGGCCGCCAGGTCTGTTGCGCCCGACCTGGTGGTCTTGAGCGACGAGATCTACGAGAAGGTGGCTTATGGGGGCATCCCCCACTTCTCAATCGGGTCTATTCCGGAAATAGCTGAGCGAACCATTACCCTCAACGGTCTGAGCAAGGCGTACAGCATGACCGGCTGGCGCATTGGGTACACAACAACCAGCGGTGCCTGGGGCCTGAAGTTCATGAAGGCGATGGCCACACTTCAAGGGCAGATGACCACGAACATCACGAGCTTCGTCTACCCGGCCATTCGCACCGCCCTCAAGGATTGCGAGGCTGATGCTGAGCGGTTCTGTGCGGCGTTCAAGGTACGGGCCGCACTCATTCATGCCCGCATGATGGCGATGACCGGGCTGATTTGCCCGCGACCGACCGGAGCCTTCTACGTCTTTCCCGATGTCTCCGCGTACTTCGGCAAATCATCGGCAGAGGGTCGCCCGATCAACTCGGCGCTCGAGTTCTGCGAAGCACTGCTCATCGAGTCAAAGGTTGCCGCGGTACCAGGCGAAGACTTCGGAGGCTGCGGCCGGAACCATGTGCGATTCAGCTTTGCATGCTCTGAAGAATCCATCAACAAGGGCATGGACCGCTTGCACGCGTTTCTGAAGACACTCAAGTAACGGGAAGGCTTATGTGATTGCGGAGGTTTCAGAATCCACTGCGGTCGCGGCCATTGGCAGTGACTCCGATTCAGGTGCCAATCGCAAGAAGATCTCTCCTCGAGTTGTGTCCTGCTCGACACGAACGCGCTGCTGCTTCACCAGTTCCAGCAGCGCGAGAAACATGCCGATCATCTCGCCGCGCGACCTCGTTTCAAAGAGGACCGCGAACTTGAGCCCGCTTGCATCGGTGATGGCGCGAAGCCTGTCTAGAATTCGATCGCCGTGAGCCTCGATCGGTGTGTCGTCGAGCTTAACGTGGTGCTCGCCAACCCGGTTGAAATCGACCGATTCAACAATCCTTGCAAAGGCCTGCAAGAGGTCGATGAGTTGAAGGTCCTCGATATCCACGGGTGCATCGCTCGTGGGACCCTCAGCACCAGCATCCGCCGAAGCCTTGCCGATCATGGCCCGTGCCGATGGGAACCGATGGTCCCATTCGCGGCGATGGTCTTCGAGTTGGTCGGTGGCATCGCGGAACTTTTTGTATTCAAGCAACTGACGAACGAGCTCTGTGCGCGGATCAACGGCCTGTTCACCATCGGAACCGTGGGCTGCCCCGTTCCCACCATCTTCGTGACGCGACGTCCTGGGCGTGAGCATGCGCGACTTGATCTCCATGAGCGTCGCCGCCATGACCAGAAACTCGCCGGCCTGCTCGATATCTATACGCGCTCCCGCGCCACGTGCTGTGAGTTGATTCAGATGCTTCAGATACTGGTCGGTGACTTCGGCAATGGGGATATCCGCAATTTCAACCTCCGCCCGCCGGATGAGAAACAGCAAGAGGTCGAGTGGACCCTCAAAGGCTTCGAGGCGGACAGTGTACTCGGAGTTCGACATGATCTTTTCCATCAACGAAAGGATCGAAATCAGCCCAATCGGGCAACGAGTGCGTATTCGCGGAGCTTCCGGTAACCATTCACCATCCACGCTCCGAATAGACGCACGGAGTCTACTCTTCTCAAGCAATGCCCACCGACCAAGCCCCCACCCCGTCACCCGCTTACCTCGAGCCCCCGAGTTCGCCGAGCGTGACACTCAACGCCCGGCGGGTGCCGGTTCGGGTTGAGGTACGCCGGGCATCACTCCCTTCTGGCCTGCCTGCTGGCATCCCCGATAGTGACGTTGCAGAGGTCGAGTTTGCCCGTCGGCTCCTCCATGCCGAATCGCGAGCGATCGGCAACGTCGCGGCGACCCTTGGCATGGCCTTCCATCAGGCCGTTCGGCTTGTCGTTGCGTGTGCAGATGGCAATGGTAACGTGCTCATCAGTGGTCTCGGCAAGTCTGGTCTGATTGGTCAGAAAATTTCCGCGACGCTTGCCTCGCTCGCCATCCCCTCGCACTTTGTTCATCCGGCCGAGGCGGCCCACGGCGATCTTGGACGCTTTCGACCCGCCGATATCTGCATGCTCCTGAGCTACTCGGGCGAGACAATCGAGGTCATCAATCTCGCCGCGCTGCTGCGCCAAGACGGTGTCAAGCTCATCGGCGTCTGTCGCGGCACGCCAGATGCTTCCAGCCACTTGGAACGACTCTGCGATATCGTGCTGACGGTCGGCAACTGCGACGAGGCCGACCTCACGCCCGCGCCGACCTGTTCAACCACAGCCATGCTCGCACTTGGCGATGCGCTCTCGCTTTGCGCTTCTCGCCGCCGCAACTTCACCGACGACGATTTCGCCAAGCGGCATCCGGGCGGCACACTCGGCGAGACGCTCAGGCCCGTCACCGACATCCTGCGGTTTGTTGTGGGCAAGAACATCTTTCCCGTGAGTGATGCTCTGACCGTGCGTGCAGCTTTGGCAACAGCCGACAACTCCGGAGTCAGGCGACCGGGCGCCCTGTTGCTCACATCCCCAAAGAGCGGCGAACTGACCGGCATTTTCACCGATGCCGATCTTCGCAGGCTTGTTGAGCGCTCGGTCGCCGATCTTGACCGGCCCATTCGCGAACTGATGACCCGCGCCCCGCAGGTTCTCTCACACACCGCACTGGTTCGAGATGCCGTTCAACTCGTGCGTGAATCGCGCCGCGATGAGATTCCTGTCGTTGACAGCCTGAGGCGACCTGTCGGTATCCTCGATGTGCAGGATCTGGTCGCACTCCGACTTGTGCAGGGCGATTGAACTCCTCCAGTAATCTTGGCTGAACTTACCCCGATGCCCACCGACCCGCGGAACATCCGACTGCTTGCTCTCGATGTCGATGGTGTGATGACCGACGGGTCGATCATGATCGATGATCACGGGCAAGAGACCAAGAGGTTCGATGTCAAGGATGGCTTGGGAATCACGAGCTGGCTTCGGCTGGGCCTCGAAGTGGCCGTGGTGACCAAGCGTTCGGGCAACGTGGTCAAGGTCCGGTGTCGTGAGTTGGGCATCACGCGAATCATTCAAGGATGTGCCAATAAAGCCGCCGCGATCGCGGAGTTGCAGATTCAGACGGGGATCCCGCCCGAACAAATGGCCTTCGTCGGTGACGATTGGCCCGATCTCGCCGCGCTTCGCGTCGTTGGCTATCCAATCGCGGTTGCCGATGCCGTGCCGGAGGTGCGCGAGGTCGCGGCCTTCATCACCACCCGCTCGGGCGGACATGGGGCCGTGCGCGAAGTCGTCGAGCATCTGCTGCGTGCGAAGGGTTTGTTGCAGGCCGCAATTGACCACCACTGATAGCCCGTCCCCTCTACCATTGGGGTCATGATCCGCAGCACGCCCCGACAACGCAGCCCTCGATCGACCGGTTTGCTCATCGCCCTGGCCTTCGCCCTTATCGGCGCTGGCGTTGTGCTCTTTGTCGCGCTTATCAATAAACCGGCGAGCCCTCTTGACGCGGCCAAGCGTTCGGCTGTGCCTGATGCCGAGGAGCCAACCGATATCACCTCTGTCGGCGGCACAACCGACGCTCGAATTCAAGTCGTGGACAAGAAGCGACCGGGCCGGGTGGCCAGTGATTTTCTGTTTCGCAAGCTCAACCCGATCGGCGGCGGGACATACGACGTTTCTGAACCGCGTGCGTACCTCTACCTTGTGGATGGCCGGACAATCTACGTTCGATCCGATACGGGCCGCATCCGCCTGCCCTCTCAGTCGGATGCACCCGAGTCCGGAGAGTTTACCGGCAACGGGTTGGTGCTGGTCTTTCCCGCACGTCAGGCGGGCGACACACGCCCGCTCGATGTGGAACGCGATACACCCGGCCTTGTCGCCCACTTCAAGGCGGCATCATTCGACACGGTGCTCCTCGAAGTATCAACACGAGATGAAGTCACGATCGAAACCGACGAGTCGGTGGCGGTCATGCAAGGCGCACTCGTCCGTGGAAACCAGGTCCAGGAGCGGCTCGAGTTCGCACGGCTTGGTCCGGGCGATTTTCGTTACCGTATCGATCGCAACCAACCCGCCGCCACGCCGAGCCCGCTCGCTTTCACTGCCGCACCGCCCGCGCCGATAAGCACAGGCGCAGGCACAGCACTTGCAACAAAGTCCGATGATCCGGCGAGTCGTCCAAGTTCTACCTTGGCACCTGCCGAAAGCGATTCCAAGTCCGCTTCAGCCGCTCTTTTGCCAACACCCCAGCCAGCAAAGGAGGATCTCTATCGCGCGTATTTCACCGGCGGCGTAACGGTCACGCAATCCACCAGACAGCTCACCAGCGATACGCTCACCGTCTGGACACGATTCCTGGACAACAAGCTCCCTGAAGGTGTTTTCGGCGCTCGATCTGAATCGTCCGATCGGGGCATGGACATTGATTCAGGCCCCCGCGATTTTGCATCAACCCTGCCCCTCCCAATAGTCGCCATGATTCCGGCGCTCGCGATTGCAACCGCTGGGCCCGCCAACTCGCTCTTCGCCCCCCGTTCATCCGACGTCATACTCGCATGGCGGACCGAGGTCACGACAGCGCCGTTGTCCGCCTCGCCCGTGCCGAAAGAACTCACGGAGGGGAATCATCTCCACGCACGATTCACATCCGACAAGCCGGGCGGCGAATCGCGCGTGACCATCACCGACTCTGAGATCCGTGCCATCGGTGTCTGTGCAACGCTCGACTACGCCGCGACATCACGTCTGCTCGTGCTCTCGAACAGCGAAAGCTGGGATCGTGTAGACATGACCGCGCCCGCACTCGGGCGAATGGTCGGTCCCAACATCTCGTTCAACCTGGGTTCAGGCGTCGGTCAGATTCGCGGCCCCGGCATGTTGCTCTCGCTCCAAAGCGATCGGCCGACCGTTGTGCCACCCGCCGATCCCGACGCCCCGTTGCCCGATGATGCCTTCCGTCAGGTCACATGGACAGATCAGGCCGATTTCAAGCTCTTTTCCCGCAATAATCGCGTTGAAGATCTTCTCGAAGAGGCCCGCTTCACCGGCAACGCTCGCGCCCGCGACCATTCGTCACTGCTCGCGGGCGATTTCCTGGCGATTGAGTTTGATCGCATCGAGCGTTCGGGCAGCAAGCCCCGTTCAAGCCCGAAGAGGCTCCAGATTCAGGGTCACGCAGTGGCGATTGGTGGCCCATCGCCCAAGCACACCGATTGGGATCGCCCGCTTCCCGCACTCGACCCAAACCTCATGGCCGACATGCTCGACATCCGCTTCAAACCCTCTGCATCCGCCCGTCAGGATGTGGATCCGACCAGTCTCACCGCGAGCGGCAGGGTTCGAATTTCCGACCGTAATAGCTCGATGAATGCCGGTCGCCTTGTCGCCGAACTCGTTCGTCAGGGTGACGATGAGATCGGTGTCGGCGATCTCGTGGCCGAAGGCGGCGTCCGCATCGATCGCAAAGATGGCGTATGGACAACCGCCGACAAGCTCGTTGCCAGCGGCACCGAGCGATGGGCCGATCTTACCGGCGGTTCTGTAGCGCTCGGACGTGGCGATGGCTCCGTGATCCGCGGGCCTCAAGCTCATCTCGAAGAGGCCACGGGTCTCTTACGTATCTTTGGTGCAGGGTCTTTCGAGCACACCCAGTTCTCCGAGAGTGCCTCGCGTGCCGACCCTCTGCTCGCGGCACTCGCCGATCCGGATGTGCTTCCATCTACCATGAAGATCCGTGCGACGTGGTCGCGTGCCATGATGTTTGAGAACTATTCCGGTCGGATCGAATGTCACGGCGATACCGAAGTCTCTGCACGATCCGCTATCGATGGGCGCGTGGCCCGTTGCGAGCGACTCCTGCTCAACATCACCCCGGAATCAAACCTCGATAGTGGTCCTCTGCCTGCTCTCCCCGCGCCGGGCGGCTCGTTGCTCAAGGATATGAATGAACGCCAGCTCATCACCGCCGAGATGATTGGGTCTGCCCTTGAGCGCGATGGCGGTGCGCTCGCGAGCGTCAAAACATGGCGCTACGGGTTCTCGCCTGCGGGTGAACGCACCTTCGATCAGGTGCTTTACCTTGAAGCCCCCAGACTTCTCACCGATGAACAGACCGGCACACTCACAGTCCCCAGTGCCGGTCGCGGCCTGGCCTTCGATGCCGGCATGCAGGCCGCGACCGCGGGCTCAGCAGGTGCAGGGTCGCCAACCGTTGGATCAAGTGGCGACTCATCCTTCACCTGGCACGAATCACTGGTCTTTGTCCGTACGACGGGTGATCTGAAAATGCTCCGCGATGTCGAGCTTCAGCACTTGCCGCTTGGTGCTGCCGAGAAGATCATCATGCGCTGCAACGATCTGACCGGGCGGTTCGATACCCAGCAGAACGGCGGCGGGCGATTGCTCTTTGCCAAGTGCATCGACGGGGCATACGCCGAATCCGGATCGCGTACACTCACCGCCGACGAGTTCAACTACGACGGATTGACCGATGTCATCACCGCGACCAGCACTTCTGAGCTGCCCGTCGCTATCAACGACACGAATCGTGCCGCGCCATTGCTCGCCAAGCGACTCATATGGGACCGACGAATCGATCGTATCGAGATTCAAGAGCCCATGCCGATCACCGCGCCGATGACAAAGTGAGCGGCGTATCTCTTCCGCATACCGCGACGTCGATCAGGCCGAGGTCCGATCGATCACGCCATACTGCTCACGCTCGCCCCGTCCCCGCAATGGATAATCCTTCCGCAACGGGTGCGCCGGATACTCCTCCCAAAGCAGAATGCGGCGAAGATCCGGGTGGTTTCGGAACCGAATCCCCAGCATGTCAAAGACTTCTCGCTCCATCCACTCGGCACCGGGCCAGAGGTCGGTGATGCTTTCAAGATAGAGCGCGGCATCTTCAACAATCCCGTCTGTTGGGATCGAAGGGTCCAAAAAGACCTTGACGAAAAAACGATCGTCGCGATCAAACGCCAGCAGGTTGTACACCACCGCGAAGCGGCCGATCGTCGGGGTTGGATAGTTTAGATAGTCCACCCCGCCGATGTCTGACAGAAAGTTGTACTGCGTCTCTCCATTGGCTTTCAGGAAGCTCAACACCTCGTGCAGATCCGCTGGTTCAACGATCAGCGTGCTCTGACCGCGATACTCCGTTGCACGGAATCGCTTGCCGGGAAACTGGTCTTTCACCAGCTTGAAGGCGGGATGATCGAGATTCGGTTTAGTGGTTGTGCTCAAATTCAACTTCCTGATGCTTGTGCGTGGGGAATAGAAGAGTGTATCCACAACCGAATCATGGCGTACACCAGCCGACTTCGCGTGATGAGTCCGAACAGGCCCGCAACAGACCGACATTACGACCGGTTACTTCTTGGTCCGCACATGTTACACCGTCACGGAACTGATCGCCTGTCGTCCGATACCTCCTGTTCACCGGGATGACCCGGTGACCCGGCCCGACTGTTTCAGGGTCGCGACCAGCACGGCACCAACGGAGTACCACCCATGCTTTCATCTTTGCTTCGCAAGCCAGTGTGCATCGACATCACCGAGAGCCGCGAGTCCGAACAGGGCATCTGTTCGCTCTCCCGCGAGCAACTCATTGATCGAATCATCACGGTCAATCCTTCAGCGACGGCAACCTTCCTCGATCAGTTTGAAGAAGAGGCCCTGAGTCAATACCTCGATCACCTGACCCTGGCCTCGCAGCCCCGCGGAAGAGAAGCCCGCTGGATCCGCCCCAGCCGCACGCCCTGGGCCTGTACCGGCCGCGCCTGTGCATGACCTTCCCGTGAGACAGTCCTGATTCAAAATGGAGAGGGGCAACAGACCTCTCTCGCAAGCATCGGTGTCGGCGGGGGGTGGCGACCTCACCGACGCCGATGCTCTTTTTTTGGGATGTGCATGCGGCTTTACACCCTCCCAAACCAGAAATTCTCGGCCAGATTGGTTATGTGGCGGTCCAACTCGGCCGATGACATCTTTGCCGATCTTGGCCAGACGTTCAAGACACTGGGAAGTTCAGTCCGATAAGACCCCCGTCATGGTGCGTCGTTGGCGGCCAGAGCGGTCACCGGAGGGTGACCGTGCGAGAAACGCCGCGTAGGCATTGTGTGGGCCGGAGTGCCCGTGGGAATCCGTCTGGTTCGACTGGAGGTCGAACCGCCATCTCGATGCTCGTTGGGTCTGCGTCGTTTCGGAGCGGAGTTCTCCATCGATCACCACACCCAATCGAGGAGCGCCCGCGTGACCTTCAACACCATGAACGCATCGCCTCAGACATCGTCCCAAACACTCCGCTCTTCGCTCATGGTGAGCGTCTTTGGATTGGCCGTTGCGTCGGGCTGCTCAACCCATGAGCACGTTCTTACTCCGACACCACCGTACTCAGCGTCGCAGACATCGGTCACGGCCGCAACTCAACCGAAATCCGCACAAACGCGGCGCATGGTCTCCGCCCGGCCCTCGCGACAGTTTGACCCTTTCTGGATCGAGGCCGCGGCCGATGCCGATCGCGCGATCTGGATGGGATATCCCTCCGATCCGACCGGCCCGGCGACATCGGGCGGTGAGATTCTTGCCCATCAGGCGAGCGAGATGAGCCTCCCGATCGACCCACGTGCATCCGGATACGGTGACCACGTTGAAGGCCTGACGCACGTCACACTGGCCACCGAAGGCGCCGACTTTGATCCTTGTCTTTCACGCGATGGCACGTTCATGGTCTTCGCGAGCACGCAGCACCGACCAACCTCCGACATTTACATGAAGTCGGTGAATGGCCGCACGATCACACAACTCACCTCAGACCCAGCGCACGACCTCATGCCGTCAGTGAGTCCTGATGGCCAGCGCATCGCGTTTGCCAGCAACCGTGCCGGCAACTGGGATATCTACGTGATGGCCGCAACAGGCGGTCAGGCTGTGCAACTCACCGCCGACCCATCTCAGGAAGTCCACCCATCGTGGTCACCTGACGGAAAGCGTCTCGTATTCTCCCGATTCGGCGAGATGTCGAGCCGTTGGGAAATGTGGGTCATGGATGTGAATGCCTCCTCAAGCCCCGAGTTTCTCGGCTATGGACTCTTCGCCAAGTGGTGTCCCAAGCCCGGCACCGGCACTGGCGGGCGCGACAAGATCCTCTTTCAGCGCAGCCGCGAACGTGGTGACCGCGCGTTCGGCCTCTGGACCATCGATTACAAGCCCGGTGATGCGAGCAGTCCGACCGAAGTTGCCAGCACATCTGTCGCGGCACTCATCAACGCAGACTGGAGCCCCGACGGCGAAAGGATTGTCTACGCCGCAGTCGAGAACCCCGGAATCGCTGATGCTGCGACCTCGCGGCCCGCTGTGGCCGATCTCTGGATGGCCAACATCGATGGTTCTGGTCGCGTCAACCTCACCAGCGGCAAGTTCATGAACCTCATGCCGACCTGGAGCAAGGACGGCCGAATCTACTTTGTCTCAAACCGCAGTGGAATGACCAACATCTGGTCAATGGGCACTGACAAAGCAATCTACGCCGCGTCTGGAAGCGGTTCAACGCCAGCCCCCGCGCCTCAATCCGAAATGGCCACCGTCCCTGATGAAGCCCCGGCAGAGAACAAACCCTGATCTCCCAAGTTCATGTCCCGACTCCCATGACGCGAGCCGTTGAAAGACCGCCGCGTCGATTGTCCAAGTCGTTGTCCAGACAGTTCAAGCGTGTTTCTTCGTGATTCAAGCCTCATCCCTTTGCATCGGGTGGAACCCGATGCCTCCGGCAGGACGCCATGAAAACCGTACAGACCATGTTCTGCGCTCGTGTTCTTTCTACCCGGCTCACCTGCCTGGCATTGTTGGCCGCAGTTGTTTCGGGCTGTCATTCCGCCCGCAAAGAAGCCGTGCTCGTTCCACCTGAGGTGCTTGTCGCCCCCTACGACACCTCCAATGGAGATGCCCTCTGGGCCGTTGCACCCTTGGGCAACGAGTCAGGCGTCTCAACCATCAACACCGATCTGATCGCCGATGCGCTCATTTCCAAGATCGATGAGATCCGCGGCGTAGCCTGCCTGCCACTGAACCGAACCCTTGCCGCCATGCAAGCCAGGAACCTTCGCTTCATCCGCTCACCGGCAGATGCTCGCGCCCTCGCTACCTTGCTTGGTGTTGATGCCATCGTCGTCGGCAACATCACCGCTTACGACCCCTACGACCCGCCGAAGATCGGGATCTCGCTCGCACTTTTCTCCAGAGATCGCAAGCCCGCCGAACCCTTTGACCCCATGCGTCTACGCAGTGCGTACCGCGATGCCGACTACCAGATTTCAAACTCCAAGTTCGACGACAAACCCGTGGCTGTTGTGAGCGAACACCTCGATGGAGCAAACCACGAAGTTCAGTTCGAGCTCCGACGCTACGCCTCCGGTCGTCACGATGCAGAGAGCGCACTCGGATGGAAATCTCACCTGGTAAACATGGATCTGTACACAGAGTTCGCGGCGTATTTCGCCGTCTCGCGGCTGCTTCAACAGGAGCGTCTGCGCGTCGGCCAGCCGGCTGCACAGCCGACTGCCACGACATCCGCCCCGGACTTTGACAACCTGCCGCGCTGACCGTCGCCCACCATGTCCGGGCCGCGGCAATCGCGGAACGGAGCGGTCGAATGGACTCGGTCGAACGCGGAAACCCTTCGCTACCTCAAACCGCACCCGCCTACGGACCTGACGCCGTGGGTACCTCTTTCCCTCGAGAGCCGGTGACCCTGGTCAAGGGTGCCCACCGCTGGACATTTACCTGCGATGCAGGTGATGAGGCTGGGCTTTTGCGCCGGCTGAGCGAACTCGCCGCTCGCACAGATACACCTTTCGATTGGTTTGATGCGGCCCTTGTGAGTCACCAACTCAGCAAGAGGCTCAAGTCAGGCCTCTATCGGATCGATGGCGGTGATACCGGAACGTCCCCGTAACTCCGGGTGCCTGGTTTTAATTTCTGAATCACATCACAGTCCCCTCACTCGAACACCTGAATTCACGATCGACAGCCACTCGGGCAAGTTGCCCGAGCCACGGACGGCGGCACATCGGAGCAATGGATTATGAGCACACTTCCCATTATCGCAGCGTTTACCAGTTACCTGATGGACGAGCGGCATTTCAGCCATTACACCGCTCGGTGTTACGGTGCCGATCTTCGGCAGTATGTCGAGTATCTCTCGGAAGAGGGCGGAATCGAGATCAGTGATGCTGATGAGAAGAGCGTCTACGAGAAAGTGGCAGGCTCCGCCACCGCCGCTGAAACCGGTGTTGCCGCATCAATCGGCCCGAACACGATCACTCGCCATATCGTTGATGCAACGCCCGAAACCATCCGCCTCTTTCTCAATCACCTCGGGACCAAGGAATATTCATCCGCGACCATGGCCCGCAAGATCGCGACACTCAGGTCATTCTACAAGTGGGCCGCACGTCGCGGCATCACACGAACCAACCCGATGACGGCCATTCGCACGCCGCGCCAGGCCAAGCGCCTTCCCAAAGCGATCACGGTCGATGAGATCGAGCGGCTCCTCGCGACCCCGAGCGATAAGGATGTCCTCGGTATGCGCGATCGCGCCATGCTTGAAACCCTCTACTCGACCGGAATCCGCGTCAGCGAGCTGGTTGGTCTGAACTACGAAGATCTTGATGAGACCGGCGAAGCGATGCGTGTTCGCGGTAAGGGAAAGAAAGAGCGCATCGTGCCTCTTGGCACCCACGCACTCGCCGCTGTGCGCCGCTACATGCAACTCGTGCAGAACGACCCGCGTTGTGCCGGATGGTGGAAGGACGATGGCATAAACAAGATTCGCCCCCTCTTTGTCAACAAGCACGGCAAGCGTCTCAGCTCGCGCTCGGTCCGCCGCAAACTCGACAAATACCTGATCCAGGCCGGGCTTGACAACGACATCAGCCCGCACACGCTCAGGCACTCCTTCGCCACCCATCTGCTGGATAATGGCGCGGATCTGCGGACCGTGCAGGAGATGCTCGGCCACCAGTCTCTGAGCACGACCCAGATCTACACCCATCTCACAACCCAGCGGCTCCAGGCGGCATACGACAAGGCCCACCCTCGCGCCGAATCAGCGTAAGCCGACGGCCCTCCGCCAGCACTAACGCGCCCGATCTTCGTTCTGCACGATCACGGCAAGTGTGACTTGGTCAACAAGTTGCTCCGTGGTCGTGCTTTCGTTCATAGGGATGGCCGACATCAGCCGCTGGGAGGAGTCAAGCACGACAACGACCGATTCTCCCGATCCGGTGAACAGTTCAGCGGTTGACTTAGGCTCGGTTGTCCAGGCCAGTTGATCGCCCCACACTTCACGCTCACTCTTCAACAGCGTAAGCAGAACATCAGCGGGCGGCGCCTTATCCCACACAATCACCTGTGCGAAGTTCACTGATGGGAGCGAGGGCTCTGCCACTTCGCCTTTCTCCGCATCCGGACGATTGAGCGCTGCCGGAAACGCGAGCATCGACTCGCGTCTGATGCGCTTCAGCTCCGCGGCAAGCTCGCCGAGCCGCACACGCCCGACGACCCGCTCACCACTCTCGATCCTTGCCCGGTCTTCTCGAACAAACACCATCACCAATCGCTCGGTGCTCGCGATTGGGTGAAACTCCGCCGGCGGCACAAACAACTCCTTCAACTTCACACCCCGACCACTCGCGGCCGTAAGCTGCATTTCCGGAACGGTCGAGCCGGATCGCAGGATGCCCGACCTCGGCTGCAACTCCGTCAGACTCTTGACCTCGATGCGACCGCTTGTATCCAGCGCTACATTTTCAGCCCTGCAAGGCAGCACGCGGCTGAAGCTCATGCGTATCAGCGTTTTGGGTGCATCGAGCCTGACCTCCATCGACTGAACCACATCCGTCGCAACGACCATCGTGAGTGTGCCTCCGTCGCACCGTCCCGATACGGTCGCACGATTGGGTTGCCGTGGGTCCGCAACCGCCTGTTCCCATTCGATGTGCTGTGCATACACGCCAAGCTCTCGCGGCAGGTCTGCATCAACGTGCTCAGACCAGTTCAGCAGATCGAGTTGAACAACCGGCAACGGAGGCATCACCGTTCGGAGCGCATGGCTTGTCAACAGTTCCGCAAGTGTGGTGGTGTAATACGTGCCAGGATTATGCATGTGCGCGGCCACCACACGACCATCCGCCGCCAACACCTGAATTGCCCCAAGCTCGAAATAGATTCGTGTGGCAGGTTTCGCATCAGTTCGCCGCGGATCGAGCTTCAGCACAAACGCGGAGCGCGAGATTCTCCCCACTTCCGGGCGCACTTCAACGCTCACCCGCTCACAGACCGGACCTGTCCGATACCTCATCGCCGCCTTTTTCAGCACATCACGAACAGTCAGTGCGACAGGCTCTGGCTTGTTGACGGCAGGCTGTTCGCCAATCGATGCACCAGGCCAGACCAGGATCAATGCCAACCCAATGGCTCGAACGCCTCGGGCGCTAGACTTCCGAGAGCTGGTCATACCCAGCCAATCGCATAGAAAATCCCCGTAAACACAAGGTCGGCAATGACGATCGCGACGATCGACTGAACCACTGTGCCTGTCGTTGCATTGCCCACACCCGCTGCGCCACCCGTTACTCGCAATCCGTTCATGCACGATATCAGCCCGATCAGCAGCCCGAAAACCGACGCCTTGCCAATTCCGGTGAGAAAGTCCACCAGCTTCACCTGATCAATCGTGTTTCGCCAATAGACATCGCTCTCGATGCCCAACGCAAAGACACCGACACAGTACCCCGCGCCAACAGCCATCAAATCCGAAACCACCGCAAGGCACGTCATGCTGATGACAGCAGCGATCACCCGCGGCACCACCAGGAATCGCACCGGGTTCAGCGCGTGCGCCTCAAGAGCCTCGATCTCCTCCCCCACCACCATCGTCCCGATCTCCGCGGCAATTGCCGCGCCAGCAAACCCTGTGAGCACAATCGCCGCGATCAGCGGCCCAAGTTCGCGCATCACGGCCACTCCGGTGATGTTCGCAACTTTGTCTTTCTGGCCAAACTCTTCCAGCGGCGGCGACATCTGCAGCGCAAGAATGAAGCCCACACACCCGGAGACCAGCGACACAATCAGCACCGACCGCACCCCGATACGCACTATCTGCGAGACGATCGCACGACGCCCGACCCGAACCTTTTTGTTCGTGACCGATCGCACGATCCACCCGACAGTCTCAAAGAGCAGCCAGAAGGCCGAGCCCACCAGGTCGAGCATGTTGATCACACGCCGACCTATAAACTCCAGAAATGTTATGGCAACGTTGGGCGGATCGACAACATCTGACATGCTTGGTCACCCCGAGGTTCATGCTTCAAGCAACAAGAGCCGCATCAGTATCTGAAACAATCGTGAAGACGGTGTCGAGCCGCGCGATTTCAAAGATTGATCGCACCTTGCCCTGCATGCCGCAGAGCACGAGCTTTGTGCCGCTCTTTCGCGACATCTGCATCGCCTCAACCAGCGTTGCGACACCCGATGAATCCATGTAGGGCACCTGCGAAAGATCAATAATCAGCCGCTGTGGGCGCAGACCGTGCAGCCGCTTCAGCTCTGTGCGCAGAACAGGCGAAGCCGTCAGATCGACATCGCCGATCGGTGCGACCGTTGTCGCGCCATCGCGCGTCTCGCAACGGATCGTGATGTTGTCAGGATTCTTCCGCGAATCAGCCATGAACTCCTCCGCCGCCACAGGCACGCCCATCATTCCGACCCACCATAGGCGCTGTCGCCGGCTTGTTGGTTGAAGTCGAATCATTCTCCACGCCTTCAACGCTCTCGCGCCGAATCTTGACCATCGTCAGGCGCATCCCGATCGGCTCACGTCGTTCGTACCGAACTTCGTCCATCACCGATTTGATGATGTGTACCCCCAGCCCGCCGGGACGAACTTCCTCAAGATCGCGACTCTTGATCTCCGCCGGGTCGACCTGCTTGGCCTCATCTTCAATCACGATCCGCATCAGTGTCGGGAATCGCGTTTCAACACTCCCCGGCACAACTCCATCACCCCCATTGCCCGATCTATTTCCCAATCCGTTCCCCCATCCGTTGCCCTCGGGAAACAGGCTGATCCAGATCGGTCGGTGCGGGTCCCGGTCATACCCATGCCGAATCACGTTGCACAACGCCTCATCCACCGCCAACGCAATCTGCGATGATGCTTCTTCCAGAAACCCCAACCGCCGTGTCGCGGCGGCAACCAACTCTCGCGCGGCACTGAGATACAACGGGTTGCTGCGAACCTCCAGACAGATCTCCGCAGGGCCGGAAGCTGCATCGGAACTTGCTCCGGAACCCTCACCAACAGCGGGACCAGCGGCCGCGAGCCCTTTCCCGGGAACTACCTCCGCTTGCTTAACCGAACCTTTGCTCGCCATGCGTGCTTGTCCGAGTTGTTTACCCACCCGCCCCATACACATCAACTCTTTGTTCGCTCAAACCAATCCTGCCAACTCTTCATAGCCGCCTCACGGTCCGATCGCGAAGCGAAGTGCTCATACCCAAAGGTCTGACCCGTACGCTTCTCCAACGCCCTGACCGCCAAAAACCTCACCGCCGGGTCATCACTATCCAAGGCTTCGATCAACTTGCCAAGTGATTGTCGGTCTTCCTGGCCACCTGCCTGCTGAATCGCTCGTATCCTCGCACCTGGGTCCGCCTCATCAAATCCTACAACCGTGCTCGGGTCGGTACACCCACCCACTGTTGCCAGTCCTACCGCCACCAAGATCCTTACCGCCATCCTCCGCACTTTCTTGTTCCAGTTGTTGGCCATTCCTGACAAGATCATAACCCCTATCCGGCTCCGCCGTATTTCCCACCATCGGCCCATCCTACCCTCACCCCTTTCTTTGCCAAAGTGCGATCATGGCCAACACGACCAACACCCCGCAAGCCGCCAACGTGCCCACCAGCTTTCCTCACGATGAGGTCGTGGTCATCCTCGATTTCGGCAGCCAGACCGCCCAGCTCATCGCTCGCCGCATCCGCGAAGCGGGAGCCTATTCCGTCCTGCTCGCCCCAACGGTGACCGCCGAACAACTTCGCATTCTCAATCCCAAGGGCATTATCCTCTCGGGTGGACCTTCGAGCGTCTATGAATCGACCGCACCACGCTGCGATCCCAACATACTGAAGCTCGGCATCCCCGTACTCGGCATCTGTTACGGCATGCAGCTCGCCTGCCAGTTCATGGGATTCAAGGTTGAACGGGCTGAGAGCCGTGAGTTCGGTCGCGCTGGCCTCCACATCAAAGACCGCACCGACCTCTTCGGCGCGATCCCCGAAAAAACCGCCGTCTGGATGAGCCACGGTGACCAGGTTCAACTTGAGTCATCGGGTGGATCTGCACACCCAACCGGTTCTCCAAACGGTCCGATTCACAACCCCACCATTGATATCCTCGCCTCCACAGAGACCTGCCCACTCGCCGCTATTCGCATCTGCACACCCGAGCTTACGTTCTACGGTGTGCAGTTTCACCCCGAAGTCACGCACACGCCGCACGGTGTCGATATCCTGCGAAACTTCCTTTACGAAGTTTGCAAGTGTACTGGTTCATGGAAGATGTCCGACTTTCTTGAGACCGAGATCATGCGTGTCCGTGAGAAGGTCGGCCCCGCCGCGGCGGGACGCTCGGTCATCTGCGGCCTCTCCGGCGGAGTCGATTCATCCGTCTGCGCCGCGCTCCTGCACAAGGCCATCGGCCCGCAGCTCCACTGCATCTTCATTGATACCGGCCTGCTACGCAAGAACGAGCGAGAACTTGTCGAGACAACCTTCCGCGATCATTTCAAAATCAAGCTCACGGTCATCGATGCTGGCGATCAGTTTCTCGCGGACCTCAAAGACATTTCCGACCCGCAGGAAAAACGCAAACGCATCGGCGCCCGCTTCATCCGCGTCTTTGAGAAAGCCCAGCAAGATCTAGGCGGCGATGCACGGAACTACATGCTCGCGCAAGGTACACTCTACCCCGACGTGATCGAATCTGGCCACGGACACGCCGGCCAATCCGCCAACATCAAGCTGCACCACAACGTCGGCGGGCTTCCAGAAGACATGCTCTTCACACTCATCGAGCCCCTTCGCGATCTTTTCAAAGATGAAGTCCGCAAACTCGGCGAAGTCCTCGGCCTTCCCGACCAGATCATCTGGCGCCACCCATTCCCCGGCCCCGGTCTTGCCGTCCGCATACTGGGCCAGATCACCAAAGAAAAACTCGACCTGCTCCGCGATGCCGACGAGATCCTCCTTGAAGAGATCGTCGCCAACAATCTCTACCGCTCAACCAGCCAGGTCTTCGCCGTACTCCTCAACGTTAAATCCGTCGGCGTCATGGGCGATGGCCGCACATACGAGTCCTGCATCGCCATCCGCGCGGTCGAAACTCAGGACTTCATGTCCGCCGACTGGGCACGAATCCCCTTCTCCGTCCTCGCCAACATCTCCAGCCGCATCATCAACGAAGTTCGCGGCGTAAACCGCGTCGTTTACGACATCTCCAGCAAGCCCCCAGCGACGATCGAGTGGGAATAAGCCGCACTCCGCACGCATTCTGATCGAGCTTCGGAGACAAGGAAGACGTGTCTTTCGATAAGGTTTTTGTGGACCAAGCCCAAATACCAGGGATAATTACTCGTGTGGCTACCGAAACCCATGAGATCATGCAGTTCACCGTCTCCACCTACGCGAAGAAAGCCTTCGAGGCTGAGGCCAAGCGTCTAAATCTGACACCATCGGCGTACTTCCAATATCTGATCAACCGAGTCACACCCGGCAAGGATGTCGCTCGCCTCGACAAAATGGTCAATGAGGTTTTCGGACGCTACGCACCAGCGATGCGAAAGCTCGCTCAATGAGCGCTGGAAAGATTCGTCTCCTCACCATCGACGATCTTCTCGACCTGCACGCAATCGCCGTAGCCGATCAACGTGGCGATCCCGCCATCCTGAATCTTGGGCTGCTCGAATCAGCAATCGCCACACCTTAACAGCAGTTCAGTGGTGAGTACCTTCACCATGGCATTCCGGCAATGGCGGCGGCATACGCCTTTCATATCCGCAAACACCATGCGTTGGCAGACGGTAATAAGCTTGCCGCACTCGCGGCGATGGTTGCGTTTCTGATGTTGAACAACTGGAAGCTGGATGCACACAACGAAGAAGTTGCAGAGGTCATTCTGCAACTTGCATCGGGCGACATCGACAAGGAAGCTTTAACAGCGTGGGTATCGAAGAACAGCCATGCCAAGCCTTCGAAAGAGCTTCGCGAGTTCTTTCAAACCGAAACAGGCACTCTGCTTCTGGATGCGATGAAGGCGACCGTCGTCGTTCCGAACGGCCCAGAGTTCGACGCATCGCTCAACGAAGCCCAAGTTGCCATGCCAGTCCTTCGCGATATCCGCACGCAAGCAGCGAACTGCTACCTGGCGCACGATGAGGAGGGACTTGCTCGCAATGCCGCACGGATGGCATTATTGATGCATCCTTTCCGCATCGCCGAAGACATGGGCTATGAATGGTGAGCACCCGCACACTCCCATTTCACGCTCATCGAACGTGACGGGCATTCGCCCCTCGCGCATCTACGCTCACCAATAAGTACTCCATATGGAGCGACTACAAAGCACCATTCCGTCTACCATTCTTCTTCACCGAGGAGGCCCCACCCCATGATCGTTCGACCCTTGTTTGCCATCGCCCTTGCCACCATGACTTCTCCGCTTCTCGCCGCTGCCCCGCCCGCCTTTCCACCAACCAAGGTCGAGCCTGTGAAGGAAACCCTCCACGGAGTCGATCTCACCGATAACTACCGTTGGCTTGAGGGCGACAACACCGACCCCAAGCAGATGGGTAAGTCCAACGACGAGGTCGGTGCATGGACCGATGCGCAGAACGCCTACACGCGCTCCATCCTCGACAACCTCCCTGGCCGCAAAGAGCTCGAAGCCCGTCTGAGGCCGCTGATGGAGGTCGGCTCCATCTCTGCGCCCAAAATGGCTGGCGAGTACTATTTCTACTCCAAGCGCGAGGGAAATCAGAACCAGCCGCGCGTCTACGTGCGAAAGGGCGCGGGCGGCAAAGGTGAAGAAAAACTCCTCCTCGACCCCGCAACCATCGATACCTCCGGCCTGGTGACCATCGCGTGGACCTCCCCAAGCCAGGATGGAAAGCTCCTCGCTTTCGGCATGTACCGCGCTGGCGATGAAAACTCCACACTCTTCATCCTCGAAACCGACTCGGGCAAATGGCTCCCCGAAGAGATCGCGGGCAAGGTCAACAGCGTCAGTTGGCTCCCCGATTCATCAGGATTCTTGTACGAACGCCTTGCCGACATTGCCAATCCCTACTCCGGCACCGTCCGCTTCCACAAGCTCGGCACCCATCACCGAATGGATCCGATTCTCTTCAGTCAGACCGCGCCCGGCGATTTCTGGAAGAGCTTCTCCGAGTACAGCGATGCCGACATCACAACGCTCGCAACCACCTACGGACCCTTTGCCTACTCCAGCCGCGATGGCAAGTGGATGCTCTTCGGCTACTCCACCGGCACACGCTCCAACGATCTCTGGTGCGTCAATCTCGCCAAGTGGTTCAAGGATGGCGCCTTCAGCCCATCCCCTATCGTCGAGGGCACCCTCGCCAGCGGCTTCAGCGGCTCCGGCCCCATCGTCGGCGACACACTTTACCTCCAGACCACGATCGATGCGCCGAACGGGCGCGTCGTGGCCGTCAACCTGAACCACACCGAGAAATCGCAATGGAAGGATCTGATTCCCGAGAAGAAGGATGCTGTTCTCGAAGGTGTAGACACCGCCAAGAACATGCTGGTTGCTCAATACCTCAAGAATGCCAATACCACCATCGAACGCTACAGCTTTGAGGGCAAGAGCCTCGGCGCGGTTGAACTCCCAGGCATCGGCACCGCCGGCATCTCAACCGAAGACGATCGCTCTGAAGCGTTCTTCTCCTACTCCAGCTTCAACGAGCCCAACAGCATCTATCGCATCGATCTCGCCACAAACACCAAGGCCCTCTGGGAACGACCGAACGTCCCCGTCGATCCTTCCATAGCCGAAGTCAAGCAGGTCTGGTACTCATCCAAAGATGGGACCAAGGTCAGCATGTTCATCGTCCACAAGAAGGGTCTGAAGCTCGACGGCAACAACCCCACGATTCTCAACGGTTACGGCGGCTTCAACGTCTCCGAAACTCCTTTCTTCGCACCCACGCTCTTCACATGGTTTGAAGATGGCGGCGTCTTCGCTCTCCCCAACCTCCGTGGCGGCGGCGAATATGGTGATGACTGGCACAAGGCAGGCATGCTTGCCAACAAGCAGAACGTCTTCGATGACTTCATCGCGGCCGCCGAATGGCTTATCTCCAACGGGTACACAAGCCCCAAAAAGCTCGGCATCACCGGTGGTTCAAACGGTGGCCTCCTCACCGGCGCGGCCGTCACTCAGCGTCCTGACCTCTTCTCCGCCGTGCTCATCGGTGTCCCGCTGCTCGACATGCTCCGCTACCAGAACTTCCTCATGGCCAAATACTGGGTGCCCGAATACGGCTCATCCACAAAGGCCGACGAGTTCGAGTTCCTCCTTAAATACTCACCGTACCACAACATCAAACAGGGCACCAAGTACCCCGCTATTCTGCTCACCGCAGGTGAAAACGACAGCCGCGTACACCCGCTTCATGCACGCAAAATGGCCGCCGCGCTACAGGCCGCCACCACCAGCAGCCCGGCAGATAAACCGATCCTCCTCTGGGTTGATCGTGAAGCCGGTCACGGACAGGGCAAGCCACTCAACCTCCGCATCCGCGATGCCGCCGACCAGCGAATGTTCTTCATGTGGCAACTGGGAATGATGAAGTAGGCACCGGGCAGCAGGCACCTTGCAGCAGCAACGCTGTGAATGACAAGAGCCGCGCACGTGCGCGGCTCTTTCCATTGCATGATGTCTGTGCGGGCTGCTCACCCCAGCAGATCGCCACTCTGAATCACGGCTTGGGCAATCTCAATCAATGGGCGACGCCGATCGCGTGCAACCTTCTGCATCCGCTCGTGAGCCTGCGGCTCGCTCATCCCCTTCTTCTCGACAAGTATCCACTTCGCCTGCTCGACCACCCGCCGATTCGTCAGGTTCTGTTCGAGCTGGTTGATCCGCGTCGAGTGAAAATTGTCAACACTCGCGCGCTGCTGCGCAAGCCCGATCGTCACACGCAGCTCATCGCGGCTCACCGGCTTCAACAGGTAGCCATACACACCGCACCCCGCGCCATATCCCTGGATGCGACTCACATGCTCTTCATCCGAGTAGGCCGAGATAATCACCGAAGGTATTCCGAGTTCCTGATACAGCACCATCGCCGCCTCAACCCCGCTCGCCTTCGGCATACGGATATCCAGCAACGCCAGGTTCGGTGATTGCTCACGCGCCAGCGCGACCGCCGCCTCGCCATCCGCAGCAATCCCCACCACCTTGTGCCCCAGGTCTCGCACATGCGCGGCAATACCCGTTGCGACTAGATGCTCATCATCTGCAATGAGCACCCTGCATGGACCGAAAGATGTCGGAAGCTCTTCGTTCGTCTTACTCATGGCCCTTTGCCCAACTTCCATGGTGGTCATCCACACTCCAAAGCTTGATTGTTCCTTCACCGCAGATTCTCTAGTTTAGAAACGTATCTCGCGCCACATTGTCCCGCACGAATCGTGTCTGTCATTCAAGATTCTTGATTTTGCCCCATTTTCCCCGAACTACCCACACAATGTTTGCGTTTTTCAGTCCCTGCGCCGTTCATTCCGCGCGTGACCGCTCGCGGGGAGGGCTGACATTACTCGCCAATCATCCCACACGGCGACCGCGAACTTCGCGTTAGATCATGTTTGATGCTTACCTAGCTTAGCACGATGTGGTCGGTTGCCACACGATCTGTTTATACCCGCTGTGTTTGCGAATCGGTCAACCCGCGTGCGGCGATGCACAAACAGCGGTGCGAGCCGCGGCGTGACGGTTCATAGTCGCTCATCCTTCAGATAAACCCCCTATATCGGGAAGTGGTCAGTTCTACATCTCGATTCAGAACGCGTCGGATCTTGCAACCCGCTGGGTACTCGCGACACATCTTTGTGCGACAACTATCGCCATAACCAGTACGCGGGGAATGTTCGCATTCGCCGGCCATTCGCGAGACCATGCTCTCAGTGCACCTAATGCATGGCCGCAGTCACGGGGTGAGTATGTCGAGGATCGATCCGCCTGAACCTCCTCCCTGTCGGCCCTCAACGGCCGCGATAAGGCAGCCCGCGGCAAGAATCACCAAGTCGTCGATCAACTCGTCCGACTCGTGTATGGCGATTCCAAACCTGTACACGAACCAGTTGAAGTGCTGGCGCAGAGTCGCGATTTTCCGTCCATCTGGTGTAGTAATCTCGAACTTCTGCGGAAAGAACATGCTCCCGAAGAATCGCCTGAAGAGCGCGGCGGTCACCGAATCTTCCTGCAGCTTTGCGATCTCGCGCCCGCTCGCATCAAAGATCACCCAACTGTCGCGAACCAGCGACTTCATGCCGCGGCGGCGAAGTGAGCCGAGCGTGCCCGCGCCCTGAGACTCTGGCAAGGTCACGTCGTAAGTCGCTGCGAAATCAATCACACTGCGAGCCCTGATCCGCATCATCTCCTCGGTCATCGAGTCATCGGTGCAGATCCGAAGGTCTTCTTTCAGCTTGAAAGCCTTCTGGCGGCAATACCCGATCTGCGTCCCCTCGGCATCGAAGATCTGAAACGATGCGCCGAACAGGACCAGGATCTTTCGACGGATCGTGTATGTTTCGCCCGCAGCGGCTTTGATTCCCATGCTGGCATGGTACTCAAAAATAAAGAGGTCGTCCGAAGACGACCTCATGAATACATCTGACAACTAAGCCGTGAGAATACAGCTTGCTCAACGACGCGTTCAGGCCCCGGCGGTCTCACCGACCGCATAGCGAGCGAAGGCGAGCACTTTGGCCCCACCGACAATCTCCTTCACCTTCTTGGTGGGGTCCATTACGTAGGGCTGCTCAAGGAGCGCAACCTCTTCGTAGAACTTACGCATACCGCCCTCGACCATCTTCTCAGCGATTTCCTTGGGCTTGCCGCTCTCCATCGCCTGCTCGATTCGGAACTTCCGCTCGCGATCAACGATCTCTGCGGGAATATCCGTTGCAGAGACACCCTTGGGAACCGGCACCGCCGCGACGATGTGCATGCAGATCTGCTTGAGCGTCTCGGGTGTGACATCGCCCTCGGCGTGAACAAGCGCACCCGTCTTGCCATCGTGGTGAACGTACGTGCCATACACCCCGCCTGAGAACTTGCGGCCACGGGCGAAGGAACAGTTCTCGCCAGTCGAGATGCGAAGCTCATCAACAAGCTTCTGAGCTTCGGGGAAGACGGTCACAGCGCCCGCAGGCTGAGCGGCGGTCAGATCAGCGATCTGCTGACAGGCCTTGACAAAGTTTTCGTTCATCGCGGTGAAGTCGGTCTCGGCACGAACTTCGACAATCGAGGCCGCACCGGGATTAAACGAAATGGCCACGCGCCCCGCACCAGCCGGGCGGTCTGTCTTCGCATCCATCTTGCCCTTCATGGTCTTGCGAAGGATGTCCTCGGCCTTCTCGAAGTTTCCCGCGGCCTCTGTGAGGGCCTTCTTGCACTCCATCATTGACAACCCCGTCTGGTTGCGGAGCTTCATGACGTCTTTGGCGTTGATTTCCATGGTGGCACTCATTGCGTGATTGCTCAAACGGAGCCCCGAGCGCAAGCTCGGGGGATCTCGGTGTGTTAAGTGAAAACAATACGAAACAACTTCAGTTCATCCGCCATTTGCCGTATAGGCATTTGGACATCAGGCTTGGCCGTTCCAGGTCGTAGCAGGTTCCAGGTCGTAGCAGGTTCAGGCCTTGGCAGGTTCAGGCCTTGGCAGGTTCAACCACCGCCGGGCGGCTGACAACTTCGTCCTCGCCTGCGCCGGGCGACGCATCGTCGGCACGGAACTTCGCCCGTGATGAACGCTTGGTGCGATCGCCCGCGGCGGCCGCTCCAGCACCATCACGCGAAGACTCACCCTCCTTGCCAGCGTTGCGGACCTGCTTGCCGTCGTTGACCGCCAGGCAGAGTTCACGCACCACCACATCGATGGAGCGCATCGAGTCGTCGTTGCCGGGGATCGGGATATCCGCGAGTTCGGGGTCGGCATCGGTATCAATGAGGCAGATCGTTGGGATGCCGAGCTTGCGTGCTTCACGGAGGGCGTTGACCTCGCGTGTCACATCGATAACGACGATCGCGCCGGGCAGCTTGTCCATGTTGCGGATGCCTGAGAGGTTGCGGAAAATCTTGTCCTTCTCGCGCTTGAGCTGGCTCTCCATCTTCTTGGAGTAGCTCGCGAAGCTGTCGAGCTTGTCGATCGCTTCGAGCTCTTCAAGACGCTTGAGCCGCAGGCGGATGGTGCGGAAGTTTGTCAGCGTACCACCGAGCCAGCGCTCGGTGACGTAGTGCATCTTGATATCGCTGACACGCTGCTCGATCACACTGCGCGCCTGACGCTTGGTGCCGACAAAGCAGATGTCCTTGCCATCGGCGACGGTCTTGGCAATAAACTTCTTCGCAAGCAGGAGACCCTTGACGGTCTCCTTGATGTCAATGATATGAATCCCGTTGCGCTTGCCGTAGATGTACGGCTGCATCTTCGGGTTCCAGCCTGCGGATCGCTGGCCAAAGTGAATACCCGCCTCAACCAGGTCATGAACAAGACTGGTACCGGCGGGTGTTGGTGCAGCAACAATATTCGATGAGGCGCGGGACATGATCAAGACTCCTGTGCAGCGACACCGGCGGGCGAAGACTCGGGATCTGATCGATTCGCGAGCGTATACAGCACGCAATCGAACCGACCGCAACGCGCCGCCATGAGGGCGCTTCGTGAATGGGCATCGATGGACCATCCTGATCCATCTGACCCGGAAGATGTACGTATGGTGCCGCAGACGATAAAATATCGCCCATCCTGATGGAGTAGCACCGGCGGCCGAGCACCGCCTTTCCACGCCATTGTAGGCACAGATAGACCCTGCGCGGGTTTCGATGTGTGGATCACTTATCCACATTCACACACCCCCCCACCCACAACACCCTGTTTAAGTAGTCCCGGTTACCAACGGGTTACTCACATACCACACTCCTAACTAATTACTGACAAACGATTTGACTTCTGGATCGTCACCTGAACCGACTTGAAGGCTGGTGTGCGAGATTCGGCATCGATCGCGGATGAGACCAGCACATTCGCTTCGGGATAGTACATGGCCGCGTTCCCGGCCCGGATATCAAAGGGACGAACCCGTATGTCGTTCATTTCGCCGCGATCGCTGCGGACGGTCACGAGTTCGTCCTCCTGCAACTTCATCGCCGTGATGTCGCTCGGGTTCATCATGATGACATCGCGTCTATTCTGGCCGCGATAGAGATCGTGCTCTTCATAGACCACGGTGTTGAACTGACCTTCGGAACGGATGGTCATGAGGGTAAGGTGCTGCGGACCCGGCGTGCGCATGGATTGGACTGGAATGGGATGAAACCTGGCACGTCCGGATTCGGTCTTGAACTTTGGGGTGTGGAACGTGCGACCGGGAATCTGAAACTCTCCGTGGTCGGGCGATTCGATGTTTGCAAGCGGCGCGTAGCCGGGCACAATGTCGGCGATCGCGGCACGGATGTTGCCGTGCTGCATCATCTCATCAAGGTTCAGGCCTGCGTTCCTGCCCTCGTGATCGAGCACGAGTTTGAAGATTCGGCAGATGATTTCCACTTCGCTCAGCGGCGGGCCGTGTGTGCCGGTGTATCGCGCTCGCCCACCATCGCTCAGTCGCACGTAGTTGAACATCGACTCCTGCGTGGTGGATTGCGACTCCTCATCGCGAGCAAGAACGGGAAGGATGATGCTGGTCTTGCCGCGACCGTGGATGTGGCCGGTGTTCAGCGTGGTCGAGAGAAAGACCGTGGTGTCGATGGTTCGCAGCGCGCGTGATGCAACCGCGGAATCGGGAGATGACCCGTAGAGGTTGCCGCCGAGATGCCAGGCGAAGCGGATCTCGCCCGCGGCTGCGGCATCGATGCAGCCGAGCGTGTCGAGACCGGGCGATATCGGCAACTGAACACCGAATCGCCTCTGCATCGCGCTCAGCACTTCCCACTTGAGTTTCGGCTCAACACCCATTGACCCGATGCCCTGAACGTTGGAGTGGCCGCGGAGTGGCAAGAGCCCCGCGCCGGGCCGACCCAACATGCCGCGAAGCATGGCCACCGACGCGATGGCACGAACATTGTGAACCCCGTGGACATGGTGAGTGATGCCCATGGTCCAAGCGAAAACGGTCTTCTTCGATGCTGCGTACATGGCCGCGATGCGCTCGATTTCGGCACGCGAGATGCCCGACGCGTGCTCGATCACCGACCACGATACTGCATCGATACCAGCGCGGAACTCAGCGAAGCCTTCGGTATGGTTGGCGATGTAGTCGTGGTCGATGTGCAGTAGGCGCGGTGATGGAGGCGCGGAGGAGAAGGAGGCATCCGTCGCAGAAATCGAGGAAGCACTTTGCTGAGAGGGCGCGGTTCCGCTGTTCTGTCCGACGTCAGCGTAGTTCTTTGTCGATTCGTGGTCGTGCCTTTGAAGCAACGCTTTGGCGATGCCCGCGAAGAGGGCGAGGTCGCCGCCGATGTGCGGCTGAAGATACTCATCCGCGATCTTCGAGCCACGCGGCGAGAGCATGCTGATCGGGTCGCTCGGAACCTTGAACCGAACCAGTCCGAGTTCCTTCAGCGGATTAATCACGACGACCTTGCCGCCGCGGCGGCGCAGATCGAGGATTGTGCGCATGAGCCTGGGATGGTTCGAGGCGGGATTGCCACCGATGACGAAGAGGAGGTCGGCACCATCTTTGCCCGCGACATCATCAAGCACGATGGAGGCGGTGCCGCTGCCCGTCACACTGCGCAGCCCGACACCGCTGGCCTGATGGCAGAAGTACGAACAGTTGTTGATGTTGTTGGTGCCATAGAGCCTCGCGACCAGTTGAAGCAGGAAGGCGGCCTCGTTGCTCGAGCGGCCTGAAAAATAGAAGAAAGCTGGCGGACCATTCGGGTCGCTCAAGGCTGTTCCCGCAGCGCCATCTGTGTTCCGATTCTTAACCCGACGCGCTTCGAGCATCGCATCGGCCACGCAGTTGATCGCTTTTTCCCATGAGATCGTTCGATACGACTTGTCACCGGGCTCGGCGATCAGCGGTTCAACAAGTCGGCCCGAGTGTTCAAGCTCACGCGGCGAGAAACGAGAGAGCTTGTCGAACCCGAACTCGTCGAAGAATCCCTCACGAATGCGTCCCTGCATGTCGGCCGCCATGGCCTGTACCGATTTCTTACAGACTTCGGGAAACCGGCCGGCCTCATTGACCATCCCGCCGCGTTGCCCGCCCATGCCGAGCGCGCACGTCTTGCAGGCGTTGCGGGCTGAGAGCGCGCGGATCATGCGGATGACACCGCCAGAGGCGCGGGCCTGTTTGAAGGTGTAGATGATGGCGGGCCAGCCACCGCCGGCGGAAGGGGGCTTCATGTGTGCGGGCACCGGAGATCAGGCATCGTGCATCAGTAAAGAGAGAGCCCGACTACTGCACAACACCCTTGGTGAGGCGCATGAAGGCGGTCTCGAGGTTGACGGCCTCTTCGGTGAAGTTGAGGATACGAAAGCCGTTGTTGATCAGGAGGTTTGGAACATCGCTGACATCGGTCTTGGCTTCGGCGTCGAAGTGAACATTGATCACGCGGCCGTCGCCTGATCCGCCCGAACCCGCGCCACCCGCGCCGTTACTGCTGACACCCTGAGTGCCGCCGGGCGCATCGGTGAGCGTGACCTTGCTGACACCCGGCATGGTCTGGAGCAGCTTGGCCGCCTGCACGGTCCGGTCCACCACCGCGACGTGAACCACGTTGCCGACTTTGGCCCGCTGCATGGCTTGCTGCACGGTGCCGCTGAAGAGAAGCTGGCCGCGCTCGATGATGCCCACGGTGTTGCAGAGATCGCCGAGTTCGGGCAGGATGTGCGAGGAAATGATGATGGTCTTGCCCATGCGCCGCAGCTCTTTGAGCAGCTCGCGGATCTCGATACGCGCACGCGGATCAAGACCGGATGCGGGTTCATCCATCAGGAGAACCTTGGGATCGTGCAGCAGGACGCGCGCGATCGAGAGTCGCTGCTGCATGCCGCGCGAGAGGCCGTTGACCTCGGAGTTGGCCTTGTAGTTGAGATCGGTCAGGTCGAGCACATCGCCGACAACCTTCTTGCGCTGTGCGCCATTGATGTTGTAGCACGCGGCGAAAAACTCGAGATACTCGGTGACGACCATGTCTTCGTACGCGCCCATGAAGTCGGGCACATAACCGATGATCGGGCGGATCTGCCGGTTCTGATAGCCGACCGTCAGACCATCGACCATGGCCTGGCCGCTCGAGGGCTTCAGGAGTGTGGCGAGGATCTTGATCGTGGTGCTCTTGCCCGCGCCGTTGGGGCCGATGAAGCCGAAGCAATCGCCCGCTTCGATGCTCAGGTTGAGCGAATCAAGCGCGACGAGTTCTCCGTAACGCTTGGTGAGGTTGATCGTTTCGATCATCGGCACGGACTGGGTCTCCGAGGTGGGGCAAGGGGCGAAGGACGAGTGACGAGTGCATGTGACGAAAGGGCGGATGTGCTTTGGAAACTAGATTGGCTTTTCCGATACTGCTCCATCAACAGCATCGGGGTCGGCAAGCGTGGGCTTGGTGAGTGTTGGTGGTCTGGGCTTGAGCGGGTAGACCCAACGGATGACCGTCGTGCCCTTGATCTGCTTGCGAACAACATCGCCCGATCGACCATCGATTGAGATTGGGATCGGACACTCGACCGCGCCTTCGGTCTTATCGCCGAGAATGCCCACGATGATAACGCACGGCTGCGTGAACCAGCGACCCAAATCCCAGCACTGCGTTGAGCGGCGCTCGACGAGATACTCGGAGTTGTTGATCGGCTGCGGATCGGGCGGCGTGAGCATGGGGTAGAAGGCCAGACCGTACATCGCCTCGTCGAACGGACGAGCGGCCATGCCCGCAGATGGCACGAATGCGCGTGGGCCGGTCTTGCCACGCCACTGTTCGAGTGCTTTGTTGAAATCGAGAGCACTGAGTTTCTCTTTGCCGAACGCGGCTTCAAGGTCAAGCGGCTCTTTGGGAAGCCAGGCTTTCCCGCGATTGAACGAGTAGGCCTCGGCCTGCATCACCCCATCCATCCGTCCAAACCTCGACTGCCCCAGCACGACCACCCCGACCACATCGCGAAGCTCGCCGGGCAAGTCGTGCATCAACACACCGTTGATCTTCCACAATCGGTTGCTGTCCTTATCAAGCGGTCGGGCAAGCTCTTCGATCCACATCTCCTGCCCGAGCGGCGTCTGCTCCGGATCAGCGATCAATGGGCGCGGCATGCCCCAGTTGAGCGGGACCGCGCCCGCGTAGTCGATCTGCAACTGCCGTGTGGTTGCGCGTGCGGGATACTCCGCGGAGTCGGGATAGCGTGCATCAACAACGTAGCCGCGTGCATCGGGGAATGAACCGAAACCGGCGTTGATGCCCGAAGGCTGCCACGCGGTGATCGTGTTGTGCCACTCCGAAGCTGTGCCGAGGCTGTCAATCGGTGGCGCGGCGACACTGACTTTCTGCTCACCGTACTTCGGCAGTGTGAGTTCAACCCATGAGCGCATGCGCTGGTTGCTCTGGCCGTAGACATGGTCAATGAGTGTGAGGTGCTTGTCGGCATCGCGACCGAGCCGCAGGACCTTGGCACCGGCCCAGCCAACGAGCGTGAAAATGGCGGCAACCGCCAGGAATGCGACCCAGGCATCCTGCTGGCGATTGCGCTGCTTGAGCATGAAGAACCCGACCGGTCCGGCGAGCAGCCAGTACGCGGTGAAGACGACAAAGGCCATCAGCAGGCCCTTGACCGCGCTCACGGACTTGCTGATTCGCTCGGGAATCTCGGCATCAAGTTCGACGGGCAGACGCTCGGCTCGATACTGCGGCGGCCGGGCTGTCGCTTTGCTGCCCGATCCGCCGGCGGCGACTCCCGATTGCAAGACATTGATCTCGGCCTGCGAATAGATCGGAAGGCGCTTGCCCAATATTCGATGCCAGAAGACGTGGGCCTGTAGCGCGTTCTTCGCGCCAAGATCTCGGCGTGTGGGGTCGATGCCGAGGACCGTGACCGCCCCCGTGCCCACCAATCGACGGACAACAACGGTCTGGTTGTTCGGGCCAACCAGGATCGGCATCGCGTCGTAGGGTCCGACGCCGTTTGCGGTCGCATCAAGTCGGAAGAGTGCGGCATCGCGCCGTGTGCCGAACGAGACCGACTGATCTTTGGTGAAGAGCGAGCGGTAATCGTTAAGATCCACACCTTCTTGCAAGACCGGTGTGACGATGGGCATGATGTCGGCAATCGGGTTGATGCTCCCGCTCGCGCCATACCACGCCTGGCCAACACTCGGAAGCACGATGACCAGATGCCCGCCGCGTTTCACCCACTCGCGAAGGGCAAGTGCCTGGGCCGCGTCGATATCCGAAGGCTCGAACTCGGCGCCTTGACCGGTCCAGACAATCGCTTCAAAGGGCATAAGGCCTTGCCAGTGGTCGGGCAGGTCGTCGGGCTTCATGCCAGCGGCGAGCTCGGTGATTTCATGCCCGGTCGGCGGAAGGCCCTGCTGATCGCGGCTGGCGGGATACTGGTCAAGGCCACCGGTCGCAAGCCCGACGATCCCAATCAGGCTTTCAGAACTTTCAATGCCCGTGCGCTGCGAGGCTTGGAAGACCCGCACCGCGAGCTGTCTGCCGGCGATGTAGCGTGCGATTCCGGTGAGTGATGAATCATCGGTGACCGTTGCCTCGTACACCGTGAAGCGGAACTGCGAGCCGGCAACCTCTCCACGCGGCAACCAACCATAGAGCCAGACCGACCGTGTCTGGTTCGGTGTAGTGGAGACCGCTCGGCGCATCATCGCACGATCGCCATCGGCATCAGGAATATCGACCTGCACAATGACGTTGCGCGCCTTGGTGCTGGTCTCGTTGAGCTCGACCTGAAAGCCCGCCCAGTCGGCGGGTCGCGCGCGGTCGCCAACTCCGATTCGACGGATCTTCAAGCCGATCTCGTTGCCCTGAGGTGCCTGTGCTGTTGCCACAGGGGTTTCATCTTCAGGAACGGGCAGATCGCCGGCTTCGGGCTGCCGCGCAGCTGCCGCGCTCGCCCCGATGAGGACCCAGCCGACCAACACAATCCATGTCCGAATGTTTGTTATCGCCACCAACGGATTGTAACCGACTCAACCCCTCGGACGTTGCAGCCGATTGGCAGTGGGTATGGCGAACTTCGATTTCGGTACAATTCTCGTGATGGGGGTTATTGGCTTTGCGCTCGTGACGAGTGTGCTGCACACATTGGCCCAGTCGCTCGCCGAGGAGCAACGGGTGGCATTCCTGCGGATCCGGTGTACGGAGCTGCGGCGCAACTACACCAAAAGACTCGATGAGATCGCCGGGCGCGAGGTGATCGAAATTGGCCCTGCCATGTCGGCGCGTCATGCAAGCACTGCATCGCACACAGAAGCCTCCGCGGCCGGGACACAGAAGAAGGCTGCGTGAGCCCGGGTTGGGTCAATCCTTCGCCATGCGGCGGATTCGATCAATAAATTGAACGTGCGACCTTGCGCCCATTCGGAAACACTCGAGCTCGAACTTCTCGTTGGGCGAGTGAACACGGTCATCATCAAGCCCAAAGCCCATGAAAATGGTGTCGAGGCCGCAAATGGCCTTGAGCATTCCCGCGACCGGAATCGAGCCACCGCTCTTGATGAGCACCGGACGAACCCCGACGGCTTCGTTGACGGCGGCGATGGCCGCGTCGAGAAACCTGGAATCGGTGCGCACCGTCGCGGGATTACCGCCGGAATGGTCGTGGAGCTCCCACCTGCACCCGGCGGGCGTGTTGGCGCGGCACCAATCAAAGAACGCCGCGCGGATCTTTGTCGGATCTTGATCGGCCACCAGTCGGAAGCTGACCTTTGCGGCGGCCCATGCAGGGATAACGGTCTTTGCCCCGGTGCCGGTGTACCCACCGAAGATGCCGTTGATCTCGGCGGTCGGGCGCGCCCACTCGCGCTCCATCGCGGTGAAGCCCGACTCGCCGCGATCGGCCGCTGGGCCGAGCCCGACTTTCTTGAGCGCATCGGTTGCGGAAAACGGGAGCTTGCGCCAAGCCTCGCGCTCGGCGGGCGTGATCGGGACCACCGCATCATAAAACCCGGGAATCGTCACGCGCCCCGACTCATCCCAGAGTTTGGCGAGCACGCGGCAGAGGTCGTTGTTGGGGTTGGGGGCTCGACCGCCCCAAAGCCCCGAGTGAAGGTCCTGATCTGCACCGTGAAGCTTGATTTCGGTGTAGACCAGGCCGCGAACACCGTAGGTAATGGCGGGAATCTTGCGACCGAGCATGCCGGTGTCAGAGATGAGGCAGACATCGCAACGCTTGAGTTCGGCGGTGTTGTCCTTGAGAAATGCTTCGAGATTGGCCGAACCCGATTCCTCTTCACCTTCGAGCATCACGGTCAAGCGAACACCTCCGGCGACAAAGCCGGAGGTCTGCTTCCAGGCGCGCAACGCTTCGAGAAACATGGCGACCTGACCCTTGTCATCGCACGATCCGCGGGCCACAATGCGCTGCCCGGGCTCGTCGGTCGTGCCTGTACCCGATCCGACAATCACGGGGTCGAATGGTCCTGATTCCCAGAGCGAGATGGGGTCAACCGGTTGAACATCGTAGTGCCCATAGAAAAGCACATGTGGGCCGGTTGTTGACCCCTCGTTGGCAAAGGCCATGACAATCGGGTGACCACTCCCCCGCTTGTCGGCACCGATCTTTCCAGTCTCGCGGATTTCCACCCGCAGGCCCGACTCTCGAAGGTGATCCGCGGCCCAATCCGCGGCACGACGCACATCATCACGGTGCTTCGGGTCGGTGCTGACGCTGGGTATGCGAAGCCACTCGATCAGTCGATCAATACACGGCTTTTCATTGGTCTTGAGCCATTCGATTGCGGCGGCGACGGGCATCGGTTGAACTCCGTGGATCGTGATTTCTGTCGGTTTGCGAGGTGAAGCGTACGGCGGTGCTTGGGCAAAGAGTGTGATGGTAAAAAAGAACAAGGCCCGCGCCTTGTAGCGCGGACCTTGAAGTTCAAGTGAAGATGAGCGAGGCTCCACGGGGAGCAAGCTGCCCGTGCCACGCTTGCTTGAATGGATCAGCAGCCGCTGAAGTAGGCGGTCAGGAAGTCGAAGATATCCTGAACACTGATGCCGGTGGAGTCGTTGGTGTCAGCGCACGAGTCGGCGGAGAAGTAGCCGGTGAGGAAGTCGAAGATGTCCTGCACGGTAGGAGTTGAACCGGACTTGTTGTAGTCGCCGCGGCAGCAAGGAACCTGGTTGCTGAAGGGCGTGCAGACGGTGCCGATACCCGCGAACGACCTGTTCGTGCCGATGCACGCGGCGGCGGTGGTGATGGTGCAGTTGGAGCCGCAGCAGCACGCGCCGGTTGCGGGTGCGCAGGGGTTGGGGTTACAGACCGAGCCGTTTCCCTGATAGATACTGTTGGCGAACCCGCAGAGAGCCGAAGTCGTCGCAGTGCAAAGCCCAACGTTGTTGCAGCAGGCGCCTGTCGGAGTTGCACAGACGACCACTGAGCAGGTTGTCCCATCGCCCGAGTAAACGCTCGGGCCGACGCAAGCGGCGGAGGTGACGTTGGTGCAGATGCCGTTGATATCGCAGCAAGCACCGGTGACAACGCCAGTCGTGCCACGGATGTTGATGTTGTCGAAGACGAATACTTCACTGCCGCCATCACCGCTTGTGTTGAAGGTGAGGGTGAGCGTACTGCCTGAACCAGCAAGCTGAGCGGCGAGGGTCTGGAACTGATTGAGGATGAGGGTGCCGTTGATCGCGACCGGATCGTTGAAGTTGGTCGTGATCATCTGGCCGCTCTCGAGCGTGTAGGTCGGCTGAACGCCCTCGAGAATCTGCGAAGTGAACAACGGCTGCGCGGGGTTTCCGTCGATGGAGTAGGTGAAGTTGAACGAGTCAAGCACACTGCCAAGACCGAAACCAAACTCCTCGAAGTTGCCCATGGCGGCGAAGTCGATCGAGATGTTGAGGTTGGTGAAGCCGGCGACGTTGAAGGTCCACGTGGCCGTGCCGGTGCCGCCGGAGTTGTCGAGGTTCAGCAGATCCTCAACACCGAAGGCGTTGCTGGTCTGGGCCTCGCGGAAGACGCCCTGCGAATCGGTGGCCACGACCATTCCGATGAAGCTGTTATCAGCGAAGTCGGCGTTGACGGTCCGGTTGATGACACCGAAGACGTCGAACGCATTTGAGAAGATCCCGGTAGGATTGTCGGGGAGAGCCGAGAATGTGAGGTTGGTGGCGGGCGAACCGACGATGTTGGCGTCGAAGTCGTAGGTGGCAATGATCGCGCCGCTGGCGACAAAGCAGGGGCTGGGAACGCAGACCGAGCCTGCGCCCTTGAACTGGCCACCGCTGGTGAAGCAGGTGAGCGCATCAGCAGAGACCGCACAGGCCGCGCCGGTGCAGCACGCGCCGGGAAGTGCGGGTGGGCAAGGGCTGGGTGAGCAGACCGAGCCAATGCCTTGGTAAATACCCGTGAGGGTTGCACACTCAACGGAAGGACGGATCAGGCACGAGCTGTTCGAGAAGCAGCAGGCTGCGGAAGGATCGCAAGGGTTGGGTGTACACGTATTGTTGACTGTGAATGTCCCGGTGATGCAGAGCGACTGGGCGACACCAGCGGTGCAGACCACACCGTTGCAGCATGAACCGATCGCCTCAGGACAGATGAACGTGGCACAAGTCGTGCCCGCGCCGCCCCATGATGAGCCGGTGCCGTTCGCCGCACAGGCAGAAGCGGTCTGGTCGCCAACGCAGATGCCGTTGACGCAGCACGCACCGATGGGCGGCGGAAGGCACGGATCAGGCGAACAGGTCGTACCAAGTCCTTGGAAGGTTCCCGAGCAACCAGCCAGAGTCGTAACGCTGCAGACATTGCTCACGCAGCACGCGCCGTTGGTTGCACCGCAACTGTTGGTGTTGGATGTGTTGCGCGGAGCAGCAGGCGCGGGCGCGAAGTCGGCGGAATTGACGTTGGTATCGGTGCAACCGTTCAATGCACGGAAGATCGCGTTGAAGTTGTTGCCGGGTGCCGGGGCAACAGTGCCCTCTGAGCAGTTCGCGGTTGCGCCGTAGCCGACGAGGTCCACAACGGCCGCGTCAACGCATGACGTGATGAAGGCCTGGGTACTGACAAGTGCAACTTTGCCAGCGCCTGCTGACATCATGATGGTGCCGGTTGCATCGGGCGCGGGGAGGACCGCTAGCCCGTTCGCGTTTCCGGGTTGCTGAACGAGGTAGTACCCGCCAGCAGGGATTGAACCCGCGAGATTGGTCCTCGTTGTGAATGCGGCAACTGCGGTCGCTGACTGATACTGAACCGACCACGTTGAAAGATCGACCGCGACCGCGCCCGCGTTGTACAACTCGATGTAGTCGTTGTTGTAGGCCGAGCAACCCACAGTGGCACAACCTGCGCCACTGAACACCTGACTGATACGGACCTGCGCGTTCGACGCACAGGCCACTGTACAGACCGCCATCGCGGCCGCAATCCACATTTTACACTTCCGCATACTGATCAACTCCTTTGCTTGCTGACTGAAAAAGCCAAACATCTTCGACTCCGGCGTCGCCCATTCAGGCGGACTCCGGCTTACGAACGTGAACAAACAGACACACGGCTCTTGGGCATCAGTGCCAACTGCGCCGTTGCGCGCCTGCGATAACCGAGACGGGCGTTCTTAACACACAGAATGGAGCGTGGGATTCGTCCCGCGCGATGAAGGATTGCCTGGGCAGATGGCCCGATGACCCTGTCGACGAATGCCACCGAAACTGGGGTAGATGTGAGTTCTGTGACGATCCGTCTTTACAATAGCGTTGGGCCGGTAAACAGCAAGGGTAAAGATTACATCAAGATGCTGGATCAGAACAGATTTACACGGCCCTTACAATTGACAGCCCTGCTCGGGTGAAATGCCTTTCCGCTCAGCTTACCCAGCTTCTCAGACCACCCAAGATAGGTGGGTGGCTGCCCATGGCCCGACGGAGTTCGCGCTCGGACCTTCGAGCCAAATCGCCCTACGCTCGCGAACCATGAACCTGATCCGATCTGCCACTGGTGTTGCCGTGCGAACCGACTCTGGGGTAACTTTGCCACTCATGCCGTTGATTGGTATTGGCCGGAACTATGCCGAGCACGCCAAGGAGCAGGGCGCGGCCGTACCTGATGCGCCGATGGTCTTCACGAAGAACTCGGCCGCGGCGTGCCTGATGGATGAGACGATCGTCATTCCCAAGGTCTGTCAGGATCGCGAACAGGTGGACTTTGAGGGTGAACTGGCGATCATCATCGGGCGGGCGGCGCGTGATGTGCCGAAGGATCGGGCGTTTGAGTTTGTGCTCGGCTATACCTGTGCCAACGATGTCTCGGCGAGGTGGTGGCAGAAGTCTGGATCGGGCGGACAGTTCTTTCGTGGGAAGTCGTTCGACACGTTCTGCCCGCTCGGTCCGATCGTTGTCGCGGCCAAGGAGATTGCCAACCCGAACGCGTTGAAGATCGAAACGCGCGTGAATGGTCAGTTGAAGCAATCGGCCTCAACAGGCGAGATGATCTTTGATGTCGCGACGCTGATCGGCGATCTGAGCCGCGGAATGACGCTGCTGCCCGGTACAGTGATTTTGACCGGAACGCCCAGTGGTGTGGGCATGGCGCGCACACCACCCGAATGGCTGAAGGCGGGGGATGTGGTTGAAGTGGAGATCGAGAAGATCGGGACGCTGCGGAACAGTGTCGCGATGGGCTAAGAAAGGATCGCGGGGTTAGTCCGACTCATTCATGGCGTAGGCGCGGAGGCCGAGCATAAATCCGACGATGCCGATCGCGACGAGAATCACGACAGGCAACGCGATATCGGCGATGCCAAGGCCGCGCCAGACTCCGGCTTCGAGCGCTGAAATGGACCAGCGGATGGGGCTGATGACGCTGATGGTCTTCATCCAACCGGGCATGAACTCGAGCGGAATCATGCCGCCGCCAATCATCGAGAGCAGGAGCATGATGCCCCAGGCAAGTCCGCCGCTGCCGCGTTCGGTCTTGCCTGCGACGGCGAGCAGCATCATGATGCCGACAAAGCAGATGGCGATCGACACAACGGCCAGTGCAACCAAGGGCAACGAAGTCGGCACAACACCGAAACCGAAACGAGCCAACAAGAGCAACAACGCGCAGATAGCAATAGTGAACAAGAAACAGGCGAGGGCCTTGCCCGCAAGCACCTGCCAGCGCCGGATCGGCGCGGCACGAAGCCGGACGAGTGTGCCCTTTGACCGCTCCATCGCCATGGAGAGGCCAAAGCTCTGCGCACAACCCATCACGCCCCAGATGATTCCTTGAGGGAAGGTGATAGCGTAGGCATTTTTGATCACTGGTCCATCGGGCAGAACCGCGGAGGTTTCGATCTTGACGGGTTGCCACCCCCCACCCCCCACAC